>Ga0070674_100000361_pt1 | contig 22699 bp, 17 predicted proteins | sample KBSM33metaG_FD_65344 | JGI IMG/M metagenome (GOLD analysis project Ga0070674, IMG submission 65344) | Miscanthus rhizosphere microbial communities from Kellogg Biological Station, Michigan, USA - KBS M3-3 metaG | ecosystem: Host-associated > Plants > Roots > Rhizosphere > Soil ... | reverse complement strand
GCTGGCGCTCTTTGCCGCCGAACGCGGTCTCCTGCCCCGGAACTAATCAGGTCATTCCACGGTCACGATCTCGACGCGACCTTCGCGGCGCAGAACGGTCACGCCGGTGTCGTGCTGATGACGTTCCAGCCGGATGTCGATGCGCGCGTCGCCGATCGCGAGGTCCGTCAGGCGAAGCCAGTCGAGTGTTTCCGGGAGCCGGCCGCGCGAGAACGATACTCGCCGGCCGGGCGCATCGATCTGTACGCCGAGCGCCGCGGACAGCAGCAGGAACACCGCACCAGCCGCCCATGCTTGCGGCGCGCACGCGACCGGATACAACGTCGGGTACTCGCGGCCGCGACGCGGGAAGCCGCAGATCAACTCGGGTAGCCGATGGAGATCGACCGCCCCGCTCAGATCGCCCATGGCCGTGAGGATGCGACGGGCAGCGCCGGTGAAACCATAGCGCGCCATCCCCGCAGCAACGATCGCGTTGTCGTGCGGCCAGACGGATCCGTTGTGGTACGACTGCGGGTTGTAGCGTCGCTCGCCGGCGGCAACCGTGCGCACGCCCCATCCGGCGAACGACGCGTCCTCCATCAACGCCGCGCACACGCGCTCGGCGCGCCCGGGCGATACGATCCCCGCGAAGAGACAATGCCCGGGGTTCGAGGTGCGCACGCGACAGGGACGCTTCTGCCCGTCGAGGGCAAGCGCGTAGGTGCCCAGCTCGTCACACCAGAAGGCATGCTCGAATTGCGCTCGCAGCCGCTCGGCTCGGGCCAGCCAGTCATCCGCGGATGATGTGTCACCGCGCACCCGAGCAAGCTCCGCTGCCCCCTTCCACGCGGCGTAGGCGTAGCCCTGCACCTCACAGAGCGCGATCGGAGGTTCCGCCGCGGATCCATCCGCGTGGAAAACCGAGTCGTGAGAATCCTTCCATCCCTGCTGGACCAGGCCGGTCTCGGATTGACGCGCGTATTCGATGAATCCGTCGCCGTCGAGGTCGCCGCTCTCCTGCATCCATTCGAGCGCTCGCGTCACGTGCGGCCAGATCTGATCGATGAAAAACAGATCCCCGGTCCTGCGGTAATACGCCTCGACGAGCATGACGAACAGCGGCGTCACATCGCAGCTGCCGTAATAGCAGCCGAACGGCACCTCGCCAAGCGCTGCCATCTCGCCGCCACGCATCTCGTGAAGGATCTTTCCCGGCTTCGCATCGCGCGCATCGTCAACCGTCGTCGCCTGGGTCTTCGCGAGAAACGACAGCACTCCGCGCGCGACGTCAGGATTGAGCCACAGCATTTCGAACGCGGTGATAATCCCGTCGCGACCGAACGGGGTGCTGAACCAGGGGATGCCGGCGTACGGGTAAGGGCCGTGCGGGGTGTCGGTCACCATGATCTGCAGGTCCGCAGACGACCGATCGAGCCAGCGGTTGAAGATCGTGCTGGAGCTCGTAAGCTGACAACAGAAGGCGTGAGGTGCCTGCTCGCGTTTGCCCTTCTTCAGCGCCAGGACATCATCGAACGAGACGCCTGCGGCCGTCGCGGGGCGCCGTCCATCGATGTCGTACTCGACGCTGAGGTCCACCGACGCTGTCGTCATCGGCTCCAGCGAGAGCATCCACATCGCGCGATTCTGCCCCCCGCCATCCGGATCGCGGCTCCATCGGATCCGCGCACGACGCTCGCGCTGATCGAGGCCACGATAGCCCATCAGATACCCGTCGCCGGACTCGTCGGGCAGCCGCTCGCCTCGCCGGGCGCGCCGCGTGCCTCGGACTTCGAAGACGTCGGCGAAGTCGGCATCGAAATTCAGCGAGATCGGGACGTCGATGCGATCGAGCCGATAGTTCGTCACCTGGATGCGCTCGACACACACGCCGTCCCACAACATTCGCGTCCGACAGATGTTGATGTCACCGCGCGCGACCGCGATGGTGCCGTCGCGACGCAGATCGGGGTTGGTCAGGTCGGCCTCGAACACGGCATTGTCGGCGCTGACCGTGGAACTGAGGAGCAGCGGTTGCTGGCCGTAGAGGAGCAACTCCAGCCGCGAGAGGAATCGAGTCCCGTCGTGGTAGAGGCCTTCTTCACTGGCCTCTTTCGGCACGATGTCACCGCGCGCGTCGAACACGGCGAACGAGTCGCCGTGCTTGAGCACGCGTAACGGCGTGATCGGACGCTCGGAGTCCGCGATGATCTGGAACCGCAGATCGAACGATTCGACCGAGGCGTCCGGATCTTCAGGCAACGATGCCGGCACTGGTCACGCCCGACGTGAGCTGTCGATAGAGTCGAACATACCCCGACGCCATACGCGATGCGCTGAAGCGACGCCTGAATGCGTCGCGACAGGCTCGACGATCCAGTGTATGCACGCGAGACGCCGCGTCAATCGCCTGATCCATATCGTCGACGACGAACCCGGTCACGCCGTGCTCGATGACCTCAGCCACTGAACCTCCGCGAAACGCGACGACCGGCGTGCCACAGGCCAGCGACTCGATCATCACCAGGCCAAACGGCTCAGGCCAGTCGATCGGGAACAGCAGCGCCCGCGCGTTACCGAGGAACTCGCTCTTCTGCGAATCCGTGATCTCTCCGATGAACTCGACCAGCGGATCCTCCATGAGCGGCGCGATCTCGTTCTTGAAGTAGAGCACATCGGTCGGATCGACCTTCGCGGCGATCCTCAGCGGCCACCCGCACGCCTTGGCGATCGCGATGGCGCGATCGACTCTCTTCTCGCGCGAGATGCGTCCGAGAAAGGCGAAATACGACCCCGGCGCCTGATGAAGGCGGAAATCCCGCTCGGGGAATCCATGGTGAACCGTGCCCACCCAGTTCTGACAAGGCAGCGGCGCGCGCTGCGCATCGGAAATCGAGACGAGTGGCAGTTCACTGAACTCTTCGTAGAGCGGCACCAGATCGGGCAGGTCGAGACGACCATGCATCGTCGTGAGATGCGCGGTGCCCATTCGGCGCGCAAGCGGGAAATGCAGCGGAGCGACGTGATAGTGGATGATGTCGAAGTCCCTCGCGCGCTGCGCGACGCGTTCGATCATCAGCATGTGGGCGGAGAGAGGATCGACAGAGCCCGCAAGACGCTGCGCCTGCTCGCATACTGGGATGAGCGTCGCCTTGGTCTGCGAATCGCCGCTCGCAAATAACGTGACGGCATGCCCCTGACAGACGAGCTCGTCGGTCAACACCGAGACGACGCGCTCGGTCCCCCCGTAGAGCTTGGGTGGAACACTTTCACTCAGCGGTGCAACTTGCGCAATCCGAAGCTTGCCCGATGGCCCCAAAAGCATTGGTACTCGTTCCCGCGATAGCCGGGTAGCAAGCGACGTGCCTCGGTACAGTAGAGGTCGCTCTATCGCTTCTTCGCCGGCGATCGCCGCCGCGCGGGGACCTTCGCACCTTTCTCGCGAGCCTCGCTCAAACCGATCGCGATCGCCTGTTTGCGGCTCTTGACGGTGCGCCCGGAACCGCTCTTCAGGGTGCCTCGCTTGCGACGTCGCATCGCGGAAGCGACACGCTTCGACACCGACCGACCATACTTCGCCATGCCTCACCTCCGCGGCGTTCCCCTTGTGACGGCGGGGTTCCTCCCTTTGTAGAGGCGGGTCTTCAGACCCGCCTTCGAGCGCGTCTTGGAGTTGCACGGAGTGTTCCAAAAAACGAATGAGTTGGAGTGTGGACTAGATCTCGCGCGTCATCTCAATCATCGTGCGCCGGAAGCCCAGGCGCTCGAAGAGACGTTGCGCGCCCTCGTTCTTCTGCGCGGTACCTAGCACGACTCGCGGGGCGCCCCGCTCGCGTAACCAGTTGATCGCCGCCTCCATCAACGCAGTGGCCACACCACCGCGACGGCCGCTCTCGTCAACCACCACGTCGTGGATGAAACCGCAGGCTTCGCGCAATTCCTTCCACGACTGCGGCTCGAGCCCCGCATACACATAGCCGACGATGGATGCCTCACGTTCAGCCACGAAGACGACAACGTCGTCCTCGCGCAGCTGCGTGCCGAGGAACCACGCATAGTCCTCTTCGGAGTGGCCGCCCGGTGCCATGAACCGCAGCGGGTCAAACTGATAGTGCGTACGAAGCAGTAAGGCTCCGAGTGTTCCAAGGGCGGGCAGATCGGCCTTCGTCGCTCGTCGAATCGCGATGGCATCGGGCATGGAGTGAGATTACACGCCAACGACCCCGGATCGATCCGGCGAGATCAGCGCAGCCCGTCCGGTCTTCTCCGCCGGCGGCTCTGGTGCAGTCACGGCGGTGACGACGACGGTACCTGCCGCTCCCGTGATCACAGCAAGCCTGTCCGTCTGCGTGCGATTGAGAATCACATCGACGAGCGTCGTGGTGTTGGGAAACAGGAGATCGGGATCTGACGTGGGCGGCGCCGCCGGATCGTAGGCGACGAACGTGCTCTTCATGTATCTGACGTCCGGGAGCGCGCTGACACCCGTCACTTCGAGAACGAGCTTGGCGCCCTCAGCCTTCAGGCCTTGGTGAAATTCGCCGAGATTGCTGCAGTTCATCATGACCACGCGATGCGACCGCGTCGTGGAGTGCGTGGTGATGTGTGACTCGAAGTCCTCATCGAACTTCATCGTGAGCGCCTCGTGAGGCTTGCTATCCTTGCCGAGCACGTAAAAGTCGATGAAGTAGTCCTCGACGAGCTGGTCGACGTCATCGCGCACACGAAAGAAGAACTGCTGGTATTTCGCCTTCCGATCGTCCGGCATGCGCGCGTAGTTCGTCTCGGAGACTTTGTCGAACGCGCTCGCCGTCGCGACGTACTCATCGAGTGTGGTCGACTTTTTCTTCAGAATGCCGAGCGCGATCGTGCCCGGGCCATTGGCATCCATGAATCCCCGCGTTGCCGGATTCACGATGCTGCCGTGATTGAAGCCGGAGAACACGGCGAACGGGATGCGCTCGAACTTGCTGTTCTGCCACCACAGGAGCTTGGCGCCTCCCGTTCGGAAATCCAGTGAACAGGCGCGGGTGTTGAGCGAGGTACCGGCAATGCGAACGGTGCCGTCCGTTCCAGGTGCCGCGCGCTGCTTCACCAGCTTTGCCTCGATCCCACCGTACGCTTCTCCAGCGGCGAACACGAACGGATAGCAGCGCTGAGACTCTTTCCGCTTTTCACTGAAGTAGGACGAGTCGCCGTGCAGGTCGTAGTTGAACGACAGATCCCATTGGAACGGACTGGCCGGCTCGAGGCCGCGCAACACCACCTTGCCCGATTCGAGGAAATCCTCCTTATGCGAGTTGGAGTTGAAAAACGTGGTTCTGAACTTACCGAGGAAGGATTGCCCCAGCCCGGCCAGATCGGATCCGAAATTGGCGGGCGCGAAGCAGAGCAGGCGGTCGATCGGGCAGTCTTCGTCCAATCGACGCCGGCGATTGCGCTCGGCGTGCAGCGCGAGCCACGCCCGCACGACGAGCGAGCCCGTACTGTGACAGATCACGTCGACGCGCTGGCCGTTGAGGCGCAAGCGGTGATCGGCATCGAGCTTGTCGGCGAAATCGTGAAACGTGGCTTGATCGTCCATGCTGCTGTAATCGAGGTAGCACACGTCGGCATGGGAGTACACGCCCTGCTTCACCAGGAAGTCGCCGAGAGCCGTGAAGCTCGTCGACCCGTCAGAGTATCCGTGAACAATCAGCAGTTTGTCGGCCATCGCGAATCCTTCCCGTCAAGGAACACTGATGTGAATCTCGGCCCCGTACACCATCGTTCGATCCTGATCCCGCGCTGCCCACTTCATGAGCGTCGCGACGTCCCTGTTGACGATGGCGTCCTGCACGGACTTGCCATTGACCGTGACGTGAACCGGCTTGCTCATGTCCACCACGTCAGGTGAGATCAGCAGAGTAAACGCCTGCACACCTCGACTCCGCACATCGAAGGCGTTCCCGCGCCGTACCACATCGACACGACCGGACGGCTTCTCGCGATCGAAGAGCGGACGTTCCATGATCGGAGTCGGGGAGAAGGTGTTCACGTCGTCGAGCACGACATCCGAGCTACGCTTACCGAGCCGATCGATGACCAGCCACCGGAAGCGGTTGTAGCGGTCGGTGCGCTCGGTCTCCCACGAAATCTTCTCAGGGTGCGGCACGCGGCGATGCTCGGCGAGAAACGCCTCGAAGCGTGCGCGTTCCTGCGGCCACCAGCTCACGTCGTGTCCGGCATCCGGATACACCTGGAACTGCAGGGTCGCCCCGGTGCGTTTGAACATCTCGATGATCGGCGCCACCGACGCAGCCGGATAGAGCGGGTCGCGACCGCCATTGACGATGCGGAGCGGACAGTTGACCAGATTGCCGGAATACAGCTGGCCGTCGGCGCCCGTGTCGGGGTTGGCGATGACCGACGGATGACCGTTGAGCGGCATGCACGCGGCCCACGGCGTCGCGTATCGCATCGCCAGGTAGTAGACACCAGTGCCGCCGTCGGAGATGCCGGTCACATAGACGCGCGATTCGTCGACGTTGTAGTCATGTTTCACGCGATCGATCAGCCTGGTGAGGTTCTCGAGTTGATCCGGTGTCCACCACGCCGAATCGAACCAGGCGCGCGGCTGAAGCACGAGCTCGCCGTCGCTCACGATGCGATTGTTCAGCGGCCGCGCCGGCGGCTCGCCCTGCCCAGGCGGCTGGCGGCCGACACCGCCGTGCAGGCTGACCCGCAACGGCCACGCGCGCGCGGGGTCGTAGCTCGCGGGAACATCGAGAACGTTGTCGAGAGCGGTGCCGCCGACGCGCGACGGCAACTCAACTCGCCCGGTCTTCTGCGTTCCATACGTGCGGCCCTTCTTCAGACGCCCGAGGACGTCGTCGAACGCCGCGCCGCTTGCGGCGATCGCTCGTCCGGCATCTCCGCGAGTACCTTCCCCGCTGGCATTCCAGTACGCCTGCATAGCGGCGTCCGGTGCCGTCCGGGGCACCGGCGTCTGCGCGCCCAGGACCGCGAGCGACACTGTTGCCACAAGAACCCCGATCAATGTGTGTTGGCGCATGTGCAGGACGATTCTAAACGGTCCACGGTCCACAGTCCTCGGGCCACACTCCACATGTTTCAATTTCTCGAAATGTTTGCGTGAGTGCAACGAGCCCGTCACGGTCAGAGGCCGAGGACTGAAGACCGGGGACCGGAGACGGCCGGATATTGCACATTCAAACACGTGTTTGATACGCTTGTTTAAACACCATGAAACGAGCGATTCCGCTTCTCGTCCTCCTCGTCGTGGGCGGCGGTGCCTACTGGTACACCAGCCGACCGGTCACCAGCATCGTCCTGACCGGCATCGTGACGACGAATCACATCGTGGTGAGCCCCCAGATCACGGGCCGCCTGGACAAGCTGCTCGTCGCGGAAGGCGATGCGGTCAAGGCCGACCAGTTGCTGGCGGTTCTCGCACCAGACGAACTCCGCCAGGAGCGAGCCTTCTACTCCTTCAGCGCCGAAGGCGTCGGATCGCAGGTGCAGGAGAGCGAGGCCGCGGTTCGTCTCCAGGAACGAATGACCACCGATCAGATCGCGCAGGCAGAGGCGAACCTGGAGGCGACGCGCTCGCAGGAAGCCGCGGCGCAGGCCGAGTTCGAGAACGCCAAGATCGCGTACGAACGCGCGCAGCGGATGATGAAGGACGCGATTGGCACGCAGGAACGGCTCGACGAGACGAGGACAGCATACGAAGTCGGCAAGTCCAAGCTTGCGGCGCTCGCGAAGCAGATCGATGCGCAACGTGCGGCTGTCGCATTGGCCAAATCGCAGGCCGAGCAGGTCACCATCCGCCAGAATCAGCTTCAGACGAATCGGAAACAACAGGCTGCTGCGGCCGCGCAACAGGCGAAGGCCGATGTACGACTGGCCTATACGGAGATCCACGCGCCGATCAGCGGCGTCGTCGATGTTCGCGCGGCGCTGGCTGGCGAGGTCGTCACGCCGGGGCAACCGATCGTCACGATCGTCAATCCGGACGATCTCTGGGTGCGAATCGACGTCGAAGAGACCTACGTCGATCGCGTCCGCGTGGGGGACACGCTGACGGTGCGGCTTCCCTCCGGCGACGAGCGCCAGGGCACGGTCTTCTACCGCGGCGTCGACGCGGGATACGCGACCCAGCGCGACGTCAGCCGCACCAAGCGCGATATCAAGACATTCGAGCTTCGTCTCCGTGTGGACAACGCCGATCGCCGCCTCGCTGTCGGCATGACCGCGTACGTTGTGTTGCCGCTGAATTGAAACCGGGGCCCGGGACCGGGACCCGGGATTCGGGATTCGGGATTCGGGATTCGAAGACTAGACCAAAGACCAGAGCCCAGAGACATGACCGACGCAATCGAAGTCAAAGACATCGTCAAGAAGTTCGGCGACTTCACGGCCGTCGACCATATCAGCTTCACCGTGAAGGCGGGCGAGATCGTCGGCCTGCTCGGGCCGAACGGCGCAGGCAAGTCGACCCTCATCCGGATGATGGTGACGCTGCTGCCGCCGACGTCCGGCACCGTGCTCGTCAATGGCTTCGACGTCGCGCGCCAGTCAGACGATGTGCGGCGATCGATTGGCGTGATTCCCCAGTCGATGACCAGCGACCTCGAGCTGAGCGTCGAAGAGAACCTGCTGATCTTCGCCAAGCTCTATGGCGTCCCGCGTGACAAACGCACGCGCCTGATCCGCGAGCTGCTCGAGGCAGTGGAGCTGACGCAGTGGGCCGACAAGCCGGTGAAGAACCTGTCGGGCGGCATGCGGCGCCGAGTCGAGATCGCTCGTGGCCTGGTTCACGAGCCGCGCATCTTCTTCCTGGACGAACCGACGACCGGCCTCGATCCCGTGTCGCGCACCGCGGTCTGGGTGATGCTGCAGAAGATCAAGTCGCAGCGCGATCTGACGGTGCTCATCACGACGCACTACATGGACGAAGCCGACAAGCTGTGCGACCGCATCGCCATCGTCGATCACGGCAAGCTCGTGGCGCTCGATACGCCGCGTGCGCTCAAAGCGTCGATTCCCGGACGAGAAGCGGACACCGTGACACTCGACGATGTGTTCGTGCACTACGCCGGTCACGATCTGCGCGATGCGCTCCAGGCGCCGTCGGCGGCGGACAGTCCGTTTGTCATGAGGAGGTGAACCTTGTCAACTCTCGGTTCATTGGGTTCGGTGGGTTCAATAGGTTCAGTCGGTTCACTAGGTTCAGTCGGTTCGGTGGATTCAATGGGTTCAGGACATTTCAGGGGGCGAACCCTGAACCCTTTGAACCCCCTGAACCCCTTGAACCCGGAGTAAGCAGTGCACCGCACATGGGCCATCGTTGAACGCGAGCTCCGTCGATTCCGGCGGAGCCCGATGCTGATCGTCATGTCGATGATCTTCCCGCTGCTTCAGCTCGTGGTGCTGGGCTATGCGTTCGGCGGCAACGTCAAGCACCTGAGGCTGGCGATCGTCGATCAGGATCACGGCGTGCCGGCAGTGAAGATGCGCGAGCTGGCAGGGGCGGTCTCGGCAGGGGCGCGCACGCTCGATCTGCTCGAGTACTCGGATCCCGGTGAAGCGCTGTCGGACTTGAGGAACGGGCTCGTCAACGGCGTGCTCGAGATTCCTCCAGACTTCTCGCGCCGGGCGCTGACCGATCAGCAGCCGCGTGTGGCTCTCATCTCGGATAACACCGACACGTTCGTGTCGGCCACGCTTGCGGCGACGGTCAATTCGCTGGTGGGCGCCTTCAATACTCCGATCACCGTGCAGCGGGTCATGCCGGTTGCCAGCCTCGACGTCGTCGAGGTCTATCCCTACGTGCCCTACATCCAGTACTTGCTGCCGGGTTCGATCACCATGTCGATCTTCATGATGGTGATGATCGGCGGCGGCATCATCTTCATCGACGACAAGGCGCGCGGGTTGCACGAAGGCTACCTGGTGACGCCGATTACCAAGCTGGAGCTGGTCGCCGGCTTCAACATCTCCGGCACGATCAAAGCGGTGCTCGCCGGTGCCGTCATTACCATCATCGGTTCGGTCATCGCGGGAGTGCCCAACCCACTCGACCCGATTCGCCTGCTGCGGATGTTGCTCGTCATCACTCTGACGTCCTTCGCGCTGATCAGCCTGATGTTCCTGCTGATGGTGCGCGTCACCGATCCATTGTTGCCACGGGCGACGTTCGGCGTGTTGAACACGGTGCTCTATTTCCCGAGCGGGGCCGTCTATCCACAGGCTGGCTTCCCCGACTGGATGCAGGCGATCGCCGTCGTCGATCCGTTCACTTATGCGGTGCACGCATTCAAGAGCCTGCTCCTCAAGAACACCGGGTTCGACGCCATCTCGTATGACCTGCTCTTCCTGCTGCTCTTCTCCACGGTCGCGATGACGGCGGCCACGGCGCTCTTCAAGAGAACGCTGTGACCAGCCACAGGCTTCGCACCTCGGCTGGTCAGCCAGCATCGTCTGGCGCGCTCCGCGCGCCGACGCAGGGACAGGACAAAGAGACTCGCGAGCGGCTGCTCTCAACGGCCGAACGGATGTTCGCGGCGCGCGGGTTCTCCAAGGTGACGATTCGCGAGATCTGCAAAAGTGCCCGCGCAAACGTCGCAGCGGTCAACTATCACTTCAACGGCAAGAAAGGGCTGTACGACGAGGTCGTCAAGTCGGCCATCAAGACGATGCAGACGACGACTGATGCGATTCGCGAGGCAGGGTTGGGGCGTCCAGGCGATGAGCAGCTCGCCGCGTATGTGTCGATTTTTCTCAAGCGTGTCGTCGCGGCCCGCGACAGCTGGATCCATCAGCTCATGATGCGTGAACTGTCCGATCCGACGCCGGCGCTCGACCTCGTCATCAGGAAGGTCGTGCAACCGCGCATGGCCTACCTGCGCGAAGTCCTCGCGGCGATGTTCGACTGCGACGCAACCGATCCGCGCGTCGAGCGGTGCTCGATGAGCATCCAGGCACAATGCCTGGCGCTGCTCTCCCATCCCGTCGCGGCGCTTCGTCCGAAGACCATGACCGACCGCGAGCTCGATCTCACGGCGCAGCACATTGCCCAGTTCTCGCTGGGCGGCGTCCGCGCGATCGCGAAGACACGATAGTTCGAACCCCGAACCCCGAAGCCCGAATCCCGAATCCCGAATCCCGAATCCCGTTTAAGAATGCACCCCCGGCGCCTCGTGGCCGGTGCGCGTCACGTATTCGTCGTACGACCCGGGATAGAGATGCGGCTGCGTCTCCACACCGCTCTCACCGCCCAACTCGACGACACGATTGCTGAGACCACGCAGGAACGCGCGGTCGTGCGACACGAAGAGCATCGTCCCTTCGAAGTCCTTCAGCGCCTCGATGAGCATCTCCTTCGTGAACAGATCCAGGTGGTTGGTGGGCTCGTCGAGCACCAGGAAATTTGGCGGATTGAGCAGCATGCGCGCGATGACCAGCCGCGTCTTCTCGCCACCCGACAGCGAGCGAACCTTCTTGTCGATCTCGTCGCCGGAGAACTGGAAGGCGCCGGCGAGGTTGCGCAGGACGCCGATCGATTCGTCGGGAAAGTCGCGTTGCAGCTGCTCTTCAATCGTCAGGTCAGGATCGAGCAGGTCGAGGGCCTGCTGCGCGAAGTAGCCCATCTTGAGGCTCGCACCCAGGCCGACCTGCCCGGAGTCCGGCGCCAGCACTCCTGCCACCATTCTCAGCAGCGTGGTCTTCCCCGCGCCGTTCCGGCCCATGACGCACCATCGCTCGCCGCGCCGGATGGTCATGCTCAGCCCGTCATGAACGACGCGATCGCCGTAGGCCTTCGAAACGCTCTCGAGCACGGCTACCTGGTCGCCTGACCGCGGCGGCTGACGAAAGTCGAAGCGCACGACTTTCCGCTTCTTCGGCAGCTCGATCTTTTCAATCTTCTCGAGTGCTTTGACGCGGCTCTGCACCTGCGCGGCCTTGGCCGCGTGGGCCGAGAAGCGCTCGATGAAGCGCTGCTCCTTGGCCAGCATCGCCTGCTGCCGTGCGTACGCGGCCTCGCGATTCGCCTCGCGGATGGCGCGCTCACGCGCATAGAAGTCGTAGTTGCCCGAATACACCGTGATCTCGCCATCGTCGATCTCGGCGATCTTGCCGACGACGCGGTTCATGAACTCGCGGTCGTGCGACGTCATGAGCAGCGCGCCCGGCCGGGACTTCAGGTACGCCTCGAGCCAGACGATCGATTCGATGTCGAGGTGGTTGGTGGGCTCGTCCATCAGCAGGACATCCGGTGAGCCGAGCAGCACGCGCGCCATCGCGACGCGCATCTTCCATCCACCAGACAGGAGACCTACGTCGCCTTCGATTCGGGCGTCGTCGAAGCCGAGCCCATGGAGGACCTCGCGGGCCTGCGCCTCGAGACTGTAGCCACCGAGGTGGTCGTATTCCTCCTGCACCTCACCGAAGGCCGCAAGGATCCGATCCATGTCGTCAGCTTTGGCCGGATTGGTCATGTCGTGCTGAAGCGCTTCGAGCCGGTGGTGCAGGACGCCGAGGCGGCCGCTGCCTGCGATCGCTTCGTCGAGCACCGATTGACCCGACATCTCTTCCACGTCCTGCCGGAAGTAGCCGACGGTGATCTTCTTCGGAACGGAGACGTCGCCCTCGTCGGGCGTTTCTTCTCCCACGATCATCCGGAAGATCGTCGTCTTCCCCGCGCCGTTCGGGCCGACGAGCCCGACCTTCTCACCCGGGTTGAGCTGGAACGAGGCATCGACGAAGAGCACCTGACGGCCGTACTGCTTGCTCACGCGGGCGAGCGAAATCACACGAGCATCTCCCCCTGGCCGACGAGGACGGCTTCTCCGCCGACGCGTACGCGGCTGATCGCGCGACGATCGCCCTCGATCGAGATGTGAATCCGGCTGGCCCGTCCCATTGCGGCGCCCTGAAGACTGACCATCGTGAGCGCGGCGTCGCCGGCAACGGCACCGTGGTGGACAAGGTAACACCCGAGCGGACCGCTGGCGCTTCCAGTCGCCGGATCTTCGATGATGCCGAACCCGGGCGCGAACATCCGGCTGTACGCCGTCTCAGGGGAACCTGCAGGGTCGATCGAGAACATGAAGATCGCTCGATCCAGCTTAGTCGCAGCCGCGAGTCTTCGAAAGGCCGCGGCGTCGCTGATCGCGCGGTCAACCGTGCGGCGATCGCGCAGCGGCACGAGCAGGAACGGCACGCCGCACGACACCTCTTGTATTGGAAGATTGGCGGCGAGGTCCGTGGCATCCAACCCGAGCGCAGCGGCTACCGTCGCGCGATCCTCGACGACGGGGCCGAACACCGGGGGCGACTGCGTCATCCAGGCAAACCGGAGTGCCGATCCATTCCACTCGAGATCGACCGGCACCGGTCCGATGTTCAGGCCGAACACGAAGCGCGCGGAGCCGGGACGAATGACACCGGCGTGCGCGAGCGCAAAGGTGCTTCCGATCGTCGGGTGTCCCGCCATCGGCATCTCATTCATCGGCGTGAAGATGCGCATGCGAACGTCGGTGTCCGACCGTTCGGACGGCAGGATGAACGTGCTCTCAGAGAAGTTCATCTCACGCGCCAGCCGCTGCATCTTCGCCGTATCGATTGCGCGCGCGTCGGTGAACACCGCGAGCTGATTGCCAAGCAACGCTTCGCCTGTAAACACATCGTAATGAAGGTACGAGAGAGGCATATCCAAGGATACGGTCACCTAAGCCGTGGGTTGTGAGCCAGACAACGGCACATCACGGACTAAAATACGCACCGCTATGCCGACTTCAGACGAACTGCTCGAACTGGCCAATGCGTGCGCGACGAAGCTGGAAGAAGGCGGGTACCTCCGCCACGTGCCGTCGTTTTCAGACGCCGAAGAACAGTGCGAAACGGAGTACGAGAACCTGCTCCAGGCCATCCACGAAGACGAGTTGTTCGCGCCGGTTGATATTCAGCGCCAGGAACAACTCGTCGAACTCATCGCGTCAGCGCTGCCCGAAGACAAACGCATGCTGATCGTTGAACTCGCCGACAATCACGCTCGCCACGTGTGGCTCCAGCAGGAAGGCGCCTATCACCTCGGGCTCGCCGTCGGCCGACGCCTCCGTAAACTCACGTAGAAAAATCCGGGATTGCCACAATCTTGTCTGGCGAACTTCGCGATGTACACACATTGTCGGAATGTGGTTGCGCCGCCAATCATGGCGTGGCGATTTCCTTCGACTTTTCACGCAAATAACCCCGTCAGTGCGGCCAGCATCTTGCACTCCGCTGATGCATGAATCCCGCGACACCTGTGCGCGCTGAAGATCTCGGCAGGATCGTCGAACGTGTTCGAGGCGAGTTCAACGAAATGCCTGGTTTGCAACTGACCGAAGCGCAGGCTGCCCGCCTGTGGGGGCTGGAACCCACCGCGTGCCACGGGGTGGTCGAACTGCTCGTCGGCGCTGAATTTCTCCGCCGCACGTCGAACGGACGCATCGCACGGGCTGGGCAGTAGCTTGCTAGTGGCGCGTCTTCTTGGCCTTCAACAGATCACCCGCGCGTTCGGCCGCTTCCCGCACCAGGAATCCCATCTTCGGATGGGAGGATTCCATGTCGGGGTCTGTACCACGCTCGCGTAGTTCCTCTGACGTCGTTGGTCCGATCGAGGCCACCACGCACTTCCGAAGTCCCTGAATCACCGCCTCGGTCAATCCCATCGTCTCCGCCACGCTGAGCATGTGCACAGCCTGCGTTGCGGTAGTAAAGAGCACGACGTCGATCCTGCCATCGGCGACAGCACGGCACGCCGCCCGAAGCGGTTCAACATCCTCCGGCAACGCCCACTGGTAGACGGGGACCGCGGTCACTGTCGCCCCTCGCTCTCGGAGTCCAGCCAGTAGATCCGGATTCGACACGCCGTATTCCTGCACCGCGATCCTGAGACCTTTCAGGGGTAACTCCGCGGCCCGGCCATCGAGAGCCGCAAGGAGCTCCCGCCATGTGTTTGGTTCGGGCGCCGTGAGCCAGACGGGAACCTGCACTTCCCGCAGCGCCGCAACAGGCTTCGGCCCCCTCGCGGCGATCCTCGATCGCCGCAGCGCGTCGATGAAGCTGTCGCGACTGCCTCGCACTTGCTCGACCGTGGCGATGAGCGCGCGCGTGCCGACGCCCGTCAGCAACACGACGAGATCGAACTCGCCGTGCTCGAGCCGGTCGGCAAATGCGATGGCTTCCGTGTTCGATTCCAGGGGAATTTCGCGCATGGAGGGAGCCGATACCGGCTCCCCCCCAAAGGTTGTGACAAGTGTGGCCAGTTCCCGAGCCCGGCGGCTTTCGAGGACCAGAACGCGGAGACCATCAAACGCCAACGCAGATGTGTCCTTGCACGTACAGCTAATCCGTGAGGTGGAGATAGGCTTCCTCGCCGTGCATCGTCACGTCAAGGCCCGTGTCCTCGTCGGCCGTGCTCGCGCGCAGCGGGATGAACAACGAGATGAGCTTGAGCAGGATGAAGCTCACCCCGCCGCTGTAAACAATCGCCGTGAGGACCGCCGCAGCCTGAATGCCGACCTGAGCAGGATTGCCATGCAGTGCGCCGTCGAACACGCCGTTCAGGGCCTTGTCTGCAAACACGCCCGTCAGAAGGGCGCCGACGGTGCCGCCAACGCCGTGCGCAGCAACGACGTCGAGCGAGTCGTCGAGCGACGTCTTCGCGCGAATGATCAGCGCGAGGTAGCTCGGCACGGCTGCAATACCGCCCAGCACGATGGCGCTCATCGGGCTGATGAATCCGGCGGCCGGCGTGATCGCAACCAGTCCAACGACGATCGCTGTCGCGCAGCCAACGGCAGTCGGCTTGCCCGAGCGCATCATGTCGAGGAACGTCCAGACGACGAGCGTTGCGGCCGGTGCCAGCATCGTCGTCACAAAAGCGAGACCCGCGATCGGGCTGGCTGCGAGCGCGCTGCCCGCGTTGAACCCGAACCAGCCGAACCAGAGCAGACCGGCTCCGAGCAGCACCGTCGGGATGTTGTGCGGAAGGATCGACGCGTGGCCGTAGTCGGAACGCTTTCCGACGACCAGCGCCGCCACCAGCGCCGCGGCGCCGGCGTTCACGTGCACGACGGTGCCGCCGGCGAAATCCCACGCGCCCATGTCAGCCAGCCATCCGCCACCCCACACCCAATGCGCGACCGGTGCATAGACGACGAGCGACCAGAGACAGATGAAGAGGAGATACGCGGAGAACCGCATGCGCTCGACGATCGCACCGGAGATCAGCGCGGCCGTGATGATGCAGAACGTCGCCTGGAAGGCCATGTAGAGCGCGTGGGGGATGGTGATCGGCACCACCGCGCCCATCGCATCGAGTCCGACACCGTTCAAGAACGCGAGCGACATGTCACCCAGCCAGTTGTTGCCCGTCGTCAGCGCGAGTGAATAACCGACAACTGCCCACAACACACCGACGAATCCCAATGAGATGAAACTCATCATCATCGTGTTCAGTGCGTTCTTGCTGCGGACGAGCCCGCCGTAGAAGAAGGCCAGGGCTGGTGTCATCAGCAGGACCAGGGCGGTCGAGATCAACATCCACGCGGTGTCAGCTTGATTCATGCACTCACCTCACTTGGAGCGACTTTGCGGTTGGAGGGACAGATCCGAGCGGTCATTTTAGATGAGGAAAAATGAAAAGGATCATCGAGATGGCAGACATAACTGTCCTGCAGACATCATTAAGAGACAATAATGTCTGAATCAGGCCAGCGCGGCCGTTGGCGGGAGCTCTAGGGAGTCCGGGACGCGGGCGCAGACGCGAGAAGGCTCGGGTCCACTTGCGGTCCGGGAGCGTGAATCGGGTCGTCAGTCGCCCACGGCATCCGGCAGGGTTGCTGGCGCTCGTAGCGGAGAAGGTTGGCCGTCAGGCGCTTGGCGACCGGCTCGAGTCCCGACCTGATCGCGGCTTCGATCAACGATCGTTGAATCCCGACGGCCTCCGCGAACTGTCCCCGTTCTGCCAGTGCCATCGCCATCGTTTCGCCGAGGTCGATGGTCTTGCCGCCCTGCAGCAACCGTTCGACGATCGCCTGTGCCCGCTGTCCGTCGCGAACGCGATCGTCTGGCGCGGCTGCGAGCAGCCGCGCCAGTGCGTACGGAAACTCCGGACGATCAGGATTCACTCGTGACGCATCGTCGAACCAGTCGCGCGCCTCGCGATAGCGTCCGAGCCTCACGAGCGCCATGCCGTACCCGAATCGGGCGTCGACCGACTTCGGGTTGACTCTGAGCGCCTCGTTGTACTGCATGAGCGACTGCTCCACTCGCCCACTGCGCCGCAATTCGTCAGCCAGGGCCTGATACGCCTCGACGTAGTTCGGACTGAAGCGTGCGGCTGCCGCCAGATGATTGATGGCGTCCTGACTTCGACCGCTCGAGGCCATCAGCACGCCGAGGCTGTAGTGAGCTTTTGCCGCGGTCTCGTCGATCCCTGAGCCGGGCGCCATCTTGAGCGTCTCTTCGAACCACTTCATCGCGCCGCGCACGTCGCCCTGCATATAGAGCGCGGTCGCGAGCTTGTGACGCAGGGAACGCCCCAACCCGGTTGTGCCCGGCGTAATGTCGACGCCCTTCTTGAAAAAGCTCTCGGCCGCCGGGAAGTCGCGCTGCTCGAGCGCACGTACACCGCGCAGTTCGTACGAGAGTCCGCTTTCGAGCGCGAGATCGATCTCCTGCCGAAGCGGATCAGGGACCAGTACTTCGGTGTTCTTCCATTGCTTGATGTGCTCTTCCGCCTTCGCCATGTCGCCGAGCCCGCGGTACGCTTGCGCGAGAGGCGAATGGACGCTCAGCAGGCTGGGGTTGATCGTCACGGCCTCTTCGAGCGTCGACACCGCGCGCGCGTAGTCGCGACGCGCGAGCGCGGCCTGCCCCAGGCCCACGAGGACTGCCGGCGTCCGTGGAGCCAGTTGGCGCGCACGCTCGAACAGCGGTTCGGCGGTGTCGGCCTGGCCCTGATCCAGGTAGCCGCGACCCAGCCAGATCAGCGTCGGCACATCGTTCGGGCTGATCTCGAGCACGCGATTGAACGCAGCCATCGCGGCCATCGTGTCGCCCTGATTCTTGTAGAGGTGCGCGAGGAAATACGGCCAGCGCGGCTCCTGCGGCATCAACACCTGTGCATTGAGATACGCAGGCTTGGCCGCCGCGTAGTACTCGCCGGCATGGAGGAGCATGCCGATGCTGCCGTACGCACGCCCGCGTTCTTCATTGGTCGCGCCGGGTTTCTTGATCGTCTCGAGCATCGACTGGTAGCGCTCGCGCACCTGCTCCTGCACGTTGGCATCCATGCGCGACAGGTCCGGCAGCGTGACCTCCAGCATCTGCGGGGCGGCCGGTATCGACTGCTGGCTGGATGAACCGCATCCTGCGACGAACAGAACCAGAGCGAAAAAGATCAGTATTGGGAGTTGGACCCTTGGGAATTGGGAGTTAAAGCTTTTCATTTCCCGCTTCCCTGCTTCAGAGTGACCCATCGATCGATCGCCTGGGTCCCGAACTCCTCGGTCTTGCCGTCGGGCCACTGGACGCGGACCGTTGGAGGCGTCGTGGATTTGCCCAGCCCGACGAGCACACGCGGATCGTTGGCAGACGCGTAGCTGCCATCCGAACGCGCGCGCCTCCAGAGTGCGGGACCTGCACCGTGCGCGATTGACACGCGCGCGCCAATCATGTCGCGCCCACCGACACCGGTCAGACGAAGACCAAGCCAATGGTTCTCGTTGCCGATGTTGTTGATGAACAGGCGCGTCGGACCGTTCGCCGTGCCGACCAGGACGTCCTCGTCACCATCGTTGTCGATGTCGCCGAATGCGGCGCCGCGACTCACATCGAGCAGCTTGAATGGCTCACCGGCGTCAACGGAGACGTCCACGAAGTGACCGTCGCCCAGATTTCGGTACAACTGGTTCAGCATCTTCAGGGGGAATGGATCCTTCGCACGTGCCTGCGCCTCGATCATCGACACGCTGCCATTGAGCGTGATGAGGTCGAGCCAGGAGTCGTTGTCGAAGTCGAACCACCCTGTGCCGAAACCGGTCTTGGCCAGACTCGGTGGACCAAGTCCTGTAGGGCCCTTGCGATCCTCGAACACCCCGTTGCCCGTGTTCACGTACAGGATGTTCATCTGCGCCAGCCAGTTCGTGATGAAGATGTCTTCATCGCCGTCGTTGTCGAAGTCGCCGGCATCGATGCCCATGCTGGCTTCCGAATTACCCTGGCCGTTCACCGCAGCACCGTTCAGAAAGGCCAGGTCCTTGAACCGGCCGTTCTTCTGGTTGATCCAGAGTTGGTTCGGCATGCCGTCGTTGCCGACGTAGATATCGATCCAGCCGTCGTTGTCGAAGTCTGCCGTCGAGACACCGAGCGCCGGGCCGTAGGCACCGCCTTCGAGCGCCGTCCGCGTGATGTCGACGAAGGTGCCGTCGCCACGATTGCGATAGAGCTTGCTCGGCTGGGGCCGATAGCTGTTCGGCGGACAGTAATCGTGCTGACCCGTCACCGACAGGCAGTCGATGTCACCTTCGATGGTGTAGAGCAGGTAGTTGCCGACGAAGAGATCGAGCCACCCGTCGCGATCGATGTCCACAAACGACGCGGAGACGCCCCAGCCGCCCTTGTTCCCGGCACCGCTCTTCGCCGTGATGTCGGTGAACGTTCCATTGCCGTTGTTGTGCAGGAGGACGCTTTCGGTGAGGCCCGTGCGATAGATGTCGATGAAGCCGTCGTTGTCGACGTCAGCCGCAGCGACGCCCATGCCGTACGTCTCGATATCAATACCGGACTGATCCGTGACGTCTGTGAAGTGCAGCGTGCGCGAACCGTCCGCGCCGACCGTCAGATCGTTGCGATAGAAGCGATCCTTGAGCGGTCCTTTCGGAGGAAACAGCGCGTCCTTGATCGTCTTCTTTCCGAGCATCTGGCTCTGCACCAGGTACACGTCGAGATCGCCGTCGTTGTCGTAGTCGATCAGCCCCACGCCGGGCGCCATGATCTCGGGGTAGTAGTACTCGCCCGACATCCCGTTGAAGTGGACGAAATCGATCCCCACAGCAGCGGCACGCTCTTCAAACCACGGCTTCTCCGGCTTCGCCGGTGCGCTCGTGGACGACGGCGTCGAACTGCTGCCGCACGACACGGCGCACAGCGCGGCCACGACGACGAGGGTCGAACGCCTGAGCATCTGAAGAAGCGTACTAGAAAATCGGGATTCGGGATTCGGGGTTCGGGATTCGGACCGGTGAGCTTTGCTGGGGCGAGATGCGTTGGAAGTTGAAAGAACTGGACCCGAGACCCGGGATCGAATCCCGAGTCCCGAGTCCCGAGTCCCGGCTTAGAAGTCGGTCGTGACGTTGAAGCGCACGAACCGCGGCATCAACAGCGTCGTCGGGTTGTACCACGTCGGGCCGGTCCCCACGAACGCCTGCTGATACGTCAGACCAGGGTTCGCATTGAACAGGTTGTAGATATCCACACCAACCAGCGTCCGGGTGCGTCCGAAGCGGAGGATCTTACCAACGCGCATATCCACCTGGCGGACGTAGTCGCCGTACAACTGACCCGGCTCCAGGAGGTTGACCGACTGCTGATTGTTCAAGAGCGGAATCCCCGCCACGGCATTCGTGACGACGTAGTTGGCAGCGACGGATGTTCCGTTCGACGCGGAGTCATTGCCGCCAAGGCCCAGCGTGCCGGGCTTGAACTGGAAGCTCGCCGACAACTGCACGTCGACCTTCGGGAGCACGTAGGTCGCCAGACCACGGATCTGGGTCAACCACGGCTCGGTGACGTGGCAGGACGATGCCGGCTGCCAGGTCGCCGGGACACCCGTGAGAAGCGCCTCGGGTACCTTCGCGGTGATCTCGCAATTGTCTCGGATGCCACGACCCGTGCTGGTGCCGCCCTGGACGACGAGTCCATTGCGGAGGCGCGTGTTCACGTTGACGTCCACACCGTGCCAGTACTGGTACTGGTCGCCGTAGTCGCTGGCGAAGGTCGTGTAGTTGTCAGCCGCCGAGAAGTTCGTGCGTGGGTTGAACGATGTGACCTGGTATCCACCACCACCGGGCAGCGACGCATGCGTCGGCGCCGTGAACGTGTACTGCGCGTAGTCGGCCGGCGTCGAGGCGAGGTTGTCTGTCACGAGGAAGCCCTGGAACCAACGGCGGTAGTAGCCGACTTCCACCGACGTTCGCGGAAGGATTTCGTGCTGCATCGACACGCCGAACTGCCAGTCTGACGGACGCACGCCCCAGCCCTCCAAAATCTGCGGGTTGATGGGGGCTGCCGAGAGGGCCTGGCCGAACGCCGGCTGCTGCCACGGACCGCATTCGCCGTTGGCCGCCGGGTTCATCAGGTCGCACTGCGGGACGTAGTCGCCGTTGACTCCCAGACCGCCGCGATCGTTCCACGTGCGGTTGGTCGTGCGCGCGAAGCGTGTCGCACCGGCCGGGTTCATCAACTGATAGCGATCCTGATTGTTCGCAGCCTGCAGATAGCGACCGAGGTTGACCTTGAGTGAGGTCTTGCCGTCGCCGAACACGTCGTACGCCGCACCCATGCGGGGCGAGATGTCGTTGAAGCCGGGCACGCCGACCGTGTACGGGAACGACACCGGCGCCGGACGGAACTTGTCGGTGCCGTCTGCGCCCTGATCGTCAGGCGACCAGCTCCACGCGCGGTCGTAACGAATGGCGCCCTGCAGCGTCAGGCGATTGACCGTCCACTGATCCTGGGCGTAGAAGCCGTGATACTGGCTCCGGTCCTTGATCATGAAGTCGCCGAGCTGCATGGTGAGCTGGTTCGGCACGCCGGACAGGAACCGGTAATTCACGCGCGTCTGGTTGTAGTGATTCAGGCCGTCCGTCCGGTTATACGCCGCGACGTACCCGATCTTCATGCTGTGCGCGCCGGTGACGTACGAGGCCGAGGCCTTCCACGTCGTCGGGTTCTGCATGTTGTTGAAGTTCCAGTCGAGCGCGCGGTAGGTGAGGTTGGCGGGCATGCTCCAGGGTGTGCCGTCGGCGAAGACGCCGGCCTGTGCCGACTGCTCCTGAACCTGATTCAGATTCAGAATCGCGCCCGGCTGTTCCATCCATCCCCACTTGCTGATGTAGGTCGAAACGCCTGCTTCGAGCAGCAACCGGCTGGTGGCCGGCGAGCTCCACGTCGCCTGCATGACGCGCTGCCATGAGTCGGCGTATCCAAACGCACCACCGGCGGTGCCCTGCGCGCCGCTGGCAGCCTCGGGCGTGATGGCCGTGGTACCGCTCGCAACCCAGTTGTCGCCGCGCGGACGACAATCGTCCGAGTCCGTCTTCAGCGATGAGCCGTCACACGCGAGCTGGTTGTCAAAGAAGAAACCGATCTTGTTACGCGGCGTGACCTGCGCGGTCAGACGGGCGGCGGTAACCGTTCGCGAGACGGCATTGCGCGCCTTCAGGTTCTGATCAGGGAGGTACGACCAGGAATTCGCGTTGCCCGCGTTCAGGTTGGCGTACATCCCGAGGATGTCGTCGTGCGACCCGAAGTCGCGGTAGTTGGCGAAGAACCACAGTTTGTCTCTGGCGATCGGGCCGCCGAGCGACGCCTGCACGTCCCAGTTCTTGTAGAGCGCAGCGGCCTGGCTGAGACCGATCGAGCGAAGATGCTCGTCGATGTT
>Ga0070674_100000354_pt1 | contig 22848 bp, 15 predicted proteins | sample KBSM33metaG_FD_65344 | JGI IMG/M metagenome (GOLD analysis project Ga0070674, IMG submission 65344) | Miscanthus rhizosphere microbial communities from Kellogg Biological Station, Michigan, USA - KBS M3-3 metaG | ecosystem: Host-associated > Plants > Roots > Rhizosphere > Soil ... | reverse complement strand
TATTGTATTAATGTATGCAAAGGGGAATGGTCGCTGCGCCGGATTCAACACACTCCAATGATTTAATGCAATCGCTCTTTTCTTATTGCAATAAGTGGAATTACCGCTGACGGTAACACTATATGTAGTGTCCATTAGAATTGCTCCGCTCTTCCAATATCTGATGACATTGTTTCTAATAGCAGCCTGCTCTGAATTCCTGATCACAATTCCAATTCCGTAATTCGCGTCACGGGGTGGTTGGCCACTCCTGTCTTCATAACCAAGCGTATTATCATGAATAAGAAAATTTGTTTTGACATTAGTTGCTACAATTGCAGATGCGCGAATTTTACCGCCAAAATAATTGTAGTTAATGACAGGTGTTGCCGGAAGAAATGGATTGCCCGGAAAAGTATTGATGTCAAATACGCGAACGCCAATTCCCGATGATGAAGGAATATTATCACCATTTACATCAAGGCCGAAGCTATTATTAGATATGGTTACCAATCCGTCGTTCGCCAACATGCCTTGTAATACCACATCAATCCCAGATGAATTGAAAGTGTTGCCCTCATTTGCAGACGCACCACCCACCTGGTTATTCCTGGAGCTTTTTTCAAATACAATTGAATTCTTGTTAGTAGCTGTTCCACCTGTTCTATCCTGGTATTGAGTGCTGACGCCATCAATATCCAATCCGAAAATATTGCTGCGAACAAGAATGCTGGCTGAAGAACCCCATCGGTTATTCGATATGTCATAGATTCCATTTGTCCAGCCACTGATAAGATTTCCTTTTCCGGCTTGTCCTATCTCAATATTGCTACTTCCTCCTAATACAATTCCATATAATTGATCGGGCGGCTGGAGTGTTGCCCGGTCCACCACATTTGCTTTGATAAAAAGTCCGTAGATCTTAACGTCCCTGGCCTGCCTGGCGTCTATTCCATACAGCATGGTCGTTCCTGAAGAAAATCCCTCCAGCGCTATTCCCACTTTTGCCTGGGTAACACCAAACGCTGCACCTGGTTGAGTTGTACCATCTACAACCAGGTTTGAAGTAAGTGCAGGCAGTGGATCATTAAGTGCTATTCTGATGAAGTTATCCCTTGCCCTGGTGATATTGAACTGGATATAATCAGTTTCTCTGTCGCCATTTGCGGCGGCCTTTTCAATCGCATCCCGGAGAGATCCCGGACCTGATGGAGAAGTGGTGGTAACGATAAAAATTTCTGCGAAAGCCGACTGCCCACTTAATACCATTAAAATGTGACAAATGAATAGCAGTCGCTTCATAAGTAGGTAGATCGATAAAGATAAGAAAACCAAGAGGAACCTGATCTCGGAGTGACAAAACCTGCAAATGTTTCCCGTAACTTTGCCCCCATTTTTATCAGTCTGATACCTTTTATAAAGTATGAGTGCCAAGTATCGTGAATTCAAGCAGTTGAATCTTCCGGCTCTGGAGAAGGAAATCCTTGCAAATTGGGAAAACTCAAAAACTTTTGAAAAGAGTGTTGCCTTGCGGGAAGGGGCTGATTCTTTTGTGTTTTATGAGGGTCCGCCTAGTGCCAATGGTATGCCCGGCATTCACCACGTGATATCAAGGACGCTCAAAGACTTTGTTTGCCGGTACAAAACCATGAAAGGATTCCAGGTGCAGAGAAAGGGTGGGTGGGATACCCATGGCCTGCCCATAGAACTTGGAGTTGAAAAGGAATTAGGAATTACGAAAGAGGATATAGGAAAGAAGATTTCAGTTGAAGAGTATAACCAAAAATGCAGAGAGGCAGTACTTCGATATAAAGACAAATGGGATGAGCTCACGCAGAAAATAGGGTATTGGGTAGATCTCGATAATCCCTATATCACTTTTGAGAACTCCTATATTGAAACGCTATGGTGGCTGCTGAAGCAACTATACGAAAAAGATTATCTGTACGAAAGCGTAAGCATTCAGCCATATTCTCCTGCTGCAGGTACAGGACTCAGTTCGCATGAATTAAATCAACCGGGCACTTATAAGGATGTGAAGGATACGAGTTGTGTGGCAATGTTTAAGGCAGTGAAGAATGAGAAAACAGAATTCTTATTTAAGAAAATTAAGAATGATGCGGGAGAAATTTTTTTCCTGGCATGGACAACCACTCCCTGGACGCTACCATCCAATTTGGGTTTGACAGTGGGACCCAATATTGATTATGTTTTGGTAAGAACATTCAATCCATATACTTCACTGCCTGTTCATTTGATTCTTGCAAAAGCATTGCTTCCAAAATATTTTAAAGAAGAAGGCAAGGGAGGCGATTTTCAAAATTTTTCAGGCGAAAGCAAAATACTTCCCTGGGAAATAGAAGCAGAATTCAAAGGGAGAGATATAGAAGGCGCACAATACGAACAATTGTTGCCATTCGAAGCCAATTCACCTGAAGTAGTAAAGCAACAAACTCCGGGTGCTCAGCCTTTCAAAGTGGTGTTGGGAGATTTCGTAACTACAGAAGATGGAACGGGCATTGTACATACCGCACCTGCATTTGGAGCCGACGACTTCAAAGTAGGGAAGAAATATAATCTTGGTATTCTCATAATGGTTGATCGCGAAGGAAAATTTGTGAATGATCTGGGTGAGTTCAGTAATCGCTTCGTCAAAAATTATAAAGACGATCCTAAATATATTGATGTCAATGTTGACATCTGTGTCAAATTAAAGAAGGAAAACCGTGCATTCAAGGTTGAGAAATACGAACACAGTTATCCGCATTGCTGGCGCACTGATAAGCCAATCCTTTATTATCCGCTTGATGCCTGGTTCATTCGCACTACTGCCAAACAAGACAAGATGGTGGAATTAAACAAGACCATCAATTGGAAACCAAAATCAACCGGTGAAGGAAGATTTGGAAATTGGTTAGAGAACATGGTGGATTGGAATCTCAGTCGCAGCAGATTTTGGGGCACACCCTTACCAATTTGGAGAACTGATGATGGTGCAGAAGAAAAATGTATTGGATCAATTGAAGAATTGAATGAAGAAATAAGGAAAGCCAACAAGGTTTTGGGCGGCGATGCTAATAAGAATTATCTACACGAAGGAATCCTTGACCTGCATAAACCATATGTTGATGAGATTGTGTTGGCAGGTGAATCGGGAAAAGCAATGCATCGTGTGCCAGACCTTATTGACGTATGGTTCGATTCAGGTGCGATGCCATATGCGCAGTGGCATTTTCCTTTTGAGAATAGAGATGTTTTTCAAAAAAATTTTCCTGCAGATTTTATTGCGGAGGGTGTTGATCAAACGAGAGGTTGGTTTTACACTTTGCATGCAATTGCAGTGATGCTGTTTGATTCGGTTGCGTATAAGACTTGCGTATCGAATGGGTTGGTGCTTGATAAGAATGGAAACAAGATGAGCAAGCGTTTGGGAAATGTTGTAGATCCCTTCGCAACAATTGAAACATTTGGGGCCGACGCAACAAGGTGGTACCTCATCACGAACGCGTCACCCTGGGACAATTTGAAATTTGACATCGAAGGTATCAAGGAAGTCCAGCGCAAATTTTTTGGTACGCTATATAACACTTACCAGTTTTTTACTTTATATGCGAATGTTGATGGCTTTACATTCAGCGAAAAATATATTCCGTTAAACGATCGGCCTGAAATTGATCGCTGGATTCTATCGTCATTGAATTCGTTGACGAAAAAAGTGAATGAGTTCATGGACGATTATGAACCAACCCAAGCGGGCAGGGCAATTGAGGAGTTCGTTGACCAACATTTGAGCAATTGGTATGTGCGGTTATGCCGCCGCAGATTCTGGAAAGGAGAATATGAAGCCGATAAGATTTCAGCATATCAAACATTATACGAGTGTTTGGAAACGGTTACGCGGTTAATGGCACCGATCGCACCATTCTTTTGCGATGCGATCTTTACCAACCTCAACAATATCACCAACAGGCTCAAGGCGGAATCAGTTCATCTTGCCAATTTTCCATTACCCCAGGCTGAAGCTATCAACCCTATCCTTGAGGAACGGATGCAATTGGCCCAGGATATTACCTCACTTATCCTGTCGCTTCGCAAGAAGGTAAATATTAAGGTGAGGCAGCCTCTTCAAAAAGCACTGGTGCCGGTATTAAACCCAGCCATGAAAAAACAGCTTGAAATAGTGGAGGGCCTGGTTAAGAATGAAGTGAACGTAAAGGAAATTCAATACCTCACCGAAACGGAAGGTTTCATCAAGAAGAAGATCAAGCCCAATTTTGTGGCGCTTGGTAAGCGGCTCGGAGCTAAAATGAAAGCAGTATCAAATGCTTTAAGTCAATTTACTCAGGAAGATATCGCAAACCTTGAAAAAGAAGGTTCCTATTCTTTGAGAATTAATAATGAAGACTTAATATTACAGCTTCCCGATGTCGAGATAACCAGCGAAGACGTACCCGGCTGGATGGTAGCCAATAAAGGTCCACTAACCGTAGCACTCGACATAACCGTAACCCCCGAATTGGTCAATGAGGGCAATGCCCGCGAGCTGGTCAACAGGATCCAAAAGATCAGGAAAGAAAGCGGATTTGAACTTACCGATAGAATCAATGTTAAACTAGCACAGGCAAATGAACTTAAGCCCGCTATCACTAAGTTTAATGACTATATTTGCGCCGAAATTTTGGCAGATAAACTGGAGCTAGTACCTGAAATGGCTAGTGGAACCGAAATAGAAATCAACGACATTCCTTTGAAAGTTTTAGTTACAAAAAAAGCCTAACGCAATGGCAATCAAGAAAAAAGCTGCCAAACCTGTTAAGAAGGCGGCTGTTAAAAAACCTGCGGTTAAAAAGGCTGCTCCTAAAAAGGCAGTAAAAGCCGCTAAGCCTGCTCCTAAGAAAGCTGTAAAGCCTGTAGTTTCTAAAAAAGCTGCAAAAAAAGTGGTGGCCGCCAAGCCAGTTCCTGTGGCTAAGCATGTGCCGAAGCCTGCTCCCCCCAGCAAACAGGCGTCAATTGTTAAACATGGCTCGAAAGACCACCCTGTGGCTAAGCCGGCTCAACCTCAGCAGCCAATAGCTGCTAAACCAATACCCAGCGGTTTTAAACCGGCCCATACACCTCCTAAACCTCAGGCAAAGAAGGAACCTGCCAAGCCGGTTAAGGTGGTTATCCCAGAAATCAAAACAAAGAGTGCAGTAAAATACCAGCCCGATTTTACAAAATCCGTATTAGATACACCTCAATCACAAATACAAACCGGACCTACCATGAGATATAGTGATGGTGAACTTGTTGAGTTCAAAGAAATCATTTTGAAAAAATTAGACGCGGCTAAGAAAGAATTAGCCTATCTCCAGGGATTGATTACCCGCAAAGATGAAATGGGAGGCGATGAAAGTGAGAATCGCTATATGACTATGGAGGATGGAAGTGTGAGTATGGAGCGGGAGCAATTGGCTCAGATGGCCAGCAGGCAGATTACTTTTATTGATCACCTGGAAAAAGCCCTGATGAGAATTGAAAACAAGACATATGGAATCTGCCGCGTAACCGGAAAGCTTATTGATAAAGCCCGCCTTCGTGCAGTGCCTCATGCTACCTTAAGTATTGAGGCGAAGCAAATGCAACATAAGTAAGGCACAAGCGACAAGGCACAAGGCACAAGAAAGGTCCAAGATAAAAAGTCGGAAGAGGGCCCCAGGCGGAAGGCTGTAAGAAAGAATCAATTATAAAGAAAAAGGTACAAGTTGCATTACGCTTCTTGTACCTTATTTTTTTGTTCCTATCTGATGTCCTAATACGTGATTGTTTACCTAGGCGCCTCTTCGAAAGTAAATCTCCTTACCTTCTTGAACCTTGGGTCTTCCTTGTGCCGTGTACCTTGTGCCTTGAATCTTTGCCTAGAATCCACGCTGTGCACCATTGCCCCAAAATTGTTGCGGCATGGGTTTATTCAGCAAGTTGGTATAGATGAATTGATAAGTTTCAAGTCGGTTGTGCTGGCCTTTCATTCCACCAATTCCATGTCGCTGATCAGGGTAGAGCATAAATTCGAAATGTTTTTTACCATCCTCAAGCTTATCGATCAACTGGATGCTATTCTGCATATGCACATTGTCATCAGATGTTCCGTGGATGATACGAATTAAACCTTTATACTTATCAGTGTATGATAGGACAGAAGTGGCTTTATATCCATCAGGGTTTTCCTTTGGAGTATCCATAAACCTTTCTGTATAATGCGTATCGTACAGACTCCAGTCAGTAACAGAGGAATTAGCAATCCCATATGGAAAAACATCTGCGCCATAGGTCAATGCCATGCAGGTCATGTAACCTCCAAAACTTCCTCCTGTAATGCATATTTTATTTGCGTCTACCCATGATTGTTGCTTCAGCCATTTGGCACAACTCATATAATCCTCAATTTCAAATTTGCCGAGTTGGCGATGGATATAATTGAGACCATTTTTTCCGAAGTGACCTGAGCTCCTGTTATCAAAAGACACTTGTATCAAACCTTCCTGGGCCCACCACTGAGTGGCGCCACCAACACTCTTCCAGCGATCATATACAGTTCCTGCATTGGGTCCGCCATAAATGCTGATCAGCACTGGATATCTTTTGTTGGGATCGAAATTGGTAGGATAGGTAATTTGAATGGGCAAGTCAAATAAGCCATCCGCCGACTTTGTAAACTTCAACTCGGTTTTGGGGATATTATAAGTGTCGAAACCGGATCCTTTTGCATCTGCTAATTCACGAATAACCTTACCCTTCATATCCACTAATGCCATTTTGTAAGGAGTGGAAGAGTTGGAATAAGTAGTGATGTAATACCTGGCATTGGGTGATATGCTGATTTGATCGTGTGAATAATCACCAAAGGTTAGCCTGCTCAATCCCTTTCCATCAAGTCCTACTTTATACAGATCGTACCGCGCTGAATTTTCTTTTCTTGCGCGGAAGAAAAGAGTTTTTGATTTAGGGTCAACCTTTACAATTGATGTTCCCCAAAAGTTTCCTGAGGTAAGTTGTGAAACAAATTTTCCGTTGTCATCAAAGAGATATAAGTTCTGCCAACCATCTTTGTCGCTTTTCATAATCCATCCCAGATTTTGCGGCAGGAATTCAAGCCTGTCGTCCTCATCAAGATCAATCCAGGTTTTTTGTTTTTCGTCGTATACCTCTTTCTTATTTCCATTGGCAAGATTCACTTCATATATCTTCAGATTGTCTTGTCCGCGATTCATCCATTGTATTAATAATTTTCCCGAAGGAGTCCAATATGGCTTTCCAAAGTACTGATCATCTTTCTCATTGAAATCTGTCCAAGTAACTGAGGGATTATCCACCGAGGTAATTCCGATTTTCACATAGGGATTTGCATCGCCGGCCTTTGGGTAACGCTCTTTTTCAAGAAAGCCATGTTGACCATCGGAAACATAAATGGGAAACACAGGAACGGGTGAATCATCAAAATGCATGAATACAATATACTTGCTGTTGGGTGACCACCAGAAAGCGCGGTAGCGACTAGCTCTCCCGAGAATTTCTTCATAATATACCCAGGAAGCATATCCATTCATCAGGGAATCATTCCCGTCATTAGTTATCTGTGTTGTTTTGTTAGATGAAACTTGGGTGATGAAAAGATTATTATTGAGCGTGTACGCAGCATAATTTTTATCAGGCGAGTAAGTAACGTTCTTCGCTTCCTTTGGGAAAGATATATTGGCCTCAGGCTCTGTGATTCCAACATTGTTGTATGGAACTGCTTTTCCTGTCTTTACATCTACGCTCATAAACTTCATCTTTCCATCGGTTTCATCCTTGCGGTTCTCAACATAGTGTTCGTCATCAATCCATCTTGGTATGGGAGGCAATTGTTTGGTAACATCGAGCGTTCCTCCCTGGAACAATTGCTGATAACTGAAATCTTTTTTTTGGGCAAACAGATCGTGTGAAGCAACAATAAATAACATCATTGTTAGCAATAGAGCTTGTCTTCTCATTTGAAATTCAAAATTTGAGATTTGAAATTATTGGAAGGTCGAAATATGACCGCACTGAATGCCGAAAGATAATAGAAATTCGTTGGTTTCTCAATCCTTTCCGTCCTCTTCACAGTTTCTTAAGTTCTTATTCTTTTTTTCTTTCCGCTTTTCTTCTTGCTTATTTGGTTCTTGGATCTTGGATCTTGGTTCTTGGATCTTTCTTGTCCCTTGATCCTTGTACCTTGTAATCTTCACCTGACTTCCTGCATATCAACCAACTTGCGATAATAACTAGTAGCCTTCATCAATTCTTCATGCGTTCCTCTTTCTACAATTTCTCCATGTTTCAGTACAATGATCTGATCTGCATGGCGCACAGTACTTAGACGATGTGCAATCACGATACTGGTACGGTTCTGCATTAATTTGTCAAGGGCATCCTGCACTAATCGTTCGGATTCCGTATCAAGAGCTGAAGTTGCTTCATCCAGGATAAGGATAGGGGGGTTCTTATAGATAGCTCTCGCAATGGCCAGTCGCTGTTTTTGTCCGCCGCTTAACCTTGAGCCTCTATCACCCAGCGATGTATCAAATCCCTTCTCAAGGTTCTGAATAAATTCGGTTGCATTGGCTGTATCGGCAGCACGCTTCAGATTTTGTTGATCAACGGGCTGACCCATGGTAATGTTTGCGGTGACAGTATCATTAAAAATAATAGCTTCCTGTGTTACGATTCCAATCTTTTCGCGCAGATCATCCAGGCTGATTTCTTTTACATCTTTGCCATCAATCGTTAAGTTTCCTTCTTGCACCTCATAGAATCTGGGAATTAAATCGCCTATAGTGGATTTGCCGGATCCACTGTGTCCAACCAATGCAATCATTTTTCCTTTTTCTACTTTAAAATTAATGTTCTTCAATACCGGTTCCTGGTTATAACTAAACGTCACATTTTTGAATTCCACTTCGCGCTCGAAATCCATTAAGCGAAGTGGGTTAGCTGAGTTCCTGATGGCAATAGGCGTGTCAAGTAATCCATATACTCTGTCAACAGAAACTATTCCTTTTTGAAGGGCAGTGATGGCCGTTGAAATATTTTTCGCGGGTTGAAGGATCTGGGAATACAATGCCAGGTAGGTTATAAATACAGACGACTTCATATCCCCATCCAATACCAGTTTGCCTCCATACAGCACAACAGTTACGATAATTAACACTCCGAATAGTTCTGAAATAGGAGATGCCAGCTCTTTTTGATTGAACATGGATTTGCTGCTCTTGGAAAAACTCTTGTTCAGGTTCGCAAACTGTTTTTGAAAGAATTTCCTCGCGCCAAAAGCTTGCACAATCTTGATCCCGGAAATGGTTTGATCAACGGATTGAAGAATTTGGGATAATAGTTCCTGGTTGAAGTACCCTTTCTTTTTTAGCCTGCGCGAAATAATACCGATGACAATGCCCGACACGGGAAAGAATAAAAGGGTGAAGACTGTAAGCGAAGGAGACCAGTAAAATAGAGTAATAAAATAGGCTACGATTACAAATGGATCTCTCAAAAATACCTGGAAAGCATTAATAATGGAATGTTCAATCTCCTGCACATCATGTGTGATGATGGTAAGCAACTCGCCTTTTTTCTGGTTGTTATAGAATTGAAGTGATTGATTGGAGAATTGGTTAAACAAGCCAAGCCTGATCCTCTCCAGCATGATCATGCGAAGGCGGACCAGTACTCTTGTTCCCATATACCTGAAAAAATTAGCCAGCAGCGTTGCCAGCAAAATCACTGCGCACACATACAATAGGGAGTACCATTTTCCCTTGGTAGTTGAGACGTAATCAAAATAATAGGAAAATAACTGCCTGAAATAACCAAGGCTGAATTCGAAGTTGCCGGGATGGGTAGTTGGCGCGCCGGTATTGTTGTTGAACAATACGTCTAACAGCGGGATGAGCATGGAGAAATTGATCAACCCGAAAACAATTCCGAAAATGGTATAAATAATATATTCAGGGAAATAATGGTGTAACGGCCTTGCGAATTCAAATAGCCTTTTTACCGATCGCATTCGCAAATGTAAGCTACAAGACGCAACCTACATTTCGCCATCGGACCAAGAGATAACCTGCCCTCCTGGATCTTGAACCTTGGATCTTTCCTGTGCCTTGTACCTTGTGCCTTCTGCCGGAGGCAGTATCTTTGCGGCTGAATAAACGTAAGTGCGTACTCCTTCAAATTCAATAATTGTATCTACTTATAACCGCCCGGATGCGTTGGGAAAATGTGTTGAAAGTATTTTCTATCAATCAACCCTTCCCGATGAAATTGTTATTGCGGATGATGGTTCAGGAGAGGAAACCCGCAGCCTGGTGAGGCAACTTCAGCAAAAAAGTCCTGTTCCACTGGTTCACGTTTGGCAGGAAGATAAAGGCTATCAGCTCGCGCGGATCAGGAACCGCTCTTTCGCTACCGCGAAAGGAGAATATCTTATCCAGATAGATGGTGATTTAATTCTCGAAAAACATTTCATGGGGGATCACCTAAGTTTGGCGCGACCAGGCACCTTTGTAGGTGGCGCTAGAACAATGATGGATGAAACGCTTACTACATTGATACTGGAAGGAAAGGTCTCATTTGAAGATATTCCTGCACATAGGGAAAATCTCGGCCAAAAGTCAAATTCAATTCGCTCAACCATTCTCCGAAAATTGGTATATCTCTACCAACGTCATGAGCGTAATTATAAGTATGTGCTAGGGTGCAACATGGCATTCTGGAAAAAAGACCTGGTAGCAGTAAATGGTTACAATGAAACTTTTACCGGATGGGGAAAGGAAGACAACGAACTTACCGTGCGGTTGCAAAATGCGGGTATTAAATTGAGGTTCATAAAATTCGGGGCTATCGTGTTTCATTTGTATCATAAGGTGGCCGACCTATCATTTATGCCGGCGAATGAAGAAAAATTGCGGCAGACCATTCAGGAAGGATTAACTTTTGCGCCATCTGGTATCGGCAATTATATGCAGAACCAACAAATTTAAAGTTATGCAGGAATCGAAACGTCAAAAACAAATAGCAGGTTTGCTGAATGAAGAGTTGAATGATATATTCAGACGAATCGGATTAAATATGATTGATGGTGGTATGGTTTCCATTGCTGCCGTGAAGATTACGCCAGATCTACTTGAGGCAAGGATTTATGTGAGTCTCTTCCAGGTGAAGGATCCGAAATTGATCTTAAAGAAATTTGAAGAAAGAAGTTGGGAAATCAAGAAAGAATTGGCTGCCAGGATAAAGCAACAATTGAGAAGAATCCCCGAATTGAAATTTTTTGTAGACGATACACTTGAACAGGCGTTCAAAATGGAGGAGCTGTTGAAGGAGATTAATAAATCGTCGGGAGAAGAGAAGAAGGGGAGTGAATGATTGGACGACAGACCACGGACGACAGACCACAGACATTAGACAATATACAATGACAGGGGAGGCATAATATCATAAAACATTCAATGCTCAATATTCAACCTATAACAATCTCAAATATCAAACCTCAAATTTCAAATCATAAGAATTGAACTTACTCTTTGCATGGCGGTATTTCAGAGCTCCAAAGTCTACCAACGCAATCAATATTATTGCCTGGGTGAGCATGACATCCATTGTAGTGGGTACAACTGCATTGATTGTGGTGTTAAGTGTTTTCAATGGTTTCGAGGATTTGGTAAAATCACTTTATTCCACTTTTTATACTGATCTGAAAATTTTACCTGGGAACGGCAAATCGCTCACGCTGACCCCAGAGCAATTACAAAAATTAAAATCGATTCAAGGCATCAAGGCTTTTTCCTTGGTTGCGGAAGACAAGGCCCTGCTGCGAAATGGTGAGATGCAGTCACTAGTATCCATTAAGGGAGTAGATGATAAATATACTGAAGTCACGAGCGTAGCCGAACATATGGTGAGTGGCAAGTTTTTGACGGGAACTCCTGATGAGCCCGCGATGGTGTTGGGTGCTGTTGTTGAAAGTTCGCTGAATCTGCGGAGCGACCGCGATATTCTTCCTTTGACTGCATATTTATTCAAAAGAGGGGCCACCGTAAATACGGCAGATGCATTGCAATCACTCAGTGCTGCGAATATTTCGCCGGCCGGAGCATTTTTGATTCAACAAGACTTCGACAGTAAGTACGTGATCACCAATCTTGGTTTCGTGCAGCAAATGCTCAACTGGAAACCCAATGAATATAGCGGTGTTGAAATTGCTTTGAATGATCCGCGTGAAGCAAAGAAAATTCAGCGTGAGTTGGAAATGAATTTTAAGAATGGATATAAAGTGTATGATCGCTACGAACAAAATAAAAGTTTGTACAGTGTTATGACAGTTGAGAAATGGGTGATCTATGCTATACTTTGCCTGATATTGGCCGTGGCCTCTTTCAATATGATTGGGGCATTGACCATGTTGGTACTTGAAAAACAAAAAGACATTCAGGTATTAAAAGCAATGGGCGCAAACAACAACCTTGTTCAGAAAATATTCTTAAGTGAAGGCTTGCTTCTTGCGCTAATGGGAGCAATCGTAGGAATTGTGTTGGCCGCATTATTGTGCTGGCTTCAGCTCACATTTCATCTTATACCGTTGCAAGGCGGCACTTTTGTGGTGAGTTATTACCCGGTGAAAATGAAATGGCAGGATTTCACGCTTGTACTACTCACAGTAACAATCGTTGCTTTGGTAGCTGCCTGGTATCCCGCAAGGAAGGCCGCACTTGAACCCATCGAATTGAAGAGTTAGCTTTTTTTAAAGGAAGTTCTTAATAACTTTATTGTGATATGATTTCTCTCTTCATCGATTTCATAGGACTTCTGCTCGCCATCGGTTTTGTTGCCTATTGGTGTTACTCTTTTCGTTTGCTACTTGACAAGGAAGAATCACCATTATTGAAAGGAGTTTTTTTCGTGCTGCTATTGGTATTTCCACCAGTTACCCCGGCGATTATTTATGTATTCTACCTGGATTATTTCAAAAGGAAGAAAGTAATTGGACTGCATGCCGCGAACCGGTAAAGACAAGACTCTAGACTCAGCGTAATTTTTTTGTGAAGTGTGATCTCAATTAATTGTAATAGGAGGACTGCGACGACTGGTAGGCAAAAAACTATTAAGTACTCTCCAACATCTCAGTGTGCCCCATGCAACCTGCATCTTGCAACCTGCAACAATTAATAATCCCCAATCGTTTCAGGCAATTGTGCTAATGCTCGTTGGAGTTGTTCGTCGTTAGGTGCAACACCATGCCAATTGTGATCGTTCTCCATGAAGTCAACACCCTTACTCATCACAGTGTGCATCATAATAGCGATTGGTTTTCCCTTACCTGTCATGGTCTTTGCTTTTTCAAGGGTGGCCACCACATCTTCCATTTTGTTGCCATCCGTTTCCAGCGTTGACCAGCCAAATACTTCGAACTTATCGCGGATGTTGCCGAGCGACATCACTTTTTCAGTTGTACCATCTATTTGCTGATGATTCCAATCAACTGTGGAGATGAGATTGTCTACTTTATGATGGTGCGCAAACATGATGGCTTCCCAATTCTGACCTTCATCCAATTCGCCATCACCATGCAATGAAAAAACAAGTTGTGATTCGCCATTTAATTTTTTGGTCAATGCCGCGCCAATAGCAACGCTCATCCCTTGTCCCAAAGAGCCCGAGGCAACTCTTACACCCGGCAAATGTTCATGAGTAGCGGGATGGCCCTGCAATCTTGAATTTATTTTTCTGAAGGTGGCCAATTCTCTCACTTCAAAATATCCTGCCCGCGCAAGCGTTGCATAAAAAACAGGGGAAATATGGCCGTTGGAAAGAAAGAAAAGGTCTTCACCTATTCCATCCATTTTAAATTGCGGATTGTGTTTCATGATTCGGAAATAGAGGGCAGTAAAAAAATCTGCGCAGCCCATTGAGCCTCCGGGATGACCGCTATTTGCACCATGTACCATTCGCAATATATCTCGCCTGATCTGGGTAGCTATGTCTTTCAGATCGTACTTGACGGTTGGTTCTAGTAATTCTGGCATGAGAATGAAGATTCTGGCCGCAAAGTAACTTAATTATTAATCTGGCTGGACACGAATTCTGCTTTTTTTGCGTTTATACATAAGGCTTTTTTGAGAATGGTCGCAAAAAGATAACCTTATAAAAAAAGTTGGCTATTACAAAACAAAAAGTAAATTGCGTCCTGCCTCAAAACGAATCAGGCCCTATAGTAGCAAACGCTTTGATTTTGTAGTCATAATTTAAGTTACCAAACGCAGGCCGATGTTCGATGTTTTACTTTCGTTGAGTGTATCCTTTGCTATTACCTTTCTTGCTATTCCGGTGATCATTTCCGTTGCAGAGATGAAAAAGTTGTATGATGTTCCTGATGAGAGGAAAATTCATCATTCACCAATTCCTTCTTTGGGTGGTTTAGGAATTTTTGCCGGCTTTGTAATGGCCAGTTTATTGACCATCTCTTTTGGATTAGCACTCGAATTCCAATACTTTATTGCAGCAGCTCTCGTGATTTTTTTCCTTGGATTGAAGGACGATATCCTGGTGATTTCGCCGATCAAGAAATTTATTGGCCAGGTACTGGCTGCATTTCTGATTGTATATAAAGGGGGAATACAGATCAAGAGTATGCACGGATTTCTTGGACTTGAAGGACCGTTGCCTGAGATGTACAGTTTGGTGCTCACTTATTTTACAGTGATAGTGATCATCAATTCTTTTAACCTGATTGACGGTGTTGATGGTTTAGCGGGGACACTTGGACTAATGGCTACTACGATATTTGGGATATACTTCCTGACCAACGGGTTCCTTCCTTATGCGATTCTTTCTTTTTCTTTAGCAGGAAGTCTTTGCGCTTTTCTGATATTCAACTTTCAACCTGCCAAAATATTTATGGGTGATACCGGGTCTCTATTGATCGGGTTGATCAGTTCTATACTGGTGGTGAAGTTTATCAATGTTGCAGGATCAACAGAGGTAGCGCGCCCCATCCTGGAATCGCCGGCTATTGGTTTTGCTATCTTGATGATTCCGTTGTTGGACACCTTACGAGTTTTCGGCATCCGCATATTCCATCGTCGATCGCCTTTCAGCCCGGATCGGAACCATGTGCATCATCTTATGTTAGACAAAGGGATGTCGCACAGAAGCATCACCTTCACCCTGGTATCCATCAACCTATTTTTTATAGCAGCCGCCTATGCCGCTCGCTCATTAGGTTGCACCTTATTGATCCTTTCTATCATGGGAATTTTCTTTACTGCAATCGGCCTATTGTACTACAGCCGGCCAAAGCCGAGGCTGTTTGTTGCAAAGACGGTGGAGGCAGAAAAAGAAGTTGTTTCTTCCAAAATTGTCCCACTTACCAAAGACACCATCCTGGAGCAGAAAAATTAAATTGACCGCCAACAGGCACCGACATGTTGCTCATACGGAGCAAAGAATAAGTGTAAAACAGTTGATTAACGCCTTTCACTCTTGGTTCTTGAAACTTGGACCTTCTTGGATCTTCAACCTTGTGCCTTCCTTGCGCCTTGTACCTTGTGCCTTGTGCCTTTAATTCCATTTCCTTAGGTTTGCAGGAGTTTAATCTTTATGTTTTATGACAGATGAATTATCGCTGATTCGGGAAGATGCCGATGACTTAATGATCAAGGCGATTAGTCACCTTGAATCTGAATTGGTAAAGATCAGGGCAGGACGGGCCAATCCGCAAATCGTTGATGGGATCCTGGTTGAATACTATGGATCACCTACGCCCTTGAACCAGGTTGCAAATATTACGGTTGCTGATGCCCGTACGCTAACTATTCAGCCCTGGGAAAAAAACATGTTACAGCCTATTGAGAGGGCAATCATTGCCGCTAACATTGGAATCACTCCTCAGAATGATGGGAGCATTATCAGGTTGTTCCTGCCTCCACTTACGGAAGAAAGGAGAAAAGAATTTGTGAAGAAGTCTCATCATGAAGGTGAACATTCACGGGTATCGATTAGAAGTATTCGTCGGGACGCGATTGAACATATCAAGAAATTGCAGAAAGATGGCTTGAGTGAAGATGTTGCCAAGGATGCCGAGGCCGATATTCAGCAACTAACGGATAGGTATATAGGCTTAATAGACAAACATCTTGCTCAAAAGGAGAAGGAGATTATGGCTGTTTAGTAACTGGTTGCAGGTTGCAGGTTACAAGGATCGGCCCTCAGGACGAAAGTTCTTTAATATTTTGAAGACACTGATCTCTATTGTTCAGATGCAATGTTCGCCACTAAATAGGGACACGAGCACGCTGCTTTACATAACTGATTCACGACCTGTTCCTGAATTTATGGAAGAAGGAAAAATGAAAGCAAACTCAATCCTGCCTGCGATCTTGACCTTCAATAGGTCAACCCATCAATAACGTTTCTTCGAACCTCAGTGTGATCCCTGCAACCTGCAACTTGTAACCTGCAACTTGCAACCTTGAAATCATCTCCTCGAAATATATACTCCTCCCAAAATGATGACCAAACATCCTACCTGGAGGAGTGTTACTGATTCTCCCGCAAGCCAACCCCAGAAAATGGCGACGAAGGGAATTCCATATGTCACCATCGATGAAAAAATGGGCCCGGCTTTTTTCAGCAGGATATAAAAGAGTATGGTGGCTATTGCAGTGCCTGTTAGACCAAGCAGGGCACTCGCCCCAATGGACAGGGCCATCCTGGAAGAATTCAATTCCAGTTGAAAAAAGCCCGTTAGCCAAAGCACAATAGCGGAAGGTATGATGAGCGAACCGAATGCGAAGGCAGCAATATTCAATGAGGGGATGTGTAACAGGTATTTGTTGACCATGTTAACATTCAATCCATAACTCAATGTTGCTAATAGTACCAGGAATGCAAAGGAGAGATAAGTGAAATTAATTTTCCCATTGGAAAGAAATAATAGCAGAAGACCACCAAAACCAATAGTCACACCCATCACCTGGTATTTCGTGCTTTTTTGATGAAAAAAGGTTGTGCCTACTATAATCACACAAATAGGAGTGAGCGCATTTAATATACCCGCTAGTGCGCTGTCGATCTTTGTTTCTGCAATGCAAAAAAGAAATGCGGGGAAAAAACTTCCTAACAAACCCGAAAGAACGATGAGGCCTATGCTCGATTTCTGCACCTGCTTTCGTTTCTTAAGAGCGATGGGAAGCAGGATGAGACCGGCACTCAGCATTCTGATAGATGCAACCTGGTAAGGGGTAAGCGTCACCATGCCTTCCTTCATCAGGATAAAAGAACTGCCCCAAATAAACGAAAGTGCGATGAACAGCACCCAATTCAAAAATCGGTTACTCCCGTACATAAATTGCCGCAAAGGTGGATATTTCGATTGGTAATTGTATATTCATTTGTTGACTCATCAAGATACTTGCCGCTGCATTCCACCAAATGGGCGGCATGATTTTATATGAAGTCCTTATGAACTGCACCTGGTATTTGGAAGTGGGGATTGGAGGATGCGTTTAATTATGGAGGTTCCTGGTAATAATTGCGGCGCATGAAGGTGAATTGGCCAATAAAAATAGTAACCACTTAAATCAGTAATTATGGGATTCATTAAGGAATTCAGGGAATTTGCCATTAAAGGAAATGTTGTTGACCTCGCAGTTGGTGTAATCATAGGTGGCGCATTCAAAACGATTATTGATTCTGTGATAGCCGACCTCGTTATGCCGGTAATTGCAAGACTCATCGGTTCGCCAGACTTCAGTAATTTATATCTGCCTCTTAAAGATGGAATAGCTCCAGGCACGCCACTGGCCGAGGCTAAAAAAACCGGCATTCCCATATTCGCTTATGGAAATTTTATAACCGTAGTAATTAACTTTTTACTGCTTGCACTGGTAATATTCTGGATGGTAAAAGGTGTCAACAAGCTCAGAAGAGAAACACCACCTCCACCACCTGCGGAAATGTCTACGACGGATAAATTGCTTGTTGAAATTCGTGATGCATTAAAGAAATAATAGAACAGATATGAAGTCAAAAAAATCAGATGGGGGTTTCAAAAATCCATCATTTTCCCTTAGGTTTGTTTCCTGCTTTGGCTTTGTTCAAAGTATTGGATCACATCAACCCAAACATTACCAGCTCATGAGAAAGTACTTGTTGCTTTTTGCATTTTTATTTATTACCCTCTTTGCCATCAGCCAAACAGACACTACAAAAACCGACACAACAAATGGTTGGAAAACCGGGGGCATAGTGTCTTTAAATCTAGGCCAGGGCGGAAGTCGCAATTGGGCAGCGGGAGCCGAGGATTGGTCAGTTTCCTTTGGATCGATTGTGAATCTTTTCGCGAATAAGAAAATGGGCAAATGGTCTTGGGATAATAGCCTGGATCTTTCATTTGCATTCATTAATACTGAATCAGACGGCTTCAAAAAAACAGATGATAAAATTTATTTCGTCAGCAAATTGGGAAGAGCACTCAAGCCAAAACTGAACGCAACGATCTTATTAAATTTCCGTTCCCAGTTTTATGATGGAATAGATGATGATTATCTCAACCAGGGATTGGAAAGAAGAACTTCCAATTTTATGGCTCCTGGCTATGTTACTTTCGCGCCAGGTGTGGATTGGAAACCAACCAAGAGCTTGAGCATATTCTTCACACCAATTTCAGTAAGGTGGGCGATTGTTTCCAATAAACCATATGATTATCTTTTCCCTGGTGGCGTAATTCCCGATAGTCTAAAAACTCCTGCAACAGGGGATTACGAAAAACCAAAATCGGTTTTATATGGAGTTGATCCGGCCAGGGAAGTAAGAGTGGAAGCAGGCGGTTTCGCATCGGTGCAATTCAACAAAGAGATATTGAAAAACGTAATCTATACATCCAAGCTTGACCTTTTTTCAAACTACTTGAAAGGATACGATTTCAATCCGCCAACGTATACTACATTCACAAGAACAGATCCTAAGCCTCAAAATGTGGATGTTTACTGGACCAATCTTTTTGCAATGAAAGTGAATAAATGGCTCCAGGTTACCTACAGTTTTGATTTGATTTATGATGATGATGTGAGACAATTCGGACCAAATGAGAATGTTGCCGCGGCCCAGTTGCGTTCCATGCTGGCAGTAGGAATAGCATTTAAATTATAAAATAAGATAATTACATTTGTATAGTCCCAACCTTAGGTTGGGACTTTTTATTAATAAAACACCAGGCGTGGCTTACCAGGATACATATAAAATTCACCTACCGCAGTTTGAAGGTCCATTTGATCTCCTTTTGTTCTTTATTGAAAGGGATGAATTGGATATTTATAATATTCCGATTACCAAAATCATCAATGATTTTCTCGATTATGTCCATTCACAGGATCACCTGGATATAGAATTGTCGAGCGAGTTCATTCTATTCGTATCCACTTTGATGCGGATCAAGGCGAAAATGCTGTTGCCGCGAAAAGAATTGGATGCTCAGGGAAATGAGATTGATCCCCGACAAGAGTTGATCGATAAAATTCTTGAGTACAAGAGATTCAAAGAGGCCGCTGCACAGATGGCTGATATGGAAGCTAGCCGCATGCTGATGCTGAAAAGAGGCAACCTCCAAAAAGAACTAGCTATTATAGGAGAGGAGTCTAGTGAAGGAAGCGAAATTCAGACCGTAACCTTGTTTAAGCTCATGAAGACCTTTGACAAGGTGATGCAACGAATGGAGGAGCGACAGAACAAGCCGCAACACATTGTGCTTCGGTATAACTATACCATGGAGGAAAGTCGCGACTATATGTTGGACCGCGTCAAAACAGAACACACACTCGCTTTCGAAAATATATTTGAGGTTTGCCAAAACCGCATTCACGCCATCTTCCTTTTTCTCTCGCTCCTTGAATTGGTGCAACAGAAATATATGGCCATATTAATAGGTGAAGGAAAGAATAATTTTATTGTTGAATGGAATGACGAACGCGTTGAAGAGGCAGATCAATTACTCTCCTGATCTGACTATCCCAATGATTTTTCAACCTGTAGCAGAATAATCATCAGGATAATCAATAACAGCACTCCTGCATCTTTGAGATTTTCTTGTTGACTCATATCCTCTCAACGTGATTGCTTGATGAATGAAACTGTTTCAACTTTGTCTTTCGCGTAAATCCTAATCAAATATTTTCCAGCCGGGAAACTACTGATGGAGATTTCCACCTGGTCTGATTTGGTGATCATCATTTTTTTCATCAATCGTCCTTCGCTATTCATAATATGTAATTCCGCGCTCGAATATATCTTAGGTAACTGCAATTGAAGTTGATCAACTGCTGGGTTAGGATAAACAATAATTCTTGTTCCTTTATTGAAGAATAATGCTCTTACCGGGCTATAGGTAAACTTTGCATCTTTATCTACCTGCCTGAGGCGGTAGTAATTTTTTCCTTCCAAAGGTGATTCGTCAATATAACTGTAATCAGAAAGATGGTTGGAATTGCCTCTGGCTAGTACGCTTCCAATTGTTGCAAAAGTTTTTCCGTCACCTGATCTTTCGATATCAAAAGTCTTGCTGTTTTCTTCTTCCGCCGTTTGCCAACTCAGTAGAGCTTTCTCATATTGTTTTTGCGCGAGGAATTTAGTGAGTACAACCGGTAACGAAAGCGGATTTAATTCAAAGAAGGAAACGCCCGTCTGGCCTTCTGTTACAGGATCAAATGTTCTGATGACGTTATAGCTGGTACCAGTAGTGTTCATATTGAAAACACCCGTACCTGTGTTAGCATACCCGGCGCCATATATGAGGCCATCATTTGCCCGTATAATGCCATATTGGGGATATTGAACATCTGATGAAGTAAGGTGTTTGATTACTGAGAAGTTGCTTCCGTTCAAATCCATGCTGTAGATGGTGCCGGCACTTTGACTGCCGCCATTGGTGGCCCCACCATATAACTTCCCATCATTCGCAATGATCGGAGGAGTCATGGGGTTACTTCCATCCGTGTTAGCGAAAGAATGTAACAGTTCATAACCTGTACCATCCGTATTAATCCTGAACACTCCGCCGTAACTTGAAGTTCCACCCCAATATCCAATACCATAAAGCTTTCCCATATGCAATCTTAGTCCTCCGTACGGGTAGCCAAGGTCGGGTAGATGGAAGTCTCTCAACACCGTATAGCCTGTCCCATTTTTATTCATTTTGAAAACGACGCCATATCCAAATGTGCTATAATTCGTACTACCATACAAGAATCCGCTGCCATCTTCAACCAAACTACCGAAAGGAGAATACCCATTCGTGAGATCAGAAAAACTATACAACACCTGGAAGTTATTTCCATCTTTATCTATTCTGTATAAACAGCCTCCTCCGGTTGCTCCGCCCCACGCAAGAGCACCATACAATTTACCATCACTCGCTTCCAATAGTTTTCCAATTGGCTCATAACCCTGCGCATCATTGAATTCATACAACTTCGTATATCCGGTTCCGTTTGAGCTCATTGAGTAAATCGTTCCATTGCCACCGGGTCCGCCATATACTGTTGTGCCGTATAGCTTGCCATCGCTGCCTTTTATCAATGCACCAGGTTTAAATCCATTTGGAGAGGCGCCAAAATGAAAAAGACCAGAGCTGTTGCCTGAAGTATCACCTTGACTAAAAACTCCGCCATCGTGCCGACCCAATGTTTGCGTCGTAAAAAAGATTGTTTCATCATTAATCAGCAAAGGAGTGTTATTAAAATGTCCGTTCTCACGTTGATTGACATCGCCAAATCCTTCGAAATTATTACCACTGGTGTCTACTTTAAAAAAATGCCGGTAGCCTGCTGGGAAACTGGTAAATTGATTGAACGCACCAATGATGCGTGCATTTGACGTAATGCTTATGTCGCCATTTGGCATATCACCAATTCCATTGAAACCTGCGGGAAACTCGGCCAGCGCCTTATATCCAGATCCGTCAAGATTTATTGTATATATCACGCCCACGCCTGCACTTCCTCCCCCGGTGGTGGTGCCAAACAGTCTTCCGTCAAATAAAACGAGTTTCGACTGTGGCTGTGAACCTTGCGGATCGAAGGGATTGCTGATATCGAATTGATGATGAATTGTGAAGCCAGATCCATCTTTGTGAATACTGTATATGGTTCCGCCATCTAAAGGGCCGCCAAAGTTGGTAACGCCAAACAAGATATCACCAGGTACTTCAGTTACTCCTGCGATCACGCTTGAACCATCGGTAGCAGAATTGAAGCTATGCAAGGTTGTTAAGTTGCTTCCATCAGTTTTTACTTTTACGAGTGTACCGAAACTGGTAGTCATGTATGCCCAATCGTCGGTGTCAATATGAAGATTTCTGGAAACTATCGATGAAACAGAGCTAATGCTGACTATGTTGCCCGTGGCTGGATCATATTGCATCAGATCATTACCATCGCAAAAATAAATTTTACCATCAGTATGAAAATATGGTCTTGTAGGGGAGCCAAATGTAGCAGACATTTCATGCAGAACTGTAAATCCTGTTCCGTTTCTTTGAATTTTGAACAGCCCGCCAAGATTATTTGTGCCATTGTATGTTAGTGTGCCATATAACCAATTGCCATCTCCAGCCGTTACGCCACTTGACGGTCTGTGAGGAAATAGGTTGTTGAACTGGTGCAGGATGCTGCTTGTTGCGCCCGGCATTTCCAGCTTGTAAACTATACCTCCATTTTGCGGTCCATCAACAGCAAGTGCGCCAATGAAAGTGGGTTGCGCGGTAACGCTTATGCTGATGAAAAGAAAACCTATGTAAAAAATATTTTTCATGCTATGGGT
>Ga0070674_100000342_pt1 | contig 23127 bp, 16 predicted proteins | sample KBSM33metaG_FD_65344 | JGI IMG/M metagenome (GOLD analysis project Ga0070674, IMG submission 65344) | Miscanthus rhizosphere microbial communities from Kellogg Biological Station, Michigan, USA - KBS M3-3 metaG | ecosystem: Host-associated > Plants > Roots > Rhizosphere > Soil ... | reverse complement strand
GACGATCAGCGACTCGCGCGTCCAGCTGCGCTTCCAGCGCAGCTGCTGGCGCAGGAAGAGCCGGAAGTGGGCCGGCACGATCGTGCGGCTGATCGCCTTCGACTCATACGTCACGCTCCAGTCGCGCAGCACGTAGTTCGTCAGTGACCGGTCGTCGCCGTATGTCGCCGGCTTCCCGAGGAACGACTGGTTCTCCCATTGGTCGAGCCAGGGCAGGATCGCGCTGCGCCGGTAGGCCGAGAAGCATCCCGAGCAGCAGGTCACCGCCCCGAACACCGACTCGGCCGCCTTGCACACCCGGAAGGCGACGAAGTAGCGCACCGCCTGCATACGCGCGATCCAGGACTCGCGGGAGTTCAGGACGTCGGCGTGGCCGGCGATCGCTCCCACCCGCTCCTCGGCGAAGCCCTGCACGAGGTTGTGAACGGCCTTCGGGTCGAGCTCGCTGTCGGAGTCGACGAACGCCACGACCTCGGCGCTGGTCGCGCGGATCCCGGCCGCCATCGCGGCACGCTTGCCCCGGTTCTCCGGGAACTCGATCACACGCACCCGCGGCTCTCCCGCTGCCACCGAGGCGATCTCCGCGGAGGTGCCGTCGGTGGACCCGTCGTTCACGACCACCAGCTCGAGCAGCTCTTGCGGGTAGTTGACCGCGAGCAGCGAGCGCACCGAGTTGACGATCGCCGCCTCCTCGTTGAAAGCGGGCATCACGATCGCGACGCTCGGCTGAATGCCCGCGTCGGGATGCGAGTGGTAGAAGAGGCTGAACGCGAAGCGGCTCAGGATGAAGACGCACACGACGATGCTGTAGATGCCGAAGAACGGATCGGCGAAGACGACATCGAGGAACGCGCCCTTGTAGGCGACGATGCCGACCACGATGATCCCGAGGTAGACGACGCAGATCGCCTGCAGCACGAAGTTGAAGGCCGACTTCGGACTGCGCCTCCGACGGAGGCGCGCGCCGGCCGCGAAGGAGGCCATCAGATGACGCTCCGAATGATGCCGCCGGGAGTCCGGTAGGTGCAGTCGAGCACCTGGGCGCAGCCGCGCAGCCACTCGTAGTCGAAGCCTGGGTGCACCGTCACGACGATCACGAGGTCGTACGCATCCGGGTTCGGGAGCGCGACCGAGGGCAGCGGCACCTCGGCCGCGACCTCGAGCGTGCGCACGAGCGGGTCATGGAAGGCGACCTCCGCATCCATCGCCCGCAGGCCATGGATGATCTCGAGCGCGGGCGACTCGCGCGTGTCCATCACGCCCGGCTTGTAGGAAGCGCCCACCACCAGCACCCGCGCGCCGCTCACCGGCGCTCCCGCACCGGCGAGCAGCTCACGGGCTCGCTCGACGACCCTGTGTGGCCGTACCGCGATCGCCTGCATCGCACGCGCCAGGATCGGCGCGTCCGCGCTGACACCGCGCAGGTTCTCGAGCAGATAGTGCGGGTCACAGGGGATGCAGTGCCCGCCAACGCCGGCGCCCGGATGGAACGCCATGAAGCCGTATGGCTTCGTCGCCGCCGCGTCCAGGACCTCGACCGGGTCGAGGCCGAGCCGGCGGCTCGCATCCGCCATTTCATTGGCGAACCCGATGTTCACAGCGCGAAAAGAGTTCTCGTAGAGCTTGCACAGCTCGGCCGTCTCGGGGCAGGAGACCCGGTGCGCGTGCCCGGCTATGCGGGCCACCACGTCGGCCGCGCGCTCGGTGCACTCCTCCGTCGCGCCGCCGACGACCCGCGGGACGTCCTCCTGGCGGTTGGTCGCGTTGCCGGGGTCGATTCGCTCCGGGCTGAATGCGACGAAGACGTCATCCCCCGGCACCAGTCCGCGGTCCCACAGCGGCTGTGTGAGGAGGTCCGTCGTGGTCCCCACATACGTGGTGCTGGTCAGCAGGATCAGCTGGCCGGCGCGCGCCTGCTCGACCACCGTCGCGCAGGCCGCGCGGAGGTAGGTGAGGTCCGGCCGCAGGTCGTCGTCGACCGGCGTCGGCACGCAGATGAAGATCGTGTCGGCCTCCGCGAGTGCCGCGGCCTCGGTCGTGAGCCGCATCCGGTGCGAGTTCCCCATCCGCTCCAGGCGCATCCGGTCGCGGGGCAGCATGTCGGCGGCCCCGGCGCGAATCGCGTCGAGCCGCCGCTCGCTGACGTCGACTCCTATGACGTTGAACCCTGCCCCCGCCAGCGCCAGGCTGGTCGGCAGCCCGACATATCCCATTCCGAGGACCGCTGCTGTCCCGAGCGCCGGCTCGGGACGCGGCAGCAGCTCCGCCGGCTCCGGCACCGGCACGGGCCCCACCGGCGACTCGACAACCGAGACGGCGGGAACGGCCGGCGCCGCGGTCTCAGCGCCAGTGCCCTGCACGTCAATCGTGCTGGAAGACATCCTTGCCTTTCGTCGAGCGGCCGTCCAGGCCGCGGTGATCCCATTCCCTGTTGTGCGACACCGCCCGCAGCGGCGGCGTCGCTATTGAGTGGAACGAGTGGACGCGGCGAAGATCACGCTCGACGAGTCCAATCTGGACGAAAGGCGGTTTGGGGTGCCGAGCGGCGACGTTCGCACGGGATGAAAACCGGCTCGTAGGAAGCGGCGTTGCCGGGGTCCAGGCGAGGGCGGCTTCCCGCGGCGCAGTCAATCGCACTGGTCGAGATAAAGCACCGATGTGGTGCAAAAACTCGACCAGTGGAATTGCGTGGCTCCGGCGCCGGCCCTACTGGGGCCAGAGGGAGTTGGTGATGAGGCGGCCGTCGGACCAGACGGCTTCGTCCTCTTCACCGAGCCGCCAGAGGCCGATCCCGAGGCCGCGGTCGGCGGCGAGCTGGACACGGCGTCCGACGGTCGCGGCGGTGCCGAACCACACCTCGTGGTCCACCCCGCCCTCGTTGTACTCGAAGTGCCAGGAGTCAGCGCTCGAGTCGTAGGCGGGCTGCGCGCCCACCCTCGCGATCAGGGCCTGGATGCTCGAGTACTCCATCGCGGTGGCGACGTTGTCCGGGCCGCCGCCGTTGGGCCAGTCGAGCCCGTACAGGTTGGTGCCCAGGACCCACTTGGACTTGTAGGGCATGGTCGCCACGTAATCGGCGACCTTCGAGGCGAGACTCATATCGTCCGGGGCTCCGGGCGCCGAGGTGGTCCAGTGGTAACCCCAGTTCATGACGAAGACGTGGTCCGCCTCGGCGGCCAGTGCCGGGTAGTCGTAGAAGCCGGACCGGCCGGTTGTGGTGGGCCGGTTCTTCGGCGAGACCTCGAGCGTGATCTGTGCGCCCATCGGGTGCAGGCGCGCGCCGAGCGCGCGGATGAACGAAGTCAGGGCGTCGCGGTCGGTCGCATAACCGGCCTCGAAGTCGATGTTGATCCCGTTGTAGCCGTAGGTCTGAACCAGCCCCGCAAGCCCATCGATCACCGCGGTGCGCGTCGCGTTGTCGTTCAGGATCCGGTTGAGGGTGCTCGGGCGCTGGCAGTCGAAGCGCGGCAGCACCTTGACCTTGCGCATCTTCGCCCAGCCCGTGACCAGGGGATCGTCGACCCCGAGGATCGCACCGTCGCCCGACCGGCACTCGTAGTAGGTCGGGTAGACGGTTCCGACCTGCTGATAGTGGCGCTGGAGGTCGCGGAAGCTGGCGTCTGTGGACGCGAGCAGGAAGGCATGTGCGCGGCCGTCCGTGGGCGGCGGCATCGCGGTGGTGACCGAGATCGCGCGCGCCATCCCGCCCAGGTAGCCGCGCTTGTCGACGGCGGCGACGGTCAGCTTGTAGGTGGTCGCGGGCGCGAGGTTGGAGAGCGTCGCCGAGCGGCCCTGAACCTGGCGAACGGGCTTGCCGTCGCGGTAGAGCCGGTATCCGCGCAGCGCAACGCTGCCCTCCTTTGCCCGTGACCATCCGATCGCGATCGCGGTGTCCGTCACACCGCGAACGGCGAGCTTGCCGGGCCGGCCGGGCACTCGGTGGTGGCTGCGGACGCGCAGCGACTTGCTCATGTGCCCGACGTTCCCGCGCGTGTCGGCCGCGGCAACGCGGAAGCTCGTGACCTGCGCAGGCAGGATCGGCACGCGCAGCCGCTGGCGGCGGACCTGCTTGTAGACCTTCCCGTTGCGGAAGATCCGATAGCCGACGATCGGGGCGTCGCCCGGCCGGGCACGCAGCCACTCGAGCGTTACGCGCGTGCTGGAACGCTTGCGCGCGGCGAGCCGGCGCGGGGTCGTCGGCATCCGGAACCGGACGCGCTCGACGAGCCGCCCGACGCAATCGCTGACGCGCTTGGCCCGCGACACGACGGCCACGCCGAACTCGTAGACCAGGCCGGGCTTGACGCTCACCGAAGCCGAGCGGCCGACGGTCTGACCGATCACCTTTCCGTTGCGGAAGACGCGATAGCGAACACCCGACGCGACGCCCTTGGGCCTGTGCCAGAAGAGGCGGCCCTTGGGAGGCTTGCCCGCGGAGCGCTTGAAATGAAGCGCGGTCGGCGTCTTGGTCTCGCAGTTCGTCGCCGCCCCGGCGGTGGCCGCCGGCAGCAAAGCCGTCACGACCGCGCAGGCTGTCGCGAGCACGAGGCCGCGCCTGACCCTCACGAGCCGAGGTCTCCGAGCAAGAGGTTCAGCGTGCTCCCGCCACCGTTGCCGTCGCCGCTGCCGTTGCCCTCGGCCGGTGGAGTGTCGCCGCCGCTGGGCGGTCCGGGATCCGCGGGACCGGTCGGCCCCGTGGCGCCGGTCGGGCCCGTCGCGCCGGTGCTGCCAGAAGACGCGCCGTCTCCAGCCGAAGCGGCGTCCGTCTGGACGTCGGTTGGGCCCGCCGCCGATACGTTGGGCTCGCCCTCGGCACGCACGTCGCCATGCCGGGCGGAGGAGTGCTCGGCTGCCGGGACGGCCAAGGAATAGGAGCGGTCGGGCACCACGAGTCCGGCTCCCCCGGTGAGGGTGCGGCCATCGCTCCCAACCGCGGCCATCGATGCGGTGCGGCTGTCCCGGGCGGCGCGGCTTCCGCCGCTGCCGCGGAACGCCTCATGTCCTGAGAAGTGGACCGGTCCGCTGAGGGCCGGAGGCGCGTGCTGGGCTCGAGTGGCCGCCGGCGGCGCCACGGCCGTGCCGGCGAGCAGCGTGATCGTCGCGGCTGCCATCGCACCGACCGCTTCGAGCGCGCCCCCGCTCGAGAGCTTGGCGGCCATCGCTCCATGGTGAGCGTCCACGACCGGCGGCTGGGCGCCGGCGATGCGGCGCAGGAACCCGGTCGGTATGAGCGCGCCGAGGCCGGACCGCAGGGTTTTGCGGGCGCGGAAGATCAGTTGCCGGACACCGGGGCCGGTCTGCCCCAGCTCGGCCGAGATCTCGCTGTAGCTGCGCCCCTCCAGCTCCCTCAGCGTGAGCGCGCGCCGTTGCCCTTCGGGAAGGTCGCGCAGAGCGGACACGAGCGTTCCGATCTCCTCCTTCTGCTCGACCAGGCGGGGCGGCTGGGGCACGCCGTCGAATTCGAGGTCGAGCTGCTCGTGCTCCGGCGGGCGCGAGCGCAGCAGGTCGATCGCGCAGTTGCGGGCAATTCGGTACAGCCAGGCGCGCAGCGCGACGTGCCGCAGGTCACCGCGCCGCAGCGAGAGGTAGGCGCGCAGCAGCGCCTGCTGCACGACGTCCTCCGCGTGGGCCGGGCCGACAAGGCGGACGCAATACACGTGGAGACGGCGCCGATAGCGCGCGGATATCTCCTCGAACGCTGCTGCCGATCCGTCTTGCACGAGCGCGACCAAGCGCTCGTCCGGAGCCTGGCGCAGCACCGCAGCCGAAGCGGGAACGCCTTGGCGCCCCGTCGCTGACCTTGCGGACATGGGAGTGGCTTGTGCGGGCATGGCCTCCTTGCCGGGTCTGGTCCGGCCCCCCTCCGGGGCCGGTCCTGGCAGCGACGCGCGACCTGCTTGGCGACGCCGTCAGTCTGAAGGTCTAAACGGCTTGCACGGCCTGAAATCACAGCTTTCTGGACGCAAGTACGAGTTTCAGACCGGCGTCCAGTGTGGCCGCGGAGGTGTCCGCGGCCCCCGATTCAGGGCACGAAGAGGCCCTGCACCGCGAACACGTTGTTGTCCGCGGTCGAGGCCAGGTTGTCCGGGCCGCCGTCCATGACGGCCACGCGTCCCAGCTCCCAGTTCAGGCGCTTGCCCTCGGGAACGATGCCAGGAACGATGGTGTCCGCGGTGGTGGTCACCGAGCATGTCGAGCCGACGGTCGTGCTCACCGTCGGGGTGCACGGAATGGTCGCGTTGAGCGGCAGGGTTGCGATCGTGCTGGACAGTGAATTGATCGGGTCGCGGTCCGTGATGTTGAGGTCGACCGCGACCTGCAGCTCACCGGAGTAGTCGCTCAGGTCGCTCGTGTTGCGCACGTCGTTGAAGCTGGCGCTCACCTGCACGTCCGAGTCCTCTGGGCCGCCGGGCGCGCCCAGCGCCTTCAGCAGGACGAAGTTGTTGTTCGAGTTGGCGGCCTGGGCGTTCGCGTCCGGGGTTCCGATGGTGAGCAGCGGCGAAGCCTGCACAGGCGGATTGCACGAGTCGAACCCGAGCGTCGCTCCGTGCTGCCGGTTCGGGGCAGTGCACGCCGCGAACGCGGGCACCATGGACGCGCGCATGGGAGTGGCGCCCTTGGGGCGTGCGAACCCGCCGGGCGTGCCGAGCGTCGCCGTATAGACGTCCTGGGCGGTGTCGGTGTCGAGGTTGAGCAGTGACTCGGCGGTTTCGAAGAAGACCTTCTGCCCATCCGCCGAGGCACCGGCGAAGAACGGCGTCATGAAGTCCTCGTTCGCGCTGTTGGGGCCCTTCGAGATGAAGGTCGTGGCGCCCGCGTTCCGCTCGTACAGGTCGGTCCATGCATCACCGTCGGCGCTCGACAGCGACTCTTCGGTCGAGAAGAACACCCGGCTCGCGTCGGCGGACGCGCCGGCGTAGAACGACGGGACCTCCGCGTTGCCTCCGGTTGCCGCGGTGGACACCCGCGTGGTCGTGCCGCCGACCCGCTGGTAGACGTCTTCCGAGGAGTCGGTGTCGTCGGCGGTGAGCCGCTCGGGGGACGTCCAGAAGATGTTCAGGCCGTCGCTCGTGATGGCGGCGAACGAGGAGTACAGGCCTCCGTTGCCGCCCGCCGGGCCGATCGACATGAGCGTCGTGACTCCGGACGCGCGCTCATATATGTCGGATCCACCGTCGGTGTCGGAGGCGGTCATCGGTTCCAGCGTGTCGAAGAACACGCGCGAGCCGCTTGCCGATGCGGCGTCGAAGAACGCGTCGTATGCGCCGTTGCCGCCCGTCGAGCCGACCGAGACGCGCGTGATCGAAGCTCCCGAGCGCTCATAGACGTCGAAGCTCTCGTCGGTGTCGTCGGCTGTCAGCACCTCGTCCGTGTCGAGCCAGACCTTCGAGCCGTCGGCGGAAACGCCGTCGAAGAACGCGTCGTAGTCGAAGTCGAGATTGCCGTTGCCGCCCGCCGGCCCGATCGACAGGTGTGTCGTCGTGCTCCCGATGCGCTGGTACACGTCGGTGCGCTCGTCGACGTCGGATCCCTCGAGAGCCTCGTCGGTGTGGAAGTACACCTGCGACCCGCTGGGCGTCGCGCCGTCGAACTGCGCAGGGAAGTCTCCGTTACCGCCCAGTGACCCGGTCGAGATCCGGGTCGTCGTCCCGCCCAAGCGGTCATAGACGTCGGTGAAGGCGTCGGTGTCTCCGGCTACCAGCTGCTCCGTCGTCTGGAAGAAGACGTGCGCTCCGTCTTCCGAGATGCCGGAGAACACGGACGGCGCGGCCGCGTTCCCGCCGGCCGGCCCGGTGGAGACCTGCGTCGTGACTCCGGCCGCCCGCTGGTAGAGGTCCATGGAGCTGTCGGTGTCGCCTGCGACGAGCTGCTCGGACGTGCGGAAGATGACCCGCGTGGCGTCCTTGGAGGCGCCGGCGAACGTGGCACCGTTGGCGCCGTTGCCGCCCGTCGGCCCGGTGCTCAGGAGAGTCGTAACCCCGTTCGAGCGCTCGTAGACGTCGTTCGCCGAGTCGGTGTCCGCGGCAACGAGCGGTTCGGCGGTCTGGAAGATCACGCGCGAGCCGTCGTCCGAGACGGCGCGGAAGACGGCGCCGTTGGGTCCGTTGCCACCCACCGGCCCGGTGGAGACCAGTCCTGTTACGTCGTGATTGGCGAGTGCGCCGGCGGGCGCGATCGCCAGCACGGCGGCGGCGGTGACCGCCGCAAAAAAGCCCTTAATGGTTCCCATCCCCTCCCCAGGCTAAACCCGATCAGCGAGCTTAGTACGTTTACACCCGCTGACCCTGCTGTTAGAGTCGCGAAGGTAGCGCATGCCGCAGGGGCATGCCAAGTGGAGGGGTAACGGCTTCCTGAGTGGGGCCGTCGCTATTCGATTTACAACTGCTGGGAGGCGGTTTTGCGAAGGTTTCTCATTCTGGCAGCCATGCTGGTTACAGCGGGCTGCGTCTACGCCGCGCCGGCGTTTAGCGCGACGGGCTTCTCAGGCCCGGTTTCGAGCGGCGACGTGACATCGTCGCGCGCGATCGTGCTCGCGCACGCCAACGTGGCGGAGAACTACAAGGTGGAAGGCTGGACTAACCCGTCGCTCACAGGGCCCAAGGCGTTCAAGGGCAAAGTGAAGACGAACGCGTCCAAGGACTTCACCGTCAAGATCGACATCACCGGCCTGAAGCCGAACACGGACTACTGGTTCCAGTTCAAGAAGGACGAGCTCGGCGCCCTCTCGGACGTGGGCCACTTCAAGACGGCTCCCGCTTCGGGGGCGACCCAGGACGTGAACCTCGGTTACACGGGTGACGCCGACGGAAACATCAACACGGCCACCAACGCTCCGGCGTTCAACAACTTCGAGACGCTGGATGCGTTGAACGCGGAGAACCCGGACGCATGGGTCTTCCACGGCGACACGATCTACGCGGACTCGAGCTTCCGTACGACCGGCCCGGCCACGACGCTGCCCGAGTACCGGGACGCGCACAAGATGAACCAGGCCTACGCCGCGCTCAAGAACCTCATGGAGTCGACGTCTACGTACGCGACGATGGACGACCACGAGGTCGTGAACGACTACGACGCCCAGACGGTGAACCCGGCTCGCTACGCAGCCGGCCGCCAGGCGTTCCTCGAGTCCTACCCCGTCCGTGAAACGGGCCTGCCGCACGACACGTCGTGCGCCGGCGACCCGCTGTACCGGAAGTTCCAGTGGGGCTCGGAGGTCGAGATGTTCCTGCTCGACATGCGGTCATGCCGCTCGAGCGAGGCCACCGTTGCATGTGCAGGTGACCTCGGCCCGACGCTGCCGACCTCGGTCAGGACGACGTTCCCGTTCACCCTGTTCCTGACGCCCAGCCCGCCCGCGGGCTGTCTGGCGGCGATCAACAACCCGAGCCGGACTCTGCTCGGCCCTGTTCAGAAGGCGCAGTTCAAGGCAGACCTCCTGAACTCCACGGCCAGGCACAAGTTCGTGCTCACCCAGGACCCGATGATGCAGTTCCACGTGCTCCCCTACGACCGCTGGGAGGGCTACGCGGCAGAGCGGAACGAGATCCTGGACTACATCTCGAACAACGGGATCGACAACGTGTCGTTCCTGACCACCGACACGCACGCCACGCTCGTGAACGAGGTTTCGAAGGACACGTTTACGGCTCCCGCGCCCATCGCGAAGGAGCTCGTGACCGGTCCTGTCGCGACCAACACGTTCCGCAACGAGGTCGTCGCGGTCGGCGGTCTGCTGGGCCTCGCCGCGACCAACGCGGTGATCTCACTCGACGGCATGAACTGCCGTCAGCTGGACAAGTACTCCTACGCGACAGCGGTCGCCAACGCCACAACTGGTGTTGCGACGCTGACGTCGAAGGACCAGAACGGAGCAACGATCATCAACCAGCCGGGCGCTCCACCGAGCGCAACTGCACCCTGCACGATCTCGAGCGGCCCGTAACCGGGTCACACCGAGACTGACGAAACGGGCGGCCGTAAGGCCGCCCGTTTCACTTTCTACAACTCTGATTCCGTCACGGAATCGAAGTACTCCTCCAGCCGTTCCACGCACTCTGGGTCGAATTGCGTTCCGGCGTGCAGGCGCAGCTCGATCAGCGCGTCCTCGGTGCTGACCGCGGCCCGGTAGGGACGTCCGCTCACCATCGCGTCGAAAGCATCCGCCACGTGGATCGCCCGGCAGGCGGGCGGGATCTTCTCGCCGGTTAGGCCGGAGGGATAGCCGCTGCCGTCGAAGCGCTCGTGAGAGTGGCGGATCCACGGGACGATCTCCTCCAGTCCCTGGATCCGGGCGACCATCTCGGCGCCGCGTACCGGGCTGCGCTTGATCGCCTCCCATTCGCGCTCGGTCAAGGGCTCGCGCTTACGCAGGACGTGGTCCGGCACGGTGACCTTGCCGACGTCGTGGAGGATCGCCGCCATTCGCAGGAGCTCCATCTGCGATTCCGGCCACCCGAGCCGCTGCGCGATGCCCACCGCCAGCTCCGCGACACGCCAGGAGTGCTCGTGCCGGACGGACATCCGCTCGTCGACGGCGCGCGCCAGGGTCGTCGCCCAGCTCAGCTCCTTCGTGCCGCGCCGCTCGTGGCGCCAGCGGCCGCGGTTGTTGCCGACCCCCGGCAGGTCGAGCTCGCGCTCGGCGTGGCGCTCCAGCTCGTCTCGGTCCACCCCGTCGGCCGGGAAGCAGGCGACGCCCGCCGATGCCGGCGCGCGCTCGCCGAGCGCGTCACGCAGACGGCGCGCGATCGCCGCGCTGTCGTCACGACCGGCTCCCGGCGCCACGATCCCGAAGCGCAGCTCCTCGATCCGCCCGACGGAGTCCATCGGCCGCACGGCGTCCCCCATCACCTCGAGCGCCCACTCGAGCAGCTCGTCGGCCGTGTCGGGCTGGGCGCCGGCGTCCGGCGTTCCGAGGTCGAGCATCACGACACCGAGCGGGCGCCCGGTGCGGGCCGCCCGGCTCAGCTCCGCATCCAGCCGTTCCTCGAAGCCGCGTCGGTTGAGACAGCCGGTCAGCGGGTCGGCGCGGGACACGCGTGCGAGCGCATCGCGGCGGCGGTCGTGCGCCCGCGCTTGCCAGACGCACATGCCGGCCACGGATGTGATCGCGAGGCCCATCCAGCCGAGCTGGGCGGCTCCCTCGCCGTCCAAGAGCAGCTCGACCGCGAGGTAGGCGAGGTAATCGGCCACCGCCACCGCGACCACCGCTGCGGGCGGATAGGAGAGCGCAGCGAACGCCACCGGCAGGAAGAAGATGAACACCAGCGGGCTCTCGGTTCCACCGTCGACCGCGACGGCGGCACTCGCGAGCGCGATGCTCACGGCGCTCCACGCAAGGAAGATGGGCTCTCGCCACGGGCCGGCGGCGAGCCGCTCGCGCGGCACGAGTGAGACCGCGAGCGCGATCACGGCCCAGATCCCGAACACCGACAGGAGCGGGCGCCGGTTGGGCTCGTTCCAGGTCGCGAAGGCGTAGATCCACCCCGCCAGCGCCGTCGCCAGCGCGATGCGGACGCCGACGCCGAGGCTCTCGGCGCGCGCGCGTGCGTCCATGAGGTCGACGGATTCGCCCCTCGACATGGCCATAGATGGGGTATCGACGCGCCGCGCGGGCGCTTTATGCGCAGGCGGACGCCTGACTGAGGGGTTTCATCCGCCCCTTCCGGCGGCCCCCGCCCGCCCGGGATGCCGCCGACAGGACGAAAACCCGCACGTAAGAGGAACGAGTCCCCGCCCGCCCGGCACGCCGCCGACAGGACGAAAACCGGCACGTAAGAGCAACGAACCTCGCGGATCTGCGTCGCGTTTGCGGCGACCTCGGCGTCGCCACAGCCCAAGCTCGAGGTGGGCTGTCTAACGGGCGTATAGCGCCCGTTAGGCCGCCCACCTCGCTGTGGGGGCCACGTAAGCGTCACAAGGCGCGTGGGACACGCACCGCGGACGCACGGAACTGCGCTCCCTCTTACGAGCCGTTCCGAGGCGCTGGAGCCGCGAGCCGCCTCCGAGACGGTTGCCCGGTGGCACTTCTGGCTGTTAGCATCGCCGCGGTTGGGTTCGCCGGTGATCGCAGGGGTGGCCGGCGGTCGACGGGAGGGTGGCTTGAAGAGCTGGGTGCGTTTGCCGTGGCGCTGCGGCAGGGCAGTCTCAGGTGCTGCCGTGGTCGCAGCGGTCGCTGCGCTTGCGCTTTCCGGCACCGCCAGCGGCAACCACACCGTCACGTATCTGCAGTCGACGGGCCCGGCGGGCGGCAATGCCGCGATCGACGCCAACGTCGACGATTCCTCGGACGACGGAACACGCGTCTTCTTCAACACCGCCGAGCCGCTGGTGACAGCGGACACCGACACGCGGACTGATCTGTATGAGCGTTCCGGCGGCGTGACGACGCTCGTCTCGACCGGGCCCACCGGAGGCAACGGCGCCTTCGACGCCCAGTTCGGTGACGTGTCCAAAGACGGGAAGCGCGTGTTCTTCGAGACCGACGAGCGCCTGACCTCGGCCGACACGGACAGCAACCGCGACGTGTACGAGCGCGCCGGCGGCGTCACGACACTCGTCTCGACCGGGCCCATGGGCGGCAATGACGCCCAGGACGCCTTCTTCCGCGGGATCTCGCAGGACGGACTGCACGTCTACTTCGTCGCCTACGAAAGCCTGGTCTCCGAGGACCAGGACAGCGATCGCAAAGACCTGTACGAACGCTCGGGCGGCATCACGTCGCTCGTGTCGACGGGGACTCAGAACGCAAACGCGCTGCTGGAAGCCGACTTCGACGGCGTGACGCCGGACGGCTCGAGCGTGTTCTTCCACACCGACGCGGCGCTCACGGCGGCGGACACCGACACCATGCGCGACGTCTACCAGCGGCAGTCCGGCACGACGACCCTCGTCTCGACCTCCACCTACAGCGCCAACGGCCCCCGGGCGGCCTTCTTCGACAGCGTTGGGGCGAGCGGATCGCCGGTGTTCTTCGACACCAGTGAGTCGCTCGCGCCGTCCGACACCGACAACTTCCGTGACGTCTACCAGCGCGCGGGTGGCGTGACAGAGCACGTCTCGACGGGGCCGTCCGGCGGAAACGGGCCGTACGACTCGAACTACTCGGGAACCTCGGGCGACGGGAGCCGCGTGTTCTTCGTCACGCGGGACCCGCTGGTCGCGTCCGACACCGACGGCCAGTGCGATGACGCCGCCGGCGAGCCGGTCGTCCCGTGCATCGACGTGTACGAGCGCGCAGGCGGGGTCACCAACCTGATCTCGACGGGCTCGCAGAACGCGAACAGCTCTGACGACGCATCGTTCTCTGCGATCTCCCTCGAGGGAGGCAGGGTGTTCTTCACCACGAGCGCCGCCCTCGAGCCGGCCGACACGGACGGCTCGGCAATCGACGTGTACGAGCGCACCGCTGACGTGACGACTCTCGTCTCAACCGGCCCGGTTTCCCAGAATGGGCCGCACGCGGCGAGCCTGGTCGGGATCTCGGCCGACGGCACGAGAGTCTTCTTCGCAACGTACGAGAAGGAGACCGCCGACGACCTCGACGCCAATTGGCTCGACATCTACGAGCGAGCGGCCTACGCGACGACTCTCATCTCGACCGGTCCGGCGGCTACGAACCTGCCCTCGCTGGCCCTGTTCCGCGCCTCATCTCTCGACGGGACGCGGGTGTTCTTCCAGACCGAGGAATCTCTCGTCTCCGGAGACACGGACTCGGTCTCAGACGTTTACTCGCGCGAGGCGCCGATCAGCGGCTATCCACGACCGAAGGGCGCTTCACCGCTGCGTCTCTCGCTGGTGCCCGCCTTCCAGACGTGCGCGCTGCCGGACCGCGTTCATTCCCCGCCGCTGATCTTCGGCTCGTGCTCGGACAGCAACACGCCGTACTCGCGCACCCAGTCGCAGGTCCTGACGCTCGGGACGCCCGATCACAACGGCCTCCCCGTGAACTCGGCGTCGTACGTGAAGCTGGTCGCTCTGGTCGGCACTCCCGGGGGGCCGAGCGACGCGGACCTGTCGGCGATCATCCACATCAACGACGTTCGCTGCGGTCCCGGAGGCGGGGCAGCGTGCCCCGGTGGGGCAACCCAGGACTTCGCCGGACGCCTCGTCCTGCGCACGACGGTGCGACTGACCGACCGGATGAACGGTGGCGCGACGGGCGACGCTGCGACGGTGCAGAACTTCCCGCTCGATCTTCCCGTTCAGTGCAACGCGACGCCGACCGCGGATGGCGGGAGCTGCGACGCGACCACCACGGTCAACAGCCTCCTTCCCGGCGCGATCGTCGAGGGCAAGCGGGCGATCCTGGAGATCGGGCAGATGCGCGTGTACGACCCCGGGGCGAACGGAACCGGCTTCGACACCGGGTGCCCGCCGGCGTGCGGCGACGGGGACGAGACGGTCTTCATGCGCCAGGGTCTTTTCGTCCCATGAAATGCGCCGTTGCGTCCCTTGACTTGGGGTCAGCCATTGTGAAAGGGTGGCCCCAAGGCAAAGCGCCGTCTTTCTTAGGAGGGGGGACATGCGCAGACTGCTAGGCCTCCTGGCGGTCTCGGCTTTGGTAGCCGGGCTGGTGCCAACCATGGCGCAAGCCACGCATTCGAACGGACAGGGCCCTGCGAAGGACTTCGTAACGGGCACCCTGAAACTGACCCTTCCGACCCCGCTCGGCTCCTATCCCGGGCAGATCCACAACAACGGCTCGAGCAACAGCCCGAGCGGCACGGGCGTGCCGGCGCAGGGCCACTTCTACATGGACATCTTCAGCACCCCCTCCGGCACGGTGAACATCTCCGGCGACATCGTGTGCCTGACGGCGGTCGGCAACCAGGCGTGGCTGCGAGCCGTCGTGATCGACTCCAACACGAACCTCGCGCCGCCCGGCTTCGGGGTGCTCTCGAAGGTCGTCGACAACGGCGAGGGAGCAGACGAGCTTCCCGACGCCGCGACCGGCTTCCTGACTCCGCCGCCCGGGCCGAATCCGACGTGCCCCACGATCCCGTTCGAGGTGGCGCCCTCGACATCAGGGAACACGACGGTTCACGACGGCGTTTGAGCAGGCTGACCGCGGCACGAGGCTCGCTTTAAGTTCTCGGGAAGGCGGGCACGAGCCCGCGCATGGCGCTCGCCGAGCACTTATCGTTGAGTGAGCGAAGGGCAGTGGGGGCTTGATCGCAAGGGTCACAATCACGGCCATGGCGCTGGTGGCGCTGGGCCTCCTGTGCGCTTCCTGTGGGAGCGGAGACAGCTCCGACGATCAAACCGTGAGCGCTGCGACGAGCAAGACCACCAGTACGGGCGACTCGCCCCGCAAAGAGCCGGCGGCGCCGAGAACCGGTGGCGCAGCCGCACCGCGGGGCACCACCTCGGACAGCGGATCTGGGAGCAGCAAGGACAACGGCAGCAACCGCGCATCGCGACCGGTTTCCCCTGCGACCGGCGACACCCCCGAGCGCACGGGCAAGCGCAAGAGCCGCAAGCGGGTCAGCCGCGACGTCTACAAGGCCGGCAAGCAGACGTGCTTCATCTTCGGGGTCGACCAGATCCGCCACGAGTACGACCTGGTGCAGAGCAGCCCCGAGGACGTCGCCCGCTTCTACGCGAACCTGTTCGAGAAGGCGAACCCCGACCTCGTCGCGCCCTACTACCAGGGGTGCCTGCGTGGGTTGAAGCAACGCGCGCAGCGCGACCGGCAGGCGGCCCAGCGATGACCGTGCGCCGCGCCGCGATCGCCCTCGCTCTGGCGATCCTCCTCCCCGCCCTGCTCGCCGCCGATGCGAGCGCGCGGCCGCCCGTGCTCACATCGGTGGGCGCCGTCGACAGTGAGGTGACCGCACGCTGGACGCTCCCGGAGGCCGTAGGCGCGGAGTTCATCCAGATCGCGACCGAGCCGGGCGTGACCGAGTACGGCTACTTCCGTCAACGGGCGCTGGTGTCGTTCTCGAACCTTGGTCGCAACGACACCACCTTCCGGGACACCCTGCGGCTTCTGCCCGGCACCTACTACGTGCATGTCGCAGGCTCCGACCACCGGTGCTTCCCGGACTGCCCGCGGGTCGAGTTCACGGATGTGTTCCGCATCCAGATCGGGGCGGCCGGGACCGCAACGGGAAGCAACCTCGCCGACGAGGGCCAGCCGCCCTCGCAGCTGGTCTATTGCCGCCGCAAGCAGTCGCTGCGAAAGATGTGGGTCAAGGCGCGAATGGACATCAACGGCAGTCTGGTTGCCGCCGGCAAGCTGACCGCTTCCACGAAGGTCGGCCGGTCGCGCACGTTCGGCGTCGGCCCCGTCACCAAGACGGCCGCTGCGAATGCCACCGTCAGGATCCCGCTCAAGCTGTCGCGCGACGCGTTGCGCGCGGCGCGCAGATCGCTGGACGCCGGGCGGCGGCCGCGCCTGGCCCTCACGGTCACCGCCCGCGACGGCGCGGGCCGCACCGCGGAGCGCACGATCAGCGTTCGCTTGACTCGCTGACGCGCGCTAGCACGGCGGGCAGCCATTCGCGGCGCAGGTCATCGATGTAGCCGGGGTCGATGGTGTGCGCCATCGGCGACTCACGGTAGGTGACGTCGAGGCCGGCCTGACTGAGCGCGTCGCGCGCGGCGCGCCCGAACTCCACGGGGATCACCGGGTCATGGGACCCGTGGCCGATCGCCACCGGCAGCCCGTGCCGGCTCTCGAGATCGAGCTCGAAGCCATCGACCTCCGGCAGGAACCCGCTCAGCGCCAGGATGGCCGCAGGCGCCGGACGCGCGGCGCCGAGGCCGAGCGCGTACGACATCACCGCCCCCTGTGAGAAGCCCCCGAGCACCGTGCGCTCGAGCGGCACGCCGGTCTCCTCGACGAGCCCGTCGAGCCAGGACTCCACAAGCTGGAACGTCGCATCGAATGTCTCTCGGTCGGGATATCCGACGCGCCGCACGACGTACCAGTGCGCCCCGCCCGGCGGCAGCGACAGGGGCGCGCGTGCGGTGGCCCCGACCATGCGCCGTTCCGGATCCAGCATGTCGAGCAGCGGCAGCAGGTCGTGCTCGTCGGCGCCACGGCCGTGTAAGAGCACCAGCGCTCCCTGCGGCTCTCCCGCCGCGGGCCTCATGACGTGCGCTGGAAGGTCCGAGAGGCTCATGGCGCGCTTGCTTTATACGCGGGATCGGCCTGTATTTCACCCGGAAGAGCGCCGACCCGTGAAGGCGGCAGGTCGAAGCGCCCCAGGTCCCGCAGGAAACCGCGCGTGACGAATTCGTGGATCCTCATCTGCGTCTGCGCGTAGAGCAGCGTCCCGAAGCGCGAGAACCGTCCCGACCCGCGCAGCCACGGGTAGAAGTTGCGCACCTCGACCGAGACGCGAAGCCGCTGTGCCTCCGCGCCGGCGCCGTCGTCCGGCAAGCGCCGCACCGAGATCGACAGGTGGCCCTCCCCGCGCCGCGAGCGCTGGACCAGGAGCCCCCGGTCGATGCGCCAGATGACCGTCCCGCCGTCGTCACCGATCTCGTAGTCCGGTGCGTGGAAGCGAAGCAGCGCCAAAGGCCGGAACAACACCACCACGGTGCGCGACTCCGGGGCGTACACGACCCGCAACAGGTGCAGCGAGATCCGGCTCAGGTACCGCCAGTAGGCGCGCGCCAGGCGCTCGAGGTACTCCGGGTGCCACAGCGACCGGACCACCGTGGCGGGCAGCGTCACCTCCGCCTCCTGCAGCGACCGCACGCCACCCTCTCGGCCGATCGGCTGAGTGCGGCCGGGCGGAAGCAGGCGCACTGCCCCGGTCGGGAGGGATCTGGAGTGGCGCAGAAGAGGCACGGCGCCGCTCACCGTAGCGAGCGGCCGCCGCACTTGTTGCCGCGTCGGCCGCCGGCCGGCTGGAGGGGAATGCCGACCGGCGATCCGCGCGACGCTGTGTCAGTACCTGACGGCGGTGTCGCGCCGCCCGCCAACGAGGGCGCGGTACGCGAGCAACACCAGGAGGCTGCCGCCGATGGCGAGCAGCCAGGTACCGAGGTCGAAGAACTCGTCGATGTCACCGATGTTCAGCGCGCTCGCGATCAGCCCGCCGACGATGGCGCCCACGATCCCGATGATCGTCGTGACGATGATCCCACCGGGGTCATCACCAGGCATGATCGCCTTGGCGATCGCGCCTGCCAGTAGCCCGAGGATGATCCACCCCAGGATTCCCATTTAGCTCCTCCTTCGAGGCTCGTTCCGAATCGATTGCCGGCGCTCGGCGTCGCCGTGCCCAGGAGGTGTTCCCGGTCCTGATCCAGCCTTAACCCCCGCTTACAGCAGGGGTTTAGCCGGTTGCGCCTGCGCTACCGGCTGACCTTGAACGAGCCGTAGGAGGCGGATGTGTCGACGGCGTTGCGCGGGACGGCGACCTTTACGACGGACGTGCAGAGGGCGCCCTTGCTGTCAGTGACCGTCGCGTTGATGCGATATACCCGGCCGCCATCGGCGCCGTGCTCCGCCCGCAGCAGCACCTGGTTCGGCGAGCTGGTCCGCATCGCGTCCGGCGAGCTGGAGTCGCCTGGCCCGGTGACGGGCTGGTTCTGGCTCACGGAGTTGATCTTCATCGTCATGGACTCGCCGTCGGGCTCGGTTGCGCCGCTGAGGGTGACGAGGGACATGCTGCGATCCGTCGGCAGGTAGGCCGGCTTTGCCACGAGCGTCGAGCAGATGGGTTGCCTGTTGAACTCGATCGGAATTCGGATCAGGTCGCGATCCATGCCCATCCAGCAGTGCCAGCTGTCGTACTGCCAGTGGAACTGGGTGAAGAAGAGGTCCATCTGGCGGCCGCCGATCTCGAAGTTCGGGGAAGCCGTGAACGGATCGAGGAGGGAGGGGTGCATGATCGGGTCCGAATCGCCGCACTCGTGCGTCCACAGAAGCTCGCTCTTCATCAGCAGCCTCGCGGGCGTCCAATGGATCATGTCGGGAGATGTCGACCAGTAGATACCGGGGTCCTCCGTCCTGGTCCTGAACGTGTCGCCCGACTGGCCGATCAACACAAAGCTGTTGAGGTAGAGGTTGTAGTGGACGCTCGAGCTCATCATGCCGATCTCGTTCACCGACACCGGCTCGCAGACATGCTGGGCGGGATCGGCGGTCGTGTCGACGTACGGGTTGATGAAGGAGACGTTGAAGCCCGTGCCGTCCCAGGCCCGCCATGAGTGCGGATCGGTCAGGTCGTTGGTCCGCATCAGGCACGTGCCGGCCTCCTGCGCCCCATAGCCCTGGACGGCGACCATGACGTAGTACATGTTGTCGCTGCTGAACTTGATGATGTTGCTGGGCATCATCACGCCGGCCGGCCCTGTATCGGCCTGGTAGCGATAGGGCGCGGCGGCGACCAGATTCGTCGGCGAGGGCGACGCGTGCTGGAACGTCGCGCCGCGGTCGTTCGAGACCCCCAGCGTGATGGCGTTCCACCAGCACTTGAAGTAGTCGGCCGACGGGCACATGCCGGGGTGAGTCGAGCCCTGGTACTCCTCGTGCATCAGCGCCATGACCTTGCCGCCCGGGAGGATGTACGGCGAACTGACCCACTCGCGGTCCGCGTACCCCGAAGGATCTGCGTTATAGGGCGAGCCCATCGTGACCGCACAGGTGGGCGTCGCGGTGCGAAGGCTGGGACCGGTCTTCAGGCGCGTGACGTAGTGCGACGCGAACAGGCTCACCTTTCCGTCGTCGTTGATCGCCCGCGCCGGGGCGTCGGGGATGTCGACCTCCTCGCACGACTGCGCCGAGTAGTCGAACATCGTCACCGGGGGCCCGAGCGGCTTCACCGTGTTGTTGGGGTTGAAGTCGTAGGCACCGGCCGGCGCGGCGCCGATGGCGCACGAGCACAGCACCGCGATCAGCGCTGCCAAGAGCCAGGACGAAGACCGAATCTGAAGCCCTACCAACAAACCCCCCGGAGAAGCGCCCAACCTAGCACCGATCGGTCAAGAGTGAGCTGTCCGCGGCCGAAAATATGCATGCCCGACCCGCTGGGACCGGTGTTCTGATCCTGACGCCGAAGGCATGAGGAGCAGGGGCCTCGGGTAATGGCCGGGCAGCCGGCTAATCACCGGCGGAGGTTGCACGCGAGCAGGATGGGGGTTCAAATGGAGGGAAATCCGTTCACCACCGGCGCCCGGTGGGAAGACGGCACTCTGCACCTCGAGGTGCGGGGTGAGCTTGACGTCGCCACGCGGGACGACTTCAACAGCTGCGCCTACCACGCGCTCGAACACCGGTTCAACCGGCTCGTCCTCGACCTGAGCGAACTCGTGTTCATCGACTCCGTGGGCCTCAAGTCGGTCCTGGACCTCTGGAACCGGTCCCGTTCAGAAGGGTTCCCCATGACCGTCGTTCCCGGACAGCGCCAGGTGCAGCGGGCATTTGCGCTGAGCGGCCTGGATGGCCTGATGGCGATGGCGGAGCCGAGTACGGCTCGCGTCCGCGAGCTCGAGGAGGCGCCGGCCTACATGCACTGCCCCAACTGCCGCGCGTCGATGGAGGACCACGCGGGGCTGCTGGCCGGCAGCGAGCGCTGCCCGGAGTGCCAGACGCCGCTCGAGCTCAGCCCGCCGTCGCTGTTCCAGGGCTCGGTCCGACACCCAGGGCTCGCAGGCACCTAGCGAATACGATTGCGGGCGTGACGACGCCCGCTTATGGCGCGCCGGTGCGGTGGGAGCCGGCCAGGCCCCGGTTCCGGCCGCTGCGCGTCGCTCTCAGCTGGTTGCTCTCCGCCGCCTCGCTCTACGTGGCGGCGGCGCTGCTCCCCGGGGTAACGCTCTTGGACCCGGCCGCATCGATCCTCGTGGCCGCCGCGATCGCCGTCATCAATGCGGTGCTCCCGCCGGTGCTCGCGTCGCTGCGGCTGCCCTTCACGCTCATCACGGGCTTTCTTCTGATCCTGTTCGCAGACGCGGCCGCTCTGGTGCTTGCCGACCAGGCGCTGCCCGGTCAGTTTCAGGTCAACTCGTTCGGGGACGCCCTGCTGGCGGCGCTCGTGATGACGGCGGTCTCGCTCGTACTCGAGGTGATCGCGGGCACCAACGACGACGACGAGTACATGGTGCGCGTGATTCGCCGGGTGGCGCGCCGGCAGGGAACCCCCACTCACACCGACGCTCCAGGAATTCTCTTCCTCGAGATCGACGGCCTCGCGCTCTCGATATTGCGCAACGCGATCCGCGACGGGAGCGCGCCGACGATGGGCCGCTGGATCTCCGAGCACGGCTACAAGCTGGCGGAATGGGAGCCCGACCTCTCCTCGCAAACCGGCGCCAGCCAGGCCGGCATCCTGCTGGGCTCGAACGAGGACATCCCCGCTTTCCGCTGGGTCGAGAAGGAGACCGGAACGATGATGACCTGCTCGGCTCCGGCGGACTGCGCGGAGATCGAGCGCCGCCACGCCGGCTCGGGGCTGCTGGCCGACGGCGGGGCGAGCCGCGGCAACCTGCTCTCAGGGGAGGCCGACGAGGTGATCCTCACGGTCAGCCGGATGGAGGAGGAGAAACGGGCGAACCCCGGCTACCGCGCGTTCTTCGCGAACGGCTTCAACGTCTCGCGCGCTCTGATTCTGTTCTTCTGGGAGATCGGCCTGGAGCTGACCGCGTCCGTCCGCGCATCGCGGCGCGACGTGCGCCCCCGTGGCCACCGGGGCGGGATCTACCCGCTGCTGCGGGGCGTGATGTGCGTGATCGTCCGCGACCTGATCGTCTACGGCGTGCTCACCGACATGATGCGCGGGCGCCCCGCCGTCTACGCGACGTTCTCGAGCTACGACGAGGTGGCCCACCACTCCGGGCTCCAGCGCGTAGACACGATGGAGGCGCTGCGCAAGCTGGACCAGCAGTTCGACCGCATCGACCGCGCCCGCGCCTACGCTCCGCGGCCCTACGAGATCGTCGTACTCTCGGACCATGGTCAGACGCAGGGGGCGACTTTCAAGCAGCGCAATGGCTACGGCCTCGACGACCTCGTCGAGCGCTCCCTGAGCCGCGGCGCCGTGGACGACTTCATGGGCGGCGACGAGCAGACCGCGATGGTGGGGCACGCCGTCACGGAGGCCACCGGGCGCAAGGGCGAGAAGCGCGCGAAGAACGACGTGTCCGACCGCGACGTGGTGGTGCTCGGCTCCGGGAACCTCGGTCTCATCTATCTGATGGAGGAGCGCCGGCGGCTGACGCTCGAGGAGATACAGGAGCGCCACCCCGAGCTGATCCCGTCGCTGCGCGAGCATCCACACGTCGGGTGGCTGCTCGTGCGCTCGGCCAGCGACGGCGCGGTGGTGCTCGGCGCGGGCGGGGCCCGGTATCTGAACGATGACCGCGTCGAGGGCGAGGATCCGCTTGCCGGCCTTTCCCCCGGGGCGCCCGGCCACCTGCTGCGCACGGACGGCTTCGCGCACGTCGCGGACATCATGGTCGGCAGCTTCTATGACCCGGTGCTCGACGAGGGCTGCGCGTTCGAGGAGCTGATTTCCTTCCACGGCGGCCTGGGCGGTCCTCAGACCAATCCGTTCATCCTGCACCCGCCGCACCTGCCGCTCGCCACGGATCCGATCGTCGGCGCTGCGGCGGTGCACCAGATCCTCATGGGCTGGCGCCGATCGCTTGCGGGGCAGGCGGCGGGTCAGGCCGTGGCGGCGGATCCGGAGCCCAGCCCAGCTCCCAGCTGACCGTGAACGAGAGCCGGCGATCGTCGAGGCTGACCGGAATACGGGCAGCCGCGGCCAGCCGGCTGGGCCGGGCGGAGCAGGCGGCTATGTCCGGTCGGCGGACTCGGCCGCTGGCTGTCATGGCGCGCCGGGCCGGCCAGCACGAGCTTGTCGACCGCGGCGCGGCGCTCACCTATTACGGAGTCCTGGCGCTCATCCCCGCCCTGCTGGTGCTGTTCTCCGTGATTGGCCTCTTCGGAAACCAGGCAACCGTCGACAGCGTGCTCGACATCGTCCATGACGTGGGTCCGAGCAACGGCGACCAGGTCGTCCGGGAGCCGATCACCACTCTGCTCCAGAACGACACCCGGTCGGGAGTCCTGCTCGGCACCGGCCTGATCGCGGTCATCTGGACGGCCTCTGCCTACGTCGGCTCATTCTTCCGGGCGTCGGCGACGATCTGGGGGGTGGAGCGGCG
>Ga0070674_100000340_pt1 | contig 23159 bp, 31 predicted proteins | sample KBSM33metaG_FD_65344 | JGI IMG/M metagenome (GOLD analysis project Ga0070674, IMG submission 65344) | Miscanthus rhizosphere microbial communities from Kellogg Biological Station, Michigan, USA - KBS M3-3 metaG | ecosystem: Host-associated > Plants > Roots > Rhizosphere > Soil ... | reverse complement strand
GACGAGCAACGACATCTGGGTGTTGCTCCGTGATGGGAGCGGCACACCGTTTCCGTACCTTCACACCGCGGCGTCCGAGAACTGGGCGGCGTTCTCACCCGATGGTAAGTGGGTCGTCTTCAGCGCGACGGATTCCAATTCCGGTCAGCCTGAAGTGTTCGTCGCGCCGTTTCCAGCACCGACTCGACGATTCCGAATCTCTGCGGACGGTGGTGCGCAGGCGCGCTGGCGGCGGGATGGAAAAGAAATCTTCTACGTCGCGCCGAATCGGATGCTGATGTCCGCGACAATCGAGACCGATGCCAGTGGCGTCACGGTAAAGGACTACGAACCGCTCTTCCAACTGCAGCATCCGTACGGTGCGTACCACGCCTTCGATCTCACGGCTGACGGGCAGCGCTTTCTCGTGAACACGCTGGTCGTGAATCCAGGCGGATCCCGCGTTATCGCATCGCGCTGAACTTCGGAAGGAAGCGGCCAGTCCGCTGCTTGTAGCGCGCGTACTCGGCGGCGAGCGCGCTACGCGCGAACTTCTTCTCCTCGTAAAGCGCGGCTCTCATGAAATAGATGACCATCCCGCTCCACACCAGCGCCCGGAGCGCAGTCGGCACGATCGCCACCGTTGACGCCATCGTCAGAAGATAGCTCGTGTAGAAGGGGTTTCGCACGTAGGCGTACGGGCCCGCGGTGCAGAGAAACATCGGCGTGTCCGAGGAGAAGATCCACGAGAAGAACTGACCCCGGACCGTGCGTCTCGCCCACTCGAACAGTGCGAGCGCCGCGATGAGACACATACCTGCGACGGCCAGGAGAACGGGCTTTACCGGCTCGGTGCCCGCGTTGGCGACCAGTGCGATGAAGCCGAGTGTCATCAACCACGCGAGGCCGTATGTCCGCCCACCTTCGACGGGCTTGAAGATGACCCCTGCGCCCAGCACCTGCCACGCATAGACCGCAATCGGCGCAAGCATTCCGCGTTCGGCGGTCAACGTCAGCCCCATGTCACGAGGCGTCGACCTCGATGCCTCCGGTGATCCCAACGACGAGATTGAACAGCGTGGTCATAATCAGGGCCCCGAGAAAACCCAGGAGGCCGTAAAAGATCGGCAGAACCACGATCGCGGAGACGCCAAACATGCCCTGGAGAATGCTCTCCGTCCCGCCGGCGAAACCAAGCATCGAGACCAACGTGAGACACGCGCCAAAGACAAGTCCCAGGATCAGATAGATCAGGCCGGCAACCTTCGCGCAGGACAGGGGCCCCAGTCGTCTGATGACCACGACGCACTCCTTTGTTGTGGCCGGCGGCAGCCGGACTTTCGTGTGCCGGTTGGGATCGAGAGCGAGAAGTGGCCCGCATGCTAGCACGCGGGGCTTTAGGCTTCAGGCTCTAGGCTTCGGGCTTTCGGAGTTGGGAGTTGATGCTCTATCGAGGAGTGCCGAAGACCTGCACCCAGTACGGCCGGCCGTCGGAGCCGTTCGCGACCGCCGTGCCGATCTCGGTCAGGCCGGGGTTCAGGATGTTGGCGCGATGACCGGACGATCCCATCCAGGACGTGATGGCCGACGAGGGGTTGCCCTGTCCATACGCCACATTCTCGGCGTACGCCTGCCAGTTGTAGCCGGCGGCCGCAAGCCGATCCTTGGGTTCCGGATAGCGCGCGCCTGGAAGCGAGTGCGCCATCTGCCCGAGCGACGCCATCTGGTCGGCATGGAGTTGCGCGGCCCGCATCAACGATGGGCTCACCTTGAATGTGGGCAGGCCAGCCTGCCGGCGTTCCGCGTTAGTGAGTGACGCCAACTCGGATGAGGCACCTGAGCTCGCAGGCGTCGCGGCCTCGGCACCTGAGGGGCCGGCGGGCGACGAACAGCCCGACGCCAGCACGAGCAGCCAGACGAGAAGAAGTCGGGCCCGATCGGTCATCTATCTCAAGGGTGCAAGCCCGGGGCCGCAGGCCGCGCGTGCACTTTCCGGTAAATTTCGTGCAGGAACACTCTTTACGTGTTACCGCTTGAACACACTTTCGTGAATAGCTTACGCTTGCGCCACCAACCACGGGTGCCGACATTTGATATATCTGCACGGACCCTGGCCAAAGGAGCCGAACTGATGCGAGCGTTGAAGATTGCCCTGGCCGTATTCGTCGCCTGCCTGATTGGCAGCGCCCTCATATCCGCACAAGAAGGGCATCCACTCAAAGGATCGTGGCTTGGGACGTGGGGACCGGCCAAGACGCACACCAACGACATCGTCCTCGTCCTGAACTGGGACGGCAAAGCGATCACCGGGATGCTCAATCCCGGCACCGACGATGCGCCGATCAAGAACGCGACGCTGAATCCTGATGGATGGATCGTACACATCGAAGCCGACGTCAAGGACAAGTCGGGCGTGCTGAACTACGTTATCGATGGGAAGATCGAAAACCTCTCGTTCCAGAACCGCACGATCGTCGGCACCTGGAAGAACCAGCGTGAGAGCGGTCAACTGAAAATCAGTAGGCAGTAGGCGGTAGGCGGTAGGCACATGAGGAGACCCTTGATGAAGTCTGGCGTAACACTCGCCTTCGCGATCGTCGCTGTTCTGCTGCTTGGAACCGTCGGTTCCGCGCATCACCCCATCTCCGCCAAGTTCGACGACACCAGGCCGCAGACGTTGAGCGGCGTCGTGACGCTCGTCGATTGGAGGAACCCGCACGTCCACATCTACATGAACGTGCGAAGCAACAACGACGCTGATAACTGGGCGATCGAGCTCGAGAGCCCGATCGATCTGCAGGCCAGCGGCTGGACGAAAGACTCGGTGAAGCCTGGCGACGCGATCACGGTGGCCGGCATCACGGCGCGCAACGGCAGCCGTCAGTTGTGGGCCAACAAGATCACCATGACCGGCAGCGGGAAAGAGGTGCTGCACGTCACGCCAGCGACTCCTCCTGCGCTCCTCGCCAATCGACCGACGCCGCGCTGGCCAGACAAGCAGCCGAGGCTCGGACCAAGTGCCGGTGGTGCTCAGGGGTACTGGGGATTCCCGAGTTCCACGGTGCTCGTCGAGAACAACGCCGCGATTCCGATGGACCAGTGGGGACTGCTGAAGAACGTCGCAGACGCCAAGCGCGTCGCGCCGATGCAGCCATGGGCACTGGCACTGTATGAGCTCCGCCAGCGCCGTTTTCTTCAGGACGATCCCACCTTTATTAACTGCAAGCCACCCGGCGGACCCCGTCAGTTCCAGATACCCTACGGTGTGCAGTTCGTGGAAGATCGCGACCGGCAGCGGATTTTCGAGCTGATTGGCGGGGGAAACAACAACTACCGCATCATTTACCTCGACGGCCGAGGTCATGCCGGGCAGGTCGGCGGTGATGACGATAACCCGCTCTATTACGGCCGTGCAGTGGGAAAATGGGAGAGCGAGAGCCTGGTCGTGGACACCCGGGGGTTCAACGAGGACTTCTGGTTCACGAACGGAGGGCTGCCGCACACGGAGCAGTTGAAGCTGGTCGAGAAGTTCACACGCGAGAACTTCGACACGCTGAAGTACGAAGTTACGGTAGACGACCCGGGAGCGTATACGAGACCGTGGTCGGCCAGCTGGACGTTGCGTTGGGTCACTGGACAAGAGATGCCGAGGCACTTGTGTCAGGAGAACAGGCCCTGACACGAATTGGGAGGAACGAGATGAGAGCGTACTTATTCGGTGGTCTGGTCGCAGTCGCGATGATGATGACTGCGGGAACTGCGGTGGCCCACCATTCGTTTGCGGCTGAATTCGACGCAAACAAGCCCATAAAGCTGACCGGCAAAGTCACCAAGGTCGAGTGGACCAACCCGCACGTGTGGTTCTACTTCAACGTCAAGGACGAGAAGACCGGTGAGGTCACCAACTGGGGCGCCGAGATGGGCCCGCCGCACCTCCTGCAGCGCCGCGGCTGGCGTCGCGACACGTTGAAGATCGGCGAGGAAATCACCGTGAACGGATCGCTGGCCAAGAACGGCAGCAAAAGGGTGAACGCGAGACAGGTCGTGATGACGGCGACAGGCGCACGACCGGGTGAAACACTCGACGCTGCTTCGAGTCAGGGCGGCGCGAGCGCGAACCAGTAAGAGCCACTTGGTGAAGGAGCGGATATGAGAGCGCACATCCTCGGCGGTCTGATTGCGTCCTGCGTACTCCTGGCCACGGGAACTGCCCTGGCTCATCACTCGTTTGCCGCGGAGTTCGACGCGAACAAGCCGATCACGTTGAAGGGTCGCGTCACCAAGGTCGAGTGGACCAACCCGCACGTCTGGTTCTACATCAACGTCAAGGACGAGAAGACGGGCGAGGTGACGAACTGGGGGGCCGAGATGGGACCGCCTCACGGTCTGCAGCGCCGCGGCTGGCGTCGCGAAACACTGAAGATCGGCGAAGAAGTCACCGTCGTCGGATCGCGCGCCAAGAACGGCAGTAACCGCATGAACGCACGTCAGGTCACCATGACGTCAACTGGCGGCCGGCCGGGTGAGACGCTCGACGCCGTGTCGAGTCAGGGTGGAGCGAATCCATAAGAATTAAGACGTTCCAATTTCCGGGTTCTCACTTCAGGGTTCGTGTTCATGTTCGGTTCCAGGTTCTACGTTCAGGTTTGGGAGTTCCGATCGAACCCGAACCCGAAACGAACCGTGAACCCTGAACCGGGAACCCTGAACCGGGAACTCAGAACCGAACGTGAACACGAACTGAGCACCGAGAACCGAGAAGTTCGAACGATTTGTTTTGTCTGTTCACTGAGGTGTCTATGCGCCATTGTCTAGCCCTGTGCGGAGCCGCCGCGTTGTTCCTGTCTCCAGTTCTCGGAGAATCGATTCACGGCCAGGGGCAGCAGCAACAGCCGCAACGTCCGGGCGTGCAGGTCGGCGTACCGGATGGTCGCGGTGGCACGCCGGCTGCTCCGGCTGGCGCCGGCCGCGGACGTGCAGCAGGACCTCCCGCCGCACCCGCACCTCGCAACTCAGATGGTCGCGCGATCTTCTGGACACCTGGCAAGAAGGGCGTGTGGCTGCCCGGCGGCGGTGGCGGCCAGACAGTTGAATCAGCACAGATTCCCTTCCAGCCCTGGGCCAAAGGCGTGTACGAAGACCGCCTGGCGAACCAGCTCGAGCCGCACACACGGTGCAAGCCGTCGGGTGGCGTTCGTCAGTTCCTGACGCCGTACGGTGTCGAGATGGTCGAGCTCCCCGAACTGCAGCGCGTCTTCATCTTCGACATCGGCGGACCACACACCTATCGCACGATCTACATGGACGGCCGCTCGCATCCCGCAGACTTCACACCGGCCTTCTACGGCCACTCGATCGGCTGGTGGGAAGGCGACACGCTCAGCGTCGAAACCACGGGATTCAACGAGGGCTTCTGGATCGATCGGCGCGGACTCCCGACGACCGAGAAACTGCGGACGCTCGAGAAGTTCACGCGCACGGACTCGTTGACGATCGCGTACGAATTGACGATTGATGATCCCGGCGCCTACACCGCACCGTGGACGACGAAAATGAACCTGCGCTGGGAAGACGGGACGGAGTTGTTCGAATACGTGTGCCAGCAAGCCAACTACGCGCACAACCTGATGCTGGGCGCATACGAGGCGGTCGACCGAACCACGATCACGGTGCCGTAACCCCACGATGAGAAATCTCTGTTCGCTGTTCGCTGCGTCGCTTCTATTCCTTTCACCCGCGCTCGTCATCCCGCTTCGCGGTCAGCAGCAGCCCGCACAACAGCCTGCACCACCGAGCGTGCAGGTCGGCGTTCCTGAAGGACGCGGTGGCGGCGGGGCCGGTCAGCAAGGCGACGGTCAGGGTCGCGGTCGTGAGGCAGGGCCGTCAAAGCCAACGCCGCGCAACGCGAGCGGCCACGTGCTGATCAACAACACGCCGACCGACAAGGGTGTGTGGCTGCCGCGCGGCGTCGCGCCCAATCCGCTTGGCTTGAAGGATCTGCCGTTGCAGCCGTGGGCCAAGGCCGTCCTCACCGATCGCGAAGCCAACGAGCTCGAGCCGCACACGCGCTGCAAGCCGTCAGGCGTACTGCGTCAGTTCCTGACGCCATATGGCGTGGAGTTCGTCGAGCTGCCGGATCTCCAGCGCATGTACATCTTCGACATCGGCGGTCCGCACACGTATCGCACGATCTACATGGACGGCCGCGCACATCCGGAACAGATCGACCCGAGCTACTACGGGCACTCAATCGGCTGGTGGGACGGCGACACGCTCGTCGTCGACACCACCGGATTCAACGAAGGCTTCTGGATGGATCGCGAGGGGCGGCCGCATACCGATCAGCTCCACACCCTCGAGAAGTTCACGCGCACGAACTTCGACACGCTGCGGTATGAGCTGACGGTTGACGACCCCGGCGCCTACACGGCGAAGTGGGGCGGTGCGACGAATCTTCGGTGGGAATCGGGAACTGAGCTCTTCGAGTACGTCTGTCAGCAGTCGAACTACGCCGGCAGCCTGATGCTCGGAACACACGAGAGCGTCGATCGCACGACCGTCGCAGTGCCCTAGACCTTCGTCCCTCGGTCTTGGTGCTTCGTCCGTTCTTGGTCCATGGTCCGACCTTGTCCTTTCGTCCTGTTGCGGACCGAGGACCAGGGACTTCAGCGGACGGACCAAGAACCTAGAACGAAGGACGAGGGACCAATTAGGCCGTGCGCTCGTTGGCGGTGAGCGCGAGCGCAATCCCGCCAATCACGATCGCAGCCGACAGCACCACCCGCGGCGAGATCGGCTCACGCAGGAAAACCACTCCTCCCGTGACGGTAATCACTGGGACGAGCAACTGAACCAGCGCGGCGCGCGTGGCTGTCAGCCCACGCAGCGCCGAGTACCACACCGCATAACCCAGACCCGTCGTCACCGCACCAGACAGGATCGCCAGGATCACTCCGCGCATCTCGATGTGCTGGAGCCTGAGCGCAAGCACGCTGACGATGAGCAGCAGTGGCAGCGTGCGAATCAAGTTGCCACCGTTCTGGCCTACGGGATCCACTGCGCCGCGCCCCTGTATCGAGTAGAGCGCCCACCCGACTCCCGCGATCGCCATGAGCCCCGCACCAAGTGGTGATGGCGCCGCGATCCCGGGAAAAAGCAGGTAGACGAGACCGGCAATGGCAACGAGCAACCCAATCCATTGCCTGGCTCGCGGCCGTTCACCTTCGACGAGTGCCCCGCCGATCATCGTGACCTGCACGGTGCCGAAGAGAATCAGCGCGCCCGTACCAGCCGTCAGCAACCCATATGCGTACGAGAACGGGATCGCGTACACGAAAAGAATGACGGCTGACATCCACGAGCCTTGCGTCCAGACGCTGCCGCGCTGCGTGACGAGGGTGATGAGCCAGAGGCAGAGGGCGCCTGCGATAATTCGAATCGTCGAGAACGACGCGGCATCGATTGCTGCAGGGCCGAGAGCCATGCGACAGAGAATCGAGTTACCCGAGAAGGCGACGAGCGCGAGCGCGGTAAGCGCGGCTGTGCGCACGCGTCAGGCGCGTTCCTTCTTCCACGCGGCGAGCGCCGCGCGGACGAGTTGACGCAGGCCCGGCGTCTCGAGATCGTCTGCCGTCTTGATCACCACGTGGCGATTGGCTTTTCCGGATCCCTGCAGCAGCTTCTTCGGATCTGGCAGCGACGTGCCGCGAGCGACCCCCAGCTTCACACCCTGCTTGCTGACCGTGATGTAGCTGACCACGCCTTTGTAGCCGGGTTCGTAGCCGTACGTGAGGTACGGACCGGTGGAGTCGACGGTCTCTTTCACCTTCGGCAACACGTCCATCATCAGCGCACGGGCGGCACGCGCGAGCGACTGCACCTCGCGTGGATACGGCGCAAGGAGCTCCTTCAACGTGCGCGTCGCGGGGGCCACCTTGGTTGTCTTCTTCGTGGACTTCGTGATCTTCGCTTTCTTCGTGGCACGCGTCGGGCCTTTCGCGAACGCGTGCCGCCAGGCGATGGTCATGGCTTCCCCGACCGCGTCTTCTTCTGCTGCCTCGAGGTGAACGCGAGTCGCACCCTGCAATCCCCACGTGCCGTTGACCATCGAGAATACGGACGGGTGTACGCGAATGAACTCCTGCTGCGTATCACCTGGAGGCAGCGACACCATGCCCATGCGCTCGTCGTGCGTCAGCGTCGCGAAAATGCGATTCCCGACTCGAAAATCGGGATGGTCCATGTGCGAGCTCTCGATGGCGCCTTCCATTCCAAGCGCGATGCGGCGGAAGTCGTTCGCGGTCATTCGGCAGCCATTATCGCCGCGACGCGTTCCGCCGCGCGCAGGAGCAGCGCATCGTTGCCGTGGGCGGCGGTGAGCTGCAAGCCGAGTGGCAAATCACTCCCGACCGGCATTGGAATCGAAATCGCCGGCGTCCCCAGCGCCGTCCACGGCGAGTTCATCGTCGGATCGCCGGTTGAGGCGAGACCTGAAGGCGCGGGCCCGGTCGCGGCGGGAACCGCAATCACCGGCGTGTACTGGAACAACTCCGCCATTTTCTGCCTGCAGGCATCGATATGCCGGCGAGCGCCATCGTAGCGGGACTCAGGGATCTCCAGTCCCGATCGAACCAGGTCGGCAAGATCCGCGAGCCGGTCCGCATGCTCCTCGAAACGCTGCTGGTGAAACCGCGCCGCCTCGTAGCTCATGACGACGTGCGCGGCGTCCGCCAGCCTGGCGAGCATGCCGGCGATGTTGATGAAGCGCACGGACACGCCCCCCTGCTGCGCCGTCACGAGCGCCTGGTTGAACGCATTGGCCATCGGCATTTCAACTGTTGGCGTCGGGCTGGGTGCACCCAGCACGCCGACGTCCGCCCCGGCGCTGTCACGTCCGAGCGCGCCCCAGAGTACGCGCATGTCCTCTGGCGTATGCGTGAAGAAGCCGAGCGTGTCCAGGCTCTTCGCGAACGGCAGCACACCTTTCATCGAGAACGCACCGAAGGTCGGCTTGAACCCGGTGACGCCGCAGTACGACGCCGGCCGCAGCACCGAGCCCTTTGTCTGCGTGCCGAGCGCAAGCGGCACCATGCCGGCAGCGACGGCGGCCGCTGATCCGCTCGAACTTCCACCAGGCGTGTGCTCGACGTTGCGGGGATTGCGCGTGGGTCCCGGCGTCATATACGCGAACGCCGTCGTGTGGGTCTTGCCGAGGAGAATGGCGCCGCGGCTCTTCAGCTCGGTGATGATGTCGGCATCCTCGACGCCGACGCGACCCCGGTAGATCGCCGAACCGTACTCAGTGGCGAGTCCGCGCGTGTCGATGATGTCCTTCGCGCCGAACGGAATCCCGCTCAGCGGCCCTGTGGCCGTCGCGGATTGAGGGCTGATCTGCACCCACGCATGGACCCGCGGGTCTTTGAGTGCGATGGTCTCCAGACACTTTGCGAGCGCGCGGGATCGTGCTTCAAATGAAGCACTGACCCATTCTGCTAGCCGTTCCGGGCTCGAGGCGGACACAAGCGACTCCGACGACTCTGCCGGCTCATTGTCGCGCAGATGCGCCAGTGCGCGCCATCCATTCGCGAACCACCTCGGCAAATCGCTGCGGCTCTTCGAAGAACGTCTGATGACCGCTCCGTTCGAAAACGTGCTGTGTGGCATCAGGCAGCGCCTCGACGATGCCGCGCCACATCGTGTACGGAGACACGTAGTCGTATCGCCCGTGGGCGAGGAGAATCGGCACGCGCAGCGATGACATGCCGACAGTGACATCCCAGTCCGCAGTCAGCGGCCCGAGCACGCGTTCGAAGAGCTTCGGCTTGAAATCGGCCTCGGCGAAGAGCGGCAGCGCGTCGAACCGAGCGTCGAAGAAACGCATCGGCGTCTGCGCGAAGACCGCCTGCGTCGGCGGCGTGCCCGGCGGGAGCTTCGCGAGGTTCTCTCGCAGGATCGTCTTTCGCTCCTCCGATCCATCCGCCTCGAAGAACGCGGTGCCAGCCTGGACCAACTTCGAGACATCACCAGCCGGAGGTGTCCCCGCGGCGATGACATGTGACACAGCACCCGGACAGCGCCGGCCGTACTCGATCGCGAGCACGCCGACGATCGAATAGCCAAGAACGACAACACGCTCGGCGCCAGCATGTCTGCGCACCGCTTCGAGGTCTGCCGCGAGCACGTCGAACGTCAGAGCACCCGGATCGCCCGTCGACTTCCCTCCCCCGCGCAGGTCAACGTAGATGAACTTGAAAGAGTCGGTCAGCGGTGGAGGCGTCATGCGCTCGAACTGCTTCGTCCCGAGGATGCACGGCACGATACAGGGAACGCCGGTTCCGCGCGTGGAGTAGAACAGCTCCGCGCCATCGACAGATACGACCATAGCAGCTCCTCTCGCCCGGGGCCCGGGATCCGGGATCCGGGATTCGGGATTCGGGATTCGGGATTCGGGATTCGGGGTCCGGGGTCCGGGATCCGGGATCCGGGATCCGAACTCAGTTAGATGATGTCGAGCAGGATATCTGCGGCCTGCTCGCACTGCGACCGTGATACGTCCAGGTGCGTCACCAGACGAATCGTGCGCGGCCCGAAGGCGATGACCAGCACACCGCGGTCGCGAGCGCGCTCAACGATGGCCGGCGCGTCAGGCGCATCCGCAGTGACGTTGAAGACGATGATGTTGGTCTGAACAGCGTAGGCGTCCAGTATGACACGAGTGTTGGCGCAGAGCCGCTGCGCGATCAGCGCCGCATTGGCGTGATCATCGGCGAGCCGATCCATGTGATGGTCGAGCCCGTGGATCGCCGCCGCAGCGAAGACACCGACCTGCCGCATCGCGCCGCCAAACATTCGGCGCTGGCGGAGCGCGGAGGCGATGATGGCGCGCGAGCCGGCCAGCATCGATCCGCCTGGCGCGCCAAGCCCTTTCGAGAACGCCACTGAGACGAGATCGAACGGTGCAGCAAGATCGGCCGGTGTCCGCCCGCTGGCGACCGCCGCGTTCCACAGCCGTGCTCCATCCAGATAGCTCGCCACGTCGTGCTTCCGCGCCGCATCGCAGATCCGCTCGGCTTCGTCCTGCGGAAACACCACGCCACCGGAACGGTTCTGCGTATTTTCAATCTCGACGACGGTCGTCGGCGGCAGGAGCATGTGGCCACGCGGGTGACGTGCCGAGAGAAACTCGTCCGCCGTGAACACGCCGCGGCTGCCGATCTCGGTCACCTGCACGCCCGCGTTCGCGCCTGCGCCGCCGGTCTCGTGCCACACCGCGTGCGACTCGCGACTGACAACGACGTGATCGCCGGGACGCGTGAGCACCCGCAACGCGACCTGGTTCGCCATCGTGCCCGTGGGCAGCCACAGGGCGGCCTCTTGCCCAAGAAGCGCAGCAACGCGCTCCTGCAGCGCGTTGATCGTCGGATCTTCACCGAACTGGTCGTCGCCGACGGGCGCGGACGCCATCGCCTCGCGCATCGCGGGCGTAGGACGCGTGACCGTGTCTGACCGGAGATCGATGAACGACATGTTCGCGTCAGTGCTTGCGAATGAACTCGAGCACTTGCTGGTTGAAGACGTCTGGCTGCTCCCAATACGTCGAGTGGCCGACTTCGGGAACGATCAGCGACTCCGAATTCTTGATCCGCGCCGCAAAGAGACGCAGCACGGCAGGGGGCGTATACAGGTCTGCATCCCCAGTCACCAGAAACGTTGGCGCCGAGATCGATTCCAACAGCGAGAACGTCAGCCGATTGCGAAAGGTCTGCACTGGAGGCGTCGTGCCTTCCGGCCGGCTTACCTTCTCCAACTCGAGCCAGCGCGCGGTACCGGCGGGATTGGCGGCGCGATACGACGGGCCCAGCTCACGGACGTCAGGCGGGAGCGCGTTGAACGTCGGAGGCCGCAATCGTCGTCCCATCTCGAGGTAGTCCTCGTCCTGCACCCCGCCGACGCTGTTGGCGACGACAAGACTCCGCAGCCGCTGCGGAAACGACACCGCGAAGTCCAAAGAGACGATGCCACCCGCCGCAGAGCCGATCAGATGAAAGCGATCGAGCTTGAGATGGTTCACGAGTCCCAGGAGATCGTCCGCTCCAGTCCCTGGTTGTGGGCCCGCGGGATCGACCGTCGAGCGCCCGAAGCCTCTTCGGTCATACGCGATCACGCGATAGCCGGCGGCAGTGAACGCAGGAATCTGGTACTCCCATACACGGCGGCTGCCAGTCGCGGCATGAACGAAGACCACAGCCACGCCGTTACCACCGGTATCGCTGTATGACAGATGCACACCCGGCAGATCGGCCTGGGCCTCGCGCGGCGGAGCCTGAGCGAAGGCCGTCGCGAGAGCGAGGGACGTCAGTCCCACGGCGGCTGTGACGATCGCTCGGTACAACGGCACTCCTACTTGATGTGATGCGTGGATCTCTCGTTCTCGTTGCAGATGAACTCGATCATCTCCGAATCGACCATGAGACGCTGGTTGACGCGCACCGTGAACGGCTTCGTGTACGCCTTGGGATCGTCGATGGTGATATCGATCTCGAGCGTGCCGAAGTTTGGACGACGGAAGCGCTCGGTCATCTTGAGCGCCTCGGTATACGGACTGCCGTTCACGTCGAGCCACCCTGCCTTCTCGTCTCCGCGGAAGTTCGTGGTCTCGACCACCAGCGTGTCGCCCTCGTACCAGCCACGCGAATACCCGAACCACCAGGGCGTCGGATCGTTGTTCGGCGCGGGCCGGCCATCGAGGTAGATGTTGCGCAGACCGTAGTTCGACTCGTAAGTGATCAGCATCAGGTTCTTCGTCTGCACGATCTGCCGCGGCTGCGGATGGTTGTGATACTGCATCAGGCCGATCGGCAGGCACCAGACATCCGGGTTGTCCTTGCTGTTGTCCGCCATGCGCTTCTTCTTCAGTTCGGCCGCCCACGGCTGAAGCGGAAGCGGATAACCGCGGCCGGCAACCTCAAAGAACTGCGAGACCGGAATCGCGTTTGGATCCACCGGAGGTGGAGGGGTAGGCGCGGCGCCACGGCCTCGGCCACCACCAGCACCATCACCGAACCTGATCTCCCAGATGCCGGAGAAATCGACTTTGCCGTCCGCCGTCCGCGGTGCAGGCGCGGTCAGATTGGGTTGGCCATCAGCCAGCCGCGGCACATCAGGCGTCGTGTACTTGGGCCACTGCGCGGAAACGGATGCGGACACCGCTGCGAAGAACGCGAAGAAGACAATCCTGCCGGCCACCGATCTCATTCAGCCTCCCCTGGTCGTGAGCGTTCGATCATAGACGAGGAGGCCCCAGGCCCGGCTACTGCTTCCGGTAAACCGCGACGTTGCTCTCGAGAATGCCCTGATTCTCCTGACGGAACGTGATTGTCAGCGTCCGCCCATCCTCGGAGATCGTCCGCCGCGCCGTACCAAACACCCGGCCGGCGTGAGAGAGAACGGCTTCCGCGGTGCGCGCATCGACGCGTTTGAGACGGATCGTGTCGTAGGCAGGAGTGCCCATCACCGGATACTCCCGATCGAAGTCGGCGCGATACTCAATCACTTCCTCGCGCCCGTCGTCGCGACGCCGGCGGATGGTGCCCTGCATCCCATCCTTGTCGCGAACGTAGGTTCGGACCTCGCTCCGAGGCGGAGGGCCGGGGGTGTACCTGGACTTCATCAGGTCGAGTTGCCACGAACCGAGCAGGAGATCCTGCTCTGCCGCCACCGATTGCGCGAGCAATCGGCCGTCCGGGCCGAAGAAGCTCGCCGTCGCGGCAAGCAGGAAGAACTGGACGACTAGCAGTGAGCCACGCATGAATGCCTCCTGATTAGACCGGGGCCGTCGATGCGCCGCGAATTACGGTTTAGCGTAGATCTCCGGACGGTGATTCGCCAAGTGCTCGATCGATCTGAGCAAGCACCTCGTCATATGCCTTCAGCACCGTGGGATCGAAGTAAGAGACATCGCCCAGGTAGTTCAGAATCGAGCGAAACACGCTATCGATATCCTGCGTCCAGGATTGGCCGTATATCGTGGACTCCACGATCGTCGTTTGAAGTTGTGTATATGCCCGCTGCAGTGTGTAGGCACGCGAGAGCCTGAATGCGAGGTCGGCGTCGACGTAGACCAGCGCCTGAGTCGCTATCGCGAGGTCCCACGCCGCCTGCTCGAAGAAGACCGGACCAACGCCCATCGTCATATGCACGGTCTGCTGGCGGGTCGCCGACGTCCTCGGCGTATCTACGGCAAAGTATGTCGTCAGCTCCTGCTTGAGTGTTGCGTGATAGTCCTTGCGACTCACTACTGCCTCTCGATTCGTCATGATCTCGACGCGAAAACGCCTGAGCGACTCCTCAGCCAGTTCTCGATGCTCCGAGCGCTCGCGCCATTCCTCTCCCATCAGCCCGAGGAAGACACCGGCGCTGATCAGCACGACCTCCAATCCGATTGTGATGAACGACCTACTGCGGTGATGCGACTTCGCGACGGGCCCCGGCGCAGGTGTGGCGGCCTCTTCCTCGTCGTGTTCGTCGAGTTTGGGTACGTGGACGTCCGGCATGGGGCGTAATCCTACCCCAGTCAGCCAACCTCGCCAGAGAGGCGTCGAATGTCAGGCACACCGAGGATTCGCACTCGCTCCGCGGGAGGCTCCTCGACCGCTCGTACCAGCGTCGCGATCATCGCGCCACGGGTGACGAGTCCCAATCGCTCGGCGCCTGCTCGCGTCTCCGGAATCGAGCGCAGGAGCGCGTAGACAGGAAGCAGTGTGTACGGCCACCGATGTCCGGGGCCAAGGATGTACCACGGTCGCAGAATGGTGGCGCGAATCCCACTCGATCTGATGAGCGCTTCGCCCTCTTGTCGAACGGCGATGTAGGCCTGCATGATCGGAGCGGGATGCGCAACACTGACGTAGACGAAGTGCCGAACACCCGCGTGTCGCGCCGCTGTGACGGAGGCGTGAATCGAGGCGAGGTCCACTCGCCGGAATTCTTCCGCCTTCGATGGGTTCGGATGCGGCGTGCCAATGAGATGAACGAACGTCGCGGCAGGTGGGATGGCGCTCGCGAATGTGTCAGAGTCCAGCGCGTCACCAATCACAGGACGGACGACTGGCGGCAGCTTGCGGGCTGACTCTGGTCGAGCGAGCGCGTGCACGATGTGGCTTCGCGCGAGCAACGCCTCAATCAGTGGCCGGCCAACGTAACCGGTGCCACCGGTGACGAACACGGGATCCATTTCAGTGAGCGCGCCCGAGGTGCCCGATGTTATAAACGGCGCCCGCGTAGAGGGCTCGCGGCTGTGGGCCTTCAATCGGCACAATCACACCCGCATCGAACACCAGCCATCCGCGTACCTTCATCGTCGGTCCGCAGAGTGCGGCAACGACAGCGCTGTCGCCGCTGGAGCCAGACGTCGGCGGGTATCCAAACAGTTCCGCGACCCAGCCAACCGCCCGGAATGCCGGTCCACCGAACGCAGCGGCCCACACGCTGCTGTTGTGTGGCGCGAAATCGCTGTCACCGATCCGATGCGTGAAACCCAGATTCAGGTCGAGTGACACTGCGCCGAGCTCGCGGCTCGAGATCAGGACGATGCCGACGTCTGTCGTGCCGGTGCCTGCACCCGATGCGGTCGAGCCCGTTGGGAACTTGATCGTCGGGAACACCGCGAGCGTCGCGACGATGGGAGCGTGCTCGAGAGCCCGCCACTTCACACCAACCAACAAGTCCCCTGCAGCAGCATGCAAACCACGCGAGTGCACGAGGGGCGTTTGTAGTTCGAGTTGGGTGCGGCGCGTCAGACCGATCTTGGCGACGAGCGGAGCCGTCTCTCCGTGCGCGTGATCGTCGTATCGATCGAATTCGGTGCCGCCCTCGACCTCGATCCACCCGGGGGCGACCGTCCACGCGTGCGTCGCGACAGACGGTCGCTCGGGCTGAGCCTCGTGAGGATCGGGCTCCGCGGTCTGGGCGGCGACTGCGACCGGCAGCGTGACGCATGCCATCAGCCCGATGAGAGCTCCAGACAGGAATCGGCGCATCGTCTTAGAGTGCGATACCGCGTCCCACGACGGCAGTGAACACAATCGCAACAACACCACCTGTGACGACCCATCCGGGGCTGAAAGAAATCGCGCGGGTTCCCCCGTCACGTCGCGCCACTTGATGCTCGACCAGCTTCGGAATGACGGTCAGTCCCGCCATCGCAGCGAATCCGCTGCTCACGCCCGACAACAGGATGAGGCCTGGACCGATCGGGTTGAACGCCGACGCGGTAACGAGCAGCGAACTGCCTGCGACGTAGGCGAGAAAGACGAGTCCGGGAATCTCGCCGCTCGACATCAGCACACTTTCGACAAGCAGTGCGAGCTCAGTGGCCGACATCCAGACCGCACTGGCGTAGGCTGCCGCACCAGTGAGACCGAGTCCAATCCGCCATCCGAGAGCGGGCTCCAGCCCTCTGACGACGACTTCCCAGTCGCCTGAACCAAGAATGGCGGAGTAAAGCGGGTAACCGCAGCCATTCAGCAGATTCACCGCTCCGAACAGCCACAGGAAGTATGTGATTGGTGAGAACCGGCGCTGTCGCTGAAGGAAAGCCATCGCCGCACATCCGATGAAGATGTTCGCGAGCGAGCCGGCTGCGGCAACGAGTCGACTCTCTCCCGTCGTCTGGAGAGCCACCGAGCTCAGTGAGATCGCCTGAACTCCTGGAACGAGCAGCACTGCGAGGCCGTGACCGAGGATCTCGTGAACCAGATCGCAGAGTGCGAACGCAACGACCGCTATTGCGGCGACAGTAAAGCGGCCGCCGCTCGTCACTCGACGATGGTTATTTGCGACGCCTGCACTTCGAAAGGCTTGAACTCACCGGACCGGCCGTACTTGTCGGTCGCGGTCACCGAGAATCGAACGATGCCGGTCGCCGTCTCCTGGGGAACGACCCACTTGGCGACCCAGAATTCGCGCTCGGGTTGCTTCTCCGTCGCGCGATAGCGCATCGGGATGTCGACGACCTTGCCGGCGACGTTGACGTGCACGACGAGCTGCGCTGATTCCTCACGCTTCCCCGTCGAGGGATCGGCGACGAACATGCGGAAGCCCACCGGCTCGCCACGCTTGAACCGATTGCGCAGGATGCAGTTCTCGGGATGGCCAGGTGGTTGGAAGAGCGCGATATCACCGTAGACGATCAGCCGGCCCTGTCCCGGTGCCGGTGGAGCGGGCGCAGACTGCAGCGGTGCGCTCGAACCGGTTTCGGTGGCGGCGACCACCATGACGAGCAACGCGAGGGCGGTGTGAAAGCCTGCTGTTCGCATGTGCGAATTGTAGCAGGCCCCGTCACTCTCGTTCGGCGATGAGCTGGAGCAGGATCGGCGTGTAGATGAACGCGTGGGGCTGGGCTGAAAAGTCCGCCCAGTCGCGCTGCAGCGCCTGCAGTTGCTCCGGTCGAAGGAGCCCCTCCTCGACGAACGTCGGACCGAAATCACGAATCAGCCGGCCCCACCAGCTCCACCATCGATGCCGTGGATCCGCCATCCCACCGACACATTTCAGCGATCGGATCCTGAAACCGGCCGCCATCAATCGACGCGGGAGACCCTGACCGACGGTCGAGTCGCCACCGTGCCGGGCATAGAACTCGACCCATGCGCGCGAGTTCGCGTCGAACGCCTCGCTCGGCGGAGAGCACGTGACGCTGCGCAGCGTCAGGTACTCCATCGCGGCGAAGACGCCACCGGGTCGGAGCGCCTGGTGGATGTTCTGGAGCGCCACGTCGAGGTCGTCGGTGAGAAACGCGAGACACCAGCGACAGAATGCAGCGTCGAAAGGACCCGCGATCGACTGACTGTGTGCCAGATCGGTATTCAACACACGGACGTTCGTCACAGCCAGGGACCGCGCGCGCTCGACGAGCGATCGCAGGTAGCTGTCCGCCTTGTCGACGGCACAGATCTCACCGGCAGGCCCGACCACTCGCGCGAGGTCCAGGCTCGTGAACCCGGGCCCGCAACCGAGGTCGAGGACCGATCGGCACGAGGAGAAACCTGCATCCTTCCAGAGCCGCTCGGTCTCGGGCCTCCATGCTTCGTGCTGCGTGCGCAGGCGATCGACCTCTGCGTCATTCACGCCGATGAAGTAATCGGTACTCATCTTTCGATCGCGGACGCGCTAGCGAGACTCCGCCAGTCGGTTCATGTCGGCGGCGTAGAGGATCCGTTTCGAGTAGCCCTTCGCCGCCACCTCAATCAACGCCCGGCCGAAGTTGGCGGTCGTCGTCCCGCGAAGCAGCGGGCGCAGGATCGGATAGAGCGGAGCCAGCACGTTGTAGGCCGTCTGGACCCAGCCGGTCTTCGACCGGACGTCGCCGATCGGTTGAATGTATCCGGGACGGAACATATACGCACCGGGAAACAGCGCCAGGATCGCGTTCTCCGTCCTCCCCTTCACGCGCGCCCACATCGTCCGGCCGCGCTCGGTGCTGTCGGTGCCAACGCCTGAGACGTAACAGAAGACCATCCGCGGATTCGCGGCGGCCATCGTCCGCGCGGCGGCAAGGGTCAGGTCGTACGTGAGGTGCGTATACTCAGCCTCGGTCATCCCGATGGACGAAACGCCGAGGCAGAAGAAGCAGGCATCGCAAGATGCAAACTCGCCCGTGAGACTGTCGTAGTTGAAGAAGTCCTTATGCACGATCTCCAGAAGCCTGGGATCCCGGCGTTCGGTCGAGGAACGGGTCACGACGAGTACCGATTCCACACGGGCATCGGCGAGGCATTCAATCAGCGCGCCGGCCCCGACCATGCCGGTGGCGCCAAAGAGGACGACCTTCATGCCACCGCTCGTCGACGGCCGACCGATGATTTCTGGCTCGCTTGGGGTCTAAACATCTGACGGAGGGTATCGCAGCTCTATGCAACTGAACACCTATCTGAACTACGGCGGCAATTGCGAGCAGGCGTTTCGTTTCTACGAAGATCACCTCGGCGGCAAGATCACCATGCTGATGCGGCATGGCGAGCAGCCCAATGCCGCGAGTGTGGCACCAGAGTGGAAGAATGCCGTCCTGCACGCACGAATGACACTGGGTGGGACGGACCTTCTTGGCGCGGACATTCCACCCGATCGCTTCCAGCCCATGCGGAGCGCCTATCTGACCCTGACCCTGGCCAGCGTCGAAGAGGCGGAGCGGGTCTACGACCTGCTCAAGGACGGCGGCCAGGTCTTCATGAAGATGGAAGAGACCTTCTTCGCCAAGCGCTTCGCGATGTTGCGAGACCGTTTCGGCACGTCGTGGATGATCCTCGGGCCGAGCGCGAACGCCGCGTAACCTGTCACTCGCTAAGCGGATCCACGGGGCAGCATCGGCGCGGGAGCGTCCTTGAACTTGTCGTACTTCCCGAGGGCGACTCCCAGCCGGTAGACGATCGGTATCACGACGCCCGTGACGAACGCCGGCAGGTCGAGCAGCGCGAACTCCGTTCGATAGCGCGTGACGAGGAATGCGGCGTCAAAGAGCCCGGGGCGCTTGCCGCCGTTCTCTTTCGTGGACGCGAACAACGTGCTGAGAAAGAACTCGATGTTGCCGGGAGGAGTGCACCAGCCAATCATCCGCACTTCGTCGGTACCTGCGTTCCACCATCTGTGCGCCGTGCCGGCCGGCCACGTGACGGACTCGCCTGGGCCGGCGAACTGCGGCTCGCCCCCAGGCGCCTGATAACCCACGCGTCCGCTCAGCACGCGCACGGCTTCCTCCTGGAGGTAATGCACGTGCATCGGCGGGCCCGCCCCCGGCTGAGCGACACCGTCGATTTCCACGTACTCGCCCGCCGGTCCCTGCTTCCGCCCGGTGAATGTAATGAACTCGCCGCTTCCGTTCTCGATCGTGTACGGGTAGGTCCTGGGTATCACGCGCGTCCTCGAGTCACCACTAGCCGACTGTAACCGGAAGAAAGCGCTGCATCGGTTCGCTCTTCATGATCGGGATAATGATGTCATCGAAACCGCGGTCGCCGTTCGTCATGATAATGAACGCCGTCTTCTTCTCTCGCGACGCCGCCGTCATGGCTTTGAAGCCCGGGTTGTCACCAGAGTGCGAGATCAGTTCGCCGCCTGACTTCGTGTGCTCGATCGCCCAGCCGAGGCCCCACGACAGCGAATCCGTGATCTTCGCCTGCGGACGCACCATCTCGTCGAGCGATGCCGCCGTGAGGCGATATTCATCGCTCGGTTTCGGGTCCAGCAGCTCGATGAGAAACCTCGCATAGTCCGTTGGCGTCGTGTGCAGCTCGCCTGCCGACCCGTACCGTGCCGCCTCGATCGCGGTCGCCTTCCTGTCGGCAATCATGTCGCCCTTGTCAGTGTGCGGGCGTGCCATGCCTTCCTGATAGAGATAGCCGCTCGACGTCATCCCGAACGGGACGAAGAGATTCGTCTTCATGTTCCTGTCGAAGTCGGTGGCGCACGCCGTGAACCCGTCTGCGAGAGTCTTGCACGAGCTCGCGTCGACGTGACCCGTGAGGTGTGTCATGACCGATTGCAGGTAGCTGTATCCCTCGCCCGAGTAGCTCCAGCGCTCGCCGGGCGTGAATTGGATCGCCAGCGGTTCCTTCTCGCCTCGCCAGTTCTGAAAACCGCTTGTATGTGACAGCACGTGGCGTGCAGTGATCAGATCGAGGCGGGAATCTCCCTTGAGAAATCGATCGGGCGTGTATTTCGTGAGCGGCGTATCGAGGTTCATCACGCCCCTCTCGCACAACTTGAGGATCTCGTAGGCAAAGACGGTCTTGCTCACCGAGCCGGCCTCGAAGACGGTGCCGGGATCAATGGGCGCCTTCGACACGAAGTCCTTTACGCCAAATGCCCCACGCCAGCGCAACATCGCGTCGGTGACGAGCGCCATCGAAACCGCCGGGACGGTCGTTGCCATCGCGAGAAGCGCAGGGAGCTGCTTCTCGAGGTCGGCAATCAAATCATTCCAACCATCGGCCACCACAGCCGTGTCTTTCGGCGCGGATGATGTCGATGCCTGACGCGAGCAGCCTACGAATGACAACAGCGGGAGCCCGAGAGCGGCTCGAGCACACTGCGCACAGAATCTTCGGCGCCCTTTCATTCGTGGCTCCGTGTGCGGCTTCTCTTCTTCAGTCGAGGCTGAATGCCGAATCTCTCGTCATCACGCGCGATGGCTTGTGCCACGCGTTCCATCGTCCGCTCGAAGTGCCTGTGACGCGAGTCGACGTAGAGCCACTTCTTGAGGACGTCGTGCGGCGCCAGATGCCGGAACTCTTTGAGGATCGACGGTTGATGCTCATGTCCCGTACATATCAGGACGCCGTGCCACGTCCATCGTCCGCTCTTGGTCGGCTCCACGAGGATCATCATCAGCCGGCCGAAGAGATACGCGGCCAACCCGCCGAACATCCTCTTCGTAAAGAAGCTGGAGTGGTCCTCGAATGCCTGAAAGATCCATTCGTTGTCGTACACCTTCGCCGAGGAGCGCTTCATCCGTCGCCGGCCCGATCTAACGAGCTCCGTCTCCGAGTTTCGCAATCGTTGCCGCCACGAGTGCAGCGGCGTTGCGAAGCTCCGTTCGACGTGAGACGTCCGCCATGAAGACGTCGCCCGTCACGATCACGCCTTCCACGACTTGTTTCGCACCCCTCGCCGGCGTATGCCGTCCGGCAACTGCATGCCCACGTCGTGTTGCGCCACCGTAGTTCCGATCACGACGTCACCAGGGAACAGGGCCGGGTCGACGGCTCCTGCCGTCCCCGAGAACAAGATTGCCGAAGGCTTGAACAGACCGATAAGGATCGTGGCGATGATCGCCGCATTGACCTTCCCCGCCCCGGAGCGCCCAACCACGACGCACCGGCCGTTCAGCGTGCCTTCGCGGAACACGTACCCCTGGACGGGAATATCGCGACTGCCCTGGAGCCGCTTCTCGATCGGCGCCACTTCCCCGGCGATGCCGAGCACACCCACGATCGACTGACTGAACGCACGCGCAGGAAGGAGCAGAACAAGCAGAGTCAGAGTGAGCAGGCGCACTTGAAAATGAACATTCATGCTGGACTCACACACGGCCAGGCGTTCCACCCGCGGCCTCGTCTCGGAGGATGGCGTACATGAACTGGTCGAGCACGTTGCCATCCTTGATGACGCTTTGCCGCATTCTCCCTTCGAGGCGATAGCCAGCCTTCTCGAGGATATGTGCCGACGTCGTGCTCGTGACATACGGCAGGGCATAGATACGCCGCAACTCAGGATGTTCACGAAACGCGTAGGCGGTCACTGCCCGGAGAGCGGCAGTCATGATGCCACGCCCCCAGAAGGCAGTCCCCAGCCAGTAGCCCATCTCGGCGCCGACGCGCTCGACGTCGCCGTGAAGCGTGTAGCCAATGCCGCCGACAGCCCGGTCGTCGACCGCAACTGCGAACCACGTGCGCGGGTGCATTGCGACGGCGAGACCCAGGAAGGATGTCGCGTCGGCCATCGTGTACGGGTGCGGAAACGCATCGCGCATGTTCAGCCAGATCCGGCGATCGTTGGCATGCTGCGCCAGCGACTCCGCGTCCTCCGGGCGCCACTCGCGCACGGTGCATTCGGGCAGAACGATCACAGGCCACAGCGTCGCAGGTGATGATGCGTTCTGATCACGTCAGACTCCGTGCCCGCCGATCGGAACTGTCTCGACGCGACTACTGAAGCCGGCGATCATCGCGCGGCCCTTTGCGATCGCGGCCTGGACCGCGGGCAACGACAGCGATGCCTTGTGACTGGCTTGGGTGTCCCACACTTCGGTCACCCACAGCGCATTCGCATCGGCCGGATCAGTCGCAATCACGTAACTGAGACATCCGGGCATCGCCTGCGTGCCTTCCATGAGAATGGCGCCGAGTGCGTCCCGCTGCCCGGGTAACGCGTCGATCTTGCTGATCAATCCGTACATCTGACCTCCGGTGGCGCCGGGGCGATTGCGTCGGCGTCTTCGTCACTCGCTCGCCGAAGTGTGACACCGCGCAGTGCCATTACGGCTCTGAAGCGAGCGGCACCAGCAACATCACGAGATCTTCATCTGGGCCAACGCGCGTCGTGTGCCCCTTCCCAGTGACGTCTTCAGCCAGCAACACGCGGCCGGGCGCGAGTTGCACGCTCTTCCCGCCGACGACATCCACCTC
>Ga0070674_100000339_pt1 | contig 23172 bp, 18 predicted proteins | sample KBSM33metaG_FD_65344 | JGI IMG/M metagenome (GOLD analysis project Ga0070674, IMG submission 65344) | Miscanthus rhizosphere microbial communities from Kellogg Biological Station, Michigan, USA - KBS M3-3 metaG | ecosystem: Host-associated > Plants > Roots > Rhizosphere > Soil ... | reverse complement strand
CGAGCCCGAATCCGGTGCCTTCAAGGAATCTACGCTCTCCCCAGGGTCCGCGCGCGACGCCCAGGTCGAGCCGGCGACGGCTTGCCGTCTCCCAGCACCCCACGAGTTTCTCACTTGCCGCGTCCGCGTGCAGCGCCTTCGCGATGTTGTTCGCCGTGCCGAGCGGGAGTACGGCCAGCGGGATCGATTTGCGCGCGAGTATTCGCGCCGCGGCCGCCACACTCCCGTCGCCGCCCGCAGCAACGACGAGCTCGGTGCGTTCGTCGAGCAACTCTCCGAGCGCTGCTTCACGGTCGAACACTCTGACGATCTCGTGACCAGCGCCTTCGATGAGCTCGCGGATCCAGGACAACGACGTGTTGTCACCCGCCCTCTGATTGTGGAACAGTGAAATCCTCATTGAACTCGACACAATTCAAGTGTCGGGCCGCACGAGGAAAAGCCGACCTGGTTCAATCGTCGTGGCCACCCGCTTGCACGATGTACGTCATGCACATTCTCGTGTCGAACGACGATGGGATCTACAGCCCGGGGATTGCGGTGCTTGCCGCAGTCGCCTCTGAATTCGGGAGTGTGCGCGTCGTGGCGCCTGACGTGGAGCGCTCGTCGACGGGCCATGCGATCACGGCATCGCGGCCGCTTTCGTACCGCCCGACTCGCCTCGACGGGCTGACGGCGTATCGCGTCAACGGCACTCCGGCTGATTGCGTCTCGCTCGGCGCGTATCACTGGGAGCGGGTGGACATTGTGCTGTCCGGTCTCAACCTCGGGTTCAACCTCGGAAACTCGATCTGGCATTCAGGGACTGTCGCCGCCGCGAAACAGGCGGCCTTGCTTGGGCTGCGCGGCGTGGCCTTGAGTGTGCCCGCTGGCGCCGAGTCTGCTGCGGACTTCGAGCCGCTGCGGCCGTGGATTCGCCAGGTCCTGCAGACGCTGCTCCCTGAGCCCGACCTCGGACTCGTGAACGTCAACTTTCCCAGACGGCCGCGCGGAATGATCTGGACGCGCGCATCGGTGCGACGGTACGACGGCAAGATCGTGCCGGCCCAGGATCCAGCGGGGCGCGCCCTCTTCTGGTCCACGGTCATACCAATCGAAGGTGCCGACGAGGGTACCGATCGCTGGGCGATCGAACAGGGTTGGATCTCAATCACACCGCTCCGGCTCGATCTCACCGACGGACACGCGCTCGAGCACGCACGCGCGCGGCGGCCGCTCGACGAAGTCCTGGCAGCGACGATCTCGACGGGGAAATCGTCCCCGCAGGCCGCACAATCGGTCCGCGAAGACGAGTCCCCTGCTGCAATCCCGAAGGCCGTCGGCAACGAGCCGGCAGGCTGATCGAGAAGACGAACTACATCGCCTTCTGCCGCGCCAGGAACGAGTCGACTTCCTGCTCCGCGCGCTGCTTTGCGTAGCCGTATCGCTCCTGCACGAGGCCAACGAGCTTCTCCGCATTGCCATCGACCTGATCGAGCTCGTCGTCGGTGAGCTTGCCCCACTGCGCCTTGACACTGCCCTTCAACTGATGCCACTTGCCCTGAAGAATTTCGGTGTTCATTCCATCGCTCCTTGATTCGTCTCGCAGACAACTGGGTCGCGAGACGTGAATCAGGGGAGCAGATTGCGTACCACTCGATTTTCGTGCGCGATGGATCAGACCGCATATAGATGCGCAGTCATCACTGCGACGAGCACAACCGTCGGTAAGCCTTACAAGGCCAACCTGAACGGAACGCACGAATTTGATGAGGCTGTCAATGCGGATTTGCTGCGAGTCTGAGCATTCCGCGCGCGATTGAAGGCTTGGTCCGAAGCTTGCCTTGTCTAGAGCGGGACTTGAGGAGGAATACATGAAACTAGCATTAGGCTGCCTCGCCGCAGCAACGCTCATCGCGACTACGGCGTGCGGTCCGAAGACCCCTGACTACGAGAAGACGGCCGACACTGCGCTGTCGAGCGCAGCGCTCGACAAGGTGAACGCCGACTACGACAAGGACGCGAAGACGATTCATCTCAAAGGCACTGTGGACACCGAGAACGATCGTCGGCGCGCGGGCGACGTCGTGCAGAAGGCGGTCGGGGATGGCGCACAGGTCGCCAACGAAGTTACCGTGGCGAACAGGGATGAAGGGCTCGCGGACGATCTCGATAACGGCATCGAGACGCATCTCGGAAATCTCGTCGATCAGGAACCCGACCTCAAAGACGACTCGATCGATTTCGATGCGAACAATGGCGTCGTGACGATCACTGGCGCGGTGAAGAGCTCTGCCGAGCGCGACAAGGTCGGCGACATTGCGCGCAGCCAGCCGGGCGTCAAGAACGTCGTGAACTCGCTGGAAGTGAAACCAAACAAGAAGTAGCGACCACACTACTGTGTCGGTCGGGTTGGGCGCGCGGCGGAAACGTCGGCGCCCGACCTCGCCCGAAGCAGGGAACGAAAAACGTGGCGGATCAGGCTGTTGAGAGGACCGAACGGACAGTGCGCAGGAACTCGGGCGTCTCGATTGGCTTGGCGCAGTAGCCGTTGTAGCCGGCCACGAGCGCACGCTGGCGATCCTCGGGCCGCGCATACGCGCTGACCGCCACCGCCGGAAGGTCTGCGCGCATGTGACGCGCGCGCTCGAGCAGCTCGCAGCCATCGATTTCCGGCATCGCGATGTCGGCAACGACCAGGGACACCGGAGTCGTCGCCAGCAGCGTCAACGCTTCGCGCGCGGAACCGCATCGGAAGACATCCGCTCCGCATCGTTCGAAGACCGTTGCCAGCAACTCCCTCGAATCGCTCTCATCATCGACGACGAGAATCGTCTTGCCACTCAACCGCAACTCCACTCCTGGAGTGTGTGCAGTGACAGCCACCGCTCGCTGGACTTCGTCGTTCTGACTGCGATGTGGCGCGGCGGGCAGACGGATCGTAATTCTCGTGCCCTGATCGCGACCCACGCTGTGCGCCTCGATTTGGCCGTTGTGCTGCTCGACCAGATGGCGGGTGATCGCCAGACCCAGGCCAAGTCCACCATGCTGCCGCGTCGCGCGGCTGTCAGCTTGCCGGAAGCGATCGAAGACGAGCGGGAGGAACTCCGAGTCGATACCGATTCCGGTGTCTATGACCTCGATCGACACCACGTCATCGCTGGCCGTGCAATGAATCTCGATGCGACCGCCCTCGGGCGTGAACTTGATCGCATTGGAGACGACGTTGCCGAGGATCTGCTGCAGGCGTTTCGGGTCACCTTCGATTGGCGGTAGATCCTCGGCGACCCAATGCGTCATCTGAATCTGCTTCGCGCGCGCCGCTGGAAGCAGTGCGGCGAGGGTCGCCTCCACGAGACTCGGCACGCGAACCGTCGTGCGTTCGATGTCGAGCTTCTTCGAGATGATTCTGGAGATGTCCAGGATGTCTTCGATCAGCTGCGCCTGCAGCTTGCCGTTGCGGGCGATCACGTCGATGGCGTGCCGCACCCGCTCGTTCGACAGATCGCCCGACTGCAGGATCTGCACCCAGCCGAGAATGGCATTGAGCGGTGTTCGCAGCTCGTGCGAGAGCACCGCGAGGAATTCGTCCTTCAGGCGACTCGCCTCATCGGCGGCCGCGATGCGTGCGATCTCCATTTCCTTGCGCGGCGTGATGTCTCTGCAGACGCCGGTCAATCGCGCAGGCCGTCCACTTTCGTACTCGACGCGGCCCTTTCCCTCCAGCCACTTGATCGCGCCTGACGGCGTGACGATGCGGTACTCGATTTCGTAGGGGGTACCTTCTTCAACGGCCCGCGTGACCGTGGTGAGCACCCGATCGTGGTCGTCGGGATGGATTTCCCTCTCGTAGCTCTGGAAGGTGCCGTCGAAGGTACCGGGAGGCAGGCTATGGACTCTCTCGAGATTCGGCGACCAGCGAACGGTGTTGCTGACGAGGTTCCATTCGAACGTGCCCATCGAGGCGGCATCGAGGGCGAAGAGCAATCGTTCTTCACTGCGCAGCGCCTGTTCCTCGCCGCGCAGGCGCTCGATCGCGAACGCGACCTGCGACGCGATGACGAGCGCAAGTTGCTGCTCCTCGGCAGTGAGCTCGCGCGGCTCGGCGAAGTACAGCATGAACTTTCCGATAACACGCCCGAGACTCACAAGCGGGATGAACGCCATCCCGGCAATGCGCTCTTTCTCGAGCGCAGGCATATACGCCTCGAGTGAGGGGTTGCGGGACGCGTCCGGGACGAACACTGGCTCCGGGTCGGGCGTGTCTGGTGCCCAGGGCGTGTGCCCCTCGACCGCGCTCCGATACTCGCCCGACAACCCGCGATGCGCCTTGAAGCGCATCACGCCGTCGGGATCGAACAGCAGGACGGCCGATCGGGACACGCCGACCCCGTCGGTAAGGGCGTCGAGGGCCGCGGTGTAAACCTCGTCAACCGTCGTGATTCGGCTGATGGCGTTCGTCAGGCCGAGGCACACAGCAATATGAGGGTTGACGACTCCGATCACAGCGCCTCTCGTCCCATTCGCGTCTATTGTAGTTCGGCGGCCGGCAAGCTCTGCCCCTTCCCGGATCAGAAACTCGGCACAGACTTCGCTTAAACGGCTTCAAACCATGAGGAGACGTGTCCTGATCGTGGAAGACGTTCGAGCCGAACCCCATGGAGCCGGAGTTTTCCTGGTGCAGTCGATCCTGGACGGCCGCCCATGACCAATCGGCGCAATCTCGGCGCCCGTTTGGAGCGGTTTTCCACCCGTTTCGCATCCCCGCTGTCGCTGTCGCTCGTGGCTCTTGCAATCGCGATTCGATGGCTGCTCGACCCATGGCTCGGAGACACCCTTCCTCTCGTCACGCTCTATGGCGCTGTCACAGCCGCGGTCTGGATGGGCGGCTACAGTCAGGGCGTCGTCGCGGCGATCGTGGGTTATCTGGCGTGCGACTACCTCTTCATCGCGCCCCGCGGAATGTTCGGATTCTTTGAAACCTCGGCGTTCGTCGGCGCGCTGAGTTACGCAGTCACGTGCGGCGTCATCATCGGACTGGGCAACGCGGCACATACGGCAAGGCACAAGGCGCATGGCCACGGCGAGTTGTTGCACACGACGCTAGCAAGCATCGCCGACGGCGTCGTGACAGCCGATCTGAGCGGCCGAATCACATCGCTGAATCCCGTCGCGGAAATGCTTCTGGGCTGGACGGAACGCGACGCACGAGGGGAGCTACTGAGCGACGTCTTCCGCGCGGTCAACGGTGACCGCTCCCCCATTCAGAACCCGGCCACTGTGGTGCTGCGCGAGAACCGGCATCACGGTGCGACGAGTCATCACCTGCTCATCTCGAGGGACGGCACCGAGCGGCAGATCGAGGACGGCGCGACGCCAATCCGCGACGAGGAGGGGCAGGTCGTTGGGTGCGTGCTCATCTTCCGGGACATCACCGAGCGCCAACGAGCCGAAATGGCGCGCGACCAGAGCGAACGGGAGTTGGCCGATTTCTTCCAGAACGCCTCGGTCGCGCTGCACTGGATCGGTCCAGACGGGGTCATCCTGCGAGCCAATGAAGCCGAGCTCGAGATGCTGGGTTATACCCGCGAGGAGTACGTCGGCCAGCACATCTCGAAGTTTCACGTCGATCGCGACGTGATTGACGGAGCCCTCGCGCGGTTGTTCCGCGGAGACTCCCTGTCCAAATACCCCGCCCGCATGCGGTGCAAGGACGGATCGATCAAGAAAGTGCTCATCGATTCCAACAGCCTGTGGGAGGGCGGACGATTCGTCCACAGCCGCTGCCTGATGTTCGACGTCACGCAGCAGCGACGCGAGGAAGAGACGCGTTCGCTGCTCGCCGCCATCGTCTCCGCCTCCGACGATGCGATTGTCAGCAAGACCCTGGATGGCATCATCCTGTCCTGGAACCAGGGTGCGCAACGCATCTTCGGCTACTCGCAGGCTGAGGCGGTCGGGCGATCCATCAATCTGATCATTCCGACAGAGCTGCGCTCGGAGGAGCGCCTGATCCTTGAACGGATCAGACAGGGCGACCGCGTCGATCACTTCGAAACAATTCGGATTGCCAAGGACGGGCGTCTGCTCGACGTCTCGCTGACGGTGTCGCCGCTTCGTGACGATTCAGGCCGGATCGTCGGGGCGTCGAAGGTCGCGCGGGATATCACCGAACGCAAGCGGCTGGATGCGGCCTTGCGCGACGCCGGCCGTCGCAAAGACGAGTTCCTGGCAACGCTGGCCCACGAGCTGCGCAATCCGCTCGCACCCATCCGGCACTCGCTCGAGATCCTTCTCAGGTCCGAGGGAGATTCTCAGCTCTTCCGCCACGCGACGGACATCCTCGGGCGCCAGTTGTCTCACCTGGTTCGGCTCGTCGACGATCTGCTCGACGTCAGCCGCATCACGCGGGACAAGCTGCAATTGCGCAAGACCAGGGTGGATCTCGCATCGGTAATCGCACAGGCCGTCGAAGCGAGCCGTCCGCAGGCCGAGCGCGACCAGCAGACGATCGAAGTGTCGTTGCCGCAGCAGCCGATCTTCCTCGATGCCGATACGGTGCGACTGACGCAGGTCTTCAGCAACCTGTTCAACAACGCCTGTCAGTACACCGAACCGGGTGGACGCATCTGGCTGATGGCCGAGCGTCAGGGAAATGAGGTCGTCGTCGTGGTGCGGGACAGCGGCATTGGGATGCCCGCCGACCAACTCGATGGCATCTTCGAGATGTTCACGCAGGTTGACGATGAGAGCGAGCGCCCGCGACGCGGGCTCGGCATCGGCCTGACATTGGTCCGGCGCCTGGTGCAGCTGCATGGCGGGTCGGTCACGGCACGAAGCGAGGGTCGCGGGCTTGGCAGCGAGTTCGAGGTCCGACTGCCGATCGTCGAGTCGCATCGGGAGATCGAGATGACGCAGCCGGCCCACCCTCCTGACCCCGGCGCGCGGCGGATTCTCGTCGTCGATGACAATCACGACAGCGCGGAATCAATTGCCACCCTTCTTCAGATCAGTGGCCACCGCACGTTTGTCGTCCACGACGGTGTCTCTGCTGTCGAAGCAGCTGAACACCTCCGGCCCGACGTGGTGCTCCTCGATGTCGGCTTGCCGAAGCTGAGTGGGATAGACGCCTGCCGTCGCATACGCAGTCACCCGTGGGGCAAAGGCATGGTCATCGTGGCATTGACTGGCTGGGGACAGGAGAGCGACCGGAGTAAGACGCGTGAAGCCGGCTTCGATGCGCACCTGGTGAAACCTGTGGACTACGCCGATCTACTTCAGCTGTTGGCGGCGCTGCTTCCGCTCTCGTAACTTGCACTGTTTCGTATTACGCTCTTCTCCTCCCCCACCCGACAAACACCATGGTCACCGCCGCCGCGACACCCGCACATCCGCGAGTTGCGTGGATCAATTCGAGAACGACCGCATGGATCCTTGCCACGGCGTTCGTTCTGCTGGCCGCGCGGCTTGCGATGTTCATCGACCGCTATACGGTCAACATCGTCTACTGGGATCAGTGGGATTTTCTGGCCGGGTTGTTCGACGGCGCAAGCCCGTGGGCCTTGTTTCGGTGGCAACACGGACCGCAGCGCCAGGGGATCGGCAATCTGATCCTGGCCGTGCTGTATCCGGCGACAGGTTGGAATGGCAGGGCTGACGCGGCAGCATCGGCGATCGCGCTCGTTCTGGCCGGTCTCGCGGCACTGTGGCTCGTCAAGCGGGTCTGTGGCTCGCTGCGCCCGTGGGACGTGGTCGTTCCGCTGATCTTCCTCACGACATCGAGCGCTGAGACGTACGTCGTCGCGCCGAACATCGCACACGGTCCACTCTCCGCGCTCCTGCTCGTCGGCTACGCGTTGGCGTTGACGATCCGCTCGCACGGCCTGCGATGCGTGGCGCTCGTCGCGCTGAATTTTCTGTGCGTGAACACGGGCTTCACACTGCTGCTCGGCGGCGTCACCCCCGTGCTGCTTCTGCTGCTCGCCTGGGCGCCACAGCTCGGCACGCGCGTTCGAATGATGTACGCGGCGAGCATCGCTGCGAGCCTCGGCACGCTCGCGTTGTTCTTCTACGGGTTCGTTCCGACGTCAGCCACAGACTGCTTTCAGTTTCCGTATGTGCGACCCTGGGAGTACGTGCCGTATGCAGGCTTCGTCCTCGCTCGCCCGTTCAGGCTCTTTGCGGGAGACGATGCTGCGCGGCTTGTGCTTGGCACCGTCGCGTTCATGGCGATGACGGGATTCGTGGGCTACGCCGGCTTCAGGCTGCTTCGCGCACGCGGCGACTCGATCTTCTGGGCGGTGGTGGCTTCCCTGTCGGGGTTTGCGCTCCTTTTCGCATCGGCCAGCGCAGTCGGCCGCATCTGTCTCGGGACCTACTCAGCGGGTGCGTCGCGGTACATCCCGTACATGCTGCCGGGATTGCTCGCCGTGTATCTCGTGATCCGGAAGTTCGCGTCGAAGACACCGGTCGCGTATGCACTTCTTCCGGTGTTTCTCGTGGCGTGTATCGCGAAGGAAGGGGACAAGGTCAGCGCCAATGAGGCGACTGTTTACTTCAATTACAAGCAACGATGGATCGCGTGTTATCTGTCCATGCACGATATCGGCGTATGCGACGCCCGGGCTGGGCACGCTGTGTATCCGGCGCCAGAGGCGACGCGCCTTCAGCAGAAGCTCGATTGGCTCGAGGCCCGACGCTACAGCCTGTTCCAGAATAGCCAGCGAGCATCCGGCTCTCAGTGACGGCGCTCGCCGCCACAGGTGTGGCCAAAGCCTGTGGCGACGGGGCCGGGGGGAACCAAATTACGCGAAATGAAGGTCTCACGGATGAACGTGGACCGAAGATGCAAGATGCGAGCCTCGAAGACGCTGCCACTTCTTTCCGAGGCGATCAGGAACCACGCCGGTCAGCACCTAGGAACTGCCTCCTCAGCTTGTAGAAGGTACAACTCGGCCTTGTAATTCTTGTCGGCCTCGACGAGCCACTAAGCTTATCGGAATGCGATCTCCGGTGTGTCCAACCAATCACTCCGAAACAGAACATTCAACAGAACGGCAAGGGCACGAAACGTGCTGTTTGCAAAGCGGAGTTAATGTCTCGGATGAACGCACCTGCACCTCGACGCCGAGTCTCGACGAAAGGCGGCGCGACTCGGCCCCGGTCCGGGCAGACCCGCCGCCCCAAGCAGACGGAGTCCCCGTCGCACACGGAGTCCTCGTCCCGCCCGCGTATTCTGGTCATCGAGGATGATCCCTACGCGCGCGAGGCGTTGACGCTTCTGCTCGACTATTACGGCTATGAGGTGACGGCGGCGAGCAACGGGAACGATGGCCTCGCGCTTGTGACGGATGCGGCGCCCGATCTGGTGGTGACGGATTGGAGAATGCCCGGGCTTTCAGGGCTCGCGCTCTGTATGGCTCTTCGGCAACGTCGCGACACGATGCCGATCATCGTGGTGACGTCCGCAGACGAAGTATTCGCCTCGGATCAACCGGTCAACGCCAGGCTCCGTAAGCCCATCGATCCGCCGGTGCTCAACCGGGTCATCAGCCACGAGCTCCGCGCCCAGCACTGACCCTCGGCAACGCTACGGTACGACTTCCACCTCATTAGCACGGGCCGGCTCCTCAGGTCCCCCCTGCCCGCTGTTCGGGTCGGGGGTCTGGTACTGATTGAGGCGGTTGTACAGCGTCTTCAGACTGATCCCCAGGACGTTCGCGGACTTCGGCTTGTCTTCCTGATACTCGCGCAGCGTCGCAAGAATCAATCGGCGCTCGACTTCGGCGATCGTCGATCCGACGCGAACCGTGAACGTGCCCGGCCCCGACCCGACGGAATCGCTTTTCACCTCGGCTTGCGACTCGGGCATCCGTCCACCGCGCTGCACTTCAGCGGGAAGACTATCGACGTCGATCAGCTCTTCGGAGAGTACATACGCGAAGTGCACGACGTTTCGAAGCTCTCGCACATTGCCAGGCCAGTTGTACTGCGCGAGCATGTCGAACGCGCGATCGCTGAAACGCTTCGTGCGCCCTTCGGTCCGGATCAGATCCTCGAGGAATGCCTGCGCCAGCAACTTGACATCATCGCGGCGCTCCCTCAGAGGCGCCAGATCGATCTGGAACACCTTCAGGCGGTAGTAGAGGTCTGCGCGCAGCTTTCCTTCGTCGATCGCCTGCTGGACGTTACGATTGCTGGCAGCCAGAATGCGCACGTCGACCTGAATGGGCGTCTCGGCGCCGACGCGGACCAGTGAGTTCGTCTCGAGCACACGCAGGAGCTTGACCTGCAGCTCGATCGGCATCTCGGTGATTTCATCGAGGAAGAGCGTGCCGCGCGAGGCCTGCTCGAAGTAGCCCTTGTGCCGTCGCTCGGCGCCGGTGAAGCTGCCGCGCTCGTGACCAAACAGTTCGCTCTCCATGAGCGACGGGGTGATCGCGCCGCAGTTGACCGGCACCCAGGGCCCATGACGACGACGACTCAATTCGTGAATCGCGCGCGCGACCACGTCCTTGCCCGATCCGCTTTCACCGGTGATCAGCACGCTCGCGCTGCTCGGCGCGATGCGAGTGATCAACTCGCACGCGCGAACGATCGGGTCAGAGCGCCCGACAATGCCAACGAAACGTCCGGTTCGCTGCTGTTCGGAACGCAGTTCCCGCAATTCGTCAGGGAGTCGTTTCGTCTGGGAAATGTCCTGAAGAATCTTGCGCAGCCGTTCGACATCGAGCGGTTTGGTCAGGTAGTCCGACACACCACGGCGTAACGCCTCGACCGCAGAATCAAGGCTCGCCTGTCCTGTGATCAGGACCACAGCGGGAGGACTGTCGGACAGCCCAATGGAATCGAACAGGCTGAGACCGCTTCCGTCCGGGAGGTTCAAATCCACCAGCACCACGTCCGGCGTCTGGTTGGCGAGTTCGACACGCGCCTGGTCCATGGTCGCCGCGGTCGCAGTTGTGAAGCCTTCCAGCTTGACCAGCTGCTCAAGGCTTTCGAGCGTGCTGGCGCTATCGTCAACGATGAGTGCGTGAGCCATGTAGGAGTCTTCCTGTCGAAGCCGCCGGAAAAGTCAATTCGATGCACGTCCCGCGGGGGACGTTCGACGCGCATTCGATGCGACCGGCATGCGATTCCACGATCGCATGAGCCACATGCAAGCCTATCGCAGTCTGTTGTCGATTGTTGACGAAATGTGGGCGCCACATATGCTCGGTCGGCTGAGGTTGCATTCCTGCGCCACTGTCGCTAATCCGAACACGCACTTGCGTTTCGTCACTGTCTGCGCTGATGGCTAATCGCCCCTGTTCAGGCATGGCCTCGAGCGCATTCACCGTGACGTTCATCAGGGCGCTTTGAACCTGATCTTCGAACCCCACTATCTCCATCGGACCGCGCTGCAACTCGAGGACAACCTCGACACGCTGACGCACCGCGCGCGCCGCGACGAGGCTCTTCAGACGCTCGCACATCGCGCCGACGTCGAACGTTGAGGGCTGCTCAGCGGACCGGGCGTGGAACATCAACTCAATCGCACGATCGAGGCGCTCGACTTCGCGGGGTATCGCGTCGAGGCACTTGGTGACCGGCGTGTCCACTGTCACCGGCTCACGCTGCAGTAAGCGTCCGAGCAGCGCGCTGTTGATCCGGATTACGTGGAGCATGCCCTTGAGGTCGTGGGCCCAGTCGCGAGACAAAAACGAAAACGTGCGATGCCGTGCCGCCTGCTGCAGAAGACCTTCCGTGCCCGACAACGAGCGGCCATCCCTCACAAGCAGCACGCGTCCAGCGCTGTTAGCGCCGGCGACGTCGCAACTGCGGACGCTGAGTAAACCAAGGCCAGGCACGTCAACGGACGCCTCGTTCATCGACTCAGTCTGCCGGGCCGTGGTCGAGACAAGTGCCCGCAGCAGATCCCCGACGCGCTCGCTCAGCGCAGGCTGGGACTCGGCGCGCAGCAATTCCCGCGCGCTGGCGTTCGTCGAGGTCACACGCCCTTCCGAATCGAGCACGACGATGCCGACCTCGTCCAAGTCGACTTCGACCGTGCCGCCCGCCCCGGCGGCGCTTGGCATCATGCCCTGGTCAATCCACACGAGGTTACTTTACTCCTCGGCTTCTTCCTTCGGACGTCTTTCGCGACGACCTGGTTGCGACGTTCCTGTTCTTCGACAGGCGTTGCCCATGAGTCGGCACGGGCGGAACCCGAAGCACGACCTGTGCCGACTCGGCCTCAGACTTGGACTTGCCCGCCCTTGTTCAGGCCGATCGTCGTCGGCGAGTGGCGGCCGCTTTCCTGGCGGCCGAACGACGAAGGGCGGGTCCCTTCGTTCTCGCGGCTCGACGAGCCGACGCCCGTCGCGATGAAGCCGAGCGCTTACGCGCGCTGCTGCGTGCCTGCCGCGCGAGCGCTGTCTTCGACGCCGCGGCATGGCCCTCGCGCTTGAGCGCCTTGAGCATGCCGCGCGAACGCGACGGAGACGTCTTGTGAGGATGGCGTCCCTGGCGCAAGTCGCGCTCTGCGGCGCGGCGAGTACGCTCGGATGTCGTCCCCTTCTTCGGAGCTGGAAGCTTGACGCCCGCTTTGCGCGCCTTCGACAGCCCAATGGCAATGGCCTGCTTCGTCGAGCGTGCGCCATGCTTGCCTTCGCGAACGTGATCGATCTCTTCGCGGACGAACTCGCCTGCCTGTGTCGATGGAGCCCGGCCGGCGCGTTTCGCCGCGCGAGCTCGCTTGAGCGTGGTTTGCTCTGGCATGTCGCTGAAATTAGCAAGTTCTGCGCCGCGTTTCGTCTTTTCAACGCCAGCCATTGACCCTGCCTGCCCCACGCGGTAGCCTCCTGTCAGCGTGCCCTCACCAGAGGTTCCGAGATGAGATCACAGACAGCGCAGACGGCCGCGTCGCTGCTCGTCATGGGGATGCTCGCCTCCTCGTGCACGACAGCCAATGCGCCCGCGGGTAATCCGGCCCAATCCCCACGGCCGGAACGGACGAAAGACGAAAACATCGCACTCGCCCGGCAACACACAACCGCAGCGGAGCTCTATCAAGCGCTTCGCGATCAAGCCAACGGTGGAAAACCGCTCGAGTGGACGAGCCTTCCGGACTGGCGCGGTGTCTACACCCGCGCGCCCGTTGCCGGTTTCGCCTTCGATCCAGAGACGCCGGAAGGCGGTCCTCCCACGGCAAAGCTGACACCCGAGTACCAGGAGCGCATGCGCAAGCGAATCGACGGTGTGAAGAACGGAATCGAGTGGGATCCCATCTCCACCTGCGCACCACCGGGCCATCCACGCTGGCTGACCGAGCCCTTCCTGCGAGAGTTCATCGTCACGCCGGGACAGACATGGCTGATCAACGAGATGGTCAACGACATCCGCCGTATCTACACCGATGGCCGCGATCACATCGCACCTGGCGACCGGTATCCGCTGTATAACGGCGACTCGATCGGCTTCTGGGACGGGGACCATCTCGTCATCTACACGAATCAGTTGCGCGCCGGCATCTATCAGCGAGCCCATCCCGACTACAGCGATCAGGTCGAGACGGTGGAGGTCTGGTACAAGGCCGATCCGAAGACGCTGCGCGCCGACGTCTGGGTCTACGATCCGCCGGCGCTTGCCGAACCGTGGGTCACGAGACAGTCGTACCTGAAGCTCGATGACGAAGACAAGATGCTGCGCATCAGATACTGGAACTGCGGCGAGAACCAGAACAACTCCGTGTTTCAAACGCAGGACGGCTCGACGCAGTTTCAGGATCTGACGTTCACACCGAGTGACGACAAACGAGGAGGTAAGCCGTGACCGCACGTCGTGTATGCATCGGCCTGCTGATGGGCATGTGCCTGGCGGTCGCATCCGCGCCGGCGCTGGCGCACCATTCAGCCGCGATGTTCGAGGAGAAGAAAACGATCACCGTCGAGGGCGTCGTCAAAGAGTTCCAGTTCACGAACCCCCATTCGTGGCTGCTCGTCGACGTCAAGGACAAGAACGGCAAGGTCACCACGTGGGGATTCGAAGCGGAAGGGCCGAGCACGCTGCAGCGCGCCGGGATTCGTCCGAGTGAGTTTCCCGTGGGCACCAAGCTGACAATTACGGGCCGCCCGATGAAGGATGGCCGCCCCGCGGCGATCTGGGAGTACGCTGTCAGAGCGGACGGGAAGAAGTACAACCCGCGCGAAGGGTTCGCAGTGCGTTGACTACACGCGTGAAACGATCACCCCTCTTCGGTATGGCATTGGCCGTTGCTGCGGCGCTCGCAGCATCGGCCGTCACTCGGGCCGCCAGCGACTGGCCCCAGTTCCTCGGGCCATCGCGCAACGGTGTCTATGCGGGGCCAGCCCTCGCCGACAGTTGGGGCACCGGCGGGCCCAAAGTTGTCTGGCGCAAGCAGATCGGCCAGGGCTTCGCAGGTCCTGCCGTCATCGGAAATCGCGTCATCCTCTTCCACCGTGTCGGCAACGAGGAAGTGATCGAATCGCTCGACTCCGCGACGGGGAACTCGACGTGGCGATATGCCTACCCCACACGCTATCGAGACGACTTCGGATTCGATGAAGGTCCGCGCGCGGTACCGGTCGTTGCCGACGGTGTGATCTACACGTTCGGCGCGGAGGGCCAACTGCATGCCGTCGACCTCGCAAAGGGCACGCGGATCTGGAGCGAGGACACGATGAAGCGCTTCGGCGTGCCCAAAGGCTTCTTTGGCGCCGCCGGCTCACCGCTGGTTGAAAGCGGGCGCGTCATCGCGAACGTTGGCGGCGACAAGGCGGGCATCGTCGCCTTCGACGCCCGAACCGGCAAAGTTCTCTGGACGGCGACCGACGACGACGCGAGCTATTCGTCCGGAATCGCTGCGACGATCGGTGGACACAGGCTGGGCGTGTTTCTGACGCGCGACAGCCTCGTGGGCCTCGATCCGGTGTCCGGCATGGTGCAGTTTCAGCGGCGCTGGCGTGCGCGGCTCGCAGCGTCGGTCAACGCGGCCACTCCGGTCATCGTGGGCGATCAGATCTTCGTGTCCGCTCAGTACGGGCCCGGTGCTGGTGTGTTGCGTGTGAATGGCTCGCAACTCGTGGACGTGTGGACATCCGACGAAGCGCTCTCAAATCACTACGCGACGAGCGTTTTTTACAACGGCTATTTGTACGGATTTCACGGCCGCCAGGAATTCGGCCCGAGTTTCCGCGCCGTGGAGTTCCAGACGGGCACGGTCAAATGGAGCCAGGACCAGTTCCGCGCCGGCAGCGTGCTTCTGGCGGGTGACCGACTTGTCATCACGCGCGAAGGAGGCGAACTCATTCTGGCGGCTGCGTCGCCGCAGGCATTCAAGCCGATCGCCCGCGCACAAATCCTGCAGGGAGTCGTGCGCCCCTATCCGGCGCTCGCCGATGGTCTGCTCTACATCCGCAACGAAAACACGCTCGTCTGCTTGGACCTCCGGAAGTGAAGGGGCTCGTCATCATCCTCTCGATCGTGGCCCTTGCCGCGATATCCGCGCAGCAGCAACCCGCTGAGAATCCTCGCAGCGTGCTTGACCGGGCCATCGACGATTTCCTCGCGGGACGGATCAAGGAATCGGTCGCTGGTTTCGATCGAGTCGTGACGCTCGTCCCGGACGCAGCCCCGGAGCTCTGGCAGCGCGGCATAGCCTTGTACTACGTCGGGCGTTACGACGACTGCAGGAAGCAGTTCGAGTCGCACCGCACCGTCAACCCAAACGACGTCGAGAACCCGGCGTGGCACTTCCTCTGTGTGGCACACGCCGAGTCGCCTGCGAAGGCGCGATCAGCGCTCCTGCCGGTCGGACCCGATCAACGCTCGCCCATGCGCGAGGTCTACGAGATGTTCAAAGGGAGCATGACGCCGGACGCCGTGCTGGCCGCGGCGGGACAGTCCGCATCGGCGCGCTTTTACGCCGAACTCTACGTGGGGCTTTACTACGAAGCGACGGGAAACAAGACGGCGGGACTCACACACCTGAAGGCGGCCGCGTCGCAGCAATATGCGAGCGCAGGCGGCTATATGTACCGCGTTGCCACGTTACACCCGCTACTAGTAGGCGGTAAGCAGTAGGCAGTAGGCAACACCGCATACTGCCTACTAGTTCCTTCCAGATTCAGGAGTCATACTGCCGGCTTCGCATCGCGAGCGGCGATCCGATAGAGGTGCGTATCTGTGCGGATGAAGAACGAGCCGTCCGAGACCGCGATCGAGGCGAGTGTCGTCCCGTCGAGCCGATTCACGCCGAGTCGTTGAAACGCCTTGCCCGGCGCGAAGACCGTCGTCATGCCTTCTTCGCTGAGAGCGTAGATCCGCCCGTCAGCGAAGATCGGCGACGCGGAGTAGTTGCCGCCGAGGCGCTGTTGCCAGAGCATTTGTCCCGTCTTCGCGTCGACGCACGACAGGACTCCTGTGTCGCTGAGGTAATAGAGCTCGTCACCCACGAGGATCGGCGACGGAGTGTATGGCGCGCCGCGCGTCAGCGTCCACACGACGTGCGTTCGCGTCACATCGCCGCGGCCGTCCGCGCGAACCGCCATCAGCGACGGCTCCTGAAATCCTGTTGCGATGAACACGAGCCCCTGGCCGAACACGGGACGCGGGACGTTGGAGAAGCCCTCACCGTAGCTGACGCGCCAGATCTCTTTTCCGGTCAGAGGCTCGTAGGCCACTGCGCGATAGGCGCCGACGGACACGACCTGATCGTCATCGCCAACGCGGATCACGAGCGGCGTCGAATAGGCCTGGCTCCACGGGCGCCGGCGCGAGGTGTGCCACCGTGACTTCCCCGTCTGCGTGTCGAGTGCGACGACGTACGCTTCGTCACCCCATCCATCGCAGTTGACGATCAGCAAATCGCGATAAAGCACCGGCGAGCCGCCGTTGCCGTGCTGCGCGTCGTAGCGAAGCCGCGTGGACCAGAGCACCTTGCCAGACGTCGTGAGTGCAGCGGTGCCGTCGGCACCGAAGTGGACGTAGATGCGATCGCCGTCGACGATCGGCGTCGGCGACGCGCGGCTGTTCTTCAGATTGATCGCCCCGGGCCCGGCGATCTTGAAGACTTCAGCGTTGATGACCTCGCGTCCCGTGGCGACGTCGAGACCGATCAGACGGAGCGAGACGACGGAGTCTTCACCCCTGTTGTTGCGAGTCGCATCGACGGCGGTGACCCACACGCGACCGGCCGCAATCACCGGCGACGACCATCCCCCCTTGAGCGGAACCTTCCACACGATGTTCTGTGTCTCGCTCCACTGGATGGGCAATCCTGATTCGCTTGAATGGCCCTGGCCGGTCGGCCCACGAAACTGCGGCCAGTCTTCCGGTGCCGCAGCGAGCAGAGGCGGGCCCTGAGGCCCACCTGCAAGCAGGCATGCGAACAGACATGCGGCACCGCATGCCTGTTTGCATCTACGAGCGCTGAAGTTCGAATCCCTCAACCGCAACATCGAGCTGATGATTGACGCGGAAGCCAACGGTGCCGTCTGTCGTCACCGCGCTCCGTGCCAGGGTATGCACGACCGTTCCGTTGACCACGTACGACACGGAGTCAGCGGCGACGCGCACCTCCAGCGTATTCGAAGACTTACCCGATGCGTCTGGGCGTTTCACAGACGCATGCGGCGCGCGCGCGACGTCCTTCAGGTCGTTCCCATTGCGGTGGCGAATCAGGAAGGACCCGTCCTGCGCGACCACGAAGTAGGTGTAGGCCTGGGCGGCCGCGTCCAACTGCGATCCGCCAAAAACCAGGCCGTAAAAGTTAGGGTGACTGCTTGGCTCGTTGAGGTTGAACGTGGCCTTGAGGGTGTAGTTACCGGCAGCGTTATTGCTGGCGTTCCAGAAGGTTCCAGCTGGACCGCCCTTCACCAGGAAGCCGTTGCTCTGCGTTTTGAAGGCTAGGTCCGGCCGATCGTCAGGATCCTGAGCATTCTGGCTGCGATCAACGCGCATCTTCCAACCTTGAGGGGACTGCGCCGACAGTGGCAGAGTTACACAGCTAAGCAATAGAAGGATTACAAACGAGTGACGCATTCCAAAGTCTCCATGTGTGATTGGCGTTCGGGTCCTCGTTGGACCCCGCTCGTGTGTGAACCGCGTGTCGGGATGAGATACGACGGCTGTCAACTCTATCGTTTCCTCACTCGGAAGATGCCACACTACGGGGCTCGCGCCGACGCCTGAACCCATGTCCACGCACGCTTTCCGCGGCCGTGTTTCGCGCGAGACGCGTCAGCTGCTCGCGGCAGCCCTCGTCGCCTTGCTCGCGCTCTGGGTTCTTGCGCGTATCCGATTCCCGGGGTCGCCGACCCCCAATCCGATCCCTTCGCTGCTCTCACAGTTGTCGTCCGCGCCACGATTCGCAAACCTCGCCGGAGAGATCGCCGAGTTGCGGGACAGGCTGTCGACAACGTGGCTGACAGTCCCGGCATCCGGCGGCGGGGACATCACCGACTCGATTCCCAAACAGTTGACGGCGATGCGACTGCGGAGTGGCGCCGCCATCGTCCTTCTTCGACGCGGCGATCAGCTGTCGAACCAGGAGGAGGTCATCGCCGCCGATCGCGTCACGGGCCTGGCCATCGTTCGCACGGAGGAGGATGTCACGCCAGTCGGTGTTCCGCCGTGGATGCCGCGCTCTCTCAACAGTCCTCAGTACTTCATGGCCACGCTCGGCACACCTTCGGGGGTTTTCCTGCGGCCTGTTCTGGTCGGCTCACTGCACGAGACGCACAGCCCCGCATGGCCAGGCGCCATCTGGTCGGTACCCAATGACACAGACCTGACGACGTCGTCATTCGTCTTCACCACATCGGGAGAGATCGCCGGCCTCGTGGTGCAAGAGCCCTCAGGCCTGGCGATCGTGCCGTGGGAGATCGTGCGTCAAGAGGCGACCCACATCATCGACGGCGAACGGACGCCGGCCGTGGACCTTCACCTCGAGGTTCGGCCGTTGACGCCGACGCTTGCGAAAGCCACCGGCGCAAGTCAGGGTGTTGTGGTTGCGTGGGTCGATCCACGTGGGCCCGCAGCGAAACACATCCTCGCCGGAGATGTGATCGAGTCGGTCAATGCCCGCGCGATCGCAGACGCGAGAGATTGGGAGGTCGCGAGCAGCCGCTTGCCAGTCGGCCCACTCGTCATGCACGTGCGACGAGGCGGCAAGTCGCTGGACGTTCAGTTCACGGCGCCGGCCGCCAGCACCTCCGCGCCGGGTTCCTCGTTGGGCCTGGAAATGAAGAGTGTTCCGGGCGTCGGCACGACCGTCGTGCGCATTAACCCTCGTTCGGCGGCCGGTGCGGCGCGCCTGCAGGAGGGAGACATCATCACTCTGGTCGGGAAGATCACAGCTCCCACGGCGGCGCAGATGAGCAACGCTTTCCGATCGGCTCGGACGGGCGAGGCGATCATGCTCGCGATCACGAGGGGCCGGACGCACCTCGTCGTGGGGCTGGTGAAATGATGGCGGATTCACTCCAGTCCGAGGTCATCGCACCGGACGTTCAGACAGGCGAAGTGGAGCTCGATCGCATCGATGCGACGCGCGCGATTCCTCCTCGCGAGCTGCCTTGGCACGTGCGCTTCGGTCTCAGCTGGTCCTCCGGTGCCGTCCCGGTCGTCCTGATTCTGCTGCTCGGTGTGGCACTCGGTCCAGAAGGCCTCGCCATCATCACGCCCGGCGTACTGGCCGTTCTCGACCCCGTCATCCCCGTCGCTGTCGCGGCGCTCGGCATCCTTGCTGGACTCGAGCTGATGCGGCCGGCCGCACCGCATCGCTGGTCGCTACTTCGCAAGGCGAGCCTCGAATCGCTGGTGACCGGCGTGCTCGTCGCCGTCGGCGTGTGGCTGGTCATGCCCGTGTCGCCGGAATTCGAAGCCGCGCCGCTCGTCGCCGTGCTGGCCGGCGTGTGCGCGTCGATGTCGGCCACGCTCCCCGACGCCGACCCGGATCGCCTCCGCCCCGTAGCGATTCGCATGCGCGATCTCGACGGGCTGCTTCCGTCGGTCGTCGGCGGCATCGTGCTCGCATTCCTCCATTCGTTTTCTCCGGTCGCGTCTCTCGGCCTGACGATTCAGGCCGCGATCCTCGCACTTCTGATCTCGGGGACGGCGTGGCTGCTACTCGCCGATACATTGCCGAGCACCGAGCAGCGGGTGTTCTCCATCGCCGCACTGCTGCTCGTTGGCGGAATCGCCGACTACCTGTCACTCTCCGCACTGGTCGGCGGCCTGCTCGCCGGTCTGTTCTGGGGATATGTGGGTGGCGTCGCACGAGACTGCATCGAGCGGGACGTCCGCTATCTCCGGCACCCGCTCGTCGTGCTCATGTTGCTGACTGCTGGCGCGAAGACAACGTTCTCGGGCTGGATTCTGATACTCGCCGTGGCGTACCTGCTGCTTCGTGTCGCCGGCAAACTCGCGGGCGCGTGGCTGACGCGGCGAGCCCCGGGCGTGGTGATTCCTGAACGCGTTACCTCCACGCTCCTGCCTCCCGGAATCTTCGGCATCGCGTTCGCGCTCGACGCCTCGTCGATGATGGGCGGAGCGGCGGCGGCCGTCCTTGGTGCGACGGTGCTCGGCAGCATCGGCTCACAAATGGTTGCGGCGCTGTGGCGTCCCACGGAGGCACACGAGTGAAGCAGGTCGCCGCGCTGATCCTTGCCGTCGTGGTCGTGTTGTGGGTGCGCGCCATCGGCGGCCCGATTGCCTCGGGGACTGCCGGCGCCGCTCTGGCAATCGGATTCGTTCTGCTCGGTGCGTGGATCTTCGGCGACCTGCTCCGCCGGTTTCGCCTTCCTCGCCTGAGCGGCTACATCCTGTTCGGCGTCCTGATCGGACCCAGTGTCGGCGACGTCATCACCGAGACGATGACGTCCCAGCTCCATTTCGTCACCGGCATCGCGACGACACTTATCGCGCTGATCGCAGGCCTCACGCTCAACCTGGAACGCCTGAGCCACCAGTTCACCGCCATCGCGCGCCTGACGGCGACCACGCTCGTCGTGGCAATGGTCGGCATCGGTCTGGTGATGTGGGTCGCGTGGCCGTGGCTCTCGATCGCACCAAACGCGAGCGGCATTGAACGGCTGGCGATTGTGACGCTCCTGGTCGTCATCACGATCAGCTTCTCGCCGACGATGACCGCGGCGGTCACGACCGAGACCGGCGCACGAGGCCGGCTGAGCGAGACGGTCTTGACGGTGGTCGTGCTCGCCGATCTCGTGCTCCTCGTCCTGTTCTCGTTCGCGATGCTCTTTGCGCGCGTCGCCGTGGGCGCGACGACGAGCGACGGCGTCAGCCTGCTCGCGCGCTTTACGTGGGAGATCGGCGGAGCGGTGGCGTTTGGCGTGTTCGTCGGTGCGATGTTCGCGCTCTATCTGCGCTACGTCGGCCGTGAGGTCGCGCTTGTCGTGATTGCCGTCTGCGCTCTTCTGAGCCAGGTCGGCAGCACGCAGCAGTTCGAGCCCCTGCTGGCCGCAGTCGCCGCCGGTCTCGTGATCGAGAACCTGTCTCTCGCACAGGGTGATGCGCTGAAGACGGCCGTTCAGGGCGCGGCTCTGCCCGTCCTCGTGATCTTCTTCGTCGCCGTCGGCACCTCGTTGCGGCTCGACGTCCTCGCCGAGAGCGGCGTCGTCGTCATCGCCTTGTCTGCGCTGCGACTGCTCTTCATCAGGCTCGGCGTGGCTCTGGGCGTGCGCTCGTCGGGCATCGACCCGACGGTGGGCTCCTACATCTGGACGGGGCTCGTCTCGCAGGCGGGAATCACGCTCGGATTCGCGGCGCTCGTCGCGTCGGAGTTCGCGGACTGGGGACCGCGAATCCAGGCGCTGCTCGTCGCGTTCATCGCGGTTCACGAGCTCTTTGGTCCGCTGCTCTTCCGCTACGGCTTGTCGCGCAGCGGCGACCTCAATGCTCCGCCGCGCAGCCCCCTGGTCGTCGTCTCGAATCGCGAGCCGTACCTTCATCGGAAGGATGAACGCGGACGCATCGTGGCGGCCGCGGCGACTGGCGGTGTCGCCGTCGCGCTCGACGCGCTCATGCGCGAACGCAATGGTGTGTGGGTGGCGCACGGTGCGGGACCCGCCGATCGTGAGGTCGTCGACAAGGCAGACCGGGTGCTCGTGCCGCCCGAGAGCCCGTCGTACGAACTGCGCCGGCTGTGGCTCGAGGAACCGACCTTCTCCGCGTACTACAACGGCTTCGCGAACGAGGGGCTCTGGCCGCTCTGTCACCTTGTGGATGTACGGCCGCAGTTTCGTACTGAAGACTGGGCCGCCTACCGAGACATCAACACCCGTTTCGCCAAGGCCGTCAGTGAGGAGGTGGGCAACTCCAACATTCCCGTCTTCATCCAGGACTATCACCTCGCGCTCGTCGCCCCCGCGCTTCGCGCCCGCCTGCCGGAGGCGCGTACGGCGCTCTTCTGGCATATTCCGTGGCCCTATCCCGATCGGTTCCGGATATGCCCGTGGGGAGCGGAGATCCTGACGGGCCTCCTGGCGAACGATCTGCTCGCCTTCCAGTTGGAGCGCGACCGCCGCAACTTCCTCCTTGCCGTCGAGGAAGAACTCGACGTGGAAGTCGAACACGAGCTCTCGCGTGTGCGTTTCGGGGATCGGAGCACGACCGTTGTCTCCGTGCCGATCGGCGTCGACTACGATCGCATCCAGGCAATTGCGGCAGAGCCCTCGCTCGCCAACGAGCAGGCCCGCCTCGCGCGTCTGTTCAAGCTGTCCGCCGAGATCATCGGCATCGGTGTCGATCGCCTCGACTATACGAAGGGCATCCCCGAACGGCTCGATGCCCTGGATGCGCTGCTGACCCGCCGGCCCGCGCTTCGAGGCAAGCTGACCTTCGTCCAGATTGGCGTGCCGTCCCGATCTGAGATCGAAAGCTACTCCGCAATCGAAGCTGAGATCGGACAACGGATCTCAGCCATCAATGCCCGCCACCGGGTTCCCGGCGGTGCGCCAGCAGTGCACTACCACACCAGGGCGCTGACGATCACCAGTTTGGTCGCGCTCTATCGCCTGGCTGACTTCTGTATCGTCAGTTCGTTACACGACGGTATGAACCTTGTTGCCAAGGAATTCGTGTCGGCGCGCGATGATGACGATGGCGTGCTGGTCCTCAGCAGACTGGCGGGAGCGGCACAGGAACTCCGTGAAGCCGTGATCATCAACC
>Ga0070674_100000338_pt1 | contig 23258 bp, 22 predicted proteins | sample KBSM33metaG_FD_65344 | JGI IMG/M metagenome (GOLD analysis project Ga0070674, IMG submission 65344) | Miscanthus rhizosphere microbial communities from Kellogg Biological Station, Michigan, USA - KBS M3-3 metaG | ecosystem: Host-associated > Plants > Roots > Rhizosphere > Soil ... | reverse complement strand
GGAGCTGCTTCGCGAGGCGCGTGAGCGCGGAGTCGCCGCGAATCTCTCGGTGACGGTGAACATCGCCGCCAGTGCCGACGAACTTCCTGCCTCAAGGGATCACGCCATTTACCAGCACCCGGAGTGGTTGATGGTGCCGCGGCAGATCGCGGCGGAGATGCTGAAGATCGATTCGCGCAGCCCCGCCTATCTGGGACAGATCGCACGTTGGACGCGCGCGAACGCCGATCGCGTCGAGGGGTTGTATGTCTCGCCAGTCGATCCAGCCGCGACGACGTATCTCGTGAACGCGGTGATCACTGCCGTGGGACGTTACGCCGTCGACGGCGTGTATCTCGAAGCCGTCGAGTTTCCCGGCGAGGATTTCGACTACAGCAGGCACGCGATGGATCTGTTCCGTGCGCGAATGCGCGGCGTGATGTCTCTTACCGAGAAGGCCCGGCTCGACGAGATCGAAGCCATCGATCCCTTCGCGTACCCTGAGGAGTTTCCGGACGAGTGGCGGCGGTTCAGGGAATCGGCATTGACGGATCTCCTCGAGCAGCTGCGCAGCGGGTTGAGCAACAGGACGCCTGCAATGTCGATTGCAGCAGCCGCTCGCACCGATGCGGACGCATCCCTCAGAGAACACTTTCAAGCGTGGCGCACCTGGCTCGATCGAGGGCTCGTCGATCGCGTGGGATATCGGAGCCGTTCGACGGGCACGGTCACGCTCTCGACAGACGGCGTGTTCGCCCCGGTCCCGGAGACGCCTTCAGCCGTGCAAGCCGCTGATACAGGCGGCCCCCGGTAGGCGCTCGCCGTGGCGCCTGCATTTGCCGCGGCACGGCAGTTACTCGAGCAATCGGCAGCAGACCAGGCCTTCCCCGCTGCCGTCGTCGAAGTAGGCACGGCGCACCACCCACTCTGGAAGCAAGCCTTCGGGCATCTCTCGTATCGATCCGGCGCCGCAGCGACACGCGACGACACCGTGTTCGATCTCGCGTCGTTGACCAAAGTCCTCGCGACGACGCCGCTCGTCATGAGATTGATCGAGCGCGGAGGACTAGGCCTCGACGACCCCGTCTCGACGCGCGTTTCGCTCTGGCGTGATGACGACGGTATCGAGCCGGTTACCATCCGTGACCTGCTTGCCCACTGTAGTGGGTTGCCTGCGCACCTTCCATTCTTCAAGGAACTCAAGGGGCGCGCCGCGTTTGAACACGCGATCTGCTCGACCGCCCTCATGTACCCGCCGCGATCGAAGTCGATCTACAGCGACCTTGGATTCATGCTCCTCGGCTTCATCCTCGAAGACTTCGGCTCCCCTCTGTCGCTGCAATTCGACACGTTGCGTGAGCAGATGGGCGGCATCCAGGACTTGCAGTTTCACCCGCCGGCGGTGTGGCTGCCGAGGACCGCGCCGACAAGGCAGGACGAATGGCGCGCACGTGTTCTCGTCGGCGAAGTCGACGATGGGAATGCATGGGCGCTTGGGGGCGTCGCAGGACACGCCGGGCTCTTCGGGACGGCAGCATCAGTAGGCGAGTGCGCCCGGCATCTCCTGCAGATCCTCGAAGGCCGGCACGGATCGTTTCAGGAGCAGACGCTACGCACGTTCATCACACGACGAACGGATATACCGGGGAGCTCACGCGCGCTGGGTTGGGACACCATGCTGCCGACGTCCTCGTGTGGGACGCGCGTTTCTCCACGCGCCTTCGGGCACGTGGGCTTCACCGGAACATCGTTATGGATTGATCCCGATGCGGCGGTCTACGTCGTGCTGCTGACCAATCGCGTGCACCCCACAGCGGACAACGAGGCGATCAAGCAGGTGCGGCCGGCGTTCCACGACGCCGTGATGGCGGAACTCGGAGCGAGCTAGATCAATTGCGGCCGCCGAGCGGAGAGAAGCCGCCGCGTCCGCGCGTACCACCGAACGGCGTCGGAGTGCTGTTGCCTCGACCGGGACCCACGCCTCCTCGGCCACCCGCTCTGCCTCCGCGTCCTCCTGGCGTCTGCCCGCCCGATCCGGGTGGCGCGCCGGCCTGCGTCGAAGCAGCCGTAGCCATGAACAGCCATTCGTTGTACTTGTTCTTGCCGTTGTAGAGCCTCAGCGATGTCTGAGTGCTCTTGCTGGCGACGGCAAGGATGCCTCCGCCGCCGCCCTGAGCGCTGGCGGCCTGGCCAGCTGCGGTGAAAGGATTAGCAGTCACCCGGTTGCCCATCGATGTCGCCGTTCCACCTGCGCCGAGCGGCGTTCCCCGACCGAAACTCGATTGTGTCGATGACTGTTGTTGCGTTGTTCCACGACCCCCTGCACCCGTGGTCGCGGCGCCAAATGGTGTGCCGCGTCCACCAGTCGCTCCGGCTCCACGGCCCCGCAGAGCGTCAAGAGCCTGTTGCGGTGTCGTGCTCATCGCCTGCGCGAGTTCCGGGCTGCCCGCTCCGAGGAACTGAAAGTCCCCGCCGGTGATCGGGTCTTTGTATTTCTTCCGAAGGAATTTCTGGTCAATCAGAACGTCGACGTCAGGCGGAACCTGATTGCCGTACTTGCGCTGGAAGAGCGCAATCGCACGAGCGTACTGCTCACCACGAAAGACAAGCTCGGCTTCGCGCTCACGCCGCGCAACAGTCTGATACACCGGCATCGCGGTGCTCAGCATGATCGCCATCACACTCATCGCGACGAGAAGCGCGGCCATCGCATAGCCGCGCTCGCATCGCCGGGAGTGCGCACTCCTCATCAAAAGTCCCCGAGGAGGAACTGTGTCGATGCCACCAGCGTCTGTCCATTCGTGAGCGTGATCCTCACCGTGACGGTCTTCACCTTCTTCTCGTCGTCAGGGTTCGTGTAAACGTGAGAGATACTCGGGCCGCTCGTGGTTGCAGACCTATCGTCACCAAAGTCCCATTCGAATTTGTTGGCTTGAATTGCCGGATCTGCTGGAGTCACGGTGACGGTGGCGACGAAACTCACCGTTTGGCCGCCAGAATCTGGTACTGCTGTCGCCGGGGTCGCAGCTAGAGTTGCTGTTGCGACGCCCGCGGGATCGCGACGCGCAACGGTGACGGCGGTACTCTGCTTTCCGCCCGCGGATGCAGTCACTGTTGCGGCCCGATTCGTCGTAAGGCTCACTCTCGCCTGACCGTTTGCGTCGGTCATCGCCGTTGAACTCGAAAGCGTGCCCTCTGACGATGCGAATGTAACGAGGGCTCCAGCCACGTTGCGACCGTTCGCCGCGGCGACGGTCGCGAGAAGGTCGACGGTGCCGCCCTCTGAAGGCACCGAGCCGGGGTTCGCTGCGAGGAGAACCGTTTCCACGTCAGCTGCACCGACCGTGATTCGCACTGCGTTGCTGTTTGTCGACGCGGGAGTCGTCGTGCCAGTGCCTCCGCCATTACCGGTGCTCGGTGGTGTTGTTGTCGTGCCACCGGTGCCGCCAGATAACGCTACGACATCGGCGAGCCCGGACACATCACCGGCAATGAACGTGGTCACGGCGTAGCCATTCTTCGTCTGCGCGTCGACCGGATCAACCCGGCCAAGGTTGGTTGCGAAATGCACCGTGGTGCCGTTCTGGACCGCCGTTCCACTTCCCTCAACGACGAACGCGGTGATCTCTGTGGTGCCACCGAGCTGAACGAAGCTGCTCCCGGCGGAGATGGTCAGCGTCGAACCTGTCGGCGCCGTCAGCGGCACGGTGTCGCACGCGACGGCTACGATGGCCACGAGCGCCGCGCATACAAAGCTGATTCGACTCAACATCATCATTCCCATTCAGAGTAGGGCCTGCCGTCGGACCCCGTTTGATCGGAGCCGCTCCTCACGTCGGAGATACCTGGCTCGGCTGAAGGATTGGACGGATCGGGATCTGACGGGACCGTCGTCCAGGTGTCGGCCGATCCCGTGAAAGGATCAGGCGCGATCTTCCGGAGATACTTCTCCGACACGAGCGTCTGCAGGTCGGCCGGATACTTGCTCTTGTCGGCGTAGTATTCGTCGATCGCTTTTCGCATCTGGAAGAGATCTTCCTTGAGCGCCGCTTCCTTGCCGCGCTGCACGCTGGTGCCGTAGACCGTCAGGCTCACGCCTGCCAGCAGGATCAGCAGCACCATGACGATGAGCAACTCGATCAGCGTGAAGCCGTCTAGTCGCCCGCGCAGGTGTGCGGCGTTGTGTCGTCGAAACATGTTTACCAATCCCGATACTTCGTTCCGTCGAGCGCCGTCCCGTCGCTCTTCGTGTAGACATCGAACACGTTCTGGCCGCCCCAGGATCGCGAGTCGGGATCGTCCTGATACGAACGCAACCCCCACTCGTCCCTCGTCATCGGATCGACCGGAACCCGCCGGAGGAACTTCAGCTTCCGTCCGGAGGCATCGTTGGCGACTGACACGCCATCGACAAGCGTTTCCAAATCCGGCGGATAGCCTTCATTGGCCGGCTCGAGCTCCGTGGACGGAATCAGGCCCTGGTCAACCGCGTCCTTGAACTTGTCCAGTGCCGTCCTCATCTCACGCAATGCCCTGTGCAACTCCGCTTCACGCTGTCGCTGCATCGTGACCTGCGCCAGGGGCATCACCGTCGACGCCAGGACCAGCAGGATCGTCGTGACGACGACCAGCTCGATGAACGTGAAGCCGCGTTCCGTCCTCACTGCACTCTTACCGCCGGCACAGCAGAGAATTGCAGGTTCACGGGACTCCCGTTTGCACCGCTCGCCGATCCCGTCACATTCAGATTCGCCGCGCCTGCTGCAACCGGCTCGAAGAGCAAGCCGGCGAGCAACCCGGTTCCAGCCACGCCGGTAATGTCACCGCGTCGTACGATCGCGATGTCCACGCGCCCCGCAACTGGATCAGGTTGTTGCGTGAACGAAGCGTTGACTCCACCCGCACGCATGAAGCTTCCTTCCTGCACGTTCACGAGGCGGATGACCGCTGGGTTGTACGTGATCGTCAGGGTAACGCCGGAGAGCTGCGACGCGTTCGTGATCGAGACCGGAACCAGATACGGCCCGCCACCCAGGCGGAACTCCGGACCAGGGACTGAGACCACGATCTGACCCGCCGCGATCGACGTTGGTCCGGGCACGGGTGCTCCTGTCGGCGGCACCGGATTCAACGCGTTGGCACCGCCAGGAACCTGAGGCCCCGGGGCGTTTGGATTGGCTGCTGGCTGCGGAGCCGGTGCCGGAGCGGCAACTGGCGCCTGGGGCTGGGCTGGCGGCTGCCCCGCCGGTGCGGGCACCGCTGCGCCGGTCGGCGGCGCGTCTGGCGTCGCGCCGATCAACGGAGGCGGTCCGCTGAGCCCGAGGTTCGACTGAGTACCGATGTAGATCGGTCCGAGGTCGTTGGCCGTGAACTCGCGCGAGCGAACGATGCGCGGCGTCAGCAACATCACGACGTCAGACTGTTGAATCGAGTTGTCGTTCGAGGAGAACAGCTGTTTGATCACGGGCAGGTGCATGACCCACGGCAACCCGGAGAGCTGCCGGCGCTGCTGCTCCTGCAAGAGACCGGCGAGCAGCGTCGATTCACCCTCCCGCAGTCGCAGATCCGTCTCGACGCGACGCGATCCGAATGACGGCAACTCCTGCCCGGCGATCGTGATCCCTGCGCCGAGGTTGCTGCTCTCGATCATCAGCTTGATCTGAATATCGCCCTCGATACTGACCCGCGGCGTCATCTGCACCGTCACACCGACCGGTCTATAGGTGAACGACGTCAGGGGGTTGAAGTTCGCTCCGCCCTGTGCGAGCGGCGTGAAAGTGGTCGAAGGCACCGGAATGTCTTCACCGAGATTCAACTTGAGGTCTGAGCCTTCAGCGCCACGCAGCTGCGGCTTGGCGATGACTTTCGTCTCGGAGTCAGTCTCGAGGAAGCGAACCACGGCCGACGGAACGGCGAGGTAGAAGTCGCTGGTGCTGATACCGCGCGAGACTGTGTTCAGGTTGAACGGCCGCGGATTGAGTGTGGTGCCGTTATCGGTCGTCCCTCCACCTCCAGCGACTCGCGGATCGATTTCAGGGGAGAACACCGCATTGATCGCGTACGTCCCGAGATCGAGACCGTACTGTTGCGCGCGCGTCCGGCTGACCTCGAGGATCTGCACGTCGACGACGATCTCCGCCCGCGGCTTGTCGAGCGTTTCGATCATCCGCTCGATGATCGCCATCATCGATGCGGTCGCGCGGATCGTGACCGTGTTCGTGCTCTTGCTGGCTGTCACGGCTGGCGCGAGCGCCTGCCCCACCGGGCGGATGACCTGGTTGATCGTCTGCGCGAGCTCCTGCGAGTCGATGTACGAGAGCGGAAAACTGACGATGACCTGTTCCTCGTACTGCGCGCGCTTCTGCGCGTTGTCCGGGATGATCATGATCGTCTTCGGGTTCATCACCTTGTAGAAGAGCCCGTTCGCCGAGGCGATCTGCTGGAGCGCCTGCTCCAGCGTCACATCCTGCGCGCTGATCGTGTAGACGCGATCCTGGTACGTGCTGTCGTAGGTGATGTTGATCTGCGTCGCTTCGCCGATGAAATTGAAGATGTCGCGCAGGCTCGCCTGCTGGAAGCGAATCGGCTGAACGATGCTGTTGAAGTTGAAGAGGGGCGCCGCCTGACCCGCTCGTGCGGCCTGTCGAAGCTGTTGCGCAGTCGGTCGCGGGCGGTTCTGCTCGATCTGATCCCGGATCTTGCGCTCGAGATCGAGCACTTTCCCTGCAATAGCTCGATTGGCGGGGTCGTACTCGCTCGCGCGACGGAACTCCATCAGAGCCTGATCGAGTTGTCCCCGCGCTTCGGCGAGTCGCGCGGCGTCGATGTGTATGCCGGCCGCGCTGAGATTCGCGCGTTCGTACGCGATCCGGTACTGGACGTTCTGGGGATCCTCCTGAAGAGCCTTGCGATACTGCTCGACGGCGGCATCCCAGTCGCCGGCTCTCGCGGCGGTGTCGCCTTTCGAGTAGGCGCTTCTGGCCGCGCAGCCGGCGGCCACAATGGCCAATACGACGAAGGCAGCAATGGTTGCGTGTGAGTGTCTCATTGTCCTGACAGCCGAATCGTCTGCCGTCCACGTCCATCGACGTAGATCAAATCCGCTGAATCGTTGCCGATTCGCAACACGCGATATCGGCCTTCGATGACGTCGCCTTCTTTCCCGTTGAAGACGTTGCCGCGACCATCACTGAGCACTGCGACTCGCGGGACTTCCCCGGCCTGATCGAGATACCCGATGAACCGAAGCGGAATCGGTGGAGGTGGCGGCGGCCCTGTCGGTACTGGCTGCTGCAGCTGTTCGACTGGCAAGCGAGGCGATGGCCGCGGTGGCGCCGGAGCCTCGACACGTTTCTCCTGGAACCGGAAGACGTCGCGGCTCGGCGTCGACCTGGCATCGTCGTGCCGATCGAGCGACTCGAGCTTCACGTCCCCGACCGCGTTGCCCTGGCGGGACGTTTGTCCTCCGCCACCCGGGCGGACGGTTGTGCCTCCATCCACTGGCGCCGACGGCCAATTCAGATAGCCGACGGCCGCTCCGACGATGAGGACGACAGCCAGGATGAGAAGCAGACGACGAGAGGACGTCGTCATGGCTCGACTGTCTCCATCGTGCGGAAATAGGTCGAGAGCTGGAGGGTCAGGCGCAGCGCTTCGCCGCTCTGTACGCCTTCCGTCAGGCCGACATCGTCGATGACCACGAACTCGGGGGACGCTTCGATCTCGTGAATGAAGTCGCGGATGTCGGCGTAACTGCCGGCGAGATCCATCGTGACCTTCAGCCGTGTCAGGTTGCTGCCGCGTTCGACGACCGGTTCGTACTTGCGGCGTTCGAAGTCGAGTCGAGACTTCGCAGCCAATTGCGCCAGGCGAGCGAAGGTCAGACGGCGTGCACCAGTCAGATCCTTCGCGAGGACGCTGCTGTAGAACGTGTCGAGCTCCTTGAGCGCGCGATCCTTGCCCGTGAGCGTGCCGTTCGCCCGCGCGTGGTCGGCCTGTGCGGCAGCAAGCGCCGCTTCAGCGGCCCGCGTCCTCTGCTCGACGTTGGCGACATCCCTCTGGAGTGGATACACGAAGAACCCATATACCAGGAGGTTGATCACCACGCCCGCGGCGAGCGCGTACACCGCACGCCGGTGTTCAGCGATGACCCGCTGGAGCACGCTCTGGGTCGCGTCACTCACCGGCGGCTCCTGTCGTGGGACGTGGCCCGGAAGCGGCGGGTGCCGCTGCCGGCTCGGTCGGCGGCGGCGTGTAAACGCCCTCGACGACCGCGTTAATCAGCCCTTCGGGATTGGTCTGCTCCTCAGCCGCGAGCACCTCGTGGAACCTGCCGGTCTTCTCGAGCGCGTCGAGGAAAGACTCGAGATCCTGTACCCGTCGCGCCTGAACACGAAGATTGACGATCAACTTCCCGGAGCGATCCTCTTGCGTCTGGAAACTGGTCAAGCGCACGCTGTCGGGCTCGGTCGTTTCGAGCTGCGAGAACAACTCCGACCACGAGAACGCCCGCAGGTCGATGATCGCGTTGGCTTCCTCCGCCGCGGCCGTGACTTCGTTCAGTTCCTTGGCGTCGATTTGCGATCGGATTCGTCGCGCCTCTTCACGCAGGCGCTGCGCCTCGGCCTCGGCCTGCTCAGCGCGTGCGCCGAGCGCACGGCCACTGCTCGTCAGCCGGATCAACTGCACCAGATTCAGCAGCGTCAACACCACGACGAGCAGTGCGAGCGCGCCAAGTACCACCTGCACAGCGCGGATGTTGTAAAACGGCCTCGTGGAGAGATTGGTTCTCAGCATCAGGCCGCGGCCTCTTTTCGAGTTCTGAGCAGCATTCCAACCAGCGGCGACAGCGTCGCCATCAACTCTGGTGTCGCCGTGATGCGATCCGTGAGTGCCGCCCCGCGAGTCGGGTCGATGGGTTCAACAACGGTTCCCATTCGTGATTCGAGGTTGCGTCTCGCGAGGTCGACTTCACCCTGAAGCCGTCCGATCCCGCCAAGCAGGATCCTGCTGAATCCACGCCCCTCGAGTCGATCCTGGTAGTACATCGCTGTCTGGTGCACGACGTCTTCAAGCGCTTCCGCGTCACCCTCTGCCCGGTTGCGGAAGAACAGCACATCGTCGCGCCGCAGGATCGCCATCGACGTGTACTCGGGACGCATATGCACGACCAGCCAGTCCCCCGCTGTGCCGAGATTGGAGCTGAGAAACAAGTTGATCACGCCGAATGTCGCGATGTCCACGAGACCGGCTTCGATCCCGCTGCGCTCGCACACACCTTCGTATTCGCGGATCGTCTCTCGACGCGCCACCACGACGATGAATTCGCTGCTACCGGCGTTGTGCGCACCGGCTGTGTACGTGAGGCAGGCATCGTCGACCGGAAACGGCGTCGACTTCTTCACCTGCCAACGAATCAACTGATTGAGATCGTCACGACGCGACGGGGTCTGCTCGAAACGAACGAGCGACACCTTGGCGGCGACATCCGGAATCACGAGGGCGACGCGCTTCGGCTTGAGCCCGAGACTCTGGCACGCGGAATCGAGCGCGCGCGCTACGGCATCCGGGTCGGCGATATTCGTCGATGTCAGCGACGGCGTGACCGCACCGGCGGGCAACGGCTCGACGGCATAGCCCTGGACAACCGGGTTCGAGCTGCGGCCGCCGAGCACGGCAACCGACACTGCCGCCGGCGAAATCTCGAGCGCCGCTTCGAGCGGCGGGCTGGCCAGCCAGGACGCGAAAATGCTCATTCGACGAATGTCACCTTGTTGATTTCACGCAACGTCGTAAGGCCGGTGAGGACCTTTTCGACAGCCGACTCGCGAAGGAACCGCATGCCTTCTTCGTGCGCGGCCTTCTTGACTTCAGACGCCGGACGCCGGTCGAGGATCATTTCTCGAATGCGATCGGAGAGATTCAGGAGCTCGACGATGGCGGTCCGGCCCTTGAAGCCGGTGCCGCCACACTCCACGCATCCGGTGCCTTCGTAGAACCGATGCGTCTGTGCAAGTTCGGGAGCGAGCCCTGCTTCCTGCAGCGCCTTGGCATCCACCAGCTTCGGTCGCTTGCAGTGCGAGCAGATCAACCGCACGAGCCGCTGCGCCATGACGCAATTCAACGCGGATACGAACTGATAGGGCTCGACACCCATGTTCAGGAATCGCCCGAGCACGTCAACGACATTGTTCGCGTGAACCGTCGTGAACACGAGGTGACCGGTCAGTGCAGATTGAATGGCAATCTGAGCGGTCTCCGGGTCGCGAATCTCACCGACCATGATCTTGTCGGGATCGTGGCGCAGGATCGATCGCAGGCCGCGCGCGAACGTCAGCCCCTTCTTCTCGTTGATCGGAATCTGCGTGATCCCTCGCAGCTGATACTCGACGGGATCTTCGATGGTCACGATCTTGTCTTCGACGGACTTGATCTCGGAGAGCGCGGCGTACAGCGTGGTCGTTTTGCCCGACCCGGTGGGTCCGGTGACGAGCACCATGCCGTAGGGCTCCCGGATGTACTTCCTGAAGCGACGCAGCTCGAGTTCCGGCATCCCAAGGATGTCCAGCTTCAGCTCGGTAAACTGCTCGCTGATCGATTCCTTGTCCAGGATTCTGATCACGGCGTCTTCGCCATGGACGCTCGGCATGATCGACACGCGGAAATCGATCGTCTTGCCCGGCATCCGCACCTTGAACCGGCCGTCCTGCGGAACCCGCTTCTCAGCGATGTCGAGCTCCGCCATGACTTTCACACGCGAAATGATCGAACTGTGGAACTGTTTTCCGATCGGTCGCATCGCCGGCTGAAGGACGCCGTCGATTCGATACTTCACGTGGACGGCATCGTCGCCCGTCTCGATGTGGATGTCGCTCGCCCGTCGCTGGATGGCGGTATAGATCGTCGAGTCCACCAGCTTGATGATGGGGCTGATGTCGCTCGTAAGCCGCTCGACGGTAAGGTTCTCGTCGCCGGTCTCGTCTTCCTTGAGGACCTGGAGCTCGAACCCCTCGGTGGCTTCCTCCAGGACACGCTGCGAGCTCTCGCTCTTCTTGAGGATCGCCTGGATGGCTGATGGGGCGCCTACCGTGACCCGAATTGGCGTGCGGAGAATCACGCCGAGCTCGTCGATCATCGGGAGGTCGGTCGGATCCGACACGACGATCACGAGCGAGCGCCCCTCGCGTCGATGCGGCACGAACCCGTAGCGCAGCATCAGGTCTGCCGGAATCGATCGGAACAGATCCTGATCGATCCGGAACTCGCTCATCTCTACGAATTCCAGCCGGTAGCGGACCGCGAGCGCGCGCGCCTTCGCGACTTCTTGGGAGAAGTCGTCAGAATCAGGGAGCGGATTCGTTTTCGCAGTCGCCATCACACGCCCGCCATCACACGCCTACCACGGAGCTCAGTTCGAACAGCGGCATATACAGTGCCAGCACTACGATCGCGATGACGATCCCCATGAACACGAGAATCACCGGCTCCACCAACGTGATGAACCGTCCGACCTCGGTCTCAACTTCCTCGTCGTAGAACTCCGCCAAGCTGTTCAGCATTTCCTGGAGAGCGCCTGTGGACTCCCCCACTTCCACCATCTTTACCGCCACGTCCGGGAAGACATTCCTCTCGCGCAACGCCGCGGCAAACCCCTGTCCTTCTTGAACGCGGACGCGAACCCGATCTAACTCTCGCGCGAGATGCTGATTAGACAGCGAGCGAACGCTGATCTCCAGCGCGTTCACGAGCGGAATTCCGCCCCCAAGCAGCGTCGCCAGCATACGCGCCAGTTGCGACGTAAAGAATTTGCGGGCTGTCTCACCGGCCCACGGAAGCTCGAGCACCCATTTGTCCAGGCGATGACGCTGTGCGGGCTGACGGGACCAGAACGCCGCTGCAACGGCCAGGCCAATCGCAGCCACGAGGATGAAAGCGAGGTTGGAGACCGCAGCATTCGATACGAAGACGATGATCCGTGTAGAAAGGGGTAGCCCACGGTCGAAGTTCGCGTAGAAGTCCGAGAACGCCGGCACGACCCTCAGGACGATGATTCCGATCAGAATGATCATCATCGTCACGAGAATCAGGGGGTAAATAAGGGCCGACAACGTGCGTCGCTTGACGGCCCCGATGATCTTTTCGTACGCGACATATCGCCGGATGACCGCGTCCAGGTTTCCGCTGCGCTCTCCCGCCATCAGAGACGCCGAATACACGGCTGGGAACATCGATCCGTGCTCCCCAAAGGCGTCCGATAGCGATGTGCCGCTCCGAACCCTGTCGTGAACGCTGTCGAGAACCGTCTTGAACGTCGGGTTTGCGACACGCGTGCGGAGGATGTCGAGCGATTGGACCAGCGGCATTCCGGCTTTCAGAAGGGTCGCCAGTTCCTGGTTGAAGACCAGGAACTCGTGCCGCTTGACACGCTGCCGACGGGCGCCAAGGGACAGAGAAAGCGCGGCCCGCCGCTGGAGGGACAGGACATACATCCCTTTTTCCTCCAGTTCGCGACGCAGGCGTGCCTCGCTATCGGCGATGTAGACGCCTTCTACGATCTCGCCTCCAGGCGTACCGAGTCGACACCGAAACTCCATTTTGTCTTTAGACCCGCTTCCCTATTGTTTCGGCTGCACGAACGCGCGGAATACCCGCACCCCCAACTGTCGAGTGTCGGTAGTCTGAAGCGCGGCGAGTTTGGCTGGCACAAACGTCTTGTCCGGCACGACCGCCAGCTCGACCATCTGCCCTTCCCCTAACTGTTCGGGGCTCAGTGCAATCTTGCGCACCAACGGAGCTCCCTGCTCCAGATCGAAATCGTCTACGACCGCTTCTCCCAATCGGATTTCAACGTGCTGGGCCACCGAAAACACGTCAGTCGGCTGGTCGAGTTCGAGTGTGAGCTCCACGCTGCGCTTTGGGTTCGCAAACATCAGCGTGCTCGACTTGGTTGACCATCGCCATTGGACCCCTGACCCCTTTGGCGCCTCCGGAGGATTCCAGCCCTGGCGATAAATCACTGCATATGGGTCGGACCGCTCGCGGATCTCAAAGGACCCCGCTTTGACTGCCCTCGGTTCGATCGCCTCTCCGGCCATGGGCAGACGCTCGCCCGATGACTTCGAATACAGGCCGACGACGAACGTGGCGTCACCGACGTAGTCGGAAACAGGGGCATACCCGGCCTGCTTGTATTCGATGGTCGAACCCGCCTTCCACTCCTTCGTGGGGGTAGGGGGGGCGTGATCGACCGCGCCAATCATGTGGCCGTCGTCGTCAACGACGTGAACGAAAACGGTGTAGTCCTCCTGGAATGGAGGGGCGTCTGGCGCCACGGCGAACTTGACGTCGAGCTCGACGGGCATTCCGGAGGCGACGACGGCCGGGCTGACCGACACGGACGCCGAGGCAACCGGCTTCGCGCTGTCGGCCGGAGCCCTGTTGCAGGCGACTATCAATATAGAGGCCACCACTGTGAAGGCCGCGGAATATCTGAGCATCTCGGGTGGAATGATACTATCTCCACCGCATGACATCCGACGCTCTCGGAATGGTTGAAACCCGCGGTTTGATCGGATCCGTCGAGGCTGCCGATGCCATGGTCAAGACCGCCAATGTTGTGCTGGTGGGAAAGGAATACATCGGGGCCGGATACGTAACGGTTCTCGTTCGGGGAGATGTTGGAGCTGTTAAGGCGGCAACCGACGCGGGTGCCGCGGCAGCCCGACGCGTTGGCGAGCTTATCTCCGTCCATGTGATTCCGCGCCCCCACGCCGAAGTCGAGCGCATACTCCCCAAATCGTAGAAACGCCCAGGGTCGGACCCAGCCATGGCTGTCCAGGACGCTGCCCCTCAAACGGACAAGGATCTGACGTCGATAGCCGAGGCACGCTCGCTCGCCCGCGCCGCCCGTCAGGCTCAACCCCTTCTCGCCGAACTCTCGCAGGATCAGATCGATCGCATCGTCTCGATGATGGCGGAAGCTGCGACCGCTCACGCCGAGGCGCTCGCGCAACTCGCCGTCGATGAAACCAGTTACGGTGTCGTCGCGGACAAGGTCCAGAAGAATCTGTTCGCGTCGCGACAGGTCTATGACTTCATCAAGCCGATGAAGACCGTCGGCGTGGTGAATCGGATCGAAGACAAGAAGATTATCGAAATTGCCGAGCCCTTCGGCGTCGTCGCTGCGATCGTCCCGTCGACAAACCCGACGTCAACTGCGATCTATAAGGTGTTGATCTCCCTGAAAGCGCGCTGCCCCATCGTCATCAGCCCCCATCCTTCCGCCGCGCGGTGCATCACGAGAACCGTGGAGATCATGGCGGAGGCGGCGCAGCGCGCCGGTGCGCCGGCTGGAAGCATCGCGTGGATGAAGACCGTCACGCTCGAGGGTACCCAGGAACTGATGAAGCAGCGCGAGGTCGCGGTGATTCTCGCGACGGGAGGCATGGGACTCGTGCGCGCGGCGTACAGCGCCGGTAAACCTGCGTACGGCGTGGGTCCGGGCAATGCCCCTTGCTACATTGAGGGTAGTGCCGATCTCGAGAAGGCCGCGAGCGACATCGTTCTTGGAAAGACCTTCGACTACGGCGTGCTGTGCTCGTCACCGAATTCAGTCGTGGTCGATGAATCAGTGGCCGCCGAGTCGCGTCGCCGCTTCGAGGTCCGCGGCGCATATTTCCTCAATCAAGCGGAGATGGACGCGCTGGCGAAGGTGCTCGTCAGCCCGCAGCGCCTTCCGAATCCAGCACTCGTTGGGAAGTCTGCCCTGTTCATCGCGGGTAAGGCCGGCATTTCGGCGCCTCCGGGGACGACTGTCTTGATCGCTCCCCTGACCGGAGTAGGACGCGACTATCCCCTATCTATAGAGAAGTTGTGTCCGGTCCTCTCCTGGTACGTCGTCAAAGACTGGCGAGAGGGATGCGAACGCTGCATTCAGATCCTTCGATATGGGGGCATGGGTCACACCATGTCGATCCACTCGAAGAACGAGGACGTGATCCTGCAATTTGGTCTGAAAAAGCCCGCATTTCGCATTTGTGTGAACACGCCGACGACGCATGGATCGATTGGACTGACGACCGGTTTGGACCCGGCGATGACGCTGGGCTGCGGTGGCTGGGGCGGCAACATCACCTCGGACAACATCTCGCCGCGGCACCTGCTCAACATCAAGCGCCTCGCGTACGAAGTCCGGCCGGCTGTCGGGTCACCCGCGAAGTCGAGTCGCGATCAGGCGCCGGCTATGCGTCTGCCGAATGCACCGGTGGCCCCCGTTTCTACGGGGATCTCCGCACAGGCGCTGTCAGCACGCGTCGACGCCTTCCTTTCTTCTCGAGGGTTCCGCGCCGGTGGGTCTTCCCCCCCTGACTCACCGAAGGAGGCGCAGCCAAAACCGCTTGCGTCCGATAACCCTATGGACTTCATCTGCGAAGACGATGTCCGGGATGCGCTGAAGGGTGGCAAGACGCTGCTTGTCGGAGAGAAGACGATCGTCACGCCTTCGGCTCGAGAACTCGGCGAGGCGAACAAGGTATTCGTCCAGGCCGGTTACCCTCGCTAGATCCACTGCGCCGTTTTGCTCGGGAGTTCCCACTTGAGCTTGCGGAGTTTTGACCCTCGGATCGACCGGATGCTAGAGTACGCGGACCCGATGCTGTCGTTTCGCCGAGGAGTGAGCGGCGTTCTCTCCGCCGTCGGACTGCTGCTGTCAGGTGCCTGTGCCGCGAGATCGCCACAGCCGCCGACTGTACAGGCGCCACAACAGGTGGTCGCGCCCGAACCCACGCCTGCCCCAGCTCCGCAGCCGCAGCGCGATCCGGTTCAGGAGCTCATCGCGCTGTCAGAACAGCATTTCCAGACCGGAGAGCGAGAGTTGCGCGAGGGTCACCTCGATGCGGCTCGCACAGCGTTCGACAGAGCGGTTGACGTATTGCTCGAGTCCCCGGGCGGCGCTCGTTCGAACAGTCAACTGAGCGCGCACTACGATCGCCTCATCGAGCGAATCAGCGGGCACGAGCTTACAGCCCTTGCGCAGGCGGACGGCTTTGCCGAGAAGGCTCCGGAACCTGCATCCATCGACGATCTTCTCGTTATTGCAACGTTCGAAACCCCGACCCCAACGGCGGAGACTGAGCGCACCGTCGCCCAGGACCTTGAGGTCGTCGGCCACGACATCGACATTCCGCAGAACGCGCGAGTCCTGACCTATGTCGAGCTGTTCACCGGGCGATTGAAGGGATATCTCGAGGAAGGACTGAGTCGTGGGGCGCAGTATCTCCCAATGATTCAGGATGTCTTCAGGGCTGAAGGCCTCCCGCTCGATCTCGCGTACGTGCCGCTGATCGAGAGCGCCTTCAAGCCGAACGCCATGTCCCGCGCGAAGGCCAAAGGCATGTGGCAGTTCATGCGGGGAACGGCCCTCGAGAACGGCCTGCGCCACGACTGGTACATCGACGAACGCGCCGATCCGGAGAAGGCGACGCGCGCCGCTGCCAAGTATCTGAAGACGCTTTACTCGATGTTCGACGATTGGCACCTGGCGCTGGCGTCGTACAACGGTGGACCGGGCCGAGTGCAGCGCGCGATCAAGCGGTCTGGACGCGATGACTTCTGGAAGCTGTCGGCGACCTCGCGCTATCTGCCGCGGGAGACACGGGACTACGTTCCGCTGATCCTTGCCGCGATCATCATCGCCAGAAACCCGTCTCAGTACGAGATGGAAGTGGCTCCGTTCGAAACGCCGCTCTTTGAAACGGTGACCGTTGCGGGTGCCGTCGACATTCGCCGCGTCGCCGAATGGGCGGGAGCGTCCGTGCAGGACATCCAGGATTTGAACCCTGAGCTTCGGCGATGGACCACGCCGATTCGTGCGACGGAGTACGAGCTCAAGGTTCCGATGGGTGCCGCGGAGGTGATCAACACCCGATTGGCCGAATCCGGGAGCGACGATCTCGCGCCGCTCAGTCACTACACCGTCAAGAAGGGTGAGACGCTGCTGTCGATTTCGAAGAAGCTCAGTGTGAGCCGGTCGGATCTGGCAGAGGCCAACTACCTGTCGACCAAGTCAAAGCTCGACACCGGCCAGCAGTTGATCATCCCTCGCGCCCCGACGCTTCTCGCCGCGCGAACCGAGCCCTCGCCCGCCGGTCAGCCTGACGCGGTTTTGGTAACAGCCCGTCCCGCGACAGCGCCCAACGACGAGCCACAAGCCCGCACAACGACAACCCATCGCGTCACGCGTGGCGAAACACTTTCCTCGATCGCCAAGCGATACGGTACGACGGTCGCGCTGATCAAAGAGTTGAACAGCCTCCGCGACAACGTCATCCACGTTGGCCAGCGCTTGATCATCGAGCGTCTGTCCACGCTCGCCACCAACTAACCGAACGCGTCGCAGAATCTGCGACAAGCGTGCCCGATCGACGTTGCAGATACTGCGACGTTTGCCCCGGTAACTCGCTCGACTCCGAAGAAACTCGAATGAATTCGTGAGGCACACGATCTTGCATTGATCTCGGATCGTGCTCGCAAGCCTGCGCAGCGCCGCGGTCTTCGGTGTGGAGGCGTATCCCGTCCAGGTCGAAGTGGACGTCGCCTTCGGCCTGCCCCACTTCTCGATGGTTGGCCTGCCAGATGCGACCGTTAAAGAGAGTCGCGATCGCGTGCGCTCGGCGATCCGCAATTCGGGATTCGATTTTCCCCACCATCGCATCACCGTCAATCTGGCACCCGCCGATGTGCGCAAAGCCGGGTCGTCGTTCGACCTTCCAATCGCCCTCGGTTTGCTCGCCACGGGTGGTCCACTTACACGCCAATGTGTCGACGACACGGTCATCGTGGGAGAACTGTCACTCGACGGCGCCATCAACGCCATTCGCGGCGTCTTGCCGATTGCGGTCGGGGCGCGACGCCTCGGGATGAAGCGATTGCTCCTGCCGCCGCAGAACGCAGCAGAGGCCTCCGTCGTCGAGGGGCTGGATGTCTGCGTCGCTCAATCACTGGCAGAAGCCGTCGAGGCATTGAATGAGCCCGAGCGAGCCAGGCGAGCAACGGCTGGTCCGCGCGGGCCTGTGGGCCCGACATCCTCTGACAACGACCTCGCCGATGTTCGCGGACAGCTGCTCGCACGGCGCGCCCTCGAAGTTGCCGCCGCCGGTGGTCACAACCTGCTCATGACAGGCCCTCCAGGTGCAGGCAAGACGATGCTGGCGAAACGACTAGGGACGATCTTGCCGCCGCTCACGTTTGATGAAGCGCTCGAGTGTACCGCGATTCATTCGGTCGCGGGCACGCTGCCCATTGGTCAGGGCCTGCTGTCAGAGCGCCCGTTTCGAGCACCGCACCACACCATTTCTACTGTGGCGCTGGTCGGCGGAGGCTCCATTCCCCGGCCGGGTGAGATCTCGCTGGCGCATCACGGTGTGCTGTTCATGGACGAAATGCCGGAGTTCGATCGCCGAGTGCTCGAGGTTCTGCGGCAACCACTCGAAGAGGGATACGTCACGATCGCGCGCGCAGCGCGAACCGCGGCCTTCCCTGCGCGATTCGTTCTCGTTGGTGCGAGAAACCCGTGTCCATGCGGATTCGCTGGCAACGACCGTCGACCGTGCAGATGCACACCAATCCAGGTCGCCCGGTATCAGAACAGGCTGTCTGGTCCGCTTCGCGATCGCATCGATCTCATCGTCGATGTGCCGGCGGTCGCTGTAGGCGCGATCGTCGACGGCGTCTCGGGCGAGTCCTCCGCGTCTGTTCGTGAGCGCGTCATCACGGCGCGCAGTGTCCAGCACGCGCGCTACGGCGAAGCGGGGCCTCGGACCAACGCCGCGTTGCGAGGCTCGCTCGTGGCGACGTTCTGTCGTCCGGACACACGAGGACGGCAGCTCCTGCGAAGGGCTGTCGATCAGCTGGGACTGAGTGCGCGGGGTTACGACCGGGTGCTCAAAGTGGCGCGCACGGTTGCCGATCTGGCCGGCGACGAGAAGGTGAATTCGGAGCACGTGGCCGAGGCGCTGCAATACAGGGTGGTGGAACACGGGAGTGGGTGCGGGGATGCAGGTGACGTATGAGTGTGGAAGTCGATCGTCGTGTGTTCGTGCAATCTGTCGCTGCAGGTCTCCCGCTGCTGGCAGGAGCAGGAGGAGGAGCAACGGTCGCGTTTGCGCAGCGCCAGACTGGACCAACGCGAGTGCAGGATCCGGTCTTCGATCAGTCGTTGACTGACATGAAGGGGGCCGTCCGAGGTCTCAGCCAGGCGGGGTCCGGCGAGCACGCCCGCCGCCTCGCGTCGTCACTGCGCGTGTTCGCCGCGTGGGGCGCGTCGAAGCAGTTCGATTCGCGAGTGAAAGAAACGTTGCGCGGTGTCGTGGGACGCGAGGGACGGGACGCACTGCTTCGTCGCAACGTCGATCTTGCGATGTTCAAGGCGGAAGCACGTGACGTCGGATTCGATGGAACGTCAAGTATTCCATTGCCGGAGCCGCAGGCGGTTGACTTCGCGACGAGGCACCGGGTCCTAGACGATCTTCTCGCCCACGGTGCCACGCCGCGTTGGAGAGAGGTCGCCGCGACGTTGGATGATGCGGCGCGGTCGCTGGATCGGATCGCGTCCGCGCGGTCAGCTGGAGTCACTCTGATTAGGCAGGTCGATCCGTCGATTTGCCGGATGATCAACCAGGAGCTTTCCTACCTCAACATCCAGATGGTGTTCTGGTGCGCGCCATGGTTCTATTGGGTCCCGGAACCCTGTGCGATGGCGACGTCTGCGTACTTGGGGGTCTGGTCGGTCGGGTGGTGGTACGGGTGCTGACGAACAACAGAATCGCGATCGCGTGCCTGGCCGTGATCTACGCGATGGCCAGTAGCCTTACGTACGTGACGTTCCGCAGGTATCCGGATCAGTCCGGAATGACGGCGGTCCAGTGGCTCCTTTTCTACGTCGTGACCGTCGTCTACCCGTTGGTCTGGACCGTCCAGAATCTGCGTCTCGTCCGGAAACTCGAGATCGACCAGTCGGAGCAACTTCGGCGGTACGCCTGGGCTCCGGTGATCGTAGGCATGACGGCTCTGCTCACCGGATTGAGTCTCTTGTTTCCTCTGCTCCGCTGATTCAGCGGCCACGATCGCTGAAACCGGGGTGCGCGCTGCGCACCTCGGTTCTCACTGAGCGGCGACCCGCTGTGGCATTCGCGCGTCGTGCAGGCTGCGCAACGCAGTCGCCGTCAGGATGAGTCCACCTCCGACGATCGTCCATGTGCCGGGCGACTCCCCGCGCAGGATCCATGTCCACACTGGATTGAGTGCGGGCTCGACGAGGAGCAACAGGGACACTTCGAGAGCCGGCAGGTGCCGAATGCCCTTAGTCAGGCATATATAGGCGAGCCCGATCTGGCACACTCCGAGATACACAATCGTGATCCACTCTCCAGTCGATGCGACTGGAAACGGCCAAGCAAACGGGATCGCCGCCATCGCCGCGAACGCACTGCCCAAGGTGGCGGCCGACGTGCCGAGACCGGGACGCGAGTGATCGCGTTCTACGTACCGCAGCGCCGCGAGCGTGAATGCCCACACGACGCCGCACAACACGGCCAGTAGATTTCCGCGCACAGGGTCTGGCGCAGTTGCCGTCGCGTCACGCTGTCCCATGAAACAACTCAACATCCCAACCGCGATGGCTGACAGGAAGATCAGGTCGCGGCGCTTGAAGTGCTCGCCGAGGAGAAGGGGGCCGAGCAAAAGCAGATAGAGCGGTGCCGTCGACTGAAGAAAGATCGCGTTGGCGGATGTCGTGAGTTTTGTCGAGAGCACGAACAGCGTGAGCGTCGCAGCATAGACGATTGCTGCGAGAACAACGTGCCGCGACCAGGCGATCCGGCCGCGCAGGAAGATCAGCAGCGCAACAGCGGCAATGCCCGACCGTAGTGCCGAGACCTGCACTCCTGAGAAGGCCGCAACTTTGATCCCGGCTCCTCCCGTCGAAAACAGGAGAGCGGCCGCAAGCACCTGTAGTCGAGCCGTAGACGCACTCACAAAGCTGATCCGTGGAGTTTTCGCCAGATGATCGCTTTCATTCTGACCCGTTGGAGACAGATTTCGTCCTGTGATACGCTCATCGGGTCGGCACCCCTTCCCCCCGGCGTGTCAGCACCCGATAGTATGGTCCGTATGGCGCGGGCCCAGTTGAGCCCGGTCGGACCCCGTATTTTTGCCGAGTAAATCTGTATTGAAACCAGCGCGGCGCTACACGATTGTCGTTGCGGATCGCACAACCGGCGTTGTCCGGCGGGTGACTGTCGCTGCCCGGCCGGCGGTGGTGTTCGCCTGCGCCGTGGTGACGCTACCTGTGCTGGTCGGTATCGGCGCCGCCTGGAAGGCCAAGAGCGACGTCGCCGAGCTCTATACCAGCGAGCGCGCCCTCGAGCAGGAGAACGCGAGCTACCGAACCGCGACTGCCGAGCTCTCGAGCCAGATTCAGTCCCTGCAGACTGCTATCACGGACCTTGGCGCTCGCGCTGCACTCGACCCGAGTCTTGCGCGCGCGATGGAAACGCTGCCCGCGTTCGTCAAGTCGCGTGCGATGGGCGGCAGCACTGGCGCAACGTCTAAGCAGGAAGCCACGTACACGAATGCGCTGACCGCACTCGCCAATCCCGAGGACACGTTCGGACTGCTCCGAACGCTGCTTGAAGGGCTCGAGTCGCGATTGGACGTCGTTCAGCGCAACGTCGAGCGTCGCAACGCCCTCGCGAATGCAACCCCGTCGATCTGGCCGGCCCACGGCTGGCTCTCGTCGACGATGGGCCGTCGCACCGATCCCATGACCGGCGGTGATGACTACCACCCCGGCCTCGACATCGCCGGTGACAAGGGCCAGCCGATCTACGCAACAGCGGCCGGAGTTGTCACCCACGCCGGACGACAGGGTGCGTACGGCAATCTCATCGTCATCAACCACGGGTTCGGTCTCGAAACACGTTACGGACATCTCTCGGGCTTCCAGGTCCATGAGGGCGACCGCGTACAGCGCGGTGATCTGATTGGCCGCCTGGGTGCCACAGGCCGCGCGACCGGCCCACACCTCCATTACGAGGTCCTCGCCAACGGCCGCCTTCTGAATCCGCTCAGGCTGCTCACACAGCAGAAACCCCGCGCTCAGTAACCCCACTCGTTTCTCTCGTTTCCTTGCCGATTGCGGAGCCGCTGGCTACAATCGGTAGATATTCCTTCGTAGTTAGCTCTCCCCCATTCGCATGATTGGTCAACTACTCGCGAAGGTCATCGGTACCCAGAACGAACGCGAAATCAAACGGCTACGGCCGCGGGTTGTTGAGATCAATGCGCTCGAACCCGCAATTCAGCCCCTCACTGACGAACAACTCCGGGCAAAGACCGTCGAGTTTCGCGAGCGTCTAGCCAACGGCGCCACGATCGACGACATCCTGCACGAGGCCTTTGCGGTCGTCCGCGAGGCTGGCCGCCGCGTGCTCAACATGCGGCACTTCGACGTCCAGTTGATCGGCGGCATGGTCCTGCACAACGGGACGATCGCCGAGATGAAGACGGGCGAAGGCAAGACGCTCGTGGCAACTCTCCCCGCCTATCTGAACGCGCTCGAAGGCAAGGGCGTGCACGTCGTCACGGTCAACGATTACCTTGCCCGGCGCGACTCGGAGTGGATGGGTCGCCTCTACCGCTTCCTCGGGATGAGCGTTGGCGTCATCCAGCACGATCTCAAGGACGACCAGCGCCAGATCGCATACGGCTCGGACATCACCTACGGCACGAACAACGAGTTCGGCTTCGACTACCTTCGCGACAACATGAAGTTCGAGATGGGCCACATGGTTCAGCGCGGACATCATTTCGCCATCGTCGACGAGGTGGACAGCATCCTGATCGACGAAGCGCGAACGCCGCTCATCATCTCCGGGCCTGCGGAAGAATCGACCGACCTGTACTACGAGGTCGATCGCATCATTCCGCGACTCAAGAAAGGCGCGGTCACGCAGGGCAACGTCAAGGCGGAAGATCGCGAAGAGCTCGAGAAGACAGGCGATTACATCGTCGATGAGAAGCACAAGACGGTGACGTTGACCGAAACGGGAATGGCGAAGGCGGAGGACATGCTCTCCCATCGCCTGGTTCCCGACTCGAACGGGCTCTACGACCCGGCGAACATGCCGTTGCTTCACCATGTCAACCAGGCGCTCCGGGCCCATACCCTGTTCCACCTCGACGTGGAATACATGATCAAGGACGGTGGGGTCGTGATCGTCGAC
>Ga0070674_100000337_pt1 | contig 23263 bp, 18 predicted proteins | sample KBSM33metaG_FD_65344 | JGI IMG/M metagenome (GOLD analysis project Ga0070674, IMG submission 65344) | Miscanthus rhizosphere microbial communities from Kellogg Biological Station, Michigan, USA - KBS M3-3 metaG | ecosystem: Host-associated > Plants > Roots > Rhizosphere > Soil ... | reverse complement strand
GGCGAAAGCTTCCGGGTTTGTCAGGTCGGCGCTGGCTTCGACCAGTAGATCCAACAGCGGGTCCCGTTCGCTGGTTCGCGATTTTTCGAACCCGCAAAGCTCGATCAGCGCGTTCGTGATCACGTCGCGCGATTTTGGTATTAGGGCGCGCACGAGCGAGGCGTCCGGCGCGAACCTGTAGTTGTTCGCGCGCCCGAGATACGCGTCGAGCGCGCCGTCTCCGCGTCCGTCCGTCACGTCGACAGGCGCCCCTTGCTCGCACAGCGCCCGCATCAGCGGGTGGAGCATCGCCGCAAGTTCCTCCTTCTCCTTCTGGGGTTCGACGGGCAGCCAGGCGGCGATCTGCAGCATTCCGCGGCCGAACAGATCGCGCCCGTTAGCACCGCGCGCGAGCCACAGCAGCGTCAGCGGATGCGCGCCGAACGGCACCAGCGCTTTGCTGACCGCGTCGGTCCGCGCCCGCAACATTTCGATTATCTGCTTCTCGATCCGCTCCTGATCGGCGCCCAGCTTCTTCAGCAGCCCGGCTAGCGCCAGCTCGGTGAGCGCCTCCAGCGCCTCTCCCTCCAGCGCCTTCGCGCCGGTGACGACCTTGACCTGCCGGCGCGCCCACACGGCGGTGGTCACGCCGCCCAGCTGGCGGATGAATTCGTCGCCGTGCTTCGCATCGAGCAGCGTCCAGGCCTCGGGCCACTCGGAGACGCCCGGCTGCCAGATACGCACGTTGGGATCGGCGCCGCGCGCGATCAGCTTCTGGGCCACCGTCAGGACCGCCGGCTTGGGCACCCACTTGCCGTCCACCCAATCCGACCCCTCTGCGGTCAACTCGAACAGGGCGGTCCGACCCTGGAAGTTGCGGGCGTCGACCGGAACGCCCAGATCGACCAGGCGATCGATCAGGGCAGACGCCTCCGGCGAGCTTCGTCGCAGGGCGTGCAGCGCCGTCCCGTACGTCGTGTGGACCAGCGGGTCGGCGCCGTGCGCGATCAGCTTCTCCAGCATCGCGACCGTGTGCACGTAGAACACGGCCGGATAGTTCCTACCTGCGGCCGCCGGCGCGCCCGCGTCCAGCAGCAGATCGACCATCCGGTCGTCGTTTCGGTAGACGGCGGTCGCCAGCGCCGGCGTGTTCAGGTACACCTGCGTCCGCCAATCGATCTTTCGTGCGACGGGCGCGACGAGATCGGCCGCCCCTTTGTCGGCGGCCTGCTCGAGCACCTCCGGGTGCGTCACATCCGCTCCCGCCGCTACGAGTTGCTCGATGACCACGGACACCGCCCGCCGTTCCAAAGCGACCGCGAGCGCCGGCTTCAGGCGCGGCAACCGCGGAGACGCGCCCGCCTCCAGCAGCGCCTGGATCACGGCGGGCGAGCGGGCCTTGTCGAGCGCCAGGCTGAGCGCGGTGTGGTGTCCGTAAGCTTCGTTCTGCGCGTCGATGGCGACGCCGGCGCGCGCGAGCTCCTTGATGAGATCAGCGCGGATTGCGTCCGGCTCGGCTTGCTGCGAGAGCGCCTTGTCCTCAAGCAAAACCACCCGGTGAAGCAGCGTGTTCCAGTCGCCGTCCTTCGCCGCGGCGCCGCCCTTCTGCCAGAGCAGCGCCAGGGCCGGTTGTCCGGCAAGCCGCAGCCGTTCGACCATCGGATCCGTGCTGGGCGTCTTCGAGAGCACGGCCGCCTCGGCCTGCTCGAACGCCTGCTGCAGTTCGGGGTCCATGCGGAGGGCGACCTTCCGCTGCGCGAGAGCGACGAGCACCTCGACGTTCTTCGCGGTCCGCGCCCCCTTCACCCGCGCGACATCCAGCTTCCGCAGCTTCGGCAACTCCAGCAGCGGCGACAGATCGGTGATCCTCGTCTCGTCGAGATCCAGCTCCTCCAGCGCAGGCAGCCCGTGCAGCTCGGCGATGCTCTCGAGCGGGTTGCTGTGGAGATTCAGCTCGCGCAGCTTCGGCTTGTTCGCAAGGCCGGCGGTCGTCTTGATGGCGTTGTCGAAGACCCAGACCTCCTCCAGCTCGGTGAGGTTCGCGAGCGGGGAGAGGCTCTTGATCGAGTTTCCCCACGCGGACAGCTCGCGGAGGGAGGTCGCGTACTCCAGTCCCTTCAGGTCGCCGATCGACTTCCACTGATCGGGAAACGCTTCCGCGTGGTCCTCCGACCAGTCGATCTTGTGGACCGCGGCGAGCGCCGCGAGGTCGACCTTCATGCCGTTCACCGCGCCGTTGGGCAGCGCCTGCTCGAGCCCTTTTCGGAGGCCGGCGTCGCGGATCGTCACCGTACCGGGCGCGTCCTTGCTGCCGCGCGGCGCCGGATTTTTTTCGGAAGTCTTTTTCATGAGCCGAAAAGAGCGCGTCGGGGACGGCGTGCGAGTCTATCCGATCGCTCTTGAACACAGACGGACGACGGGCGATTGTCTGCGTCGCACGCCGCATGCGAGACCAATCGCTCCGCGCCCCCTTCGTTGCTGGATTGCTGCTCACGATACTGGCCGGCGTGCGCGCCGCGCACGCACAGGGCGACGCCGGCGCGCCTCCGCCAGCCGCGGCCCCGACCGTCACGGTCAGCCCCGACGGTGGCGCACCCCCGCCGCCCGCCGAAAGCGGCGGCGGCCTCTTCGAGCAAAGCCAGGCCACGGCCGCCCCGGCGGCTGACACGGCAGCCGTCGCGAGCACGCCGCCCTTCACCATCAACGGCTACGCGCGCGGAGACGTCTTCATCGGCAAGATCCAGGACGTCGACGGCACGCAGATGAAGGCGAACTACGGCGAGCTGGCGCTGCAGCTGCGTACCGCCAAGGTCGCTTACGGCGACGGCTTCGCGGACCTGCGCGTTCGCTACGGCCTGATGGGCGACCAGCAGGGGACGTTCGTCGACATGCGCGAGGCCTACGTCAACACGTACCTCGGCCCCGTCGACCTGCGCCTGGGCAAGCAGATCGTCGTGTGGGGCCGCGCCGACGCGCTGAACCCGACCAACAACATCACGCCCGTCGACTTCCGCCTCCGCTCGCCGCTGGAGGACGACATCCGCCTGGGCAACGTGGGCGCTCGCGGCTTCCTGCGCATGGGCGTCGCGCGCCTGGAAGGCGTCTGGATGCCGACCTACCTGCCGACCGAGCTGCCGCCGGTGGCGCTGCCGCCGCTGGTGTCGTTCACGGCTCCCACCTTTCCGTCGGCGAACCTGCACAACGGCCTGATCGCCGGACGCGCGCACCTGGAGCTGGCCGCGTTCGACATGTCGGTCTCGTACCTGCGCGGCTTCGCGCCGCTGCCCGGCCTGTCGCTGTCGACCGTCACGTTCGACACGACGAACCCCGGCATCGGCGTGTCGCGGACCGCGTACAAGCAACAGGTCATCGGCTTCGACTTCTCAACCGCGCTGGGCGACTTCGCGACCCTCCGCGGCGAGGCGGCCTACCGCCGCCCGGTGGGCTACCAGACCGCGCCGGACGACCCGGCCCTGTCGAACCCGAACCCCGTTCAGATCGCGCGCCCCGACCTGCAGTACGTGGTGGGCGCCGACCACAACTTCGGATCATTCAACGTGATCGCTCAGTACCTCGGCCGCTACGTGTTCAACTGGCAGAAGGAGCCGGGCACCACGCGCGACCCCGGCGAGCTGGACGGCCTCCTGCGCCAGCCGGGGCGGCAGATGGACTTCATGGACCTCGTCGTCGATGAGGTCAACGCCGAGCTCCGCCAGATCAACCAGATCCTCTTCAACCAGACCGCCAAGGTGCAGCACGTCGCGACGCTTCGCCTCGAGTGGCTGGGGCTGCACGAGACGCTGTCGATCTCGTCGCTGGCGATGGTCAACTTCACCACGCACGAATGGCTGATCACGCCGCGCATCGGCTGGAAGATGACGGACACGATGACGGCCTACGTCGGCGCGCAGGTGTTCGCCGGCCCGGACGACACGCTGTTCGGCCTGGTCGACCAGACCCTCAGCGCCGGCTACGTCGAGCTGCGCGCGTCGTTCTAGGAGTCGCGTGGGGACCCGCCGAGCTTTGCTCGGCGCGTACCATCGCGGGGGGGTTCGGGACCCTTTGAGGGTCCCGACTCAATAGACCTGAGCCGCTTTTGAAGGCTGGCTGCTCGGCCCGCGTCTCGTGTATCGGCTTGTCGGCCTTTCGAGGCCGGTGCTAGGTTCGCCGGATGAAGCGCCCCGCCCTGACCACGGTCATCAGCTCGATCACCCTCGCCGCGATCGCGGCCGGCATCCCGCCCGCCCACGCTGGCGATCCATCGCCGCGCGAGATCATGGAGAAGGTCACCACCACCCGGAAGCTCGACGGCTCCGAGGCCGTCGTGAAGATGACGGTGATGGACGACAAGAAGCAGTCGCGCGAGCGCGACATCACGATGGCGACGAAGCTGTACGACGGCGGCAAGACCGAGAAGCGCATCTACCGCTTCCTGTCGCCCGCCGACGTGCAAGGGACGTCCGTGCTGGTGTTCGACTACGAGGCCAAGGCCGACGACGTCTGGATCTACCTGCCCGCGCTGCGCAAGACCCGCCGCATCGTCAGCTCGCAGAAGACCCAGAGCTTCATGGGCAGCGAGTTCTCCTACGGCGATCTCAACATCCCGGCGATCGACGACTTCGACTACAAGCTGGTCAAGGAAGAGCCGTTCGGCGGCGAGACCTGCTACGTGATCGACGTGGCGCCGAAGAGCAAGGACATCGCCGAGAGCGAGGGCTACTCGAAGAAGACGTACTGGGTCAGCAAGGACAAGTTCGCCGTGGTGCGCGGCCTGTTCTACGACAAGGACGGCAAGCTGCTGAAGGAGCTGATCACCGGCAACATCAAGCTGCTCGACGCCAAGAACAAGCGTTACCGGCCGATGCACATGGAGATGATCAACAAGCAGAACGGCCGCAAGTCGGTGTTCGACTCGTCGAAGGTGACGTTCGCGCCCAACACGAAGGACGAGTACTTCACGACCGCGTACCTGGAACGCAGCTAGACCGCTTCGCGCCGGGCAGCCAGGGCCGTTCGAACGAACCTGTTGACAGTAGAAATCTGTCTATTATAGTAGACAGCATCATGTCACTCCTGATGCTCGTCGTCGTGTTCGGGTTCGCGGCGCTCCTCGCGCCGCCCTTCTTGCTGGCGCTCGCCCTGCGGGTGATCGCCGCGCCCCGCACCTCGCACGCGCGTCCTTGTCGTGCGTCAACTCGACCCGTCATCGCGGCGGCCCAGCACGCGTAGCGCGTCAGCAAACCACCGCCCGCCACACCGGCAATCAACCGTCATTCCGGTAGCGCCCCCCGCGCCGCAATAATGAGCGACGGGGATCGTCCCCGGCAGCGGGTTGGGAGCCACGTTGCCGGGGGCGGTCTTCGGCCTGCCGCTACCTGGCCGTCGTCGTCGGCATGCTGGTCGGCATGCTGGTCGGCATGCTGGCGGACTTGGCAGCCGGGGCTTGCGTGGCGGCCATGTGCTTCTTCGCGCCGGCGACCAGGCGGTTGATGTCCTTCTTGAACGCCGCCTTGTCGGCCTGGCGGCCGTTGATGACGGTGCTCCAGTGGCGAACCATCCCCGCCATCGCCACCGCCTCGGTCAACTCGCGGTCGTTCGCGCCTTCCAGCTTGGCGAACTCGGTGTCGGCGATGATGCAGAACTTGCACGGAATCTGCGCCGACACCGCCAGCCCGATCAGGCTCTTGTACTTGCCCGGGATCGCCGTCGTCGGGTTCATCTCCAGGTCGCGCATCTCCTGCCACGCGCCGGCCAGGCCCTCCTGCGGATAGCGACGCAGGAAATCGGGCGCGAAGCCGAAGCTCTGCTCGATCTCCTTGAGCGCCGCCTTGCCGTCGGTGACCGGCATCGGCTTCGCGGGCGCGGGCGCCGCGCCGCCGGCCATCATCTTCTTCATGTTCGTGACCAGCTGACCTATCTCCGAACGGAACTTGCCCTCGTCGGTCTGGATCCCGTTCAGGAACGTGCTCCACTTGCGCGTTAGCGCGCCCATCGCGACCGCCTCGCTGATCTCGGCCTCGGTCGCGCCGTTCATCTTCGCGAACTCGGTGTGCGCGTAGATGCAGTACTCGCACGGGATCTGCGCCGCCACCGCCAGCCCGACAAGGTCCTTCATCTTGGGCGGCAGCGCCGTCATCGGGTTCAACGCCAGTCCCTTGAAGTCCGTCCAGGCGCCAGGCAGCGCGAGATCGGGCACCAGCTTCAGGAAGCCGGGAACGAACCCGAACGTCTTCTGGATGTCGGCGCGGGCGGCGTCGGCCTCGGGCGTCGCCGCCGCGGCCGCGCCGGGTGCCGCCGCCGCGGCGCCCAGGGACACGGTCAGGATCAACATTCGAATCGTGCGCGCACTGGTCATGGATCTCCCTCCGGTTTGGATTGTGGGTAAGCTGTCTTCGTGATTGCTACGCGCGCACATCGGTCCGGTTACGGTCACATCGCCGCAGCCGTCGCGATCGGGCTGGCGCTGGCGTCGTCGCCTGCGGCGCTGCGCGCGAGCAGCATTGCGTACCAGAGCGTCCGCTTCGGGCAGGCCGTCGCCCTGTCGACGCGCGTGGTGAAGGGAACGGTGAAGGCGCGAGGAGAGGTGAAGGTCGACGGCGGCACCTTCCACTACGTGGAGATCGCCGTCGACGCGGCGCTGAAGGGATCGCCGGCTGCGGCGGGCGAACGCGTCCGCGTGTTCAACGGGGCCGAATGGTTCCAGCACACGCACGCCGCCGCGATCAAGGGAGGCGTGATCTCGTACGCCGATTCGCACTACGCGACGCCGATCCCTGCCGCCCAGATCAAGCCGGGCGCCGCCGTCATCGTCTTCCTGCGCGGCGAGGCGCCCCCACCCGGTTTTCCCGCCAACACCGCCTTCCTCACCTGCGGCGAGGCCTACGAACGTCCCGAGCGCGCCGCGGACGTCCCGCGCATGAAGACCGCGGCGTTCGGCGATCCGATCACGGTGAAGCTGGGCGAGGTCGCGGTGCTGCCCGACGGCCTGGAGATCGAGATCAAAGGCCACACGCACAAGCGCCCGATGGTCGACGGTCCCCGGAAAGAGATGACGGAGCTGGAGGCGCGCAGCGCGACCCGCACCGAGCGCTTCAGTCTTGGCCACGAGATCGAGCCCGGGACGCCGCCGAAGGAAACGTGGCAGCGACGCCAGTGGCAGCAGTACGAGCTGGTGCTGGTCGCCATGAACTACGACAGCGACTCCACGCTGCGCGTGCTGCGCCGGGCCTCGCCCTGATCTCCCTCTCCCGCTTGCGGGAGAGGGTCGGGGTGAGGGCCGACTTGCGCTGCGCAGACCGAGCAGGCTCCTCGTCGCGGCCGCCTTCCGCGTAGATGGCCCGCGAATTGCTCAAGTACGCGGTGGATGGCGCGTCGGAGGGCGCGCCTGGGGGAGGGTTGGGGACGGCGGGAGTGAAACGCGGGCTTAGGGGCCAAGACGCGTCTCCCGCCGTCCCCGGTGGGCGGGGTTGCGGCCGGATCACGGCGATCGCACCTGGGGTTGCGGCCGGATCGCGGCGATCGCACCCCGTTCAGCGCCGGCCGGCGCTGAACAATCTGTGCGGCCGCGCTGCACGGATCGTCCAGCGGACGCTCCCTCGAACGCGACTTGCGAGCGTGGCACCCGTCTTGCTGATTGGGCCCTTCATCATGGCAAACGCGCTCGCAGCACTTCCCGTTCGTCCCTCCTGGGACGTCGCCTGTCTCGGCCCGTACAAGGTGCTCGGAACGATCGCCGAAGGCGGGATGGGAATCGTGCTGCGCGGTCAGGACGTCCGCACCGGCGCGATGGTCGCGATCAAGACGGTGCGCTCGCAGCGGAAGTGCGACGAGACCTGCCTGCGCCGCGAGATCTCGGTGCTCGGCCGCCTCTCGCATCCCGGGATCGTCCCCGTCATCGACAACGGAACGTGCGGCGGCGCGCCCTGGATGGCGATGGAGCTGCTCGAGGGCGAGACCGTCGACGATCTGATCGAGGCGCTGTGGCCGAAGCGCGTGCCCTACCCGGCCTCGGCCGCCGCCGGCAAGCTGCCCGAGGCGGTCGGCATCGTCGCGCAGCTCTGTCGCGCGTTGGAGTACCTTCACGCGCGCGGACTGGTTCACCGCGACGTGAAGCCCGCGAACGTGTTCGTGGGCGACGACGGCCAGGTGACGCTGCTGGATTTCGGGCTGGTCTGCGCCGCGCACGGCGCGGCCAACGACGTGAACGCGGCCGACCTGTGCGTCGGCACCATGGAATACGCCGCGCCCGAACAGATCCGCGGCGAACCGGTCGACGCGCGCGCCGACATCTATTCGGTGGGCTGCGTCCTTTACGAGCTGATCAGCGGGCGGCGTCTGGCCGACGCCGACGACGCGATCGGGTGGGGCCCGCTCGCTCCGTCTGACCTGGTCGCGCGTGTGCCGCCCCGGCTGGAAACGCTGCTGCTTTCCATGCTCGCAGAGCGGCGCGACGAGCGGCCGTCGAGCATCGGCCGCATCGCCGACGCGCTGGAGGAGATCGCCTGGCGGCCGGCCGAGGCCGCCTGACCCCTCCCTAGACCGCGATCGCCTTCACCTCGGCGACGGCGCGGTCGACCTCTTCGGGCGTGTTGAGCAAGCCCGGCGTGAGGCGCGCGTACGACGTCGCGTAGGGGCTGTCGCTGGCGACGATCTTCTTCGCCAGCAGCATCGCGACGACCTTCTTCGGTTCCAGGCCGTCGATCTCGAAGCAGGTGATCCCGGATGACAGGTCCTCGGCCAGCGGCGTGTGCAGCTTCACCTTGCCGCCGATCGCCGCCAGACCCTGCTTGCACCGTGTCGCCAGCTCGTGGATCCGCGCCGTGACGCGCGGCTTGCCGATCGCCAGGTGAAAACGGAACGCCTCCGCCACCGCCCAGCGGTGCTCGAAGGCATGGAAGCCACCGGGCGACACGCGCGGTCCGGGCGGCAGCGATTCGGGCGTCTTCCCCTGCATCCACAGCTTGAAGGCGGCCCATTCGAACGTGGGGATGATGCCCTGGTGACCCTTCCAGGCGTCGGACCGGCCCCACACGATGCCCGTGCCGCGCGGGCCGAAGATCCACTTGTGGCAGCCGGCGACGAAGAAGTCGCACCCGAGATCGGCGAACGATTCCTGCTCGACGCCGAAGCCGTGCACGCCGTCGACGCACAGGAGCACGCGATCGGCGTCGGCGCGCTTCTTGTTCACGTCGGCCAGCGCGTCCGCCATGCGCCGGATCGGCAGCTTGACGCCCGTCGACGAGTGGACCCAGGTGCACGCCACGGCGCGCGTGCGCGGGCCGATCCCCTTGATCAAGTTGCCGACGATCTCGTCGGCGGTCGCCTTCTCGGGGACCGCATAGAGCGGAACCTTGCGGACCGTCGCGCCCGTGTGCAGCGCGCGCAGGCGCAGCGCTTCGTGGGCGGCGAAGTGATCGTGCGTGGTCGCGAGGATCTCCTGGCGCGGCCGCAGCGGCAGGCCGCCGTAGAGCAGCGCCAGGCCGGTCGTGGTGTTGCCGGTCAGCGCGATCTCCTCCGGCTTGCCGCCCGTGTAGTCGGCGGCGGCGGCGCGCACGGCGTCTTCTTGCTTCTGGAAGTTGGACAGGCCGTAGGTGACCGGGTTCTCGTCCAGGCCGCGCCGGTGGCGATCGATCGCCTCGCGCACCGGGCGCGGGTGCGACGCCAGCAGCATCAGCGCCATGTGGATGTAGTCGCGGGACAGCGCGAACTCTGCGCGCACGCCCGGCCAGGTCGACAGATCGGAGACGGGCTTCGCCGCCGGCGGGGGCGGCGGCGCGCCGAGGGCCAGCCTGCCGCCCGCGACGGTGGTCAGCGCGCCCGTGGACAGCGCGCGGGTCAGAAACTTTCGGCGGTCGATCGTCATTCGGTCGTTTTAGTCGCGCCCGGCACCGGTGTATAGGGGGACATGCGCGCCGTCGCCTTCACGTTGCCGGCTTTCCTCGTCGCGGCGGCCGCCGCCAAACCGGCGCCCGCTCCTTCCGACGACGTACTTCACAAGCGGGCGATCGTGATCGACACGCACGCCGACACGACGCAGCTGGTGACGTACCGGGACATCGACATCGCGAAGCCGCAGCCCGACGCGCAGCTGGATCTCGCCAAGGCGGCGGCGGGCGGCCTGGACGCGCAGTTCTTCTCGATCTTCGTGCTGCCGATGCGGTTCAAGCCCGACCAGTTCTTCGCCGAGGCGACGCACCAGCTGGACGCGATCGACAAGCTCGCCGCCGCCAACCCGAAGCAGCTCCGCGTGGCGCGCACCGCGGCCGACATCCGCGCCAACGCCAAGGCGGGCGTGATGAGCGCGCTCTACGGCCTGGAGGGCGGACACGCGCTGCTCCCCGGCGATCACGCGGCGCAGCTCGAGCACCTGCGCGCGCTGGCGGCGCGCGGCGTCCGCTACATGACGCTGACCTGGATCAACAGCAACGACATCGGCGGCTCGTGCGGCGACGCCGGCGACATCCGCGGCCTGACGCCGTTCGGCGCCGAGATGATCGCGGAGATGAACCGCCTGGGCGTCGTCGTCGACGTCTCGCACGTCTCCGATCCGACGTTCTGGGACGCGATCCGCGCCACCAAGAAGCCGGTGCTGGCCACGCATTCATCGGCGCGCGCGCTGACCAACATCCCGCGCAACATGACCGACGCGATGCTGAAGGCGGTGGCCGCCAACGGCGGCGCCGTGTGCGTCAACTTCGGATCGGCGTTCCTCGACGACGCCTTCCACACGGCCGAGGGCGCCGTGTGGGCGAAGAAGCGGTCGGGGCCGCCCTGGGAGACGTGGAAGGAGATCCGCGCCGACGCGCGCGCGATCCAGCCGCCCGTGCCGCTCGCCCGCCTGCTGGATCACATCCAGCACGTCGCGAAGGTCGGCGGCGTCGACCACACCTGCCTGGGCAGCGACTTCGACGGCGTGCCCGTGACGCCGGTCGGGATGGAGGACGCGAGCAAGCTGCCCGCCATCGCCGCCGGCCTGCGCGCGCGCGGATTGTCGCCCGCCGACGTCGAGAAGATCCTGGGCGGCAATGTCCTCCGCGTGCTGGAAGCCAACGAAAAGCATTAGCACGCGTCGCCCGAAAGCGGCCTGCCCTCACCCCGGCCCTCTCCCGCAAGCGGGAGAGGGAGATCGGATCAGGTCCCCTCTCCCGCGGAGCGGGAGAGGGTTAGGGTGAGGGGCCGACCACCTTCAGCATCTCGTCGGACCAGTCGCGGATCGCGTACTTCTTGACCAGGCCCTCGAGCACGAACGGATCCCGGCTGACGAACGCTTCGGCCGACGCGCGATCCTTGAAGATGCCCATCGACCCCTCGGCGCCGCCCGCGAACGCGCCGATGCCCAGGATCTCGCCGCGTCCCGCGAACTCGTCGATCAGGACCTTGTGTCGCGGGAACACCGCCATGATCGCGTCGCGGGGCGTGCCACTCGGTTCATAAATGACGACGGCTTTCATGCGCCTCTCCTTGTTTGGGTCCTGAATGTACAATGCAGCGCCATGGGACGCCCGGCGCTGGTCGCGTTTCTGACGTCGCTCGCAACCACCGTCGCGGCGTTCGCCGCGCTGACCGTCGCCGACCGGCGCGGAGCGCTGGAGTTCCTGCACGGCAAGCGCGGCGACGTCGAGGTTCCGTCGATCAACGGCGTCTCGGTCGAGCAAGCCCGCGATCTCCTGCGCGCGCGCGATCTGCTGCTGACGCTGCAGGCGGAGCGGCCCGATCCCACCATCCCGGCCGGGAAGATCGCGGGCCAGGTCCCGCTCGCCGGCTCGCGGACGCCGCGCGGCGCGGCGATCCAGGCGTTCGTCTCGACGGGCGCGAGCGCGGTGGCGATCCCGACGCTGGCAGGCGCGCGCCCCGACGACGCCATCGAGCAGCTTCGCAACCGCAAGCTCGCCTCCGGCCACCGCCGCGACGAGCCGAGCGACACCATCGCCGCCGGTCTGGTGATCCGCACCGAGCCCGCCGCCGGCCTGTCGGTCGCCCCGGACACCGACGTGACGCTGATCGTTTCGACGGGGCGCGTCCTGAAACCGATCCCCAAGGTGCTCGGGTTCCGCATGAGCAAGGCCAAGAAGACGCTGGAAGAAGCCGGCTTCAAGGTCGGCACCACGCGCACCGGATCGTCCGACTATTACGACGAAGAAGTGATCATCAAGCAGGATCCGGCCGCGGACACGCAGGCGGCGCCGGGCAGCCCGGTGAACCTCGTCGTCAACGAGTAGTCGTGCGGGCGGTGGCGGTCCTGACCCTCGCGGCGGCCGCGTGCGCGTCGGTGTCCGCGCGCGAGAACGACAAGGCGACGCCGGTCGCCCGGAACGTCGAGGACGACCAGCCCGCGCGCTTGCCCGACGCCCCCGCGGCGGAGACGGCCGAGCGGTTGATCGACACTTGTTCGAGCGCGGCACGAGACGTGACCGACTGCCTGATGGTCGTCGACGTCAACCTGCAGTCCGCCGACAACCAGCGGGTGAAGAAGGCTCTGGCCGTCCTCGATGCGATGGCCTCGTCGATCGACGCGAGAAACCGCAAGTGGAGCGCCGACCAGGATTACATCTTCGTGCGGCCCCTCGAGTACATCGTCGATCACGTACGGTCGGCGATCGACGATCGGCTGAAGACCGCGCCTTGCTCGCTGATCTTCGCCGTCGAGAACATCGCGGGCCGGTTCGCGCGCTTGCCCGGTTTCGTCCCGCCGCGCGCGCACCACTCGCCGTTCGAAGACCATCGCCTGTCGTTGCGGACGCTGTGGTGCGGACTGGAAACAATCAACGACAAGGTCGCCGCTTGCGGCGCCACGCACAAGGGTTCCGACAGATCGTACGTCGACGTCGGCGTCGGCACCGACGGGACCGTGACCTCGGCGGTCGTGAGGGGCACGCTCGCGAATACCCCGGTCGGCAATTGCGTCAGCGCGGCGGCCAGGACGGCGACGTTTCCGCCCTCGCTCGGCGGCAGCTTCGATTATCCCTTCGGATTGAGATGAATCGCGGCGGCGGCCGCCTCACTCCGCCGGCGGCACATCGAAGGTGTGGTAGCCCATCTGCTCGTCGACGATCTGCCAGGTGTGAGGGGAGAACGCGTAGCCGGGCGCCGCTTGCATGAGTCCGTGGCTCTTCAGCTCCCTGACCTTCTTGAGGTAGTCGGAGAACTGCGTCCGCCGCTCCAGGCGAGCGCTCGCGCGGTCGGCGGCCGCGCGCCAGATCTCGGTCTCGAAGGTCGACCCGCCCTTGTAGTAGTAGCTGATGACGTCTTCCATCTCCTGCACGGCCTTCACGAACATTCCGTTGCAGTGCGCGGCGGTCTGGCCGCCCTGGACGTAGTCGTAGATCAAGCGAGCCGCGAAGATGTAGAGGAACATCGAGTTCGCGAGCAGCGGCTCGAAGAACAGCGCCCGGTTGCCGTTCTTGATGACGCGCCCGGAGACGAGCTCGTTCGCGTAGTAGCAGCGGAAGTCGTAGCGCGCGTTGTACGCGCCCGCCTCCAGGCTCTTGGCCCCGAGCAACCGCTTCATCTCCGCCTCGGCGGCGGCGGTCTCGGTGAACGCGCGGCTGTAGAGGTAGCCGTACGTCTTGTACCCCTTGAGCGGCACGCCGAACATCCAGCCGTCGCGGGTCGCGATGTGGTCGGTGAACGGCTCGTACTCGTAGTCCTTGATCATGTGGACGAGGCAGCTGTCCATGAGCGTGCAGTCACTCATCGTGTAGCCGTCGAAGCTGGCCGGCGTGCCGGTGCAGTCGACGACGTAGTCGAAGTCGCGCGGTCCCTGGTCGGTGCGCAGGGTGACGTGGTCCGCGAAGTTCTGGATCTCCTGCACGTCCGCCTCGACGACGCTGAACTGCCGCGGCCAGATCGCGCTCAGGCGCTCGACCACGAAGTCCTTCAGGCGGCGGTTGTTGAAGTGGATGGCGATGTTTCCGCTGAGCAGCGGATTCACCCACCCCTGCTTTCGCCAGTTCGTGAACTTGCTGCCGTACTTGATGGTCGCGTCGAGGGCCGCGAGATCCTCGGGGTAGGCCAGGGAGAAGTTCGTCGCGCGCTCGAGCACGCTGATGACGCCGCCGTTCGTGCTCTCGCCGATTCCCAGGATCGGTTTCTTCGGGTTGTAGACGCAGCAGATCTGCCAGTCGTCACCCAGCCACGTGCACAGGTGCGCCGCGGTCAGAAGCCCCGCCGAACCGGTTCCGATGACCGCGATCTTCTTCTGCATGACGGCGCCGCGAATCCCGATCGGGAAAGCGATCAGGCCGGCGTTGTGCAGGTGATCGAGACGGTGTGTTTGTGCGCGTTCGTCTCGGTCGAGTCGATCACGCGCGCCGTGCCCGCCTGGAGGTACAGGAAGTCGTACGCGGTGACCGTGAGCATGTGCATGTGACCCGTTCCGCCGGCATCGAGCGGGTACGTCTTGTCGAGTCCGACCGTGACGTCCTCGCCGCAGATCGTCAGGGGATGCATGTGGTCGCCGGTCATCGTGTTCCCGCACGTGAACCCACCGACGCCGCCGTCTGCGCCCGTCTTGCACGCGACGCCTCCCGTCGCGTTGTCGCTGCAGCCGCTCAACGTCGCCGCCGCCCAGGCGAGGGTGGCGCTCAGGATGGTCCTGCGGTCGATGTTGGAGTCGCTCATGGTGTGAAGCATTAGTAGTCGGCTTGGAACGCCTCCGTCAACCTTTCGCTGAACGCCGCGCGTCGCAACGCGCAAACGATGCCAGACGGCACGAACGAGCGGATCCAGGAATGGCTCATGCGTTTTTTGGTCCATATTTTTTCGCGCCACGCGCATTTTCCTGAGCCGTGGAATCCGTGTTGTTTTTTTGATCGCCACCGACGGATAGTGACCCAAACGAGGGTCGGCCGAGACGAGGCCCCGTGGAGGTTCACCTGATGATCCGCGTCTTGTTCAAACTTTCTTGCCTGCTGGCGCTGCTCGCCGGCGGCGCCTGCGTCGGAACCGTGGGTGACACGGAAAAGTCGTCGGCAGGGGGAGCGACGGGCGCCGCGGGCGCGAATGCGACCGCCGGCACGACGGGCGCCGCGGGCTCGCTCGCGACCGCCGGCACCACCGGAACGGCAGGCTCGAACGACATGGCGGGGACATCCGGCACGGCAGGCACGACGGGCGTCGCCGGCACCACGGGCACCGCGGGCACCACCGGAAGCGCGGGACGCGGGGGCACGCTGGGCGGCGCCGGTACGACCGGCGCCGCGGGACGCGGCGGCACCACGGGCACCGCAGGCACCACCGGCGCCGCGGGACGGGGCGGCACGACCGGCACCGCGGGCACCGGCATCGTGACAGGCGGCGGCGGCATGGGCGGTTGCACCATCACCGCCACCTCGACGATGGGCACAATCCCGACGGTCGGGATCGTCACCTTCACGACGACGGCCACCAGCCCCACCGCCGCCGAGATCCGCTTCGGCCCCTCGGCGAACAGCCTGACGATGACGGCGCCCGTCGACCTGACGAAGGCGAACTACCGGACGCTGCTCCTCGGCATGAAGGGCAGCACCAATTACGTCTACCGGATCCTCGTCACCTCGAGCGCCGGCACCTGCACCAGCCAGGACTACACGTTCATGACCGGCGCCGTGCCCAGCAGCGTGCCGAAACCGACTGTCACGATCTCGAACGCCAGCGCGCACGCCAAGGGGTTCATCGTCACCAGCAGTGGTCTCAGCGGGACCGGCGCGTACATCTACGATTCGGACGGCGCGCCCGTCTGGTGGGCGACGGGACCCACCGGCGTCAGCCGGATCCAGATGAGCTGGGACGGCAGCAAGATGTATATGACGTCGCTCAACGTCCAGAACTCGGGCGGCCAGGTCAAGATCGTCGACATGGACGGCAGCAACGCCACCACCGTGTCGGGGCTGACCACGGCGCATCACGACCTGACGGCGATTCCGGGCGGCTTCGCGACGGTCACATGGACCACGACGGGCATGGACGTTCCCTGCTCGCTCATCGAACGCGCCGACGACGGAACGATGAAGACGGTGATCGCCAACATGAACACCGTCTACAACTCGAACACGTGGCACACGAACTCGCTCCACTACTACCCGTCCGACAACACGTACACGCTCGGCGATCGGAACCCGAACATGTACGTGAAGGTCTCGCGCACTGGCCAGCTGATCTGGCAGCTGGGCGGCAGCAATCCCAAGGACCAGAGCAAGTTCTTCTCGGGCACCGGGACCTGGTCCGTCAACCACGGCCACCACCTGCTCCCCGACGGAACGTTCTACCTGTTCAACAACGGCCAGAGCGGGGGCTCGACCATCCGCGGCTTCAAGCTGAACACGACCAACATGACAGCAACCAGTTCGTTCACGTACACAGGGTTCACCAGCACGGTGCTGGGTGACGTCCAGGCCCTTCCGAACGGCAACATCCTGGTGACCGCCTCGACGTCGGGGACGATCATCGAGGTGACCACCGGCAGCCAGGTGGTCGCGAACTTCAAGTGGAGCGCGCTCGGCTACTCCGAGTACCGCGACTCGCTGTACGGGCCGCCGCCTCGGTAGGGCAGCTCCTCACCTGACCATCGAAGCTGCTTTTTTTTTAATCGCGCCCGACGGATAGTGGCCCCAACGGGGTCGGTCCACTCAGCCGCAACCCCGTGGAGGTGCTCCCCTATGGTACGTAGCTTATGCAGAGGCTCGTCCGTGCTCGCGCTGCTGACCATCGGCGCTTGCGCGGGATCGACGGACATCGGACCGTCGGGCGCGGGCGGCAGCTCGTCGGGGAGCGCGGGGACGTCGGGTGCCGCGGGCACCAGCGGCGTCGCCGGCACGATGGGCGTAGCGGGCACCGGCGGCGCGAGCGCCGGCACGACCGGTTCGGCGGGCTCGACAACGACCGGAACGGCCGGGGCCAGCGGGACCACGGGCAGCGCGGGAACGACCGGGGCCGCCGGGCGCGGCGGGACGACCGGCACCGCCGGCGTCGGTGGCCGAGGCGGCACGACCGGCACCGCGGGCACGTCGGGAACCGCCGGCGCAGGCGGCCGCGGCGGCACGACCGGCATGGCGGGCACCACGGGACGCGGCGGGACGACCGGCACCGCGGGCGTGATGGGCGGCGGCGGCGCGGGCGGCTGCACGATCACCGCGACGTCGATGCTCGGGATGATCCCGACGGTCGGCATCGTCACGTTCACGACCAACCTCACCGGGATCACCGGCGCCGAGATCCGGTTCGGTCAGCAAGCGACCGGCACGACGATGACCGCGCCGGTCGATCTGGCGCAGACGAACTACCGCACGCTGCTGCTCGGCATGAAAGGCAGCACCAGCTACGTGTACCGGATCGTGGCGACGTCCAGCGCCGGCACATGCACCAGCCCGGACTTCACGATCATGACGGGCGCGGTGCCGACCAGCGTCGCCACGCCGACCACGACGATCATGAACACGGCGGCGCACTTCAAGGGCTTCATGGTGACCAGCAGCGGCGTCAACGGCACCGGGGCCTGGATCTACGACGCCGACGGCGCGCCCGTGTGGTGGTCGACCGGGCCCAGCGGCACCAGCCGCATCCAGATGAGCTGGGACGGCAGCAAGATGTACCTGATGTCGCTGAACGTGCAGAACAGCGGCGCCGGCGCCGTCAAGATCATGGGTATGGACGGCAGCGGCGCCACGATGGCGTCCGGCATGGCCGCGTCGCACCACGACATGACCGCCATTCCCGGCGGCTTCGCGACGCTGCTCTGGAACACGACCGGAACGGACGCTCCGTGCTCGCTCGTCGAGCGCATGGAGAACGCCACGACGAACACCGTCATCGTCGCCGACATGAACAGCGTCTACAACACGTCGAACGGCCGGTATCACACCAACTCGGTCCACTACTATCCGTCCGACAACACGTACACGCTGGGCGATCGCAACCCGAACGCGTACGTCCACATCACGCGCACCGGCCAGCTGCTGTGGCAGCTGGGCGGCGGCACGCCGAAGGACATGAGCAAGTTCTTCAGCGGCGTCCCGACGTGGATGGTCAACCACGGCCACCACATGCTGGCGGACGGGTCATTCATCCTGTTCAACAACGGATCGATGTCGGGCGGCTCGTCGGCCGCGCGCGCGTTCAAGCTGAACACCACCAACATGACCGCGACCAGCTCGCTGACGTACATGGCCAGCGGCGTCAGCAGCAACGTGATGGGCGACGCCCAGTTCCTGCCCAACGGGAACATCCTGGTGACGTTCTCGCAGTCGGGAACGATCCACGAGGTCTCCTCGAGCGGTCAGCTGATCGCGTCGTACAAGTCGACGTCGAACCCCGCGTCGTTCGGTTACACCGAGTACCGCGATTCGCTGTACGGGCCGCCGCCGCGGTAGCGCACGTCGCCCGAAAGCGGCTTGCCCTCACCCTAACCCTCTCCCGCAAAGCGGGAGAGGGGATCGATCAGGCGCTGCCGGCTTTGCGGGCTTGCTGCATGGGCGGGAGGAAGGTGTCGTAGAAGAAAGCGCAGTCGCGGCGGATCTGCGCCTCGGTGAGGCCGAACTTCTCGAGGTCGTACTTGTGCTCGGACTCGTACTTGCGCTGCTTTTCGCCGCGCTTGGCGACGGTGGCCCGCAGCGCGGGCGTCATCTCGTGGCCGAGGAACGCGCACATCTCGTCCATCACGCCCTCGAAGTCCGCCATCATCCGGTCGTAGCGGACGATGTAGACGCGCTTCTTGTCGATGAGGCCGCCCGTCCAGTCCTCGTGGAACTTCTGCAGCAGCAGGATCCACGCCTTGTACATGCGGTCCAGCCAGCGCTTGCGCGTCGTCTCGGGCAGCGACCAGAAGCCGAACCCGCGATCGAGCACGCCGACCACCAGGCTCATCGCGCTGGGAATGATCGACAGCGGATCGCGCGCCATGTACAGGATCTGCGCCTCGGGGAAGCGCTGCATGAACTGCGGCAGCCGGACCGCCAGCGAGAACAGCTTGGCGATGTTGCGGTCGGCCTTGTGCAGCACCAGGCTCCGCCGCCACAGCTTGTCCAGCCATTCATAGTCGCGCGCCGACGTGTCGCGCACGCGCGGATCGAAGTACGGCAGCATGTCCTCGTCCTCGAACGACAGGAAGAAGCCGTAGAGGAAGAAGCCGTCCAGGTGGCGGAACAGCACGGCGACGTCGTCGGTCTCGACGGACGACAGGCTGGTCTGGTGCGCGTCGGTCGTGTGGAACTTGGCGGGGCTCACCTTCTCCAGCAGCGGCAGCAGCGGCCGCAGCAGCTTCTGCAGCGTCAGCGACGGGTACAGCATCAGGAACAGCTCCATCCCCGATCCGAAGCCCTCGTCTGAAAGAAAACGCTGCAGGAACGTCGTGCCCGTGCGCGGGTTGCCGACCAGCACGATGGGCCGAGTGGCGCGCGTCTTCGCCAGCTTCGCGAAGAACACGTGGTCCAGCGCCATCGCGATCGCGACGACGGTCCGCACGAAGCCGAAGAACACGGCCACAAACAGCGGGATGACCTTCACGCCGAAGGTACGCCGCAGAACGCGGTAGATGGCGCCCATCCTGGAGAAGATGCTGTTCATGTCGAGGCTCCCGCTCGGAATTGCTGTTCGAACGCCGTCGCGAAGGTTTCCAGTTCCTCGCTGGGCAGGTGGTTGATACCCGCCGCCGTCTTCCGCCCACCACCAGTAGGAAACCTACGACAGAACGTCTCCGCCGAGACGGAGAAATCTTTCGGAACGCGCACGGAAACCAGAAAACCGCCGTCCGTTTTTGGAGAAACGATTGCAACGGCGCTGCCGCCATGCGCCTTGGCCTTATCGTTGGCCAATGTTCCGCTGGCGCGGCGCGCCCACGCGGCGTCGGGCAGCATGAAGACGACGGCCCCCGGCACCGCGCGCGCGGGCGTGAGCCGTTTCGCCAGCTCCATGTCGTCTTTGAAACCGTCGGCCAGTCGTTTACACGCCGCCGACTGGTCCGCGAACGCCAGCGGGTCCGAGAACGGCAGCATCTCCGCCGCCAGCTCGACCGGGGGAACGTGCAGATCGGTGATGGTCTCGCCGTAGGCGTTGTAGTTGATGGCGATCCCCAGCGCCTTCAGCCGTTCGGCGGCCTTGGGCGCGATCCCTGCCGCGCGCGCGAGCGCGTCCGCCTCGGCGGTCAGGCTGTCCCCGTACGCGCCGGTGATCGCCCACGCGCGGTGGCGGCCGTCGAGGTACTTGTCGACCAGCAGACTGGTGCAGACGTTCGGGCTGAGATCGATGTGCGCGTCCAGCCCGGCGTGCGCGGGGATGTCGCCCGCGAAGTGGTGGTCGAAGTACCGGATCGAAACGCCCGCGGCGAGCAACCTTTCCAGCCCGGCGCGGTTCACGTCCAGCGAGATGTCGAGGACGGTGCACGCGTCGCCCGCGGCTGCCGTCACGCGATCCAGCAGCGCGATGTCGCGCTTGACGCCGGTCACCAGCGTCTCGCGCGCGTCCGTCACGCGCGGCCCCGCCAGGCGCAGCTGCTGCAGCGCGCACAGTCCGTCGGCGTCGCCGTTGAACGCGTAGGTCGTGGCGGGGCTCATGTGTCCCCACCGATGGTCACGATCCCGCGCTGCTGCAAGTACGCCACCACCGCCTCCGCGGCCTGCTCGGGCGAGTGCATGGTCGTATCGATCGTCAGCTCGGGCGCCTCGGGTTTCTCGTAGGGCGAATCGATGCCCGTGAAGTTCTTCAGATCGCCGCGGCGGGCTTTCTTGTACAGCCCCTTCGGATCGCGCTCCTCGGCGATTCCCAGCGGCGTGTCGATGAAGATCTCGATGAATTCACCGTCGGCGACCAGCGCGCGCGCCATCTGACGTTCCGCGCGGAACGGCGAGATGAACGCGGTGCTGACGATCAACCCGGCGTCGACCATCAGCTTCGCCACCTCGGCGATGCGGCGGATGTTCTCGACGCGATCGGCGTCGGTGAAGCCGAGGTCGCGGTTCAGCCCGTGGCGGACGTTGTCGCCGTCCAGCAGATAGGTGTGCCGGTTCGACGCGTGCAAGCGCTTGTCGACCATGTTCGCGATCGTCGACTTGCCCGCGCCCGACAGGCCCGTGTACCAGAGCACGCACGGCTTCTGTCCCTTCAGCTTCGCGCGCGCGCCCTTGTTCACGTCCAGCGCCTGCCAGTGAACGTTCTGCGCGCGCCGCAGCGCGAAGTGCAGCATGCCGGCGCCGACCGCAGCGCCCGACACCTTGTCCACCAGCACGAAGCCGCCGGTGGTGCGGTTCGCCTTGTAGGGATCGAACGGCAGCGCGCGATCGACCTGCAGGTTGCAGACGCCGATCTCCTTCTGCACCAGCGTGGTCGCCGCGATGCGATCCAGGGTGCTCAGGTTGATCTTGTACTTCAGCGGGTTGATCGCCGCGGTGGCGGTCGCGGTCCCGACGCGGAGGATGTAGCTGCGGCCGGGCAGCAGCGGCGCTTCCGCCAGCCAGACCACCGTCGCCTCGAACTGATTGGCGATCTCGGCGGGCGCATTGACGGCGACGATCAGGTCGCCCGGCGACACGTCGACCGTGCCCTCCAGCGCGATGGTGACCGCCTGGCCCGCCACCGCCTCCGCCAGATCGCCCTCGCTGCCGGAGATGCGCGTCACCCGGCTCAGCTCACCCGACGGCTGCACGCGGACGGCGTCGCCCGTCCGCACCCGGCCGGCAACGACGGTACCTTCCAGGCCGCCGGGATCGCCCGCGCGGTTCACGGTGCGGATCGGCAACCGCAGCGGCTGCTCGCGCAGGCGCGTCTGCTCGGGCTCGACGCGATCGAGCAGCTCGACCAGCGTCGGCCCCTGGTACCACGGCATGGCCGCCGAGCGCGTGCGGACGTTGGCGCCGCTCTCCGCCGCGATCGGCACGCAGCTGACGCCCGACGCCGCCAGCCCGAGCTGCGCGGCCAGCTTCTTGAAGTCGTCGTCGATGCGGGCGAACGCCCCCTCGGGATCGCTGACCAGATCCATCTTGTTGACCGCAAGCACCACCTGGCGCACCCCGATCAGCGCGGCGAAGAACCCGTGCCGGCGCGTCGCCGCGGTGACGCCCTGGCGCGCATCGACCACGATGACGTTGACGTCAGCGATCGGCGCGCGCGCGGCGAGGTTGCGCGTGTACTGCTCGTCGTTGGCAGCTTCGACGACGGCCAGCTGTTTCCCGTCGCCGATGACGCCGGAACCCAGGCTGGTAATCAGCGCGCTCTTGCCCTCGCGCGCACCGCCGCATATGTCGACACGGACCGTGGCCATCAGAACTGCGAGAAGAACCTCCAGATCGCCGAGCCCGAATAGGGCGGCGGTTGGTGCACGCCGTCGAACTCGCACCAGCTGACCGGCTTGCCCGCGTCACAGCCCTGGTAGTTGACGCAGCCCGCCTGGTTGCTGTCGGGGACCGTGGTTGTCGTGCAGTGATTTCGATTGCGGAAGTTGTCGCGCACCATCCGGCCGTTGGAGATGTTGATCGTCGGATCGTTCGTGCCGTGCGAGCCCCAGTACGCGATCGGCGTCGTCCCGCTGCAAGTCCCGCTCTGCAGGCTGCCCGACATCGGCGCGATACCGCGCAGCACGTCGCCCATGGCACAGCCGAGCCCGATGGTCTGGATCGCGCCCATGCTGAAGCCCATCGCGAAGATGCGGCTCTGGTCGATGCACAGCTCGGTCTTGAATCGCGCGATCATCGCGGTCACGTAAGGGATGTCGTTGCTGCTGTTCCAGCCACTTGATTGAGCCTGTCCGGCGACAAAGATGGCGCTACCTCCCGAAAGCGGCTCGACACCGTAGTACGGACCGGCACCGGCGGCCGTGGGTGGACCACCGGCGTCGACCGACTCGGCGTCGTACTGCGCGCCGTGGAACGCCAGGATCAATCGGTAGGGGTGGGTACGATCGTAGCCCGCCGGAATCTTGATGATGTATTCGCGCTGCGTCCCGGACGCAGAGATCGTGAAGCGCCCGCTCATCGGCGCGCCGCCGGTTGCGTTGCAGCCGGCGCTGGGCATCGCACCGCCCGCGGCGCCGGCGGTGCCAGTGCTGCCGGCCGTGCCGGTGCTGCCGGCCGTTCCCGTGGTGCCGCCGCGTCCGGCACTCCCGGTCGTGCCGCCACGGCCCGCCGTTCCCGTGGTGCCGCCGCGTCCGCCGCTGCTGCCCGCGCTGCCGGTCGTTCCCGCGTTGCCCGTCGTCGCGCCCGCGCCGGTCGTTCCACCGTTGCCCGCGCCACCAGCTGCGCTGCCCGCCGCGCCGGTGGTGCCCGCGTTGCCGACGGTGCCGGCGGCGCCCGTGGTCCCCGCGTTGCCTGCGTCGCCCGCGGTG
>Ga0070674_100000331_pt1 | contig 23407 bp, 21 predicted proteins | sample KBSM33metaG_FD_65344 | JGI IMG/M metagenome (GOLD analysis project Ga0070674, IMG submission 65344) | Miscanthus rhizosphere microbial communities from Kellogg Biological Station, Michigan, USA - KBS M3-3 metaG | ecosystem: Host-associated > Plants > Roots > Rhizosphere > Soil ... | reverse complement strand
CGCAGGCAACCTTGTGAGACTTGCACGCGCTCAACACCTGCTGAAAAGCCGCTTCGACCTCGGGCGTGTTCGGACGAACACCGAGCGAGCGCGAGAGGTCGGAACCCGCGCCGAGGAACAGTGCGCCGACGCCGGGAACCGCGGCGATCGCGTCGAGGTTCTTCAGTCCGACGACCGATTCGATCATCACGATGGCGATCAGATCGCCGTCCGGGTTCAGCGGCCAGACATCAGCACGCCGTTCGTATTCGGCGGCGTTGACGCCCCATGCCCACGTCGCACCGCCGGTACCGTACCCGCGAATCCCAACTGGTTCGCGGCGCGTGTCCCCTTTGAGTGGCGGATATCGCATCGACTGCACCGCGGTCACCGCCTGCTCCTTCGTGTCCACGCCGTTGAAGACGACCCCCATGAGACCGATGTCGAGCGCCTGTTTCACGACCCAGGTGGACTCGTCGGCCTCCTGCGGGAAGCGCGCGAAGAGCGCGACGTTCGGTTGCAGGTTGCCCTTGCTGACGATCGCAGCCTTGTCGGTCAGGCCGAGGAGGAACATCGCAAGCCCGGGAAAGTCGAGCGGGTTGTGCTCCATGTCGGCGTAGACGAAGTCGACGGGAGCACGGGCCGTCTCGCGCGCGTTGACGAGCGACAGATCGCCCGAGTTGATGAGACCGTAGACGGTCTTCCCGGCGGCCAGCTTTGCGATGACGGGATTCAGATGCACGCCGGTCTGCGCCACCGGTGCACTGGATGAGCCAAGGGCCAGGGCCACGACGAATGCGGCGAGATATCGGTATCGCATAGGCGCGCATTGTAATCTCGGGATCCGGGATCCGGGATCCGGGATTCGGGATTCGGGATCCGGGACCCGGGATTCGCGATCGTAGTGTCCGGCTTTAGCCGGACCCGGAGGGAATCATGGAAAAAGACGTCGTGTGCGGAATGCAGGTGGATCCCGCGAAGGCGGCGGCCACCAGCGAGTACAAGGGCAAGACCTATTATTTCTGCGCGAAGATCTGCAAAACGAAGTTCGACGCGAACCCGACTCAGTACGTGAAGTAATTCAGTGCATGTAGAGGCGGGTCTTCGGTGTCCGTAGTAGAGGCGGGTCTTCGGTGTCCGTAGAGGCGGGTCTTTAGACCCGCCTGAGACCAATGGAAACCACACATTCACCAGCGGAGCCGGCCCAGGGCGTCCTCGATCCCGTGTGCGGGATGACAATCGACCCCGCCGACGCCGTCGGACACTTCGACTACAAGGGTCAGACGTACTACTTCTGCGCCGAGAGTTGCCTCGAGCAGTTTCGCGAGAACCCGGAGCAGTTCCTCAATCCCGATCAGCGAGTCGCAGCTCCCGTCGATCTCGACGCCGAGTACACCTGCCCGATGCATCCGGAGGTGCGTCAGAGGGGACCCGGAGCGTGCCCGATTTGCGGCATGGCGCTCGAGCCGGCCGACGCGGGGCACGTCGATGAGCGCAACGTCGAACTGGAGGACATGACGCGACGCTTCTACGTGTCGCTCGCCCTCACCGCGCCGATTCTCGGGTTCATGATCGCGGAGCTTCTGCCAGGTCGCCCCCTGGAACACGTCGTCTCACACAGCCTGCGCAACTGGCTCGAATTCGCGCTGGCGACTCCCGTCGTCTGGTGGGGCGCAGCACCATTCTTCGAGCGCGGCTGGGCATCGATCGTCAATCGGTATCTCAACATGTTCACGCTCATCGCGCTGGGCGTAGCCGCTGCGTACGGTTACAGCGTTGCGGCTGTTCTCGCGCCGGGCCTCTTCCCCGACTCCTTCCGCATGGGAGGTGAGGTGGCCGTCTACTTCGAGCCTGCAGCGGTCATCGTCGTGCTCGTGCTGCTTGGCCAGGTCTTGGAGTTGCGCGCGCGTAGCCGGACGAGTACGGCGATTCGCGGCCTGCTCGGCCTCGCCCCGAAGACCGCGCGTCGAGTGGAATCCGATGGCAGCGAGCACGATGTACCGCTCGAGCATGTTGCGGCCGGCGATCGCCTGCGCGTTCGTCCAGGTGAGCGAGTCCCTGTTGACGGAACAGTTCTCGACGGCAGGACGACTGTCGATGAGTCGATGGTGACCGGCGAGCCTATTCCGGTCGAGAAAGCGGCCGACGCCTTGGTGACCGGCGGCACGGTCAATGGCACCGGGACGTTCGTCATGCGCGCCGACCGGGTCGGGCGCGACACATTGCTCGCGCAGGTCGTGCGCATGGTCAGCGAGGCTCAGCGTTCGCGCGCACCGATTCAGCGGCTGGCCGACGCCGTGTCCTCGTGGTTCGTGCCCACCGTCATCGCCGTTGCGCTGATCACGTTCGTCGCCTGGTCGGTCTACGGACCAGAACCGCGACTCGCCTATGCGCTCCTGAACGCGGTGGCGGTGTTGATCATCGCGTGTCCGTGCGCGCTCGGTCTCGCCACGCCGATGTCGATCATGGTCGGCACTGGTCGCGGCGCTGAAGCCGGCGTCCTGATTCGCAACGCCGAGGCACTCGAGACGATGGAGAAAGTGACGACCATCGTCGTGGACAAGACAGGAACATTGACCGAGGGGAAGCCACGACTCGTCACCGTGGAGCCGATCGGGGGTTTCGACGCCAACGTGTTGCTGCGTCTGACCGCGAGCCTCGAGCACGTCAGCGAGCATCCGCTTGCCGCGGCCATCGTGACGGGAGCGAAGGAGCGACATGTCGAGCTCGCCGATGTGCACCAGTTCGAGTCAATCACCGGCCAGGGCGTGGCCGGCGTCGTCGATGGCCGGCGTGTCGCGATCGGCAACGTCCGGCATCTGGAAGCGCTCGGGATCGACCCCGGTTCTCTTCGCAATCGAGCCGACGATCTCCGCCGCCAGGGACAGACTGTCGTATTCGTCGCGATCGACGCGAGCGTCGCAGGCCTCATCGGCGTTGCCGATCCCATCAAGACGACGACTGCCGAAGCCATTCGCGCGCTGCATGAGGCTGGCGTCAAGGTCGTGATGCTGACGGGAGACAATCGCACGACCGCAGATGCCGTCGCGACATCGGTCGGCATCGATCGCGTCGAGGCCGACGTGCTGCCAGATCAGAAGGCCGCAGTCGTCAAGCGCCTGCAGGCACAAGGCGAGCGCGTTGCGATGGCTGGCGACGGCATCAACGACGCGCCGGCCCTTGCGCAGGCGGACGTGGGGATCGCCATGGGCACCGGCACGGACATCGCGATAGAAAGCGCGGGGGTGACGCTCGTCAAAGGGGATCTGCGCGGCATCGTCCGGGCGCGGCGGCTCAGCCGCGCGACGATGGGAAACATCCGGCAGAACCTGTTCTTCGCGTTTGTCTACAACGCGCTGGGTGTCCCCGTCGCAGCGGGCATCCTGTATCCGGTGCTGGGAGTGTTGCTCAGCCCGATGATCGCGAGCGCGGCGATGACCTTCAGCTCGGTATCGGTGATTGCCAACGCGCTGCGCCTGCGACGCGCCGCGCTGTAACGTAGCGGCGAGTCTTACCCTGGCCTGAGCGAAGTCGAAGGCAGACCCGCCGGGTGACGACATGAGAGCACCTATCAACCTCGCAAAGAAGCTCGCCCAGTTCTCCGAGCATTGGTCGCCTCGGGTCGTCGCCGAGCTGAACGACTATCAGTTCAAGGTGGTCAAGCTGAAGGGCGAGTTCGTCTGGCACACGCACTCGGACACCGATGAAGCCTTCATCGTGATCGATGGAGAGATGGAGATCGGCTTTCGGGACGGCGGCGTCACGCTGCGCGCCGGAGAGATGTACGTCGTGCCCAAGGGCATCGAGCACATCACACGCGCGACGAACGAGTGCCACGCGCTCATCGTCGAGCCGCGCGGGGTGGTCAACACCGGCGATGCCGGTGGTTCGCTGACCGCAAAGAACGACGACTGGGTGTAGCTCCTGGCCGGGTACTGACTGAGCAGGCGACCGAAACCGATACGATGTCGTTGCATCGTCCGTGTACCATGCGGGTGGTAGACGATCATGCCTCACAAGCGTGCTGTAATCCCGCAGCAGGCGGCCGCAATCGCCGTCCGATGGAAACACGACGACCTCGAGGTCTGCCTCATTCGCAAGATGGGGTCGAGAAACTGGGGCGTGCCGAAAGGGCTCGTCGATCGAGGTGACACTCACGAGGAGACGGCGCTGAAGGAAGCCCGGGAAGAGGCCGGGATTTCGGGTCGGCTGATCGGAAAGTCTCTCGGTACCTACCAGTACGACAAATGGGATGCGACCTTCGAGGTGACGCTCTACCTCATGGAGGTTCTCGAACAGCACGCCCGCTGGCAGGAAGCCGACTTCAGGGAGCGCCGCTGGACGACGTTCGCCGAGGCCGCTTCCCTGCTTTCCGAGCACCCGGTCCATACCTTCCTCGACCGTGCGAGGAATCTTGCCGCCGATTCGATCGGCTCGGACGCCCGCCCACTCAACAAAAGTTGAGTGTCGTCATTGGCTAGATGACGGGTGTAGGATCCGTGATCCCGTATGTTGGAATGGCTCAAGGGTCTTGTGTCACGTCGCGCATCGGGAAGCGAGCAGGGCTTCGATCCGCCCTGGACGCGGTTCGAACCTGAGAGCGGAGTGAGAGTCCCCAGACCTCACGCACCGACGAGCCTGAGCGGCTCAGTCGCCGTCGAAGAACCCGATGAGGACGAGGAATGCCTGGTCGCGCTCGGGAGCTTGCACAGCAACAAGATCTAGAAACGACAGGCACGCTCTGCACGGCGCTGCTTCACACGCGCGACGTCGTGTCGGCGGCTCGCTTCTACGGCGAGGTCTTCGGCTGGCAACTGCAGGACGGCGCGACACCCTCGTTCACACTGCGTGGTCAGCGGGTGGCCGGTGTTCGCCGTGCCACGGCCGGTGACAACCTCTGGATTCCCTACGTCGCAGTCGACGATGTGGCTGTGTGTACAGAAGTTGCCGCGCGAGCTGGCGGGACGGTTGTCGACGGTTCGGTCATCACAGATCCCGAAGGCGCAGTCATCGGCCTGTGTGCTGTGAACGACGAGCAGGCAGCTGCGCTGACCGAGGGTGTTGGAACGATTTGGTGGGCCGAAGTCCTCGCGCGGACACCATCTGTTCTTCAAGCGTTCTATACCCGGCTCTTTGGATGGCAATTCACAGAACAGCCGCTGGCACCGCATCCGCTCTACGTCGTGTGGAGACGCGGCGAGAAGGCCGTCGGTGGACTGCTGCCAATCGGAGCGGACTGGAACGTCCCACCGCGATGGCAGGTACTGTTTGAGGTCGACGATCTCCAGGCGTCGGTCGCCAGGGTCTCGGCCGCGGGCGGGAACGCAGAGTTCGGGCCACTCGATGTTCCGCGCGCAGGACTGCTGACGAGCGTTCGCGATCCACACGGCGCGCTGTTCGTCCTCGTGCAACCCCATCAGAAGTGAGTCGACGAACGTGGCCCTGAAGGACGATTCGTCGTATCCTCCTCGGTGACCATGGGCAACTGGCTACGAGTTCTCGGCTACACGCTGATCATCGCCATCAGCGTTTCATTTGCATCCGCACAGACTTCTTTCACACAGGCTCCGCAAGCGACCTTCGCGGCGACGTCCGCTCACGTCGCGCGACCAGGGAGTCCCGTCAACATCCGGATCCAGCGCTGGTCCACGGACGAAGAGCGCGCACCTGTGATCGCGGCCTTGAATACACCGCCGCCCCCGCCGCCTCCACCACCGCCGCCACCTGCGGCTCCAGCACCTGCGCCACCTGCGCCGGACGCTGACGCGGCGCCCGCACCCGACAGAGGAAACGCCGGTCGTGCAGGCCGGGCGGGACGCGGCGGCGGACGAGACGGACGCGGTGGTCGCGGCGAGGCTCCGCCACCGCCGAAGCCGATCACACCGATCGAGGCGCTGACGACCGCCCTCGTCAAGGCTCCAACCATCGGCTACATCTGGACCGACGAAGCGACCGGCTATTCGATCAAGTACGCCTATCGCCTGCCGCTGCCAGCAGGTGGTGAACGTATCGTGCTGGCAACGAGCCGTGCGCTCGGAGGAGGGTCGATTCAATGGAAGCCGACCGAACCTGCGACGGACTACGAGTTCACGGTCATCGAGCTTCGACTGAACGCCAAGGGGCTTGGCGAAGGTAAAACATCATTGACCTCCAAGGTCATCGTCGACAACGACGCCAAAACGCTTGCGATCGAGAACTACACAGCGGCGCCAGTGATCCTGCAGAACGTCAAGAAGGGATGATCAGGGGGATCGCCCTCGTCACAACGCTCCTCGTATCTTCGACCGCCGCTGCACAAGTTCGACCCACAGCAAATCCCTGTGTCGCGGCGGGCTCACGTGTGGCGCCGACGCTCCGGCCAGTGGACGAAGCAGCGCGCAGGACAGACTTCGTGGAATTCCGGCGTCGGCTTCAGGACGCAGTCGCTCGCAAGGACGAGGCTGCCGTGATCGCCGTTGTCGATCCTGGTGTGCGCGTCAGTTTCGGCGATGGCGGAGGCGTCGAAGATTTCAAGAAAGGCATCGTCGCAAACCGCAGCGAAGACTTCTGGGGAGAGTTCGGCGCGATTCTCCGACTCGGCGGCCGATTCCGCACACGTGACGCCTTCGACGCGCCGTACGTGTTCTCGGCATGGCCGGAGAATCTCGATTCATTCGAGTGCCTCGCAGTCACGGGGACTCGCGTGCGCGTCCGCACGGTGCCAGCCGTCGATGGACGAATCCTGACGCAGCTCGACTACGCGATCGTAAGGGCGAATCCGGGAACTTCAGCTACGCCTGGATGGAGAGGTGTCCGTCTTCCTGACGGGCGTACTGGTTTCGTCTCGTCAGAGTACATTCGCAGCCCAATCGATCGCCGAGCTCTCTTCCAGTTCCACGACGGGCGCTGGTGGCTGATGGCCTATGTGGCCGGCGATTGAGATCAGTCCGCGCGCAATACGCTGACTGGATCGACGCGGACTGCACGCCGCGCTGGAATCAGCGCCGCGATTGCCGTCACCGCGAGCAATGAGACGCCGGCCACGCCAAACGATAGAAGATCGTGCGACCTCACGCCGTAGAGGATCGCCTCGAGCGTGCTGCTCAACATGAATGCGCCAAGCAGACCGACGATCAGCCCCACGATGCCGGTCACCAGGACCCTGCGCGTCACTGTCGCCACGATAGCAAGAGGCGCCGCTCCCACAGCGATCCGGATTGCCACTTCACGGCGGCGGTACGCGACCGCTTGCGAGACGATCCCGTAGACCCCGATCGCCGCCAGGAGCAAGCTGACGATCGAGAACGCGAAGAGCAGCCGCATCCTCAAGGCTGGCTGCCTGGTAGCGATCCCGATCGCGTCGGCCACCCGCTGCAGTTCGGTCACCGCGGCACGTGAGCTGACCGAGGCCGCGGCGTTTCTGACCTCCCCCAGCGACAGCGCACGGCTGGATCGAATGTGCAGGACGAAACCGAAGCTCGTCGCGGATGGATTGTCGACGGTGCTGAAAGCCTGCGCAGAGGGTCGATACAGGATGGGATCGGTTCGCCACTCGAGCGTGTTGAAGAACGACGATCGCACGTTCCCGACCACTCCGACGATCTCGCGCCACGGTCCAGAACCGAGACGAACGCGTTGACCAATGGCTGCCGTCGGTCCACCAAAGAGTTGCTGCGATGCACGGTCGTTGACCACCAATACCTGCGCGCCATCGGACGCATCACGCGAGTCGAATGCGCGACCCGCAAGCAGCGGCACATCAAGCGCAGCGAAGAACTCCGGCGTCACATCCTGGGTGCCAATGCGAGGCGCTCGCGGAGAATCGACCGGCCCGGTGTTCACCGTCACGACCGGGCCGCTGTTCAGCGGCGGTGCCGTACTGGCAGCGACCGCCGATACCCCAGGGATCGAACGCATGGCCTCGTCCAGTTGGCGATAGTACGTGTTGCGTTCGTCGGCGGTATCGAAGGGATCGTTCGGCAGATTGACCTGGGCGACCCAGAGGTTCGTCGCATCGAAGCCAAGCGGCTCCGCGATGAGCCGCAGGAAGGTCTGCGTCAACAGCGTAGCGGCGATCAGGATGACGGCGGAGAGTGCCATCTGGCCGACGAGCAGCACCGTTTGCATTCGCTCGGTCGGCGCCGTCGCCCCCCGCTCGCCCTGCGCATGAAGCGCATCGTTTGGAGCGGCGGATGACACACGCAACGCAGGAACGACTCCGCAGAGGGCCGTCGTGATCAGCACGGCAACACCAGCAATGGCCAGCGCGCGAAGATCCATCTGAATGGCATTCGCAGGCAGCGTCCCAAGTGGGTTCCACGCGACAAAGAGCGTGATCGCGACCAGCGCAAGCGCGATACCGACGATTCCACCGAGCAGTGAGACGAGCAGGCTCTCCGCCAGGAACTGACGAATCAGTCGAGAGCGCCCCGACCCAAGCGCCGCGCGGACAGCCGCTTCACGCATGCGCCCGATCCCGCGTCCAAGCGTCAGCGCACCAACATTCATCGCCGCGATCAGAAGCAGGCAGACGACGGCGGCGGAGACCGTCAGGAGCGTAGACCGAATCGTGCGCGAGTTGTCCGCCTGGAGCGAGGTCAGGTTCACCACGAACTGGTTGAAGTTCGTCTCGTAACCGGACTCGATGGCGCGAGTGACGCGAGCAAGCTCTGATTGCGCTGCGGCTATCGAGAGCCCCTCGCGCAGCCGCCCCACGATCGCGACTGGTCCCATGCCTCCAGCCGTGTAACCGGCCGCGTGATCCCTCAGCGGCGTCCAAAACTCCAGGCCCTCGGATCGGTCGAGGATGCGGACATCGAAGTCGCGCGGCATGACCCCGACGACCAGGTGCGGGACGTCGCTGAGCCGAATCGACGTACCGATGACGTCGCGGGACCCGGCGAACTGCCGAACCCACAAGCCGTGGCTCAGGACGACGACAGGCGGACCGGTCAGATCGGACTCTGTCAACGTGCGACCGAGCAGCGGTGACACACCAAGCGTCGGGAAGAAGTCAGGGGTGACATCGAGCCCGACGGACGCACGCGCATCATCCGGCGTGGTAATCGTCACGCCGCGAAAGAACGCGGCTGAAATAGACGCGAATGACCGACTCTGCTCTTTCCACCCGACATAAGCACGATAAGGCAGCCACACCGCCGGCTCGGACGGCGTTTCCGGCGCCGCCGCGAACGCGATCACGAGACGACCGGCGTCGGGGAAGTTCAGTGGCTTGAACAGCCAGGCGTCAACGATGCTGAAGACGGTGACGGTGGCGCCGACTGCCACCGCCAGCGTGGACACCATGACCGTCGCAAACCCCGGATTCCTTCGCAAGAGCCGAATGCCGTGGGCCAGATCCCGCGAAAAATCATCAAGAATTAATCTCATACCGACCGGTCCGTTAGACGATGTTCCACCCCGCGCGGCCGGAAAGGCCGGGACCGCAGGCGCGGCTGGCATGTCTGATTTGACAGGTCCGCCTCACAGTGACAAATTGTCCAGCACGGCTGCCGGAGCGAAGGCGCCGCGGGGAAGGTCGGGAGAATCCGCCATGAATCGAACGCTACTCATCGCGATGTCGGTGACTATCGGAGTGCTCGTCTGGTCGAGCCGGGCCGTCGCGCATCACGGCGATGCCGACCGCTACAACCAGGAGGTCGTCACCGTTAGCGGCACGGTGGTCGACGTGCAGATGGTGAACCCGCACGCACGGATCGTGTTCGACGCGGTGGAGAACGGCAAGCCTGTCAGGTGGCAGGCGGAACTGGGTGGACCCCAGCAGTTGATCAAACAGTTCGGCTGGACACCGTCGACGATCAAAGCCGGAATGAAGCTCACCTTCATCGGTCGCCGCCTGAAGAGCGGAGCGCCGTATCTGAACCTCACCGAGCGCGCCAACATCGTCGCGACCGACACCGGAAAAGAGATCTACCGCACGGCAAACTTCGGTGAGCCAGCGCCGGAAGGACCGAAGGGCACCGTCGCCAATCCCTAGATCGGTGACGAACTGTGAAGGGGTCTGACCCCGCACAGATGCGTGCGGGTGCGCTGGTCGCCTTACTTGCACTGGCCGGGCTCGCGGCTCATGCCTACGCGCAGTCCGGTGCTTCATCCCGCGCCGTACGAGTCACGCAGACGGCCTACCTGAAAGCGTCGAACCCGGACGCTGACGACCACTTCGGAGCGGTGGTGTGCTCCAGGGGCACACGGGGCAGGGAGTCGCGCTCAGCGATGACGGCACCACACTCGCCGCCGGCGCACCGCACGAAGCCAGCGCCTCCGCGGGTATCAACGGCAATCAACGCGACAACTCTCTTTTCGATGCGGGCGCTGTATACGTGTACGCGCGTAAAGGCGAGCACTGGGTCCAGCAGGCGTACATCAAGGCCTCGAATCCGAAATCGAGCGCTGAGTTCGGCCATGCCGTGGCGCTGAGCGCAGACGGCAACACGATGGTGGTGTCGGCGTTCTGGGAATCGAGCAACGCGAAAGGCATCAACGGCGACCAGAAAGACGAGTCGATTCCGCAGGCCGGCGCGGTCTACGTGTTCACGCGCCGCGGGACGACCTGGACGCAACAGGCTTACGTCAAAGCGTCGAATACCGGGGAGGCAGGAACCGCCGATGCCTTCGGCGACGGCGATCAGTTCGGTTTCTCGATCGCGCTGAGCGGCGATGGCAACACGCTCGCCGTTGGCGCGCTGACGGAAGACAGCGCCGCGACCGGCATCAACGGCAACCAGGCCGATAACTCGATGCAATCGGCGGGCGCCGTCTACGTCTTCACTCGCAGCGGCGCCACATGGTCGCAACAGGCCTACGTCAAGTCAGCGCAGATCGATGCCGGTGACATGTTCGGCTACGCGGTCGCGTTGACCACCGACGGCAACATCCTCGCGGTTGGCGCCTTCGACGAAGACGGATCGGCGCGCACCATCAACGGTCCGGTCGATAACAGAGCGAATGGATCCGGAGCCGCGTACGTCTTCACGCGAACCGGCACGACGTGGTCGCAGCAGGCATACATCAAGCCTTCGAATGGCGAAGCGCAGGACTCCTTCGGCGTCGCCGTTGCGCTCAACGACGACGGGACAACGCTGCTTGTGGGATCGCTGGACGAAGATTGCTCGGCAACCGGTATCAACGCGGCACCATGTGACACCGACCAGAAGGAGGACGTGTCGATGGGCGCCGCCTATGTCTTCGTTCGCAGCGGGACGGCCTGGTCGCAGCAGGCGTTCATCAAGTCGTCCAACATCGGGTTCAACGACTGGTTTGGTTCCAAGCTCGCGTTGAACGGCGACGGCAACGTCGCGGCCATCGGCGCGTCGCTCGAAGACAGCAACGCGAAGGGCATCAACGGCAACCAGAAGGACGAATCAGCCACGGAGGCCGGCGCCGCATATCTGTTTGTGCGAACCGGCACCACCTGGAAGCAAGAGGCGTACATCAAGGGATCGAACACTGAAGCCTACGACGAGTTCGGCAGCTCACTCGCGCTAGACCAGAGCGGCCGTACACTGATCGTCAGCGCTCGGGGCGAAGACGGAGGCGGGCGGGGCGAAGGCGGAAAGCAAACCGACAACTCGGTCGATGAAGCCGGCGCCGTCTACGTCTTCCGAATCACGCAGTAACGGCCTACGAATCGAAACGGTAGGCCGTGTCGTTGGAGGTAACGGCCATCTCGCCTGATGGACCGAACGCCACGCCGATGAAGCCGCATCCCGCCACGAGAAGCTCGGGCTCGCCCTCGAGATCCTTCAGACAATACAACCCGCTGCGACCGGCGAGAGCGTCGACGACGTGAAGACCGCCATTGCCTGGCGAGAACGCAAGGCCTTGAGGACGGCCGAACGTCGCGAGGACAGAGCGCACGTTGCCGTCGGAGCCGATGCGATAGACGTGATCGTAAGTCGAGAGCGTCGGACCGCTGGCGAAGAGCTCACCGTCAGGACTGATCGCGAGGTGAAAGGCGGCGACGCTTGCGGGTAACGTCGCGAACGGCTCCGCATGGCCGTCGCGAACTCGAAAGATCGTCCCCGATCGATCGCCGACGTACAGCCGCCCTTCGCCATCGAACGCAAGGCCACACGCCACACCCAGCTCCGACACGACCAGTTCATGTTTGCCTTCGTGCGTGACGCGATAGACGGCGCCTTCGAATCGGCTCGAAACATACAGGTGTCCGTCGGGTCCGATCGCCATCGACGTCGCGTTGACGATGCCGGAGACGAACGGCTCGCGCGTTCCGGCGCGCGTCACTCGAAAGATCGAAACCGGCGATTCCTGGCCGCGCGATCCGCTGTAGGTGACGAACAGATTACCGTCGGCATCGAAGATCGGGTTGTCCACCTGGTGAAGACCCGTCGCCCACGCGCCTCCGACGTTGACGTACGCAGTTGCGCCGGGAAGGTCCTCGATGCGAATCGGCGCCGGACCTGATTCGACGTCCGGCGGAATAGCCACGACGATGCGCGTGCTCGACGCGAACGCCACGAGCGCACGCTGACCACCGACGGTCACTTCAGGGATCGTGTCGACGGGAAACCCCGAGCCTTTCAGCGTGATGCGCCCGCCTTCGACGGCGCGCAGCGGGGTTACCGAGGCAATGGTGGGCCTAGCCAAACTTCTTGCTTAAGTATCGTCTAGCTCGACGTTCCAATACAGATAGTCACGCCAGCTCTCGGGTGCGTCTCGCAGCCCGACCGTGATGCGAATGGCCGGCGCGGAGTCAGGTCTCCGTGGGGGCTTGAGCAGCCTCATCCCGGCCTCGGCGGGCGTGCGTCCGCCCTTGAGCCGATTGCATCCGACACAGCAGGTGACGATGTTCTCCCAGTCCTTGCGGCCACCCTGGGCAACGGGAACCACGTGGTCAAACGTCAGGTCAGTCGTTGGAAACGCCTGGTGGCAGTACTGGCAGATATACCGGTCACGCGAATAGATATTCGCCCGCGAAAACGGAACGTAGTCGAACCGGCGCTTGATCTTGACGAACCGAAGCAGCCGGATGACCGACGGAAGCTTGAACGTGAACTTGACCGAGTGCACCTCGCGGTCGTGATGGGCGATGACCTCCACCTTGCCCTGGCACCACAGCGTTATCGCCTTCTGCCAGTCGACGACCTTGAGCGGCTCGAACGTCGCGTTTAGGAGAAGCGCCTGCTGCATATCTGGAACCCATGATGCAAGAGGGCGAGAGGGCTGTCAAGGTTCCGACACCATAAACTCTAAGCAACAGGAGAGTTACGACGATACACTGACATGAGGATGACGGCACGTGCCGGTTGGTTCCTCGTATCGGTGCTCTCATCGGCCATCCTCGCCGGGTGCGCGAGTGGTGGCGGAGCGCCGAGGCCACAGCCGTTCCCGGGCGCAAACACACCTCCGCCCGCACGCACGGACACCGCTGCGTCTACCGATCTGATCGCGACTGCGATGGCTCTCCGAGGTACTCCGTACCGAAATGGCGGAACGGAGCCGTCACGCGGGTTCGATTGCAGCGGCTTCGTGCAGTGGGTCTTCGCCCAACACGGGACGAGCCTCCCGCGCGAAACGCGTGCGCAGTACGACGAGGGAAAGAAGCTAAAGCGCGACGATGTCCGGGCGGGCGATCTCGTGTTCTTCGAGACCGTCAGTCGAGGGCCTTCGCACGTGGGCATCGCGCTGGGAGCGGGCCAGTTCGTCCATGCACCGAGCTCACGCGGTGTCGTACGAGTGGAGAGTTATACGAGCCGCTACTGGGCGTCGCGATGGGTCGGCGCCCGGCGCGTTTCCTAAGCGGCGCGAACCTTCCCCTTCCGCGCGACCGCACCATCGGCCCAGAACCTTCGCGTCACCAGATCCTTCTCCGAGAAGTGCGTGGTCACTCGCGGCAACTCGAGCGGCTCGACCGGACAGTCGTGGATCTGTGCTTCCGGCTGCGGCCTGACGACCTCGATGTAGCGCCGTGGATACGACGAGGCCTTGAAGGTGGTGGCGACCACACCGCCATACCGTGCGGTCAGGCCCGCGAAGTCGTAGCGCAGGAACTCGAGCCTCTGTGGATCGGGATCGCTGGTCAAATACTGCGTGACCATCTCGACGACATCCTTGAAGAAGGCCGGGCTGTGGCACTTCGTCGAGGGTGACCCGTCGGCGCGTTCGATGCGGCGGATGCCCGGCTGCTGCGGATCGATGTGGTGGAGCTCATGGATGATCGTGTCCAGCTTCGCCATCCAATGGGGATGTCCGGCGTATCGGGCCCGTTTGCTTGCACTGATTCGACGCTGGTCGCAGAACCGCGGCAGCGTGAACGACACCATGTAATCGATCTGATTCCCGCAGACGCGCACGACCGGTGACTTCGTGACGAACCACTCCGATCGGCGGGTCAGCGCCCCGGTCGTTTGATCACGCCAGAAGTAATAGCCGGGATCGCTCGCGGGAAGCGAAACACAGTGACACGTCGCGTACGGCCCCTCCCGGTCGGCGCGTCCCGAGCGCGCGAACACCAGGATACGGTTCATGTCCAGAAACGACAGCCTGGGCACGCGCAGGACGATATCCGACATCAGCTGCCGGACGTGCTCGGTGTAGTTCATCATTTGAGCATTCACTTTTTCGGCGCCAACTCGAACGACCTTCACTGAGCCATACGCACACAGTTGCTCACGCTGGCGGACTCTGTTCCGCGGGTGGTTCCGGCGCCGATTCTGCCGGGACCTCCGCTTCCCCACCGCCCTCCCGGGCATCTTCCTCGTCAACCGACAGTGGAAATCTCGGCGGGAGCGCCGGCTCGGGCTCCACGTCGGATTCCAGATCAGGGGTGCTGGCCACTCGCGGCGCGGACTGGTCTCCGCTGCCCATGCGGGCGAGGATGATTCTCTGGCGTCGCAGGAGACGGCGCGTCGGCCGAGCTGGTGTCAGCAGCCTGGGGTTGACGATCGCACCGGCGAGAAGCGCCGACTGCTGGCGAGAAAGTGACGCTGCCGGGGTATCGAAGTAGGTCCGGGCCGCGGCCTCGGCGCCCCAGACCCTGTCACCCCACTCGATCACGTTCAGATAGAGCTCGAGGATCCGCGTCTTGGACAACGCGACCTCGAGACGCCGCGCGATGATGAGCTCCTTGACCTTCCGCATCGGATCGTACGAAGGCGAGAGGTAGAGATTCTTCGCGAGCTGTTGCGTGATCGTGCTGGCGCCACGCGGCGCCTGCCCCTTTGCGAGACCGTCGTGAATCGCCCGGCGAATCTCCTCGACGTCGATCCCTTCGTGATCCCAGAACGCGCTGTCCTCTGCGACGAGCACGGCGCGTTTCAGGTTGGGCGAGATCCGCGAATAGGACACCCACCGGTACGCGTACTTCGGCTTCAACCCATCGGCTTCCGCCTCGCGCTCGCGCAGCCGCATGAATGCGGTCGACGCCGGGTTGACCGTCGCAAGCGGCCGAACGTCTGGAAGCATCAGGTAAACGTACGAAACGAGACCGAATCCAACTCCCGCAACTCCGGTCACAATTCGTAGCGGACGCCGGGAGAAACGGATCGCGGCCACCTATGTCTCTGTCCTCCAGGTCCACTCGTACGCGGGCGCGACCCGCTCGCTACACACCTATGCCGTGACGAGCGCGGAACGCAACGACGCCGAAGCCGCCGCAACGCCCGCACCTTCGGGCACGCGATGCCCGTGCGTCGCCAGCGCGCCTTCGCACGCAGCGAGAAACTGCAGCAGTGTCTGCGGGGTCGAGCTGGCCCCCATCAGGCCCACGCGCCAGATCTTTCCGGCCAGCGGACCGAGGCCTGCGCCAACTTCGATGTTGTAGGTCGTCAGCATCGTGCGGCGAACCGCAGCCTCGTCGACGCCAGCCGGCATCTTCACGGCGTTGAGCGTCCAGAGCCGTTCGGCCTCAGGTGGAAGCAGTGAAAGGCCCATGGCTTCAATGCCGGCCACGAGAGCGTGATGGTTGCGCTCGTGACGTGCCTGGCGCGCGGCAAGCCCCTCCTCCTCGACCATGAGCAGCGCCTCGCGCAACGCGTAGATCAGCGTGCTCGACATGGTGTGGTGGTACTTGCGCCCGACCCAGTAATCCTCGAGAAGTTTGAGATCGAGATAGAAACTGCGGCACGGGATTAGCCGCTCGCGTGCCGAGCCTGACACCGCAATCGGCGCCATGCCGGACGGAGCGCCAATGCACTTTTGCGTGCACGAGTACGCGATGTCGACGCCCCAGCCTGCCAGATCGACTTCGTGTCCACCGAGCGACGTCACCATGTCGACGATGGTGAGTGCGCCATGTTCACGCGCGACCGCCGCCAGCTCTTTGACTGGATTGCGAACGCCGGTCGATGTCTCGGCGTGCACCATGCCGATGACGTCAGCGCCTTCCCGTTTGAGCTCGTCGCGGAGTCGCTGCGGATCGACTGCGCGTCCCCACTCGACATCGATGCGGCGTACTGTCGATCCGTAGCGCTGGAAGATCTGCGCGAGACGATCGCCGAAATACCCGGTCACGATCACGATGCCGCGAGAGCCCTCGGCGACAGCGTTCGCGACGGCCGCTTCCATGGCGGAGGTACCGGTGCCCGAAGTCGCGATCGTGAATGCCTTGCTGTCAGCGCGGAACACTCGCTGCAACGACACGCGAACCTCTTCGAGCATCGGCACGAAGTCGGGATCGAGATGGCTGAGTACTGGCGCCGCCATCGAGCGCATCACGCGCGGCGGTATGAGGCTCGGCCCTGGACCAAGCAGAATGCGTTCAGTCGACGGTAGTTGCATAGAGAAAGCGATCAGCGCAGCGCGGCAGACTGGCCAGCGGGCATGAGTGGAATCACTCCGAGTGCGTCGAGCTGACCACGGATGCTATCGATGCTTGAAGGAGCCGCGGAACGAAGCGGCGGCCGCGGCGGTCCGCTTGCAAAACCCATTAAGTGTAACGCAGCTTTCAGCCCGGGCACACCATACGTACCGCCTACTGACTTGGCCAGCGGCAACAGGCGTTGCTGCAGAGTTCGTGCCTCATCCAATCGGCGGTTACGCACGAGCGTCGCAAGTTCGACACACTCATCCGGCACGAGAGCCGCCAACGCGAGAATCGCGCCGTCACATCCCGCGCACAACGCGTGAACGAACGTCGTCGCCGATCCTGCGAGCACAGTGAAGTCGTCTGGTGTACGCGACACGAACTCTGCGATCTGTGCGATATCACTTCCCGATTCCTTCATCCCGACGATGTTCGGATGGACGGCCAATCGCTCGACAGCATCCGGCAGCAGATTCACTCCCGTGAACATCGTCACGTTGTAGAGCAGTACCGGGACGGGCGATGTGTCGGCGACTTCCGTGTAATGGCGAACGAACACGTCGGTCGTCATCTGCGACTTGAAGAACGACGGCGTCCGCACCAGCACGGCGTCGACGCCGGCGGCGGCGGCTCGCCTCGTCGCCTCGATCGTCGCGCGCGTGGACTCGCGTCCGGTGCCAGCTATCAGCGGGCGGTTGGACGGAACGCCTTCGCGAACGACGTCAACGATCCGATCGGCCTCGGCATCGTCGAGTTGCGCGGCCTCACCGTTTGAGCCCAACACAACAAGTCCGGTGAGAGAGGTTTCCATCCATCGTGAGACGTTGCGCCGGAGTCCCGCTTCGTCGAGCGTGTCGGTGGATGTGAAGGGGGTGACGATCGGCGTGAAGATACCTGTGAAGCGCTTCATGGCTCCAATTGTACAGGCGCGCGCCCGTGGCTTTGGGCCAACAGGTTGACACCGAGAACCACCACGAAAATGGCGGCAGCGGGCGCCAGCGACCACGGCGCATCTCCGAGGAGCGCGACGTTCGACGCATCCTGCAACATCGTTCCCCACGTCGGAATCGTGCTCGGAAAGCCGAGGCCGACATACGACAGCGTCGCTTCACCGAGCATGAACGCGGGCACCAGGAGCGACGCTTGCGTTCGCAGGAAGCCGGCGGACGCCGGCAGCAGATGGCGGAACAGCACGCGGCCATCGCTCGCCCCTGCGGCATGCGCAGCAACCGCATACTCACGCTCGCGTTCAACGAGCACGATCGCCCTGACGCCCCGCGCCACGATCGGCCAGCCGAGGAGTGTGAAGATGCCGATCAGAAGCACGAAGACCGTCGATGGAGGCAACACCAGCGGAAGCACTGCGCGCAGGACGAGAGCCACGTAAATCGCCGGAAGCACCAGCACGAACTCCGAGACGCGAGAGAGCACGCCGTCGAGCCAGCCACCGGCGTAGGCCGCCAGCCCGCCCACGCAGGCACCGACTATCGTCGCGAGCAAAGCCGAGACGAGCGAGACCACCAGCGTTGCACGCGCACCGTACAGCAATCGAGAAAAGATGTCGCGACCGTAGCCATCCGCGCCGAGAAGCAGAAGCGGCGCTCCCGCATCCGGATCACCGGTGACCAGCGTGCCGCCGGTGAACCAGCGCAGCGGTAGGTGCACAAACGTGTCCGCCTCGAAGCGACGCTCGAGACGACTGACGACATGCCATGGGTTGATGAACGGCGCGTGCAATCCATCGCTCAAGAGGTGAATGGGGGTTGGCGGAGCGTAGAGCAGATCGTCGAACCGCTGATTTGGTGGATTGGGAGCGAGCCACGGCGCAGCCGCCGCCGCCATCGCGATCAGCAGGAGCAGCGACCACGCCGCGCGCCTCATCCCGCCGACTCCTGTCTCACGCGCGGGTCTGCGGCCGCCAGCAGCAGATCGCCGGTCATCGTCCCCAGCGCGAGGAACGCGGCCCCAGTCGCGGCGCATGCTGCCACGAGATACACGTCGCGTGCGCGAAGCGCTTCGAACGTCAGGCGTCCCAGGCCTGGCCACGCCGTCACGAATTCGACGATGAACGAGCCCGAGAGCAGAGCACCGATGGCGAGCCCGTAGACAGCGCAGATCGGACGCAGCGACGAAGGCCAGGCATGGCGCAGGAGGACACGGCTCGCCGGCACTCCACGGGCGATGGCGGCCAGCACGAACGGTTGCTGGACCGCATCGGACATCGATTGAGACTGAAGCCGCTCGAACGTCGCAGCCATCGGCAACGAAAGGGCCAGCACTGGCAACGGCAGGTGCCAGAGGACGTCGATCATCCAGGCTGACCACGACGGATCGCTGGCCGCCGACGACACCATTCCGCCTGCCGGCAGCCACCCCGTTCGGGCAGCGAGGAAGACAAACGCAAGCGATGTCACCAGCGGAGGGAGCGAGACGCATACGAGCGAGACACTGCGAACCAGCAGCGGCAGCGGTCCCGATCGAGCTCCGGTGAAGACACCGAGTGCAAGCCCGACCAACGTCGCGGTCAGAAGCGAGACGACTCCAAGCAACGCGGTGTTCGCGGCCGCTCGAGCGACGAGCGGCGCAACAGGCCGGTTGTAGAGAAAGGACTCTCCGAGGTCGAAGCGCATCGCCCGACCGGCCCACAGCACCCACTGTGAGATCGGACTTCGATCCAGATTGAAACGGCTCCGGGTCCTCTCGACTTCGACCTGCGAGGCGAATGGCCCGAGCTGCGAGGTCACATCGCCCGGGGCAAGCCGCGCAAGCACCAGGGCTGCGGATGACGTGATGGCAATGAGGATGACGGCGAACAGCAGCCGGCGGGCGAGAAAGCGCGCCATCAACGAGCGCCCGCGATGCTGAACGAGTCAGCATTCCACAGCACGGGTGGACGCAGGATCGAAGGCACCACCCCGCGCAGCCGCTGGCTGTGCGCGTAGTACAGCCGCGGTGACGCGAAATACAGCACGGGGACATTCTCGGCGAGTACGTTCTGAACCTCGGCGAAGATCTCCCGTCGGCGCTCGAGGCCGACTGTTGTCGATTGCTCACCCATCAGCATATCGATGCGCTGCTCCCAATCCGTCGCCGGCTTTTCCTGATGCATGTTCCACAGGTGCGCCGATCCGGAACTGAGCCAGTAATCGAGGTTGCCTGCCGGATCGAGATCGGTCGTCAGCGGCCGCATGTAGATCGCGTCGTAGTCGCAGGCCAGCAGCCGCGTGACCATCGCGGAGAACTCGAGCGGCACGACGTCGAGCGCGATTCCAACCGCCGCAGCCTGCTCGCGAAGAACCGTGGCGCCGCGCTCGTAGTACCCGATGCCCTGTTGCGTGATCACCGTGAAGCGCGCCTCGGTCCCAGCCTTGTCTTCCACGACGCCATTGCCATTGCGATCCTCGAGGCCGATGCTCACGAGCAGCTGACGCGAGCGTGCAACGTCGAACGGGTAGCGGGGCACGTTCGGTGAGAACCACAGTCGGTTGCCGGGCGTAATTGGACCCCAGATCGGAACGGCCTCGCCGAGGAACACCGTCTGCGCGAATGCTTCGCGATCGACGGCGTGAGAGATGGCCTGCCGGAACTCGCGCCTGCTGACGAAGGCGAATCGCGGGTCGCGCGCCTTCTTCTCCGGCTTCAAACAGAACCAGAACGCGTCTGCGTCCGGCGACACACCGAGCTCGACCATCGTCAGCTTGCCTTCAGCCTCGGCGCGACGCACGGGAATGTAGTCATCCGATCGCAGCTCGCTGTGCGTGACATCGGTCGCTCCCGATTGCAGCCTCAGGAGCTCCGCGTTTTGATCCGGCACGATCTCCAGCACAAGACGATCGATGTACGGGAGTGCATCGCCGTTCTCGGCTTTGCGCCAGTACTTTTGATTTCGATCAAGGACGAGACGCTGTCCAGGCTGATACTCGCGCAGTGTGAACGGGCCCGTGCCTACGAGGTCGCTGGGCACCGTCGTCGTCCCCCACGCCTGCGCGAAGGTGCCGGATGCCAGCGCCGATTCGAGCTTGTGCCTCGGCATGATCGGCAGCATGTCGAGCAGCCGGATTCCTGGGCCGGAGGGCGACGGGTACATCAGGACGACGGTCGAAGCGTCAGGGGCGGTGGCTGTGATTGGCTGCCCGTTGATCGTGAGGCTGCTCGCCACCGGGCTCTTGACGTTCGGATCGTAGGCGGCTCGAAGAGAGAAGAGCACGTCCGCTGACGTGAACGGCGTTCCGTCCGACCAGACGACGCCCTGCCGAAGGTGCAGTGTGTGGGTCCGACCATCCTCGGCCGATTCCCATCGCTCGGCGAGCCATGGCTCCAGCTCGAACGTCGACCGGTTGATGCGAACCAATCGTCCCTGCATCAGCATCGCAAGGACCTCGGTCGTCTGGTCGCTGGCGACGAGTCGATTGAAGGTTCGAGGCTCCGCCCTCAGGGAGGCGACGACCTGCCCGCCGCGCTCGCGAGGCTCGCTCGTCGATTTCGATGGACCGCCACCGAGCGATGAGCGCTCGGGCTCGCAGCCGCGCCACCAGAGAAGTGCACCGGCGAACACGACGCCCATGACGAGCACGCCTGGCATGCGCGAACGAGGCGGCGTCAATCCTGGCCACCCCGGCCAACTTGTTGGCCGATCAAAATAATTCGTGCAAACCTCGACATATCGCGCCTTCGCTCAACTGTGACCATAGTGTCAGTCAACGACCTGCCCGAGTGCGCCGATCCGTCGCATCCCCTTCGTTGAGCTTCCTCCGCAGAAACCCGCGCGCATCAGTAGCTTAAGGGATTCAGCGCGTTAACTGTTTAGATTGGCACCTCACCCGCAGTAAGGGAATTCCCGTAGGAGTTCCCAAACATGTTTGAGTCCCCCCTGACCACAGAGTCATCCAGTTTCGAGCCGCGACTCGGTCGCAGCGTCACCATCGATCAGGCAGCCGCACTTCTCGGTGTCTCGCGTCGCACCGTCTACAACCGCATCCGTGACGGTCGGCTCCGTACCGTCCGCACACTCGGTGTTTCGCAGCGCGTTCTCGTCCAGTCGCTCTTCGACCTGGGATTCAGACCGCAGGCCTTTTCGACCTCAGCGTCGGGCGCGTCTCTCGGAGTCAGCCCGGCAGTTCGACTGTAACTTCCGAACAAGAAGGCAACCGCCATGGCCAGATTCAACACCCGGAACCTTCGATTCGCCGTTGTCCTGTGTGCCGCTTTCGTCTTATCGGCCGACGCCGCGTCAGCCCAAGGGCGGCATGCACGCCTTTCCAAGGATCTCGCGGAGCGCCTGCGCGCAGGCGACGTTCAGGGGGCGAGCGTCATCGTCACCGGAACGGCTGCGCAGGTGGACGACCTTGCGGTGCGTCACGGGTTGCGAATCAAGAAGCGTCTGGCCACTGGAGCGGTAGTTGATGTCCCCGCGGGAACGTTAGCGGCACTGGCCGACGATCCCGCGGCCGACCACCTTTCGGGCAATCACGTGGTCACGGCCCACATGGCTGTGACCAATCAATCAATCGGCGCGGATCTCGTTCACGAGGGTGGCTGGGCCCAGGGCATCGGGCCGCTGACCGGCAAGGGCATCGGGGTGGCCGTCATCGACTCCGGCGTGGCGAATATGCCCGAGTTCAAGGGGCGCATCATCGTAACGCGCGACTTTACCGACGATCGCGGACCTGGCCTTGATCAGAATGGCCATGGCACGCACGTGGCGGGGATCATCGCCTCTGCCGGCCGCAACCGCCTCGACGACGCCGAGGGCGTGGCGCCGGGCGCGAACATCATCAGCCTGAAGGTCCTGGACGAGAAGGGCAGAGGCGTGGTCGGCGATGTGCTCGAGGCCATGGACTGGGTGCTCGCCAATCACAAGCGTTACAACATCAAAGTCATCAACATGTCGCTCGGCGGGCCCGTTACTCAGGGCTGGCGTGACGACCCGCTGTGCCAGGCGGTCGAGCGCGCCTACAGGGCGGGCATCACCGTCGTCACCTCCGCCGGTAACTTCGGCAAGGCCGAAGACGGGCGTCCGATCTACGGCGGTATCACGACGCCGGGCATCTCGCCGTTCGCCATAACTGTTGGTGCGGTCAACACCAAGGGCACGCCCTATCGGAGCGACGACGAGGTCGCCAGCTACAGCTCCAAGGGTCCGACGATGTTCGACCACCTGGTGAAGCCGGATCTGGTGGCACCGGGGAACAAGATTCTGGGTCTGGCCGCGCCTGGCTCGACGCTGGTGCGTGAGCATCCCGAGCTGGTGGTGTCGCTGAAAGATGGTCGCCGGCTGCAACTGTCCGGCACCAGCATGGCGGCGGCGGTTGTGTCGGGTGCTGTGAGCGTGTTGCTGGAGAGTGGTGTCAAAGGCACGGAGTCGGTTCGCCGACTTCTCCAACACTCAAGCAACAAGCTCTCCACGGCTTACCTGATCTCGGGTGCCGGGTCGCTGAATCTCGATCTGGCAGTGGCCTCGTTTTTGGCTCCGACCACCGCGTCCGCTCTCATAGCCCAGTCCAATCTCACGCCGTCGAAGATGACATTCTGCACGGCCTCGACGTGTCGCGCTGCTACACGGTCTGACGGCATCGTATGGTCTGACGGCATCGTGTGGTCTGACGGCATCGTGTGGTCTGACGGCATCGTGTGGTCTGACGGCATCGTGTGGTCCGACGGCATCGT
>Ga0070674_100000329_pt1 | contig 23441 bp, 21 predicted proteins | sample KBSM33metaG_FD_65344 | JGI IMG/M metagenome (GOLD analysis project Ga0070674, IMG submission 65344) | Miscanthus rhizosphere microbial communities from Kellogg Biological Station, Michigan, USA - KBS M3-3 metaG | ecosystem: Host-associated > Plants > Roots > Rhizosphere > Soil ... | reverse complement strand
ATCGATTCGATCGTCGGCGATGTCATGGATGCCAGGGCGGATGCACCGGGCGCCAATGACGACGCGTCGGGCGTCGCCGTCGTCCTGGAGGCTGCGCGTATCCTGTCGAAGCAGAAATTCCGCGCGACGATCGTCTATGCGGTGTTCTCCGGCGAGGAACAGGGATTGTGGGGCGGCAAGCTGCTTGCCGACACCGCCAAGGAGCGCGGCTGGAAGGTGACCGCGATGCTCAACAACGACATCGTCGGCAATTCGATCGGCCAAGGCGGTGTGGTCGCGAACAAGAGCGTACGCGTGTTCTCCGAAGGCATTCGCGAGAGCGAGGATATGAAGGGCGATCTCGCGCGACGGATGAACGGCGGCGAGGATGACGGCCCGAGCCGCGCGCTGGCCAAGACGATCGACCAGGTCGCGGCGGGCATTCCCGGCGGGCTCGACGCGTTCATCGTGCGCCGTCCCGATCGCTTCGGGCGCGGCGGCGATCACTTGCCCTTTCTCGAACTCGGCTACCCGGCGGTGCGCTTCACCGTCGCGGCTGAACGCTGGGACGGACAGCACCAATATGTCCGGACCGAGAACGGCGTCGCTTATGGCGATACGATCGACAAGATGGACTTCGCCTATCTGGCCAAGGTGGCGGCGATCAACATCGCGACGATCCGCCGGCTCGCCGCCGCGCCTGCCGCGCCGGAAGGCGTGACCGTCCAGGGCGCCTTGTCGCGCGACACGACGGTGCGCTGGCAGCCGGTCGATGGTGCGACCAAATATCGCGTGCATTGGCGCCGCGCCGACACACAGAATTGGACGACGAGCCGGGATGTTGCCGGCGCCACCGAATTAGTGCTGAAGAACGTGCCGATCGACGACAATTTCGTCGGCGTGTCGGCGGTGGCCGCCGACGGGTCGGAAAGTCTGGTAACGTTCGCTGGACCTGCGCCGCGGCGATAAGCCGGGCGACATCCCTCCCCGAACCGAACGGTTTAAGCTACCGCGACCGCCCTCGCCCCGAAACTGGCCAGATGGCATCGAGCGTCTGGCCGCGCACGACATGGTAATTGTCGTACAGGTTGACCGTCGGGTCGCAATGCGGCGTGCGGAGCGAGATGCGATCGCCGAGCGCGAGCGCGTTCGGCAAGGTCAGGACCGCGCCATGCTCGTCGCCCATCAGGAAGAAGCGCGCACCATCGGGAGTCCCGGTTTCCACCGAGGGAAGCGGCGCGTCGGTCGCCATCGACTTGATCCCGGCGTCGAGCGTGAAGAGACCCGGCGTATTGGCGCTGATCACGCTGGTGTCGATCATCAGCGACGTGTCGAACGGGATCGGTGCGCCCTCTTCCCCGGTCAGGTCGCAGGCGAGATATTCGTCGTCCATGAAAATGTAGGAGCCGACCTGGAGTTCAGTGAAGATGCCGAGGCCGGCATCAATGCGGTGCGTCCCCGTCCCGCCCCCGGTGACGATCTCCGGCGCGCCGCCGGCCTCGGCAAGCGCGGCGATGACAGTGCGGAGGTAGTCGGCGCGCTCGCGCATGGCCGTTTCGCGCTCGGCATAGGCATGGATATGCTGGTGCGAGCCGCAATAGAATTGCACGCCGCGATAGACGAGCGCGGGTAGCGCGCGGATCGTATCGAACAGTTCGACCGCGGCCTCCGGTGAGGCAACGCCGGTGCGATGGATGCCGGGATCGACGTCGATGATCACCGACAATTTGGCGTCCCCTGCCCTCTCGACCGTCTGCGCGACGGCGCGCGCATTGTCGGGGTTGTCGACCACGGTCATCAGTTCCGCCGACCGCAGGTTGAGCGCTGCGAGCCGATCGACCGCAGGCGCGGGCACGACCGGCGACGTGATATGCAGCCCGGTGATGCCACCATCGGCCAGCGCTTCGGCCTCGCCGATCTTGGCGCAGCACAGCCCGATTGCGCCTGCCGCTATCTGGCGCTTGGCGATGTCGACGCTCTTGTGCGTCTTGGCGTGCGGGCGGAGCTTTAGCCCGTGCGCCGAGGCGAACGCGGCCATCCGGCCAATATTGCTGTCCAGCCGATCAAGATCGAGCACCAGCACCGGCGTGTTGAGATCATGGCGCGAACCCTGGCGGCCGATCAGATGGGCATGCAATTGCTGGTCGTTCACGTAAGTCAGCTCCGAGCAGGAGGGGTCAGGCCGAACAGGCGTGCAAGGTCGTCATTGACGAACTTCTGGCCCGGATCGACGGTTTCGCGGACGCGCAGGAAATCGCCGGTGCGCGGATAGAGGCGCGCAACATCGTCAACGGTCATGGTGTGGCGCTTGGCCCAATGTGGGCGGCCGCCCGAGCTGCGCAGCACCGCCTCCATTTCGGTGAACAGGTCGCGCCACGGCATCTTGGCATATTGGTGGAACGAGATGGAAGCGGCCGGGCCGGCGTGGAACGGGCTCATCCAGATATCGTCGCCGGCGGTCAGGCGGAATTCGAACGGGAAAGCGACGGGCAGCTTGCGGCGGCGGATATAGGCGATCGCTTCCATCAAGGTCGGCAGGCCGGCCGCGCGCGGCACTTCATATTCCATTTCCTCGAACCGGATCGTGCGGTCGGACGGAAAGACGCGCCAGGCAGGCCCGACACGCTGGGTCGGCTTGGCGCTCATCTTCATCATGAAGCGCTGCAGCATGGGGATCAGCCTGGGCACGCGCCGCCCGATTTCGCAGACGTTGCGAAAGATCGATTCGTCGATGTCGGTGGTGTGCTTGAGGTCGCCGCTACCTTCGACCGGATGCAGCGTCTTGAAGATCACATAATCGGCATAAGGGAAGACGAAGAACTCGAAATGGCGCGTGGCGGCGCCGAGCTCCTCCCAGCGCTCGGCCATTTCGGCAAGCGGGCGGCGCTCGATCCGCTCCTCGAGATAATAAGCCGGCAAAACATTGATGCGGATCCGCGTGGCGACCCCGAACAGGCCGAGCGACAGGCGCTGCGCCTGATAGAGATCGGGATTTTGGTCGGGGCCGCATTCGACCAGGCTGCCGTCAGCCAGCATCAGTTCGAAACCGCAGGCCTGGGTCGACAGGCTGCCGAGCTCCGCCCCGGTGCCATGGGTACCGGTGGCGGTCGCGCCCGCCAGGGACTGCGGATTGATGTCGCCCTGATTGATCAGCGACAGCCCCTCGGCCCATAATGCCTCGGTCAGGCGGTCGAGTCCCCAGCCCGCAGGTACCCAGGCCGTGCGGCGATCCGGCGCGATGTCGATGCCGCCTTCGTAGTCGCTCATGCTGAGCAAGGTGCCCGACGTCTCACACAGCGGCATGAAGGAATGGCCAGCACCAGTGACGCGCACTTTGTCGGCGGCCTGGACCAGGCCCGCCAACTCGGCGCGGGTCTTTGGGCGCTCGATACGCTGCGGACGAGCGGCGACGCTGCCCGACCAATTGTGCCAATCCATGCCTGCTCTCTCCATGGGCAGCGGTCAGTCGAAATGTTCGAGATAGCGTGCGAACATCACGCATACTTCGCGGTTGATGAGGTCGGCGTCACGGTCGGGTTCCTCGACCACCATCTCGCTCGCCGAGTAACCGAGCTCGACGATCAGGCGGCAGGCCACCTGTACCCGCCGCTCATCGCTATTGGGATATTGCCGGCGCAGCGTCTCGGCGAACGCGCCCGCCACCATGTCGCGCGAGCGGATGCGCAGATCGTTGAGCAAGGGCACCGCGCGCAACGCGCGGCCGATCGCGATGCCGCCGGGAAATTCGCGATGGACCGCAACCATCCGTTCCTGGATTGCGATGCTCTTGGCCAGCCGTTCCTCGAACGTCCCGCCGGTCAGGCCACCCTCGGTGACCCAGACGAGCACCTCATCGTCCTGCGCGCGCATCAGGCGGTCGCCCAGTTCTTTAAGCACCGCATATTTGTTGGGGAAGTAGCGATAGAGCGCCGGCGGGGTCAGCCCGGCCCGCTGACAGATCAGGTTGGTGGTAAGTTGTTCGAAGCCGATCTCGCGCAACAATTCGCCGGCGACCTCAAGGATAAGTTCAAACGTGTCCTGGCCACGCGCCTGGATCGGGCGATGTTTGGTCGCGAGCGGGATCGCTCGGCGGCGGCGCTTGCCGCTCGCGGGCTTGGCGGCGGAATCGGAAGGCGAAGAAGCTATGGTCATGCGGCGAGGGAGTGGCTTTTGGCCCGGACAAAGTACAGCAGCATGACGATGACGAGCGATGTCGCGAGGAGGCCGATGCCGAGGATCAGGCTTTGCCGTACATCCGCCTCACCAACGAACAGTGACGCCAGGAACGGGCCGGCGCTGCAGCCGAGCAGCGCCGCACCCGATCCGAACATCGCCGCGCGCCGCGTCGGGTCGGCGTCGATCACCAGCGGCGTGAAGAAGGGCGAGGCGAACATCCACAAGAAGCCGAACATCGCCGACACCGTCAGGAAAATGGTGACGCCGGGCAGATAGGCGAACACGATCATCGCGGCCCCCATACCCACCAGCGAGACGATCAAGGTCGGCGCCGTCGGCAGGCGCCCGGCCGCGAAGGTGGCGACCAATCCGCCCGCGACCTGCGCGCCGAGCGACAGCGCCATCGCCAGCCCCGCGGTGCCTGCGGGATGCCCCGACTGGCGCGAGAGCGGCTCGACATAGATCCACACCGCCAGAATGCCGGCATTGAACGCGAAGGCGGCGGCGAGCGCGACCAGCCCGCGCGTGCTCAGCCGCCCGGTCGGCTCATCAGGATCGACCGGCAGCACCGCCAGGCTGTTGGGAACCACCAGTCCGGCAAGACCGGTCGCGATGCCGATCGCGGCAAGCACGGCGAACCCCGCTCCTACGCCAGCCGCCCCCTCTACCAGGGCACCCAATGCCGCAACGATAACCGCTTGCGCCAGCGTCTGGACGGTCAGATAGATTGCCGCCCAACGATCGGGTCGCGCCGAGCGCACGATCATCGCGGTCATCAGCCAGATCAGCGCGCCGCTCGGGATGCCGTTGAGGCCGCGGACAAGGACCACCGTCCAGCCGTCGACGACAATCGATACTGCATTGAGCGCGGCCATCGCCAGCCCGCACAGGATCGTCAGCAACCGCAGGTTCCTGATGCCGTAGAGCGGTCCGGTCAGTCCCGCCGCCACACCCATCGCCAGCAATTCGGCGGTCCCTGCCTGGCCGAGTTGCGCGGAGCTGATCCGGCCGGATGCTTCGAGCCCGCCCAGTAGCAACGGGCCCACGCCGGCAAACAGGATGCCCGCGACGCCCGCGAACAAGATGGCGCCGATCTGTGCCGCGCCAGGGCGCGGGCCGATCCAGCCTCGGTCACTCTCGCTGGCGATGACGGTCATCCCGACGCTCCCCTCAGTAATGCGCGCGGAGATAGAGACCGTAGGTGCGCGGCGGCCCGACGCTGACGACATCGAAGCCCAGGCTCGCGATCGGCGTGATGTCTGAGATGTTGGTCTCTCCGAAGATGTTCTTTCCCCACACACCGATCTCGAGCTTGTTGCGAACGAGCTGCACGCCCAGCCGCCCGTCGACATAGACCCTGGCCTGGTCGCTCAGTCGCGGCGTGTTGGCGGTATCGAAGAACACCTTGCTGCGATAGCTCGCGCTGACATTCGCGACGATCGCACCGAACGATACCGGCTGGGTATAGTCGACCGCGGTCTGGACGCTGATCTTGGGTGCCGACGGCAGCGTGTTGCCCGAATAATCGGCGCCGGCCGACACGAAATTTCGGTAGGTCGCGTTGAGATAGGCCGCGTTCATCGAGATGGTCAGACCGCGCGCCGGCGTCGCCTCGAGCTCGAGTTCGCCGCCATACATGCGCGCGGCGGACGCGTTGGTGAACAGCTGGCGCGTGATGAAGCCGTCGATCACCGTCGTGTAGACCTGAAGGTTCTGATAATCATAATAGAAGGCAGCCAGGTTGGCGCGTAGCGTGTGGTGGAGCAACTCGGCCTTCAAGCCGGCTTCATAGGCATTGACGGTCTCGTCCTTGTACGGCCCGATATCGGCGATATTGCCGGTCTGACCACTGAAGAAGCCGCCGCTTTTCGTCCCGCGACTGTAACTCGCATACGCGTTCACATCGGGCGTGAAGCGATATTGCAGCCCGAATTTGCCCGACACCGAATCGAAGGTCTTCGAGCCATCGAAGGTGAAGAACGGCGTGCCGGTGTTCGTCTCCCCGCTAAAATAGTGGAAATCCTTGTGGTCGGCCGAATAGCGCAAGCCGACGGTTGCGGTCAGCCGGCTGGTCAGGTCGTAATCGAGCTGGCCGAACGCGGCATAGCTGTCGGTCTTCTGTGCCAGCGGCCAGACGAAACGCCCGATTCCCGACAGTGGGTCGGCAGGCAGGATCGCCAGCACGTCATAAGCCGAATTGTTGGTCAGATCGTCATGGGCATAATAAAGCCCGAACACGTAACGCAGCGCCGGCTTGCCGCTCGATTGCAAGCGCAGTTCCTGGCTGAACGTGTTCTGCCGCGCGATATAGCTGGCGGTGATCACCGGCAGCGGGTTGGCGTCGGTTTCTTCCTGGTCGTTACGCTTGGCATGCTGATAACCGGTCACCGCGACAATGTCGGCCGCACCGAGATTGATGGTCAGCGTGTTGGCGACGGTGAACAGGTTGACCCGATCCTTCCCCTCGAAGCTGTAATCGCCCTCATAGAGGTTCTTGCTGGCATTGGCGTAGCCGAGCACGTTGGTGCAGTTCGCAGTGCCATAATAAGCCGGCGCGCAAAGGCCGTCGGGGCCAGCAACGTCCGGGCTGACCGGGAACAGGGTGCGGTTATAGGCCCAGATCGACCCGCCGCGAGACTTGCCGACGGTGACGGCGAGATCGTCGGTGATCGCGCCGGACGGCGTGAAGTGGACGCTGCCGCGCACCGCCCAGCGATCGGCGTTATTGCCGCGATTGCCGGTCAGCCGGTTGACCGAATAGCCATCGTCGCGCTGGTAGAGGCCGGCGACGCGCACCGAGAGCAGGTCCTTGGCCAGCGGCAGGCTGACTCCGCCTTGGAGGTTGACCGAGTTGAACCGGCCATATTCGGCCAGGAAATCGGCTTCGACGTCGTTGCCCGGCTTGCGGCTGGTGACGTTGACCGCGCCACCCGTGGTATTGCGGCCGTAGAGCGTGCCCTGCGGGCCGCGCAGCACTTCGGCCTGTTGCAGGTCGAAGAACGCGAAGCGCTGCGCCAGCGGCGAGCCGACATAGACGCCATCGGCATAGATGCCGACTGCGCTGGCGGTTGCCGGGTTGAAGTCGTTGACGCCGACGCCGCGGATGAAGATGCGCGGATTGGCGCCGTTATCGTCCGACTTGATCTGCAGGCCCGGAGTCGCATTCGACAAATCGACCAGGTCGAGGATGCGCTTGTTCTCGAGCGTCTTGCCGGTCACCGCGCTGACCGCGACCGGCACATCCTGGAGATTTTCGGCGCGCTTCTGTGCCGTGACGATGATGTCGTCGACCCGCGGCGCATTATCGTTGGGAGGCGTGGTTGCCGCCGCCGGAGGATTGCCGGGCGGCGCGTCCTGCGCCGATGCCGACCCGACCCATGCAAGGGCCACCAGCGAAACTCCAACCCCGACTGCTCGACGCATAACCACTCCTTTTCGAGTGAAGAAGCGTAACGGTAGCATAAACTATCGTAACTGCAAGACGGATGCGGCGACAGGGATTTGCCGTTGCAATACGCAATGTTACGGATGCGTGTTGAGGGTCGGCGGCAAAGCGAACGCCAACGAAATTTCCGCCTGCGCGTCAGAAAAGCTCATGAAATGACGCTTTTGCGACTCGCCTGAGCCGACACCTCTGGCAAACGCGGGCGGCCGGACTCCGCGTCATGCGGCTGGCGTCGGATCGGGCTCGCAGATCTTCGAAAAATGGGCGAGTGCGGCCCGACTTCGGCTCATCGCAAAGCTTGGAAACTTTTGAGCTTTTGCGCGTTTTACGCGCGATCACGCAGGTCGGTTCCTTAGCGGCCGCGTCGACGTCCTGAACAGAATCGAGCCGACACCCCGAGGGGCAGCCGACCGCACCACTGAGCGGATGGCGAGCGACAGCGAACGACCTTCCTGAAGGTCGAGTTCCGCGCGCTCCGGCGGGAGGGACGCCGATCACGGCAGACGGCCCCGCATCACCCCTCCCCTTTTGCGCGCGATGGACGCCGCGCGTGGCGCATCGCGCGCAGGAGGAGGTTAGGTATATGGACCGGCAGCGCACACGCGATATCGAGATCGAGCGCGATCCCGTCGATCGGGCATCGAGGAATGGGTTTCCAGCGGACGACGCGCCGACGCGGAAGGGATTGGGACGCCGCGCCTTCGCGCAGTTTTCCACGCTCGCGCCGGACGATTGGTTGCCGCCCGACGGGCAACTCGACGAACAACTGAACGACCGTGCGGCCAATCACTGGCCGATCGTCGCAATCAAGGCGCTGCTCGCGATCGCGATGGGCGCAGCGGGCTTGGCCATCCCCGTCCCTGCTTTGGGTTCGCTGATCGTGGCCTTCGCTCTCTATTGTTTCGCCGATGGCATCGGATCGGCGGTGCTCGCCAGCCATCACGCGGTGAGCGGCACGCGCTGGGCGTGGCAGGCAGTGGCTGCGGTGGTCGGGTTCCTCGCGGGCGCGGCGGCGGTGATCTATCCCGACATGCCGATCGCCACGTTCCTGCGCCTGCTGACCGCCTGGTCATTGCTGATCGGGCTGGCCAGCGTGCTCGCCGCGGCACGGCTGGAGAACGATCACGGACGCGGCTGGCTGATCGGCAGCGGTGTCGTGCTGTTGTTCGTCGGGATCGTCACTGGTGTGGCGCTGCCATTGGCACCCGATATGGCGTTGCGCTCGATCGCCGCGGGTATTCTGGTCGCGGGCGTGCTGATGAGCGCGTTGGCAGTACAACTCCGCGCGCATCGTCCGGAGCGGACGGCCGTCAACGCCTGAAACGGAACTGCCCGTCGTCGCTATAGCGACGACGGGCAGCGCCCCCAACGAACTGGTCGATCAGCGGCAGCCGCAACTGCAGGTGCACCGCACCCTGGGCCGCCACTTCTTCACCGGCGCGCGATAGACCTTGCGGGCGACCGGGCGGTACGTCTCGGTGATATATTCAGTGGTGGTGGTCGTGGTCGTCGCGCCCGGGATCACGATCGTCGTCGTGGTGCCTGGCGGGGTGTAATAGGTGCCGGCATAGCCGCCGCGATAAGCAATGGTCGGCGCCGGTACAGGAGGCGGCACAACGCGATAATCCGCGCGTTCCTCGTAATAGCTGCTGTTGCCTCCATAGCCCGGCGCGGCATAGTCTGCGCCGAACGCCGGAGCAGGACCGCCAAAATTCGGTCCGGACGCATAGCCATTGCTGTCGTCATAAGCGTAACCGTCGTCGTAACGGTCCCAATTGATGTCATAGGCGCCGTCATAGACCACGCCATACCGGTCGACGAGCAGCGCGTCGTTGTAATAGCGGGTCCAATAATAGCCGGCGGGCGGCGTCATCAGGCCGTAGAGCTGCCAGTCACCGATCATGAAATTAGACGACAGCCAATAATTCGGGATGCGCTTGCCGCGCTTGATGCGCGAATAGCCATTCCAGCCGCCGGGCGCCTGGACGCCAGCCCACCAATAACCGCCGACACGATTGCCCCAACGGCTGTGATTGCCGTTCCAGCCGCCGCGCCATTGGCCGCCATTGTTCCAATTCCCCGGATTGCCCGGGCGCGGGCCATTGCCATTCCAGCCGCCCGGATTGCCCGGACGCGGCCCCTGCCATTGGCCGGGATTGGGGCGCGGCATCGGCTGACCTTGCGGCGCCGGTTGGCCGCCCCTCCAGCCGCCGGCGGGCGCGCCGCCATTGCCGAGTCGCTGGGCGTCGGCAGCGCCGCCGCCGAAGGCCAAAGTGGCCACAACCGCAGCAATCACTAGGGTTCGCATGGTTAACACTCCCTGTTACTCGGCGCGGCCATTAACCAAGCCAGCGCGATCAATCTTGGGAATGAGTACCAAAAACCCCTGTTTTCCGCCAGTTTTTCGCCAGCGTTATGTTTGTCCCGATCTGGATCAGGATTCAGTTGTTAACCCTGTCCGTTAACAGTCGGGCGATCTGTTCGATTCCGGCCGCATCTTCTTCATCGAAGCGCGAGGGTTCGGGACTGTCGAGATCGATCACCGCGACGACGCGATCGCCCGACACGATCGGCACGACCAATTCGGCACGGCTTGCAGCGTCGCAGGCGATATGGCCGGGGAAAGCGTGGACGTCGGCCACGAGCTGAGTCTCACGCGTCGCTGCCGCGGCGCCGCACACGCCCTTGCCGAACGGAATGCGGATGCACGCCGCCTTGCCCTGGAACGGTCCCAGCACGAGTTCGTCGCCGACATTGCGGTAGAAACCCGCCCAATTGAGGTCGGGCAGATATTGCCATAGCAGAGAGGCGACATTGGCCATGTTGGCGACAGCGTCGGGCTCGCCGGCCGTGACGGCGTCACAGGCGGCGAGGAGGTCGCGGTAGAGGTCAGGCTTTGAGCCGGCAGCGATGTCGAAGGCGTACATGATGCACCATGTAGCGATCGTGGAGGCCCTGCGGGAGGGGTGGAATGTTCGCCAATCCGGGATGAAAGCGACTCGAGCGGTCCTCAGCCGGATTTCTTCTTCGCTCGCCCGGTCCCGCCCGCATGCCGCGCGGGATATTTCTCCAGCGCCCGCTGCCACGATACACTGTCGGTCAGGCGCGACTGGACGATGCGGAGTTTTTCCCAGCCGGGGAGCTGATGGAGCAGCCGCCGCGTGGTGTCGACCAGCGCCGGCGGGATCGTCGGGCTGAAGGTGATGCGGCTGACCGCGGCGCGATCGAGCGGGATGTGGATCACCTCATCCTCGTCGCTGCCGACCGCGATCGCGCGGAATTCAGCTTCGTCACGGAACCCGGCCCGCTTCATGAAGGGCAACCGATGAATATCGCTGGCGTCGATCGTCGCGATATCGGCGATGCGGACATAGTCGACCGGCCCGATCAGGCAATTGGCGCGGTCGTCGAACATCGCGCAGAACCGGGCCTTGTCGAAATGGACGCAGACGCCCGCCGATCCGCCGGCGAATACCTGCCAGTGATGGAAGGTTTCCGGCGCTTCGGTCAGGCAGACCGCGCCGACAAAGCCGTGGCCGAGATGCTCCTGATAGACCGCCATCGCCTTGCGGTCGTTGGCGTCGACCCAGGCGGACGGGCTGACGAGCGTGATCCGCTCGTTCATCAGCATATCGATCACCACCGGTAGGCTGGTGTAGCGGCGCAGGCTCGGCGTGGGCTTAGCCATTGTCTATCCCCTTAGTCGACGTGGACCTTCCCGCGCCCGGCCTTTACCGTGCTGCGACCCTTTTTCTCGTCGACGCGCCGCGCCTTGGCGGCGCGGGATGGCTTGGTCTTGACGCGTTTGGCCTGGCGAACATGCGCAGCGCGGACCAGTTCGGCCAGCCGCTCGCGCGCATCCTGGCGGTTCGCCTCCTGCGTCCTGAAACGACGCGCGGTGACCAGTAACTCACCGCCCGCCGTCATCCGGCTGCCCGCCAGTTCCTTGAGCCGTTCATAGGCATAAGGCTGGAGGCCGAGCGCGAAGACGTTGACGCGAAGCTGGACCGCGGTCGCGACCTTGTTGACGTTCTGCCCGCCGGGGCCAGTCGCTGCCAGGAAACGCTCTTCGACGATGGCTGTATCGATACGGTCGCCCCAGACGTCGCCGTCACTCATGACCGAAGCCCGCCGCGACGAACCGTTCGGGGATCGGCGCGACTGCCTCGATCGCCGGCTTGCCGTCACGCGGGATAATCAGTTCGGCAGCATGGAGGAGCATGCCGAACGTATCGGCGCGGCCATAGACCGGATCCCCCACCACCGGGATGCCCACTCCCTCGAGCGCATGGACGCGAATCTGATGGGTCCGCCCGGTCGCCGGACGGAATTCGACCAGCGCCCGTCCGCCTTCGGCGCGCAGCACGCGCCAGGCGGTGCGCGCGGCCTTGCCCTCGGGCGAACCGGTCATCCGCCACCCCTCTTCCCGCGTCGAGACCTTGATAAGCGGCAGGTCGATCACGCCCTCGCTTTCCGCCGGCACGCCCTCAAGCACGGCGAGATAGCGTTTCTCCACCCGGTTCGCCTCGAACGCCTGTTGCAGCCGCGCATGCGCCTTAGGATTGCGCGATAGCAGGAGGCAGCCCGACGTATCCTGATCGAGCCGGTGCACCGCCATCGGCCAGCGCTGGAACCCGAAGGTCAGGCTGTCGAGATGGTTCTCCAGACTGATCCCACCACGACGCGGCGGATCGACCGGCAAGCCAGCGGGCTTGTCGATTACCATCGCCTCACCGTCGAGGAACAACACCTTATCCGCCAGCATGGCGCACCCCTTGCCACTCAAGCCGCCCGCGTGCCAGTGGTTGTGCGCTTTGTTTCCCCCCACGGAGCATATTGATGCCGTTGCGCTGGTTGCTGGTTGCCCTGTTCCTGTTCGCTCCCGCCGCCGCTCTCGCGCTGACCCCGGTCACCTTGTGCAATGGCCAGACTATCGACCCGCTGCCGGACGGGCGGATGCTCGGGCATATTCCCTATCCGGAAGGCAATCCGGCCGACATGGTGGCGATGCCCGGCAATTTCGGGGCGGGACGGCCATGCCAGCTCCATCACGACGCCGCAGTGGCGATGACCGCATTGCTCGCCGCTGCCGATCAGGTGCCGGAGGTGAAAGGCAAATTGCGCGGCATATCCTGTTTCCGCACGATCGAACGCCAGCGCCAGATCTTCTGTGGCCAGATCGGCCCCGGCAAAAGGTGCAAGGATGCCGCGGAGCGCGCCAAAAGCTCAGGCCCGCCGGGCTATAGCGAGCATGCCACCGGCTATGCGCTCGATTTCGCGATCCGCCCGCTGACGCGCGGCTGCGGCGATGTCAGCGACTGCATCGCCAACACGCCGCCGGGCAAATGGCTGTTGCAGCATGCGACCGAGTTCGGGTTCGAATTGTCGTTTCCGCCGGGCAATGCGCAAGGCGTGACGTGGGAACCGTGGCACTGGCGCTGGGTGGGTATCAACGCGACCGTTCCGGGGGCGGCGACCGCGCGCGCCCTGTTCGCGACGGCGCGGACGCGCTTTCCGGCATCGCCGGGCATCGCCGATTTGTCGCCCGAATGGCAGAGAGCGATCCAGCCATCGCCTGCCCCGACCGCCACACCGACACCGACGCCGACCTGGCCAAAATAGACCTGATCGAAGGGAGTTAGCCCGTCCTTCGGGACTGGTGGCATTGATTACGCGATGCTAGGCCGCGTACCCGCAATCGAAAGGTAAGATCGGTGGCAAGTCGCGTTCGCACAGCATTGATCATGGCCGCTTTGGCCGCAGCAAGCCCTTCGGCCGCGCAAGACGCCAGCAGAGTCATCCCGCCATCGGGCGTAATCGGCGTACAGGATGTGATGCTGTCGCCCGATTACTGGATCGCGCGGGCCGCTTCTCCCAATGCGCTGTTGATGACGCCAAGCGAGATCGAGGCGCGCAATCGGCAGGGCTTTGCGATCGACTCCAACCTGGTCGACCTTGCGCGGATCGGACCGACGATTTCGCGGGAGCGCGTGCTCGGCTGGCTCAAGTCGATCGCCAGTCCCCTGACCACGCCGCCGGTCGATGCCAATGGCAAGCCGATCGATCGCGAGACGCTGGCAGGCGCCGTCGCCAATGAGGACGCCGACACGATCCCCGCGAGCCAGCCGGCGCGCTACGGCTTGGCAGTGCGTCGCGCCCAACTGAGGATCTATCCCACCGAGTTGCATGCTTTCCCTTCGATCGATTTGCTCGATTTCGAGAGCTTCCAGGCCGGTATCCTATTCCCCGGCGATGCCGTCGTCGTTCTGCACCGCAGCCGCGATCGGCGCTGGCTCCTCGTCCAGACCTGGCAGGGCCCGGCCTGGGTTCGCGATCAGGATATCGCCACCGGTCCGGCCGCCGCGGTGCTCGGTTATCGCGGCGCGGGCCCGTTCCGCGTCGTCACCGGCAGCAAGGTGCGGACCGTGTTCACGCCCGAGGCGCCGGCAGTATCCGAATTGCAACTCGACATGGGCGCCAACGTGCCGCTCGCACAGGTCCCGCCCGATCAGCCGGTCAACGGCGAGGGACCTTCGCAGTCGTGGCCAATCAAGCTGCCGACGCGAGCGGATGACGGAACGCTGCGTTTCGTCCCGGCGCTGTTACCGAAGTCGGAAGGCAGCGCGGCCGCCTACCTACCGCTGACCCGGGCAAACATCATCCGCCAAGCGTTCAAGTTCCTGGGTGAGCGGTACGGCTGGGGCCATATGTACAATGCGCGCGATTGCAGCGGCTTCACCAGCGATGTCTATCGCAGCATGGGGGTGATCCTGCCGCCCAATTCGGGCGCGCAGGGAACGAGCCCCGCCTTTCGCCATCAACTCTTCACCGCCGCCGATAGCAAAGCCGCGCGGTTGAAAGCGGTAGTGGCGGCGGACGTAGGCGACCTGCTGGTGGTGCCGGGGCATGTCATGATGTTCCTGGGGAAGATCGGCGGCCAACCCTATATGATCCAGGACGTGCCCTATGCGATTTTCCGCGACAATGCCGGGCAACTCCACAAGACGAAGCTCAACCAAGTGTCGGTCACGCCGCTGCTACCGCTGCTTTACGACGACAGCCGCAGCTATGTCGACGCGATGACCAGCCTGGTCCACGTCAGCGCCCGCTAGACGCCAAAACCGCCCCGACGATGTCGGCGAGCACCTCCACGCCCTGATCGATCGCGCTGTCGGATGCGCGGCCATAGCCCAGGAACAGCCGGCGCGGCCCGGTCGCTGTTCGACTGTATCGAGAGAGTCCTTCGGTCGCCACGCCGCGCCGGCCGAGCGCGGCGACGATCGCCATTTCGCCGGCTTCGTCGATTGCCGCTGGAAGGCGCAAGGTCACATGCAGCCCCGCCGCGGCGCCTTCGATTTCCGACCCCGGCAAAGCGCGGGCCACGCGATCGATCAGACGGTCGCGGCGATCGCGATAGAGTCGCCGCATCCGTCGCAAGTGCCGATCGTAAAAACCTGACCCGATCAGGTCGGCGAGCGCATCCTGGTCGATCCGGGGCGGCCCTTCGCTCCAGCGGCGCAGTTCGTCGTTCATCGTTCCGACGAGATCTGGCGGCACGACCAGCCAACCGAGACGGAGCGCGGGCGCGAGCGTCTTGCTGGCTGTACCGGCATAGATGACGCAATCGGGCGCGAGCCCCTGCAGCGCACCGACGGGTGCCTGATCATAGCGAAATTCGGCGTCGTAATCGTCCTCCAACGCAAAGCCGTCACGATCGCGCAACCAGCGGACAAGCCGGTGCCGACGATCCGCGCTGAGCACGCCGCCGATCGGGAATTGGTGCGAAGGTGTCACAAACGCAGCCTGGGCGGAGGACGCGGCCAGCACACCGACATCCATGCCGCGCTCGTCGACCGGAATGGGAATGCGGGTAAGGCCCGCTTTGTCGACCGCGACCCAGTCACTGTAGCTGGGATTCTCGACCGCGAGGCGTCGTATGCCTCGCGCGTAAAACGCTGCGCTAGTCAGGGCGCGTCCTTCGGCAAAGCCGCTGGTGATAAAGATCCTCGCCGGATCGGCGATTACGCCGCGGATCCGGCCGAGATAGTCGGCGATCACAGTGCGCAACACGATGCTGCCGCGCAAATCGCCATAACCGAGCTCGCCGGCCGGCAATTCGCCCAGGACATTGCGGATCGCACGCAACCATGCCTTGCGAGGAAACTGCCCGACGTCGGGCATGGCCGGGCGCAGATCGAACCGAATGTGATCGGCCGATGCTGCGACCGGCGCCTCAGCGGCCATTGTCGCGCCGACCGCCGCCACTACGGGTCGGGCGCCGCGGCGCAGGATCAGATATCCTTCCGCCGCCAGCTGGGCATAGACATCGAGCACGAGCGGGCGCGATATGCCGAATTGGGCCGCCAGGGCGCGCGTCGAGGGCAGCTGGACGCCGGCGCGCAACGATCCCGAGCGGATTGCGTCGAGCAATCGACGGCGAAGTTGCGATGTCAGACTTTCGCCCGCCGTTCGCTCCAGCGCAAAAGGTAGATCCGGCGCCGAACTGGTCAACAATTTCTACCCATAACTGGTCATTACGACGATACCAGTAACGCGTTACTCCTCCGACAGCAAAGCCGGAGGAAATCCCGATGAGCACGTTCGCACTTGAAACCGAGATCGCTAGTCATCGTCGTGACCCCATTCTCACCGCGACGATGATGGCGCTATGCGGCACGACCGCGATGGCGATGGGCAGCTTCTATTTGCTGCTGTCGGCCGCGCCGGCGCATGCCGCCGCTTTGGGCGGCGAACTGGCCGCAGGGTCGACGACCGCCGCACTGATGGCGACGACGATCGTCGGAGAAGTGATCGCGCCGCGATTGATCGCGCGGCTGGGCCGCCGCTTGGTGACCGCCATCGCGTTGCTCGTGCTCGCGCTGCCCGCCCTGGTCACCTTTTCGAGCGACCTGACAATCGTGTTGGTGAGCTGCGCGGCACGGGGGTTTGGCCTCGGCGTCCTCCTGGTCGCGGCCTGCGGACTTGCCGCGTCGCTGGCGCCGGCGAGCCGCCGCGCCGAGGCGATGGGCATCTATGGACTGGCATCGGCGCTGCCGGCCATCCTGGGCGTGCCGCTCGGGCCCTGGGCACTGGCGTCGTTCGGGCCCATCGCAACGGCGAGCATTGCCGCTACGCTCGGGTTAGGGGCATTGGTCGGCCTCGCGGCGTTTCCCGGCCCAGCGGCGCCTGCGGAAGGACGGCGCCAGCCGCACGCCCTCCCCGCGCTCCATGCCTCGGCATGGCCGGCCGGTGCGCTGGCGATCGGCGCAATCGCGGTGGGTGCTACAGTTACCTTCCTGCCGTTGGCGCATCGCGAAGTCGCTGCGACCACGATCATGCTCGCCTTGCTGCTGCAAGGCATCGCTTCCGCTGCCGCGCGGTGGGCGATGGGCCGTTCGATCGACCGTCACGGTCCGAAGAAAGCGGTGATAGCGGGCGTGGTAAGTACCACTGCGGCGATGCTCTGCCTGACTCTGCCGGGTGACGCGGCGGTGATCGCGGGCATGGTCGGCAGCGGCGCCGCCTTTGGCGTCCTGCAGAGCGCCACGCTAACGCAATTACTGCAGCGCGCCGCCCCAACCCAAGCCGATGGCGTCAGCGCGGTATGGAATGCGGCTTATGACGGCGGGCTGGGCCTGGGAGGGCTTGGGATCGGTGCCTTGGCCGCCGCCGCCGGATACGCGGCCGCTTTCGCGATTGCTGCGATCGGCGTCGCGGCAATCGCGTGCGTCATTTTCCTGCTGTGCGAAGCTCGGAGGGCGCCATGCTGAGGCGCGACCTTTTGCGCGCGGCGGCCGCGTTGACGGTCGCCGCAGCCGCCTCGACCATTTCGCCAGTCCAGGGGAAGAAGATCATGACGAACACGGGACGATACGCCGCGGTCAACGGGATCGAACTCTATTATGAGAGCCACGGCGCCGGTGCCCCGCTGATTTTGCTCCATGGTGGCCTGGGGACGATCGATGCCATTTTCGGACGCCTGCTTCCGGCCCTCGCTGCCAAACGGCGAGTGATCGCAGTGGAGTTGCAAGGGCACGGCCATACCGCGGACAACGGCCGACCCATGACCTATGAAGCGATGGCGGACGACATTGCGGGGCTGATCGCGGCTCTCGGATTGGGACGGGTCGACGTTGCGGGCTATTCGGTGGGCGGCGGGGTCACCTTGCAGCTCGGGCTGCGTCATGCCGACAAGGTGCGGAAGCTGGTCGTCATTTCTGCACCGCATGCGACCGACGGCTGGTTTCCCGAGGTGTTGGCGGGCACCCAGGCGATGGATGCCGAGGGGATGAAGGGTTCCAAATGGCACCAGGCCTATGAAAAAGCGGCCCCGCGTCCGCAGGATTGGCCGCTGCTCGTGCGCAACGTCTCGCGGTTGATGTCGTCGCACTATGACTGGAGCGATGCGATCGCCAACGGCATGAAGGCACCGATATTGATGATCGGCGGCGACGCAGACAGCGTTCGCCCCACGCATGCCCTGGCGCTGTTTGAATTGCTGGGCGGCGGCAAGGCGGATGGTTTCGCCAAGGGGCGTGGCGCCTCGCGGTTGCTGATCGTGCCCAATGCCAACCATCTCGACATTCTCGATCACGACATGCTGCCCCCCGCCATTCTGGCCTATCTGGAGAGCGACACTGCCATGACGCCGCCGTTCAGTGTGGCGCCTGGAGCGGCGCTCGAGAGGCGATCAGATGGCGATCCCTAACCGTTTGCGGACGAGGCTTCCACCGGGCTGAGGACGACGCGTATCGTGGGCAACGCGCGGTGACGCGCGTGGCGATTGATCGAGGTCAGACAGTCCTCGAGCGTGTCGTAGAGTGCGGCATGGCGGATTGTGCCCGACTGCGCGATCCGCTGCCAAGCCCAGGCTATACGGAAGCGTCCGCCGGCCAGGACGGCCTGGGCGGGGAACACCTCGTAACGGGAGCGGACGCGCTTCATGCGCTCGACAACCTCGCGCGTGCCGACGTGTTCCGTCGGTAACCGGTTGTTAACTAATAACTTGGTCGGGGCGTTGCCGAGAGAGGCGGTCACTCCGTCACCTTGTTACGGCATCATCAACCGAGCATAGGCCAACGACCATTGAGGCAAAAGCGGGTACAGCAATGCAGGAAATCGGTGTCGGGTTGATCGGCTATGGCCTAGCGGGCCGGGCGTTTCATGCTCCCTACGTCCGCGCGACACCTGGTATGACATTGCGCGCGGTCGTCTCGCGCAACCCCGCGAAGGTGCATGCCGATCTGCCTGATCTGCGCGTCGTGCCGGACGTCGCGGCGCTGCTGGCAGAGCCCGGCATCGATCTTGTCGTGGTCGCGAGTCCCGATGCGCTCCACGCCGAGCACGCCATCGCGGCGCTGGAGGCAGGCAATCATGTGCTGATCGACAAGCCGTTCGCCACTAATTTGGCCGATGCCCGCCGGATCGCGGAGGCGGGCGAGGCGGCGGGCAAGCAAGTGACGGTGTTCCAGAACCGCCGCTGGGATGCGGATTTCCGCACGCTGCAGCGGCTGATCGCGGAAGGCTCGCTGGGTGAGATCGTGCAGTTCGAAAGCCATTTCGATCGCTGGCGCCCAACCCCGACCGGTCTGTGGAAAGAAGCCCGCGAGGGTGGGGCTTGGCTCGACCTTGGGCCGCATCTGGTCGACCAGGCGCTGGTGCTATTCGGGCGACCCGAAGGAGTCAGCCTCGACCTCGCGACCTTGCGCGGAGGGGCGCCGTCACCCGATTATTTCCACGCCGTGCTGCGCTATGATCGGCATCGCGTAATCCTGCATGCCACCAAGCTCGCCGCGCAACACGGCCTGAGGTTCGCGGTGCACGGCACGCGCGCGAGCTGGATCAAGCATGGGAGCGATCCGCAGGAAGCCGCGACGCTTGCCGGGCACGCGCCGGAGGGAGAGGATTGGGGCATCGATCCGATCGACGGCACGCTGACGATCGGCGACGATGGCACGGTCTCCCCCGTACGCAACGAACGCGGCGACTATCGGCTCTTTTGGCAGGCGATGGCAGGCGCCATTCGGGGCGGGAATGCGAACCCGGTCCCCGCCAGCGAGGCGATCACGGTGATGGAAGTGCTCGACGCCGGGCTGCGCAGCGCCGCCGAGCGAGCGGAGGCTCTGCTTTAGCCCATCATCCGTTCGGTGCCGCGTGCAGTTGCTGGGCGATCTGCTTGAGCGCGCCCTCGGTTCCTTCGCAAGCGTCATTGGCGAGGAGGACATAGCCTTCCTGCGTCTGCGGATAGAGCACGACCTGGCTCGTCATCCCGAACGTGCCGCCGCCGTGCCATAGCATGCGCTGGCCGTTGTCCAGCGCCATGTTCCAGATCAGCCCCTCGCCATCGGACTGCGTCCCGACCAGCGGTTGATGCGCCAGTTTGATCGCGGGGACATTCTCGTCGAGTTGCCACCGGACATAGCGGACCATGTCGGCCGGCGTCGAATAAAGGCCGTAAGCGGCACCGGCATTGCGCAGGTGATAGGGCGTCGCCCGGCCGAGCCGGTCATACGGCGTGACCAGCCTTTTGCGCTGGGCCGGCGAGAGGACAAAATCGGTATCCTTCATCCCGAGCGGGCGCAGGATCGAGGCATGCATCAGACGTTCGAACGGCTGCTTGCGGACGGTCTCAAGCCCGAACCCGATCACTTTCATACCCAGGTTGGAATAGGCCTCGGTCGTTCCCGGCGTGCTCCGCAACGCAATGTTGTGCAACGCGGTGAGGTAGCGGTCGCGGTCATAGCCGCGATCAAGCGCCAGCAGAGCATCGGGGAATGTCCGATAATCGCGATGGTCATAGAGCGCATCGGTATCGGGGAAATCGCGCGGCAGCCCAGATCGATGCGTTGCCAACGAGCGCAGCGTGATCGGCCGCCCATCGCGGTCCAGATTCGGATAGGTCTGGGGAAGATAAGAGCGGAAATCGCGATCGACGCCCATCGCGCCATCGCTCACGGCCTGCGCCGCCAGCGCCCCGGTGAAGGTCTTGGTGACCGATGCGATTTCGTAGATGCTGTCGGGCGTCGCCTTCCGTCTGGTCTGTCTGGACGCCATTCCGTAATCGTAGAACCGGACCCGCCCATGCACGACCGTCGCCATCGACAGGCCGACGCGGCAGCGGCTCGCCAGAAAGCCCGCGGCGAGCTTATCTGCAGCGGTGTCGATCGCCCCGGTGAGCGGCTGCAACACTGGCTGGGCACGCCTGGCCGGTGATGCCGCGGCCGGACCGAAGGCGGCGGCTGCGGCCAGAGTGATGGCGATATAACCTGCTTTCATTGCTGCAGATTTGCATGAATCGCGCAAGCTTGGCCAGGCATTTAGGCTGCCTTCGCATGCTCCTCGACATAGACCGACTTCGGCCGGATCAGGCGGCCGGTCAGCGCCTGTTCGCGGGCGTGCGCGATCCAGCCGACGACGCGCCCCATCGCGAAGACGCCAGTGAAACTCTCCTTCGGGAAACCGACCGCCTCGAGCAGCAAGGCGGTGTAAAATTCGACGTTGGTTTCGATGACGCGGCTTTGCTTGCGCTGGCGCAAGGCGACGAGCGCGATGCGTTCGACCTGCTCGGCGAATTCCAGCCGGCCGCCGACACGGTCGAGCGTGTGGAGGGCCGCCTTCAAGGCATCAGCGCGCGGGTCGCGGACACGGTAGATGCGGTGGCCGAAGCCCATAAGCCGCTCGCCGCGATTGAGCGCGCGGTCGATCCAAGCGTGTGCATCTCCTTCTGCCGCGATACCGTCGAGCATTTCGATCACAGGCCCCGGTGCGCCGCCATGGAGCGGGCCCTTGAGCGCGCCCAGGCCCGCCAGCACTGCCGACGTCAGTCCGGCCTGGGTCGACGCGACGACGCGCGCGGCGAAGGTCGACGCGTTGAGGCCGTGGTCGCTGACCGTCACCAGATAGGCATCGAGCGCCGCACCGCCCGTATCGCGGCCAAGCATCCGCACCACATCGTCGGCGTGGCCACGCGACGGATCAGGTGCGATTGGGCCCTGTTCCGCAGATTGACGGAGCAAGGCGGGAATCAGCACTGCGGGCGCGGCGATCAGGCGCAGCGCGTCGTCGAGTGTCGCGCCATCCGGCATCGGTGCGAGCGCCGCGCGCATTGCATCATAGACGGGCAGTTCCGCCAGCAGCGGCAGCAACGGACCGGCGCGCTCGAACGCGTCGGCACGCGCTTGCCCCAGCATTGTGGCCAAGCGATCGGGATCGGGCAGGTCATCGAAGAAACTATCGAATAGCAAATGCACGACCTGTTCGAACGTCCAGCGGCCCGCCAGTGCGTCCAGCGGATGGCTGCGGATGATCAGCCGCCCTGCCTCACCATCGACATCGGACAGCACCGTCTCCGCTGCGACGACATCTTCCAAACCGCTGTTCATCAGCCGAACTCCCTTGACGTGACGCAGCGCAAATGGTCGTGTCACGATCGTCAATCAATCTTGATCAAGTGAATCAATCATGCAGGAATGGGTGTCGCGCGACGAGGCGCTGGTCACGTTGGGTGTTCGGCCGCAGACGCTCTATGCCTATGTCAGTCGCGGGTTGATCGAGCGCCGCGCCGACGCCGTCGATCCGCGGCGCAGCCAATATCGCGGCGACGATATTCTGGCGTTGACCAAGCGGCGCGCGCGGGGACGGCGCACCGCGTCGATCGCGGCATCGGCCATGGCGTGGGGCGAACCGGTGATTCCGACGCGGATTTCGACTGTGGCGCACGGACAACTGATTTTTCGCGGGCGCCGAGCGGGCGAACTGGCCGATCACGCGACATTGGAGGAGGTCGCTGCATTGTTATGGGAACAGCCGGTGGCGGCTTTCCCGGCGGCGGCTGGCGATAGCGATCCCTTCCGTGCGTTGGCGGCGCTGATCCAAGGGGCGAAGCCGATGATCGGACGAGCACCCCGCAAGCTTGCGCAGGAAGCAGCGACCGCGATCGCAGCAATCGCCGGCACGTTCGGCGCGACCGGCGACGGACCGATGCACGAACGGCTAGCGCGTGGCTGGTCGCTCGATGCGACGGCCACCGACCTCGTTCGCCGCGCGCTGGTGTTGCTCGCAGACCATGAATTCAATCCCTCGACCTTTGCGGCGCGGATCGCGGCGTCGACTGGCGCTCCGATGGCGGCGTGCCTGATGGCGGGGCTATCGACACTGTCGGGGCCGAAACATGGCGGTGCAGGTGCCGCACTCGCGGCCCTAGCCGCGGAAGCCAAGGCGAACGACGTCGATATGGCGGTGGCACGGTGGCTGGCGGCCGGCCATGGCCTGCCAGGGTTTGGCCATCCACTCTATCCGCATGGCGATCCGCGCGCCGCCGCGTTGCTGCCGCTAGTCACGCTCGACCCAGCGCTCGTCGAACTGCGCGACGCTGTCGGGGATGCAACCGAGGCGCTGCCCAATATCGATTTCGCCTTACTCGCGATATCGGTCGCCGCAGACTTGCCTGCCGACGCACCGTTCCGGCTGTTCGCCACCGCGCGCGGGGTCGGATGGGCGGCGCACGCTATCGAGCAGTCGGCCAGCGGTGCGGTGATCCGGCCGCGGGCGTTTTACCAAGAACTGGCGACCGTTGCTCAAGGAAACGGTCACTAAACGAACCAAAGAATGGGGCTCGGACCGCGTCGTCCGAGCCCCTACAGCTTGCTCAGTATGTGCCCGAGAAGCTGCGGTTGAGGATGCGGCCGTCGCTGTCTTCCTCCTGATCGCGGCCAGCGCTGTCACCGCCGAAGAAAGCGCTGCGCTCTTCGTCGCGCCAATGCGCCTTGGCCTCGTCGGCGGTCTTGCGCACCGTCACCCTGTCGTCGACCCGATCAATCCAGCGCGACGGGATCGAATGATG
>Ga0070674_100000323_pt1 | contig 23619 bp, 18 predicted proteins | sample KBSM33metaG_FD_65344 | JGI IMG/M metagenome (GOLD analysis project Ga0070674, IMG submission 65344) | Miscanthus rhizosphere microbial communities from Kellogg Biological Station, Michigan, USA - KBS M3-3 metaG | ecosystem: Host-associated > Plants > Roots > Rhizosphere > Soil ... | reverse complement strand
CCTCGGTGTCGTCAGCCGCGCCGTCCCCTTTGGCGCCGAGCGTTCGCACGTTGACCCAGGTGCTCGCATCCGGCAAGGGAACCAGGTCAGACGCTGCTGGCTCGGGCCACGCGCCCAGTATCCGGGCATCGAACACGTCCATCGTTTTGCCGGGGCCGCCGAGCTGGGCGTACCCCAGGCCGTGCGTGAATGCCGACACGGTGTAGATCGCAGCCGGGGCCGCCAGCCTTCGTCCGCTCTCACGGAACGCAGCGAAGACGGGCACTCGCCGGCACACGATGCCCTCCATGTTGATTTCAGTTCTGGGATTGTTCTCGAAGCTGATCACGAACGCCGGTCCCGACACATCGTCGAGGCGTGCGTCCTTGATCCAGAGCTCGTCGGGCGATCCCTCGTCGATGTCGATTGCGGTTGGGACGCGGGTGAAGCGTGGGCGGATGAGCGTCAGGCCTGCCTCGTGCTCCCGTATCGCGGCGCGGCGCTGTCCCTCGAACGAGGCGTCAACGACCGTGTATTGCCAGCCTGGAGAGGGAGTCCCCGTCCAGATGCCGTATTCGCCGCCGACGAAGTGAACATCCTCCGCGACGTTGCCGCCTTCGTGCACGCCGGCCAGGCCGGAGCCGATCCGGAATTCGACGTGTGACGTGAAGCAGTGTTGTGCGTACTTTGCGCGGACGCCGACGGCTCCCGGATTCCCGTCCTGAATCTCGAGGTCTACGTTGCTCAGGGCCGAATAGAACGTTCCCGGGTTGGCGTCTTCGGGAGGTGTGCCCGCCGGAGGCCGGCGTCCGGCGAAGAACACGAGTTGCCGTTCGTGGCTTGGATCGTCGAAGCCAGGAGTGCGTGGTCCAAGGACCAGCGCCGGGCGGTGTGCGCCGTATCCGATCACGCGGATGCTTGGCCAGACGTAGAGCGTCCGCGAAAGTCGGTATCGCCCCTCGGGGACAAAGACGATGCCTTCGCCGGTAGACTCCTGGACGGCGTCGATTGCGCGCTGGATTGCGTCGGTGTCATCGGCGACGCCGTCTCCGACGGCGGCGAATCGTTCGCGCGTCAGGCAGACGGCGTGGGGATCCTCAGGGCGCGCGGTGTAGTAGGACGCGGCTCCGGCGGGAGAGGCGATGGCGAGAGCGAGACAGAGGAGGAAGATCCGGGGCACGGACCAACGATACTGCACTGGCCGCGCGGGGAGCGCCGTCTCACGAAAATGAGACTGCGCTCCCGGAGGTGCTCGGGCGGGCCGAAAATCGGCCAACTCTGAAAGGAGATGGGGATTCCAGTCTCACGATAATGAGAATGGCCACCCGATCCGCCCGCCGCCTATTCGTAGCGGAGCGCTTCCATCGGATCGACCCGCGTCGCACGCAAGGCCGGCACGAGGATCGCCACCATCGCCACCGCCGCCAGCACCAGCGCCACACCCACGAACGTCGACGCATCCGTCGTCGTGATCCCGAACAACTGCGATTCGATCAGCCGCCCGCCCGCAATCGCCAACGCCAGTCCGATCGCGAGCCCGACGGCGACGAGCCGGAAGCCGCTCCACGCGATCATCTGCAGAACGCTCCGCCGGTCCGCACCGAGCGCCATCCTGAGACCCAGCTCCTGCGTCCGCCGCGTGACGTCGTACGAGATGACCCCGAAAATCCCCAGCGCAGCCAGAAGCAGCGCCGTACCGGCGAACGCGGCCAGCAGCACCATGGCGAGCCGCCGCTGGCCCACAGCCGTCTCCATCAGCTCCTCCATCGTCTTGACCTGATAGAGAGGCACATCACGATCGACGGACGCCAACGCCCGGCGCAGATCTGGCGTCAGCGACATCGGATCCCGCGTCGTCCGCGCGGCAATGTACATGTTCCGTGAGGGGAACTGCGCACGCGAGAAATACATCTGCGTGCGCCGTTCGGCGTCGAGTCCTTCGTGCGCCGTGTGGGCGACCACGCCAACGACTTCGATCCACTTCACGGGCGGCTTCGTGGGGTCATCGAACGTGATCCGTTTTCCGATCGGATCGCTGTTCGGCCAGTACCGTCGTACCGTCTCGTCGTCGACGACGGTGACCTGCCGCGAATCCGGACGATCCGTGTCTGAGATGAACCGGCCCCTGAGCAGCCGGATGCCCATGGCCGGGTGATAGCCGGCGCTGATGCCTCGCACATCGCCCCAGGGACTCGGTTGCCCTTTCGGGGGCTGATAGCCCTCCACGGCAAACGATGTCGTGGACCAGTCGCCGCTGAACGGCAGCGTATCGGTCGCGCCGATGGCCTGCACGCCTCCCACTGCCGCCATCCGGCTCAGCGCTTCGTCGTAGAACCGCGTCACGTCTTCGTCTTTCGCGTACTTCGCGGAAGGGACCGACACGATGAACGTGAGCAGATGATCGGGCGCGAAGCCGGGACTCACCTGGACCAGCCGATCGAAGCTGCGGATGAGCAGTCCCGCCCCTACCAGCAGCGCGAGGGCCACCGCCAGCTCTCCGACCACCAGCACGCGGCGCGCGAACTGACCGCGAGGACTGTCGGCACCCGACCGTCCACCTTCGCGCAAGCCGGTGTGCAGGTCAGCTTTCGACGCATAGAGCGCCGGCAGCGCACCGAAGACGAGTCCTGTCAGGACGGCCAGCGCAAACGCGAAGATCAGCACCGTCGCATCCAGCCGGACATCGGCCAGCCATGGAAGATTCGAGGGATTCCAGGCGACGAGCCCCTGGACCAGGCCGAACGCCAGGGCGACGCCGAGCGCGCCTCCAGCGAGCGACAGCGCGACGCTCTCTGTGAGCAGCTGCCCGATCAACCGGCCGCGCGTCGCTCCTATCGCCGTCCGCACGGCGAGCTCACGTGCACGCCCCGTCGCACGGGCGAGGAGCAGGTTGGCGAGATTGGCACAGGCGATGAGGAGGACCGCGCCGACCGCGCCGAGCAGTACCAGCAGCGCCGGGCGAACCGTCTTCTTGCCCTGTTCGCTCAATGCCCGCGTGTGAATCGACCAATCCGTCGGATACGAATCCTTGAAGTCGTGCTTGAGCGACTCGGCGAACGCCATCATGTCGCGCGACGCCTGATCGACCGAGACGCCGCGGCGCAGCCGCCCCACCATGCCGAGGAACTCGTTGGTGCGCCGGTTGTCCGCGTACATCTCAGGCTTGAATGCAAGCGGGGTCCAGACCTCGGCGTTCCGCAGCCGCTGATCCTGAAAAGTCTCAGGCATCACGCCGATGACGGTGTACGGTTCGCCGTTCATCAACAGCGTGCGCCCGACCGCTGACTTGTCGGCACCGAACTCACGCGTCCAGAACGCATGGCTCAACACCACGACGTGGTCGTGCCCGAACTGGTCTTCTCCGGGCGCAAACGTCCGGCCCAGCGCGGCTTCGATCCCGAACACCCGGAAATAGTTCGCGGTGCCCTGCACGGCGTTGAGCCGTTGTGCCTGGCCCCGGCCGGTCAACGTCATTCCGTTGCTGGACATCACCGCGTAGGACTCGAAGATGTGCGTACGCTGGCCGATGTCGCGGTACGTCGGCACGGCAAAGCCGGCTTCGAGGTTGTTCAGGGACGGATAGAAGTGGAAGGTCGTGACGAGCCGTTCCGGTTCCGGATACGGGAGCGGACGAAGAAGAACCGCCTGCACCAGGCTGAAGATCGCCGTCGTCGAGCCGATGCCGACGGCGAGTGTGGCAATGACAACGATGGCGAAGCCCGGATACTGCAGCAGCCGCCGCACCGCATACTTGAGATCGCCTGTCAGTCGGCTCATACCGTTCCCCTCGTCACGCGGGCCGTTTTTCGTTCAACCATGTAAATGACGGAGAATAGGCACCCCTGGTTGCATGGGGCCTACTCTAACGCGATGTGGCGCAGAGCGACCGGGCCGGTCTCAGGATTGTGCCCACACCGTTCCAGGAGCCTGACCGATGAGCCATCGTTCCGTGACTGCCGCCGGCCTGCCGCCGCCCGCCGGTCCTTATTCGCCCGCGCAGGTATTCGAGCGGTTGGTCTTTGTCTCAGGACAGGGGGCCACCGACCCCGCCACCGGCGCGATGGCAGGTCCCGACATCGAGGCGCAGACCGAGCAGGTCTTGAAGAACGTGTCCGCCATTCTCGAAGCGGCCGGCTCGAGCTTGCAGCACGTCCTGCGATGCGGCGTGTTCCTGACCGACATGTCGGAGTTCCAACGGATGAACGCGGTCTATGCCCGCATGTTCGGCAACCATCGTCCTGCGCGGACGACGGTGCAGGCGGCTGCGCTGCCGGCAGAAGGACTTCGCGTCGAGATCGATGCGATTGCATACATTCCGTGAGAGCACCGTGCGTGCCTGGAGACCTATGTCGTGTTCGCGTCCGTATTCGTATTTGCGTTCGCAAGTGTGATGTCGGCGTCCATTGACGCCGCACCGGGATCGCTGACGCCCATTTCGTACACGCTCCGCTTCCCCGCGCCGGCTACACACTACGTGGACATCGAGATGGATGTCCCGACATCCGCACAGCCGCAGCTGGAACTGCGGATGGCGGTGTGGACGCCCGGCTCGTACTTGGTGCGTGAGTACTCGCGGAACGTCGAAGCCGTCACGGCGCGGCTTCCCGACGGCAAGGGAACCCCGGTCACCAAGGCCGAGAAGAACAAGTGGCGCGTCGAGACACGCGGAGCGGCGACCGTGCGTGTCAGCTATCGCGTGTACGCCCGCGAGATGGGCGTCCGCTCCAACTACGTCGACCCCGAGTTCGCGCTCCTGAACGGTGCGCCGACGTTCCTCTCGCTCGTCGAATCGGCCGCGCGGCCTCACGAAGTGAAGATCGAGCTGCCCGCCGGGTGGACCGATGTGAAGACAGCGCTGCCCGTCGTCCCAGGCAGCGCGCACACGTTCCGGGCGCCTGACTTCGACACGCTCGTGGACTCACCCATCGTCCTCGGCACACCAGCGGTGTATCCGTTCAGTGTGGACGGCGTACGTCACGAGCTCGTCAATGTCGGTGAGGGTGGCGTGTGGGACGGCCAGAGATCCGCGCGCGATGTCGAACAGATCGTCCGTACCGAGACCACGTTCTGGGGAACGATCCCCTATCCCGCGTACCTGTTCCTCAACGTCATCAGCGAGGGCAACGGCGCCATCGAGCACAAGGCGTCCACGGTCCTCATGACGAGCCGCTGGCGGACGGCATCGCGAAAGCCCTATCTGGAGTGGCTCTCGACCGCGGCGCACGAGTTCTTCCACGCGTGGAACGTCAAGCGGCTGCGGCCGGCGGAGCTCGGGCCGTTCGACTACGATCGCGAGAACTACACACGCAGCCTGTGGATCGCGGAGGGACTGACCGACTACTACGGAGACCTCTTCGTCCGCCGTGCCAGCCTGGCCAGCGATCCGGAGTATCTCGATGCGCTTTCCGATGCGATCGAGAAACTGCAGACAACCCCGGGGCGCCTCGTGCAGTCGGTCGAGCTCGCGTCGTTCGACGCTTGGATCAAGCAGTACCGGCCCGATGACAACTCGAACAATGTGTCAGTGGACTACTACACGAAGGGTTCCGTCATTGGCTTTCTGCTGGACGCGGAGATCCGCCGCGCCACCGGCGATCGCCGGAGCCTCGACGACGTGATGCGGTCGGCGTACGCGCGGTTTTCCGGCGCCTCCGGTTACACGACGGCGCAGTGGAAAGCCCTGGCATCCGAAGTGGCCGGCCGCGATCTCTCGGCCTGGTTCCGGCAGGCGACGGAGTCCACCGACGAGCTCGACTACTCGCCCGCGCTGCAGTGGTTCGGGTTGCGCTTCAAACCGGCGCAGGCGTCCGCGGACAAGGGGTGGCTCGGAGCGGTGACCCGCAATGACAATGGACGTCTTGTGGTGACCAATGTGCCACGAGCGACACCCGCGGAAGCCGCAGGCGTCAGCGTAGACGACGAGATCGTCGCCCTGGGCGACTTCCGTGTGCGGGCCGAGCAGTTTGATCAGCGGCTGGGTGCCTACCACCCTGGCGACACCGTCCCGCTGCTGGTCGCGAGGCGCGACAAGCTCGTGACGCTGACGCTCACGTTGGGAGCGGAGCCACAGCGTGCGTGGCGTCTCGAAGTGGATCCCGCCGCGACCGCGGAACAGCGCTCGCACTTGCACGCCTGGCTGGCCGGTGCTCACTGACGGAGGGCAGCGATGACGTTTGCGCCCGAATACGTCAACTACGTCCTGACGGAGAATTTCGAGGACGCGAAGGCGCTCTTTCTCGCGCCGCTGCTGGCGATCCACCGGGCGCATCTCGTCATGCTTGCCGATGTCGGGCTGCTGGGTCCCTCGGATGCGCATCGCCTGCGGGAAGCCCTCGACAATCTTTCGGTCGAAGAGGTCCGCTCCGCCGACTACGACGGTACCTACGAAGACCTCTTCTTCTATGTCGAGCGGCTGCTGATTGCCGCGTGCGGCGACGACGTGGCCGGCCGCCTGCACACGGCACGCAGCCGGAACGACATCGACATGACGATGTACCGGATGCGTCAGCGGGAGTTCGTGCTCGAGTTGATCGACGCGGCTCTGGCGCTGCGGACGAGCCTCATCGATGTGGCGGGCCGGCACATCGACACGATCATGGCGGCGCACACGCATACGCAGCCGGCCCAGCCCACCTCCGTGGCGCACTATCTCTTGGCGGTGATCGAGCAGGCCGAGCGCGACACCCTCCGGCTCCAGGCGTCGTTCGGCACGATCAACAGGAGCCCGCTCGGGGCGTGCGCGATTACTGGGACGGGCTTCCCCATCGACCGCGATCTCACGAGCCGGCTGCTCGGCTTCGACGGGCCGACCGGCAACACGTACGGCAGCATTGCTACCGTGGACTACCTGCTCGAGAGCGCGTATGCGACAGCGACGCTACTGATCGGTCTCGGGCGTTTCGTACAGGATCTGCTGCTCTGGGGCACGGCGGAAGTGAACTACGTCCGCTTCGGGGACGGGTTCGTGCAGTCCAGCAGCATCATGCCGCAGAAGCGCAACCCCGTCGCGATCGAGCACGCGCGCGCCATCGGCAGCAAGGCGTTCGGACAGGCGCAGGCGATCGCGATCGCGGTCCACAACACGCCGTTCGGCGACATCGTGGACACGGAGGACGACCTGCAGCCGCTCGTGTGGAGCATGTTCCGCGATGCCATGCGGACCGTGCGGCTCGTGGCGGCCGCGATGCAGACCGCGACGTTTGACGCGGAACGCCTCGAGGCCCGCGCGGGACAAGGCGGGACCACGACCTCGGAACTGGCGGACACCCTGGTCCGCGAGCATGGACTCCCCTTCAAGACCGCGCATGCGATTACGACGCGCGTGCTCAGGATCCGCAGCGAGCACCCGGACGCGAAGGCCAACGAAACGCTCGCAGCGGTCGCGTTCGAGCTGCTCGGACGCCGGATCGTCTACACGCCGGAGCGGCTGGAAGAGATTCTGAGTCCGCGCTACTTCGTGGCCGTGCGACGGACGCCTGGCGGCCCGGCACCGGAACAGACGTCGTTCGCACTCGAGGCATCGCGCGCGCGTCTGGACACCGATCGCCAGTGGTGCACCGAACGGCGCGGTGCGCTGGCGGCTGCCGAACGGCTGCTCGCCGAACGCAGCGCAGCGCTCTGAGCCCGATCCTGACAATGACGAAGGCAGACAGACGAATGACGACAGGCGGTTCGACGGCTCCGGAACGGTCCATGCGCGCGACAGCCGTGCGCGTCATCGCCATCGAAGTGCTCGTCGTGGCCGGACTCTGGCTGCTCGGGCGCGCGTTCGGGAGCTGACCCGGTGCACTGGCTCGATTGGACGGTGGTCGCAGCGTACCTCGTCTGGGTCGTGGGCGACGGCCTTCGCCGCACCGAAGGCAGCGACAAGGTCGAAGGGTACTTCCTCGCCAATCGGAATCTGCCGTGGTGGGCTGTCGGTCTGTCGGTCATGGCCACGCAGCTTTCCGCCATTACCCTCGTCGGTACGACAGGGCAAGGGTACCGGGATGGCCTCCGGTTCGTGCAGTTCTACTTCGGCTTGCCTGTGGCCATGCTGATCCTGTCGGTCACGGTGGTGCCGTTCTTCTATCGTGCCAACGTCTACACCGCGTACGAGTATCTGGAGCGGCGGTTCGATGCGAAAACGCGCGCGCTGACGAGCCTTCTGTTCCTGACCTCGCGCGGTTTGTCGTGCGGCGTGATCGTCGCGGCTCCGGCAGTGATTCTGTCGATCATCCTCGACTGGAATCTCACGCTCACGGTGCTGGCCATCGGCCTGCCGACCGCCCTCTACACGATGCTCGGCGGTGTGCAGGCAGTGACCTGGACGGACGTGAAACAGATGGCTGTGATCGTCTCGGGTGTCACGGCGGCAGTCGTCATGCTGGTGCTCGGCCTCCCGAAAGACGTCGGAGTCATCGATGCGCTGCACCTCGCGGGCGCGACCGGCCGCCTCCAGGCGCTCGACTTTCGCTTCACGCTGACAGAGACGTATACGTTCTGGTCCGGGATGTTGGGCGGGCTCTTCCTCATGCTGTCGTACTTCGGCTGCGACCAGAGCCAGGTGCAGCGCTATCTCACGGCGCGGTCCGTCGATGAAGGGCGCCAGTCCCTGATGATGAGCGCCTACGTGAAGATTCCGTTGCAGACCGTGATTCTGATGACTGGCGTGCTCGTGTTCGCGTTCTATCTGTTCGCGCGGCCGCCGATGCTCTTCAATCCCAAGGTGGATGCCGAGCTGCGGTCGAGCCCGGCTGCAAACGAGTATCTATCGCTCGAGCAGCGATACGGCGCCACGCTCGATCAGCGGACCTCCGCGGCGCGCGCCGCGGTTGAGGCGCGGGCCTCGAACGATCCCGTCCGCGTGGAGCACTCGGTATCGGCGTTCAAGGACGCGGTTCGTGCGGCTGACGCCGTTCGTGCGGACGCCGTGAAGTTTGCCGAAGGCCATACCGCTGGCGGGCGATACAACGACGTGAACTATGTCTTCCCCACTTTCATCATCACGCACCTGCCGCCGGGTCTCGTGGGCCTGTTGATCGCGGCCATCTTCGCGGCCGCCATGTCGGCGAGCGCCGCGGAGCTGAATTCCCTCTCTACCGCCACCGTGATCGACTTCTACCGGCGCCACCTGAAGACGGATGCGACCGAAGCGCACTACCTCAAAGTCTCTCGCGTCGCGACCGGTCTCTGGGGCCTCGTCGCCTGCATGGTCGCCATATACGCGACCACGCTCGGATCGCTGATCGAGGTCGTGAACCGGTTTGGATCCTTTTTCTACGGATCGCTGCTCGGCGTCTTCGTGCTGGCGATCGGAACACGGCGCGCCACCGGGACGGGGGCCTTCGCAGGCTTGATCGCGGGCATGAGCGCCGTCGCGTTCGTCGCGTTCCGCTACCCTGCGATCTCGTTTCTCTGGCACAACGTCGTCGGAGTGTCCGTGGTGACGGCGGTCGGCATGCTGGTCAGCCTTGCGACAGCCGCGCCGGTGCCGCCGGAACCGGCTCGTGCACCTGACGTATGATCCAGCCATGACCGAGGCCCGCCCGCTCGTGGCAGTCATCATGGGCAGCAAGTCGGACTGGGAGACGATGCGCCACGCCGACGAGGTGTTGACGACGTTTGGCGTGCCGCACGAGTGCCGCGTCGTCTCCGCGCACCGCACTCCCGGCTACATGGCCGAGTACGCGCAAACAGCGGAGGCCAACGGCATTCAGATCATCATCGCCGCCGCGGGCGGAGCCGCACATCTGCCAGGGATGGTCGCGGCACACACGACGCTGCCCGTGCTCGGCGTACCGATCGAGAGCCGCACGCTCCACGGTGTGGACTCGCTGCTCTCGATCGTGCAGATGCCGCGTGGTGTTCCGGTCGGCACGCTGGCCATCGGCCAGTCCGGCGCTGCAAACGCGGCTCTGCTCGCGATCAGCATCCTCGCCACGCACGACTCTGCACTACGTGATCGTTTGAAGGCGTTCCGCGCCGAGCAGGAACGTCAGGTCCGCCAGGACTCACTCCCGTGACCCGATCGGCTGTGATCGTGCCGGGCGCCACGATTGGCGTGCTCGGCAGCGGCCAGCTTGGCCGCATGCTGGCCATTGCGGCGCGCGAGATGGGGTATCGCATCCGCACGCTCTCACCAGACCAGGACTCCCCCACCGGCCAGATCGCGGACGACGAGGTGGTCGCGTCGTATGACGATCTCGACGCGGTTCGCGCATTCGCGAAGCAGGTGGATGTTGTCACGTTCGAGTTCGAGAACGTGCCGTCGGCCACGGCCGATGCCGCGGCCGAACACGCGCACGTGCGGCCGGACGGCCACATCCTGCACGTGACGCAGCAGCGCGCCCGCGAGAAGAGCTTTCTCGCCCGACACGGGTTCCCGGTGACGCCATTTGCCGACGTCCGTACCAAGGCGGACCTCGCCACGGCGGTCGATCGGTTTGCCAGCAACGCAATTCTCAAGACCGCGAGCTTCGGATACGACGGCAAAGGGCAGTACCGCGTGCGCTCGCATGAGGAAGCGGACACGGCCTGGGCTGCAATGTCAGAGCAGGACGCGATCCTCGAGCAGTTCATCCCGTTCGAGCGGGAAGTGTCGATGATTGGCGCACGCGGGGCCGCTGGATGGTCCGTCGCCTTCGGTCTGATCGAGAACGTCCACCGGAACCACATCCTGGATACGTCGGTATACCCGGCGCGCGTCGATCCCGCGCTCGAGCAGCGGGCGGCAGAAATCGTCCGTGAGCTGTGTGAGACGTTTGCGCTCGTGGGTGTTCTCTGCGTCGAATTCTTTGTGACGTCGAGTGGCGACCTGTTGATTAACGAGCTGGCGCCACGCCCCCACAACTCCGGTCACCTGACCATCGACGCCTGCGTGACGAGCCAGTTCGAGCAGCACGTGCGGGCGATCTGCGGGCTGCCTGCGGGGGCAATGGATCTACTCCGGCCGGCCGCGATGGCGAATCTGCTGGGCGACGTGTGGGAAGACGGGGAGCCAGACTGGTCCGCTGCCTGCGCCGTTCCAGGGGTGCGGCTACACCTCTATGGAAAAGCCGAACCGCGTAAGGCACGAAAAATGGGCCATTTAACGGCACTCGCCAGCACGCCAGCGCTCGCGCTCGAAAACGTCCTGAGGTCGAGAGACCAGCTACAGCACAAATAGGTCGATCGGCCTTAAGAAGACCGAACGGCGCTCAAGTCAGATAGGTTATAAAGCCTAATTCTGGCGGTCTTGCCTCACGCCAGCTTGTTCGCCCAGAATTGGCGCCCAAGATGGCTCGGCTGCGCTACGGTCTGACGCCTTGGACTGCCAACGGCGCACGCGCGACCGCGAGCTATCCCCGTCTCACGACCAATCTCGATCTGCCGGTCGTCATCGTCGGGGGTGGGCTCACAGGCGCGGCGACCGCGTACGCGTTTGCCGCCGCAGGCATCCGCTCCGTGCTGCTCGAAGCCGAAAGCCTTGCCGCGGGCGCCACCAAGAGTGCGAGCGGCGTCGCGTTGGCCGAGCCGTCGTCGTCGTACGTGGAACTGGAGTCCGCACACGGGCGGCGGCTCGCGCGCGCGACGTGGCACGCCACGAGACGATCGGCCCTCGAGTTCGGGGCGACGCTGCGGCGCCTGAAGATTCGCTGTGGCTACGAGCCGCTCGACCTCGTCCTCATCGCGCAGGCCGGCGACCAGTCGAAGCAGCTCGCGCGTGAAATGCAGACGCGGAAGGACGCGGGCCTCGACGTCAGTGGATTGCCGGCGCGTTCGCTCGCCGCACTTGGTGTGTCCGGAGGCTCCGGCGCGCGCACCCACGGGCACGCGCGTCTCGATCCGGTCCGGGCGTGCCACGGTCTGGCTCGTGCGGCGGCGGTCCGCGGCGCCGGCGTATTCGAGCGCACGCCGGTCACGCACGTGAAGACGACGCGCCGGGGGGTGGAGGTGGTTACGGCGAAGGCGGTCGTCACTGCCCAGGCCGTCATCCTCACGACCGGCGATCCGTCAGCTGGATTTCATGCGCTCGATCGCCACTTTGCCGCGCTCGAGACGTACGTCGTGCAGACCCCGCCGCTGCCGGCGGTTGTTCGATCATCGCTGCGGACCGACAAACTGATCCTCCAGGATCTGCAGCAGCCATCCCATCGTCTGTTCTGGACCGACGATCACCGCATCACCTGGAGCGGCGGCGATCAGGAACGGAGTGCCGAGCGGGCGCGCGACAAGGTCCTCGTGCAGCGTACGGGGCAACTGATGTACGAGTTGTCACTGGCCGTGAACGCAATTTCGGGAATCCAGCCGGCGTACGGCTGGCATGCGCCGTATTCGAGGGCTGCCGACGGTCTGCCATTCATCGGACCGCATCGCAACTATCCCGGCCACCTGTTCGCCCTCGGTCTCGGGACGAATCTCACGAACGCGTTTCTCGCCAGCCGCATCCTGCTCCGGCGCTACACCGACGCCACCGAAAAAGACGACGAAGCCTTCGGATTCACCCGATTGCCACGCTGACGGGCAGCCGCCCGGGTACGCCACAATACGGGAATGCGTCGTGTTCGCCTCCTTGTCGTCGTGCTCGCCGCCCTCGTTCCCATTGCAGTGACAGCAGACGGTCCCTCTGACGCGACAGGTGCGCGCGGAGTCGCCCTATGGCTGCGCAAGCTGGCGACCGTGGGTACGGTGATGCATGCGACCGCACACCCTGACGATGAGAACAACGGTCTGCTTGCGATGGAGAGTCACGGGCAGGGACTTCGCGTGGTGCTCGCGACCGCGACACGCGGCAACGGCGGCCAGAACGAGATAGGCCCGGAGCTTTTCGAGTCTCTCGGCGTGCTGCGGACCGAAGAGCTGCTCGCCGCGCACCACTACGACGGCGCGGAGCAGTTCTTCGCACGCGCCGTTGACTTTGGCTATTCGTTCAGCGTCGATGAGACGTTCGAGAAGTGGGGTCGCAAAGAAATCGTCGGCGACTACGTGCGCCTCATCCGAATGACGCGGCCGGACGTAATGCTCACCATGCGGCCTGACGGTCCCGGCGGCGGTCAACACCATCAGGCGTCCGCCCGGCTCGCAGCGGAAGCGGCCACGCTGTCCGGCGATCCGGCGCAGTACCCGGAACAACTCGCGCAGGGGCTTCACGCCTGGCAGCCCCGCAAGGTCTACAAAGTCGGCTTCTACGGATTCGGGGATCCGGAACCGCCCGCCGGCACGAAGCTGCTGTCGGTCGACGTGAGCGCGTACGATCCGCTGCTCGGCAAGACGTACATGGAGATTGGCGCGGAAGGTCGGGCGATGCACAAGTGCCAGGGCATGGGCCAGCTGCTGCCGCTCCCCGGAACCTTCGCGATCCGCTATCAGCTGATTGCGACGACGCTCAGCGGTGGCGTCGATCGGAGCGAGGCGGCGCTGACGGATGGTCTCGATTTGACGTTGCCTGGCCTCGCGGCGTTCGCCGGTGCGACGCCGCCGTCACCGCTGACCGACGGTCTCGCCGGCATCGACGGTGCCGTCAAAGCAGCCGCGAGCGCACTAGGTACGAATGGGCCTGATGCCAGCATTCCCGAGCTCGCCCACGGTCTCGCCGCTGTGCGCCAGCTCGAGTCGTGGCTCAACGGAACAGCTGACGTCGACAAGAAGGCAGGGTTCGAAATCGGCACGCGTCTGGCACAGACCGAGCGCAAGTTCGACCAGGCGCTCGTGCTTGCGCAGGGGCTGCGGATCGAAACGTTGTCGGATGACGGTGTCGTGATCCCAGGTCAGCCCGTCGCACTCACGGTCATTCTCGCGAACCGCGGTGCTCGTGCCATGACGCTGCGTACGGCGTCGATCGCCGGATTCGCCGACTCGCGTTTGGACTGCACAGTCGGGACAGTGGCGCCGGGTGCCATCGTGAAGTGTCAGGCCAAAACGACTGTCCCCGCCGATGCGCGGACGACCGAGCCCTACTGGCATCGCGAGGGCGAAGCGGGCCGTTACACGTTCGACGCGGACGCACCGTTCGGTCTGCCATTCCGGCCGACGCCCTTCGAGGCCGTCCTGGATCTCGAGATTGGCGGCGTGCCGGTCGGCGTGCGAAAGCCGTTCGAGTATCGATACGAAGGCAATCTGTTCAGCGGCGAGAAGCGCATGGAGATCAAGGTCGTTCCCGCGATCACGCTCCGTGTGACGCCAGAGACGACGATCGTTCCTGCGCCGGTCGGCCCTGGACCGCAGCGGACGGCAGCGACCAATCACCACACGCCCGAGCCGTCGCCGCGGATCGTGCAGGTGTCGGTGACCAACAACGCGGCGGGCGCGGCGGAAACCGACGTGCACCTCGAAGGTCCCGATGGCTGGGTCGTGACGCCCGCTTCTACGCACATTCGTTTCGAGCGCGGGGATGAGGGCACGGTACTCACGTTCTCCGTCACACCGCCGCCGCGCGTCGCACTCGGCTCCTATCCTCTTCGCGCCGTCGCCGGTACTGACGCGAGGTTCACGCGTGGCTATACAGTCGTCGAGTATCCCCACACGCGACGCCGACACGTGTTCGAGGATGCCGAGACGCTGCTGAAGGTCGTGGACGTGCGGCTGCCCGAGAACCTCAAGGTCGGCTACGTGATGGGAGTCGGCGATCAGGTGCCGATCGCTCTCGAACAGATTGGCGCCCACGTCACGCTGCTCGACGAGAACGCATTGGCATCGCAGGATCTCTCCGGCTTCGATGCCATCGTCACCGGGGTCCGCGCGTACGAGCGGCGGAAGGATCTGCGGATGTACAACCGGCGGCTGCTCGAGTACGCGGCGGGCGGCGGCACCGTGATCGTTCAATACAACAAGTTCGAGTTCAACCAGGCACAGTACGCCCCGTACCCCGCGAAGGTCAGCACGTCCCGCGTGACGGACGAGCACTCGCCCGTGACCATTCTCGACAGCGCCAATCCGGTCTTCATCGCGCCAAATCGGATCGGCGACTCGGCCTGGCAGAACTGGGTGCAGGAGCGCGGCCTGTATTTTCTGGGCGAACGCGATCCGAAGTTCGTGGATCTCGTGCAACTGGAAGATCCATTCGAGCTGAACAAAGGACCAAAGCGCGGCGCGCTGGTCGAAGCGCCGGTGGGGAAAGGGCGCTGGCTGTACGTCGGCCTCGGGCTGTGGCGTCAATTGCCGGCGGGCACGGACGGCGCCTATCAGCTCCTCGCCAATCTCGTCTCGCTGAGCCGCACGGTGCACTAGTGACAGGTTCGTCTGCGGCGAATCCCGACGTCATCGTCGTCGGCGGTGGCCCCGCCGGAGCGGCGGCGGCTCGCGAGCTGGCCGCAGCAGCTGCCCGCGTGCAGGTGCTCGATCGCGCGAGGTTCCCGCGGAACAAACCGTGCGGCGGCGCGATCAGCATACGGGCGCTCAAGCGGTTCCCGTGGCTCGAGCCCGCCCTCTCGCGAATCACGACGACGCGTCTGTCGCGGCTGTATCTCGAGGCACCGGCCGGCAGCGGCATCACGCTGACCTCGCGCACGCCGGCTGCGCTGTTGATCCGGCGCATCGAATTCGACGCGCTGCTGCTGACGCTCGCCCAGGAAGCCGGCGCCGAGATTCTGCAGGGTGTGGAGATCACGCGCGCCCACGAAACGGATCGGTCCGTCGTGTTGCGCAGCCGCGACGGCCGCACGTTCGAGGCGCCGATCGTCATCGCGGCCGACGGCGTCAACGGTGCCGTGGGCCGCCGGCTGCGGCTCAACGCGGGATGGCCCCCGAAAGCGGTCGCGATCGACATGATGGAAGAGACGCCGCAGGAGCAGCTGCGAAGCGTCGATCCCGGCACGCTGTGGGTCGCCTATGGCTACGGCGGCGCTGAAGGCTACGCGTACGTATTCCCCAAGAAGACGCACGTCAACGTCGGCCTCGGATACGTGCTCGATTACTACAGGACGCGCATCTCGTCGCATCCGTGGGATCTGCAGCGCTCGTTCACGTCCGAGCTCGTGAAGCGCCACGTGTTGGACGGGACGTCGAGCCGCACGCATTTCACCCCGTACATGATTCCGGTCGGCGGCCCCTTGCGCGAGACGGCGACGCGACGCGTCATGCTCGCCGGTGACGCCGGCGGGTTCGTCAACGGCATCACCGCCGAGGGGATCTACTACGCAATGGTGTCTGGGATGCTGGCCGCACGTGCAGCCCTTGCAGGCAGTACCGCGGGCTACGAGCGTCACTGGCGGCGCGAGATCGGCGCCGAGCTGCGGGATGCGGTGCTCGTGCAGCGCTATCTGCTGACCACGCCCGCCCGCGTCGATGGCTTGATCGCGGCGGCGCGCCGCGCACCCGATCTGGCCGACATGGCCGTGCGATATGCGATGGGAGAGATCGGCTATCTCAGCGTACGGCGGCATCTGCTGATGCGTTCGCCGCTTCTCGGCATCCGGCTCTTCATCACGGCACTGTTGCAGCGCCATTTCACGAGCGACGGGTCCTCGTCGATTGGCGATGCGAATCCACCGTCACCGGTCGGCGCCCGGTAGCTGCAGCAGGTCGCGCAGCGCCGGTTCCAGCGAGGGCCACTGAAAACGAAAGCCTTCGACCAGCGCGCGCGCAGGCCGCGCTCGCTGTCCCGTCAGCAGGGCCTCCGCCAATTCTCCGAGTGCGAGCCGGAGCGCGAATGCCGGCACGTGCGCCACGAACGGCCGATGCAGCAGCCGCGCGAGCGTTGAGCCGAACGTGGCGTTGGTGGCGGGTTCGGGCGCGCAGAGATTGATGGGGCCTGCCACGGATGGTGTCGCAATCGCCCATCGGACGAGATCGATCCAGTCACGCCGGTGAATCCACGGCACGAATTGGCGGCCTGATCCGAGGCGTCCTCCCGCACCAAGGCGGAAGGGCAGCAGCATGCGGCCGAGAATACCGCCGTCGGGAGCCAGCGCAAGGCCCGTCCGCAGCACGACGAGGCGCACGCCGAGCCGGGCGGCCGGTTGCGCGGCGTCTTCCCATTCGGCGGCGAGTCCGGCCAGGAAGTCGGTGCCTTTCGGCGTGCCTTCCGTGACCGGCTCGTCGCCGCGCGGACCGTAGTAGCCCACCGCCGATCCCGAGATGAAGACGGCTGGTGGGTGCGGCTGCTGCGCGATCGCATCGATGAGGCTGCGGGTGGCGAGCAGCCGGCTCTCTCGGAGCAGCGCTTTGCGTCTGGTCGTCCATCGGGCGCCGGCGATCGAGGCGCCGGCCAGGTTGATCACGGCGTCGGTCTGGTGCAGTGCGGCGGCCCACGGTCCGGTGTGGCCGTTCGGGATCCAGTGCACGGTGTTCGGGCTCGACGTGGTTGCACGGGTCAGCACCGTGACGGTGTGGCCGTCGGCGCGGCAGGCCTCGGCGAGCGGCTGGCCGAGAAAGCCGGATCCGCCGGCGATCACGATGCGCATGCCCCACTATAGCGGCCTGGATGGGGGTGGTTCCTGGGGAATGTCGCGGGCTTGACAGTCTTCCGCCGCCAGTGCGATAACTAACTGGTTAGTTAATTTGATGCGCGAGTGGTGACTCCGGATGCGGCTGTCGGAATTCCGCGTTCCGCATTCCGCATTCCGAATTTCCCTTCTATGTCCCGCCCAGCCCGCGCGCGCGATTCGAAAGCCCTGATCCTGCACGCCGCGCGTGTCGAATTCGCCGCCTTCGGCTTCCGCGGCGCCGGCGTCGACCGCATCGCCGCCCGCGCCGGACTCAACAAGGCGATGATCTACTACCACTTCGGCAGCAAGATCGCGCTCTATCGCGCAGTCATCGGCGAGGGCATCACCGCACTCACCGTCGCGGCGCGCGCCGCCGTGACGATCGACGCGCCGGCGGCCGAACGGCTCGATCGCTATTTGCAAACCTTGATGGCGGGCGCACACACGCATTCGTACGTCGTGCCGCTCATGCTCCGCGAGCTGGCCGAGGGCGGCCGCAACCTCGATCGCGACGGCATGCAGCGCGCCTTCGGCCTCTTCGGCGTCGTCCGCGATGTGCTCGAGTCGGGCCGGGCGAGCGGCGAGTTCGAGGCGGTCGATCCCTTGCTCACGCATTTCGTGATCCTCGGCGCGGCCATGGTCTATATCGCGAACGAACCGCTTCGGAAACGCATCCGCCGCATGCGTTTGACCGAGAGTGCCCGCGCCGTTCCCGTAGGGACGGAACCGTTCCTGCGTCACATGAGTCTGATGCTTCGCCGCACGCTGCGCGCCACCTCCGGTGAGGAGTTCGATGCGTAACACGACACTGATGCCCATCCTCGTCTCGACACGCGCTGCCGTCGGTCAGAGACGTTCACATCCGTGTGACCGCCGCACTGGCGCGGTTCGCCTGGCGGCCCTCCTGATGCCGCTCGCGCTCGCGGGCTGCCACGCCGACGCGCCGACCGATCGCGTGAGAGTGTCGGGACACGTGGAAGCCACCGAAGTGCAGGTGGCCCCAGAGGTTGGCGGACGGATTCTCGAGCTTGCGGTGGACGAGGGCGCGCGGGTGAAGGCCGGCGATCTGATCGCTCGCCTCGACACGCGAGACACCGAACTGGCGGTGCAGCGGCTGCGCGCCGAGCGCGCGCAGGCCGACGCGCAGGCGCGGCTGCTCCGCGCCGGGTCACGCCCGGAAGACGTGCAGCTCGCCGCGGCGCAGTCGCAGGCCGCCGAGGCAGAGATTGCCGCGGCGGAGGCCGATCTCGCCTCCGCCGAATCGGATTTGGAGCGCTATGAGGCGCTGCTCACCGCGAACGCCGGCTCGCGCAAACAACGCGATGATGCCCGCGCGCGACGGGACATGGCGCGGAGCCGCTTGAATGCGACCCGGGAGCGCGCACGCGCGGGCCAGGAAACACTGGCGCGCGTCAAGGCAGGGTCACGTCCGCAGGAGATCGAAGCGGGCGACGCACGGCTCGCCGCCGTTGACGCGCAGATCGCGCAACTCGAGAAGCAGATCGCGGACGCGCGCGTCACCGCACCCGTCGCAGGGACCGTCACGTCCAAGCTGGTGGACATGGGGGAGTTGACCAGTGCGCATGCTCCGCTGGTCGTCGTGACGGATCTGGATCACGCGTGGGCCGAACTGTTCGTTGACGAGCCCGTCGTGCCGCGGCTCCGCCTCGGTCAGCCCGCGACGGTCTTCACAGACGCGGGAGGGGAGGGCATCCAGGGGACGGTGACGTTCATTTCGCCGAAGGCGGAGTTCACGCCGCGCAATGTGCAGACCGCAGAGGAGCGCTCGCGGCTCGTGTACCGCATCAAGGTGTCGGTCGACAACGCGAAGGGCGTGCTGAAGCAGGGCATGCCGGTCGAATCGGAACTCAAGCTTCAGTAGGCACGCATGCCGTCCGCCATCGTCCTGGATCGTCTCGTGAAGCGCTATGGCTCGCTCGTCGCGCTGAACGACGTGTCTCTCGAGGTGTCCGAGGGCCAGATGTTCGGTCTGATCGGACCGGACGGCGCCGGCAAGACCACGATGATCCGCACCATCTGCGGCCTGCTGCACGCCGAGGCCGGGAGCGTCCGCGTGTTCGGGAACGACCCGGTGCGCGATCACGGCAAGATCACCGCCGCCGTCGGGTACCTGTCGCAGCGCTTCAGTCTCTATGGCGATCTCAGCATCGACGAGAACATCGCCTTCTTCGCCGAGATCCATGGATTGCGCGGCTACCAGGCTCGCCGCGAACGGCTGCTCGAGCTCACGCAGCTCACGCGCTTCCGCGATCGCCTGGCCGACCGCCTCTCGGGAGGTATGAAGCAGAAGCTCGCGCTCGCCTGCACCCTCGTGCACGAGCCGCGGCTCATCGTGCTCGACGAGCCCACGACAGGTGTCGATCCAGTCTCCCGCCGCGAGTTCTGGAAGCTGCTGTCGGAGTTCCTGGACCAGGGGATCACCATTCTGGTCAGCACGCCGTATCTGGACGAGGCGGAGCGCTGCGCGCGTGTCGCGCTCCTGCACGAAGGACGGCTGCTGGCGCTCGATACGCCGGATCATCTCCGCGCGAGCCTTCCCGGCACCATCGTCGAACTGATCGCGAGCGACCAGCCGCGCGCCGTGGCTGAAGCCCGCGGCATGCACGACGTCGTCGACGTGCAGGCGTTCGGTGAACGGATTCACGTGCGGTTCGCCGAGCACGCCTCCGGCGATGCCGTGAGCCTGCTCAGCACGCGTCTCGCGGCAGCGGGGCTGCAGCTTCGCGGCGTGCGGCGCGTTCCCCCTTCTCTCGAAGACGTGTTCATCGCGCGCTTGATGCAGCCTGGACCGGCAGCGGCCGGTACGCGCTCGGCCTGAACGGATTACCGATGCCACGAATTGCTGCAGCTGTCGTCATGCTCCTCCTGGCCGCGAGGCCGGCCGCTCCACAGACGCAGGGGTCGCAGCCGCTTCCGCCGCGGCTCACGGTGGAGGAGGCCGTGGCTCGTGCGACGGCCGCGAGCCATCGGCTCGCCGCGATGCGCGAACAGACGGGTGCCGCCGCAGCCGTCGTCGATCAGCGCGCCGCAGCGCGCAAGCCGACCGTCGCCGCACAGGCGAGCTACCAGCGCACGAATCACGTCGATCCCCTGCGCGTGTTCACGCCTGGCGAAGGCCTGCAAGTGCTCTATCCGGACGTGCCGGACAACTATCTGACTCGTGTCGAATTGCAGTGGCCGATCTATTCCGGCGGCCGCTTCGAGGCGCTCGAGCGGGCGGCTCAGGCCGAAGCGACTGCCTCGGGCAAGGATCTCGAGGCCGCGCGAGCCGATCTGAAGCTCGAGGTCACGCGCGCGTACTGGGCCCTCGTGACCGCACGTGAGGCCGCACGCGTACTGACCGAAGGCGTGCGACGTGTAGACGCACAGCTTGCAGACGTCCGCAGCAGATTCGACTCGGGGTTCGTGCCCCCAAACGATGTCCTTACTGTCGAAGCGCAGCGCGCCCGGCAGGAGGTGCAGCGGATCCAGGCTGAGAATCAATCGGGAATCGCCGAAGCGGATCTCGCGGAATTGATCGACGCACCCCTCGGCGCGCACATCGAGCTCGACGCGTCGCTCGGTACGCCGGTGGTCGCCCCAAGCAGCGATACGGCCGCACTCCTGGCCGACGCCACGTCCAACCGTCCCGAGCGTGCCGCGCTCGACACGCGCATCCACGGCGCCGAAGCACGCGTCCGTGCGGCGTCGGCGGGACGTCTGCCGACCGTATCCTTCCTGACTGGCGCCGACTACTCCCGGCCGAATCCCAAGATCTTTCCGCGGCAGGATTCCTGGAAGAACACGTGGGATGTCGGCGTCACCTTCAACTGGACGCTCTGGGATAGCGGCCGCACGAAGGCGGAGGTCGCGGAGGCCACGCATCTGGCCAACGCCACGCGCGAGCGGCTGCTGGATTTCGATCGCACGCTTGCGACCGACATTCATCAGCAGCTGCTCGACCTCGACTCGGCCCGAGCGGAAATCAGTGCCGCCGACGAAGGCATCAAGAGCGCGACCGAGGCACGCCGGGTCGTGCAGGAGCGCTTCAATGCCGGCGTGGCAACGACGACGGATCTGCTCGACGCGCAGGTGGCGCTGCTGCAGGCCGAGCTCGACAAGACTCGCGCGCTGGCCAGTACACAACTCGCGCTGGCGCGGCTCGACCGCGTCCTGGGCCGCTGATGTCGGCCATCGTCGTCCGCGATCTCACGCGACGCTTCGGCGCGTTCACCGCTGTCGATCGCTTGAGTTTCGAGGTCCGGGAAGGCGAGGTATTCGGGTTCCTCGGCGCGAACGGCGCCGGCAAGTCCACCACCATTCGCATGCTGTGCGGGCTGCTGCGGCCCACGAGCGGGACGGCGACGGTCGGCGGTGTGGACGTCGGCCGCAATCCAGAAGGCGTCAAGGCGCGCATTGGCTATATGTCGCAGCGGTTCTCGCTGTACGAAGCACTCACGGTCGATCAGAACATCCGCTTTTTCGCGGGCATCTACGACATCGAGGGCGCGCGCTTCCAGGATCGCCGACGGTTCGTGCTGGAGATGGCAGGTCTGAAGGGACGCGAGGACATGAAGACGGGCGAGCTCGCCGGCGGATGGCGTCAGCGGCTCGCGCTCGGGTGCGCCATCCTGCACGAGCCTCCCATCGTGTTCCTCGACGAGCCCACCGGCGGTGTGGATCCGCTCTCACGCCGCCACTTCTGGGACCTGATCGACTCACTCGCCCGCGGTGGCACGACCGTCCTGGTCACGACCCACTATCTCGATGAAGCCGAGCACTGCAACCGCATCGCCGTGATCAATGCCGGCAAGATGGCGGCGCTGGGGACGGTCGACGAGCTGCGCAGCATCTTTTCGGATCGGCCGATTCTCGAGCTTCGATCGCCGGCGGCGCTGCCGCTCATGCGCGCGCTCGACGAGCGTCCTGAGGTCGAGAAGACCACCTTGTTCGGTACCGCCGTCCACGCCGTGCTGACCAGCCGCACGGTCGATCAGGAGTCACTCATCAGCAGTCTGAAGGCAGACGGTCTGCTCATCGACGGGGTTGCGCCAGTCGAGCCCTCGCTCGAAGACGTGTTCCTCGACGTCGTGGAGAAGAGCGCATGAGACGGACGCTGGCGGTCGGGCGCAAGGAGTTCCACCAGATTCTCCGGGATCGCCGGACCCTCATGATTCTGCTGTTCATTCCGGTCTTCTTCCTGCTGCTGTTTGGGTACGCCCTCAATTTCGACATCCGGCACGTAGCGCTCGCGCTCGAAGACCGCGATCGCTCACCCGAGAGCCGCCACCTCATCTCCGCGTTCGTGAACTCCGGGTATTTCGACCTGATCGCGTCTGTCGAGAGCGATCGCGAGGTCGTCGACCTGATCGATCGCAATCGCATCCGCGCGGCCCTCGTCGTGCCCGAAGGGTTCGGCCGCGATCTGCGCGGCGGCCGTCACACCATCGTCCAGGTCCTCATCAACGGCGACAACGCGAACACGGCGGGCACCGTGATGGGATACGCGAGTACGATCATCGCTGTCGAGTCGCAACGCTACCTGCCCGACAACCTCATTGCTATCGCGCGAGATCCGGCTCTGACGCTGGAACCGCGCATCTGGTACAACCCCGAGCTCCGGAGCACGCTGTTCCTCGTGCCCGGCCTGCTGGCCTACATCGCGATGCTGGTAGCCGTCGTGTCTACCGCGTTGTCGGTCGTTCGGGAGAAGGAACGCGGCACGATGGAGCAGGTGCGGATGTCGCCGATCGGCACGCTGCCGTTCGTCGTGGGTAAGAGCCTGCCGTACCTGTGCTTGTCGATGGCGTCATCGCTCGGCGTGCTGTTCGCGTCGATGCTCCTGTTCGATCTACCGATGCGCGGCTCGTGGCTGCTGCTCCTCCTGTCACTGACGCTGTTCCTGATTGGAGCCCTCGGCCTCGGTCTCCTGATCTCGACCATCGCCGACAGTCAGCAGGTCGCGTTTCAAGTCGCGATCCTGGCGTCATTCCTGCCGACAGTCATCCTGTCGGGATTCATCTTTCCGATCAGCAGCATGCCGCCGGCGCTGCAAACGGTGACGTACATCGTGCCTGCCCGTTATTTCCTGATTGCGCTGAGAGGCGTCGTGCTCAAAGGCGCCGGACTGCACGTCATCGGACCATCGCTCGGAGCACTCGCCATTTACGCATCGGTCGTGCTGGTGCTGGCATCGATCCGGCTGCGGAGAGAGTGGGCCTGATATGCGCCGCTTGCTCCACATCATGCGCAAGGA
>Ga0070674_100000322_pt1 | contig 23676 bp, 23 predicted proteins | sample KBSM33metaG_FD_65344 | JGI IMG/M metagenome (GOLD analysis project Ga0070674, IMG submission 65344) | Miscanthus rhizosphere microbial communities from Kellogg Biological Station, Michigan, USA - KBS M3-3 metaG | ecosystem: Host-associated > Plants > Roots > Rhizosphere > Soil ... | reverse complement strand
GCTCCCGCATCGAACGCATCGGCGTCATTGCGCGCGCCGATCGCGACTGGGGCCATCACCGAGTCGTAGCCGCTCGACACTGCCGAGGCGATCGCTCGACGGATATTGAGCGTTGACGACATCGACGACGGTGCGATCCAGAACGCGCGCGACGACGTCGTGCTCGCAGCAGACAGCACTACGTGCGCGGCAGCGACGATCACGACAGCAGACGCGACTCGAAGCGGGATGCCCACACGCCGGAAGCGGCGGCGGAATCGATTACGGCCGTACGCCATCTAACGTGCCGAATGTACCATACTTATCGCGTTCACGATGTATGTGTTGGGCATCGATGCCGGTGGCACGAAGACGGTGTGCCTCCTTGCCGACGACACGGGTCGCGTGCTTGCTGAGTCACATGCAGGTGGCGCAAACCTGCAGGCGTCCGGCGAACTCGGCGTCGAGAAAGTCCTGCATCAAGTGATGGAGGAAACGCTCGCGCAGCGTGACGTCCGTCCGGACGCGATTTGCCTGGGGATCGCCGGCGTCGATCGACCGAGTGACGCTCGCGCCGTTCAGGACATCATGCGACGGATTGGTTTCAAGGCGCGCGTGACCGTTGTCAACGATGCCCTGGTCGCGCTTGTGGCCGGCGCCGGCGAGCAACCCGGAGTCGTCATCGTCGCTGGAACCGGATCGATTGCTTATGGCGTCGACGCGGCGCAGCGCGCGTGTCGCGCAGGAGGCTGGGGCTACCTCCTCGGCGATGAAGGTGGCGGATTCTGGATCGGCCGATCAGCGCTCTCTGCCGTCGTGCGCGCATTCGACGGACGCGGGCCAGCCACTCGTCTGACTGAGCTCGTGCTTGCCGAGATGCACCTCGCGACGCCGTCCGAGTTGATTCACGCTATCTACGATCGTGGCCTCCAGCGCCCGCTCGTGGCCGGACTGGCCAACGTGGTGCAAGAGGCGATGCTCGCCGGTGACGCCGTTGCCTCGCATATTCTCGCCCGAGCGGGCGAAGAACTCGTCGGCGCAGCAGCTTCCGTCGTGACTGGCCTTGGTATGCGCGGCGACGTCTTCCCGACGATTCTTGCGGGGGGAATCTTCAGGGCCATCCCGGCGCTTTCAGCCGACGTCTGCGAACGCATGGCCGAGGTCGCACCGCGGAGCGACGTCCGCTCTCTCGATGTCGAGCCCGCACGCGGTGCGATCACGCTGGCTCTCGCCACGGCACGAGGAACCCTCGTGCTGCCGTCATACGTCTGAGGCCCTTGGACGTCACCATCTTCGAGACGGCAAGGGAAGCGAGTCGAGCGCTCGCTCGACGCGTGGCTGACACGCTTCGTCGTACTCCCGATCTCGTCCTTGGCCTTCCAGCGGGTCGAACACCAGTAGAGACGTACACAGAAATATGCCGGCTCCACTCTGCAGGGGAAGCCGACCTCTCGGCGGCGACAGCGTTCCTCCTGGATGAGTTCGTTGGCCTCGACTCGACTCACGCTGGCAGTTTTCGACGTTTCCTGTCCGAGCATCTCCTGTCAGGAATCAATCTCGACCCTAATCGAACGTATGGCCTGAACGGAGTCGCGTCGGACCTGGATGTCGAATGCGAACGCTACGAAGAAATCATCGCCGCAACCGGCGGCTTCGATCTTCTGCTCCTCGGGATTGGTGTGAACGGACACATCGGATTCAACGAACCCGGCGAGACGCTCGCGGCGCGAACCCATCGAGTCACGTTGCTCGAAACCACGCGACTGGAGAATGCAGGTCCCTTCGGAGGCGTTGCGTCTCGAGTTCCACAAGAAGCGCTGTCAATTGGAATGGGCACGATTCTTCGCGCGGACACGATCATGATGCTCGCAACAGGGGAGCGAAAAGCGTCCTCCGTCGCCGGGATGCTCCGTGGACCCGTCACGACGACGCTGCCTGCCTCGTTCCTGCAATTGCATCGTCGCGTTGAGGTCTATTTGGATCGCGCGGCAGCCGCCGCGCTATGACCGTCGCTTGCGGACAGCGTCTTCGCCCGGCTTTACGGTACTGAACTCGTTCGCCACCGCGGCTGCTTCCGCGTGACCCTGGAGCAGGCCGCGCAATCGCGCCTCGATATCCTCACCCAGCGCTTCACGCATCGAGTCGTGCGCTTTTCGCAGGCGAGAAAGCGCCTTGGTGTAAGACAAGCCCGTTTTCTGCATGACGATCGCGGCCTTCACGTTGAAGTGAGCGACCTTGAGTAGACGGTCCGCTTCGTCGTATTCGAGGCCGGTGACGATGTTCACGATTCGCCGTGCGCGGTCCTTGAGCTTCTCGGATCCCGTCTGCACGTCGACCATCAGGTTCCCGTAGGTCTTGCCGGTGCGAATCATCGCACCCGTGGTCAACATGTTCAGCACGAGCTTTGTGGCCGTGCCCGCCTTGAGTCTCGTTGAACCGGCGATCACTTCAGCACCGACACCCGGCGCAATCGTCAGATCGACGAACGTCTGCAACTCGGTGCCGGGGTCGCAGGTCACAAAGATGATACGGGCGCCGACCTTGCGGGCGATCGTGAGGGCACCGCGAACGAACTGCGTCATGCCGCTTGCCGACACGCCAATGACGATGTCCTTCTTCGTCGGCCGGAGACGCGAGACTGCGCGTGCGCCTTCCTCGTAGTGATCCTCGACGCCTTCCCTCGCCGCGAAGATCGCATCGCGGCCGCCGGCCATAACCGCCTGAATGTTCTCGGGCTCGGTACCAAAGGTCGGTGGCATCTCGGCGGACTCGAGGATGCCGAGGCGGCCGCTCGTGCCGGCGCCCACGAAGACGATCCGTCCGCCTTTGCGAAGTGCTGCCGCGATCATCTCCACACCGACTGCGATGCGTTCGCGCTCGCGCCTCACGGCGTCGAGCATCTTGCGATCTTCGTTGAGCATCAGGTCGACGATGTCGTCGGCCGCCAGCTTGTCGATCCCGAGGCTGAACGCGTTGATCGCCTCAGTGGGCAGCGACTGCCACTTTGAACGTACGGGCATACGGCTACAATTCTATCCGGAGAGGGTCAGGACCGAGGACCCAACTGAATCAAAGTGGCGAGCAGTGTGTCCGCCTTGGATGCGTATCTCACGCACCTCACCGTCGAGCGTCGGCTCGCGGCCAACTCGATTGAGAGTTACGCGCGCGATCTGAACGGGCTGGCCGAGTTCGCCGCGGGTCGGGGGATGTCTCTCGACCAATTGAGCCGGCAGGACCTCGAGCAAGTCGTGAGGGACATGATGTCTCAGGGGCGGTCGCCGCGATCCGTCGCACGGGCAGTGGCGTGCTATCGAGGGTTCTACCGCTTCCTGCTGATTGATGGGCGCGTGCGCACGAACCCGTCAGAGGATCTCCACCCGCCGCGCGCGTGGAAGGTGCTGCCGCGCTATCTGTCCGTTGAAGATGTCGATCGGTTGATCGCGCGACCGGATGTGTCGACCCCGCGTGGACTTCGCGATCGCGCGGTCATCGAGCTGCTGTACGCCACCGGTATGCGCGTGTCGGAGTTGGTGGCGCTGCGGCCATCGGATGTGCAGCTGGATGCCTCGTACCTGACCTGTACGGGCAAGGGAGACAAGCAGCGCATTGTTCCAATTGGTGACGAAGCCGCGGCCTGGCTGAAGCGATATCTTCAACAGTCACGTGCGGTGCTGCTGGGAAAGCGGCGGAGCAATCGACTGTTCGTCAACGCACGCGGTGGAGGCATCGGGCTGACGCGAGTCGGTTTCTGGAAGATCCTCAAGGGCTATGCGCGCCAGGCCAACATCACGAGATCTCTGAGCCCGCACATGCTTCGTCACTCGTTTGCGACGCACCTGCTCGAGCGTGGCGCCGATCTCCGCGCCATTCAAATGATGCTGGGTCACGCGGACCTGTCGACGACGCAGATTTATACGCACGTACTCGAGCAGCGCCTGCGCAACATCTACGATCAGTTCCACCCGCGGGCATGAGGAGATGGTTCTGGATAGCGGTTGTCGTCGCGGTCGGTGTCGCGTGGTATCGGCTGTTGCCGCCTTCACCAGTGACGCTGGCGGTCAGTGCAACCGGAGCGACGCTCGCGCCGATCCGCGGCGCGATCCACGTCCACACGCGACGCTCGGATGGGACTGGCACAGTCGACGAGGTCGCAGCGGCCGCGCGACGCGCGGGTCTGCAGTTCGTCATCCTCACTGATCATGGTGACGGCACACGCGGATCGGATACACCCGTGTATCGCAATGGAGTGCTCTGCATCGACGCCGTCGAGATCAGTACCAACGGGGGGCATGTTGTGGCATTAGGCCTCCCACAGTCGGAGTTCCCTCTGGCCGGGGAAGTCGGCGACGTCATCGAAGACATTCACCGGATGGGAGGGATGTCAATCGCGGCGCACGCCGACTCTCCACGCGCTGAACTGCGTTGGAACGACTGGAAGGCTGCAGTCGACGGCGTGGAATGGCTCAATGGCGACAGTCAGTGGCGCGACGAGGGATGGGGCACCCTGGCTCGCGCGCTGTTGACGTACCCGTTTCGCGGCGCCCCGACACTTGCGACGCTACTCGATCGCCCGGACGATCTCCTCAGTCGATGGGATTCCTTGCATCGCGAGCGATCAGTCGTGGCCGTCGCGGCCGCCGACGCGCACGCGCGCGTAGGGCCAGGCGGCGATCCGTACGGTCGGTCGCTGTCGCTGCACCTGCCCTCGTACGAGCAGATCTTCCGCACCTTTTCGATCTCGCTGCCGCAGGTTCAACTGCATGGGAATGCGCCTGAGGACGCGGGCGTGGTGCTCGATGCCATTCGCGGCGGCCGCCTCTACTCGACGATCGATGCGATCGCGGGCCCGGCAATCTTCACGTTGACGGCAACGAGCGGTTCGCAACGGGCGGTGATGGGTGATCGTCTAGCTCTCGACGGTCCAGTCACTGTACGCGTTGAAAGCAACGGTCCCGATGGCTCGATCATCAGGCTCCTGGCAGAAGGAAAGACCATCGCATCCGGCCCGCCACCAGTGCTCGAATACGCAGCGCCTGCACAGACGGCCTTGTATCGCGTCGAGATTGATGCGCCAGGCGCGCCAGGTACACCGCCAACTCCATGGCTGGTGTCGAATCCGATCTACGTCGGGACTCCAGCGACTCCCGACACATCGTCAACCGCTGCGCCGCCTGCGCAGACAGTTGCTCTGTACTCAAACGGTTCGGCAACCGACTGGCGAGTCGAGAAGAGCGTGAGGTCCGAAGGCACGATCGGAACGGCGAGGAGCGTCGGCGGCACACAACTGCTGCTGCGCTACGGACTGGGCGGGACGCTGTCTGAGTCGCCGTACGTGGCGGCGGTGGTTGCGGCGAGCGCTGAGATTGCCGACTTCAAAGGGGTGATGTTCACCGCACGCGCGATGCGGCCGATGCGATTGACGTTCGAGCTGCGCGCAACTGGCGCAGGCGATCGCCGATGGGGACGTTCGGTGTATCTCGACGACACGGCGCGCACGGTGACGATTCTCTTCGACGAGATGCTGCCAATGGGTACTGCCAGCGGGTCGCCTGCGCTCGAGGACGTTCGCGACCTGCTCTTCGTCGTCGACACCGTTCACGCGAAACAAGGCTCGAGCGGGCAGGTCTGGCTGGACGAGATTCGGTACGTGCGCTAGCGCGAGTCAGGTGCGAACGGTCAGCAGGAGATACGCTGCGCCAACGCCGAAGAGAAGGTTCGGCGCCCACGCTGCCAGCACTGGTGTCAGGACTCCGCCCGAGCCCATCGCGGCAAAGAAGAGAATCGTGACCCAGTAGGCCAGCGCGATCGCGATGCCCACGCCGATGCCTGCCATCGCACCGCTTCGGCCGATGGTGACGGCAAACGGCACGGCGATCAGCGTCATGACGATGGTGACAAACGGAAAGGACAGCTTTCGGTACAGGGCGACACGCTGACGGACGACGTCGAATCCGCTCTGCGCGAGCTGCTCCGTGTACGCCCGCAACTGCGTGAAGCTCATGAACTCGGGGTCGGGCGGGTCAGTGGAGAAGTGTTCGGGAGGCTCGAGTGCACGGTTCACTGTCGCGAACTCGCTAAAGGACGTTGGCTCGCCGCTTCGGTCGAACGTTCGTGTCCAGCCCCGGCCGACATTCCATGTGGCTCCGGTGAATCGGGCTTCGTCGGCGAACGTGCGCTGCGTCATGCGCTGCATGGAGTCGTCGAACTCATAGACCCACAGGCCGCTGAAGCGTTTTGTGCTCGGGTCGAAGTAGGTGTAGTGATAAATCGACCCGTCGCGGCCAACGACCCAGCGGCGATTCAACATGTCGAACGTTTCAGGCGAGCCGCCATCGAGAACGTGACGGATGACCCTTGAGCGATGGTTCGCGGGCCCGAGGATGGTCTGTTCGAGCGAGAAGAGAAACGCACCGGCCGCGACCGCGCCGGCGACCATCGGCAGCGCGAAGCGATACAGGCTGATGCCGCAGGCCTTCATCACCACGAGCTCGCTGTTCTTGGTCAGGATGGCAACCGTAACGAGCGAGGCGAGCAGGACCGACAGCGGAACGATGAAATAGAGATACTGCGGCGTGGTGAAGACGAAGAACTGGCCCAGCATTCCCCAGGTGCCCGTTCCCCTGAAGACCTTCTCGGACAAATCGATGAAGGCCGAGACGTAGAAAACGCCGATCAGCGCCACTCCTGCCAGCGCGAGGATCCTGAGGTATGTGAATGCGACGTAACGATCGAGGATCCCGAAGGGGAGTGCGGCATGTCCCATCGCCTGCGTCCGCTCGGCCAGGCGCCGAACGACGGACTGGACGAACGGGATCGAAATCGGCCTGTCTGCCACGCGATCCCGCCACTTGAAGAGCAGCGCGCCAAGCGCTCCAAGCACGATGTTCGCGAGCCACGCAGCGAACCATGACGGAACGAGCTGTCCTCTGACAAGCGATTGTCCGAACCAGAGCAACAGGTAATACGCGAAGATCACCGCGACGCCAACAACGAAGCTCGCCAGTTTTGCATCGCGCCGATTGGTCGCCCCCAGCGCCAGCCCGATCAGGCCGAACACGAGGCACGCCGCCGGAATGGAAAAGCGTTTCTGGAGCTCGAAGATTTCGTTGTGAGGCGACTCACCCGCGGTACGCATGCCGGCGATGCGCTGCCGCAGTTCGGGCACTGACATCTCGCGCAGGCCCTTTGAGATGCTTCCAACTCCAAACATGCCGGCGGGGTTGATGTTGAGCACGAGGTAGTCGCCTCGAGCCACAACGTACCCGTCCTTCGCGTCGGCCGAGTGCCGCGTCCATCCCTCGAGGACCAGTTCGACGGTCTTTGCCGTCCGATTGATGACTGCCCGGCCGTGCCTCGCCAGATAGACGGACGCCCCTTCACCGGATCGATTGTCGGCGATGAAGACACCATCCCAACCACCGGTCTGGGGCAACTCGCGGGCGTAGACCACGATGCTCGAGAACCCCTCGAAGAACACCCGGGGTTTGACTTCGTTTTCCGCGCTCGACGCGATGATGTTGAACGTGATCTCGCGGAAGGTCTGATTCCCAACCGGAATCAGGACCATGTAGACGTAGGCGGTAGCCAGGCAACTGGTCGTGGCCACGAGCGCCACGGGGCGGAACAACCGATAGAGGCTCACGCCGCACGCCTGCATAGCGACGAATTCCCGGTCGGCCGACAGCCTCCCGAACGCCACCAGGAGTGCCAGTAGCAATGACATCGGGATCGTAAGTGCCAGGGAGTACGGCAGCAGGGTGACGACAAGTTTTCCGACCGTCAGGAGCGGGACACCCTTCGAGACGTACTCCTCGGCGTACCGCATGAGTTCCGGAACGATGAGGAGAAACGTGAAGATAGCCAGGCCGAGCGTGAACGGCCAGGCCATTTGACGAAGGATGTAGCGGTCGAGAGTACGCATCAACGGTCGAGGGTTCTTTAACGCTTATCGGCTCGATTATACGGTTTGGCGCGGGATCGGACCGGTTTGCCGAGGGATTTCCTCGACGTCGCATAACATGCGTTATGTTAACTATTATGAATGGCAAACGGCTGAAACTCCCGTTCGGCGCGCGCCACCTCCCCGTTTGCCCGTTCGCCAGTTCGGGCAATCCCGTGGCCCAACGCAGCGACCAGACCTTCAGTGGCGCTTGGCGGCTTTCAGTTCCCGGATGATGTTCTCGAGTGCTTCGATGATCTCGCTTGGCTCGACTTTGCTCTTCTTGAAGCTCAATCGAAGATCGAAAGCCTTGGTTGGTGGACGGAACGCAAAGACATACGCTTTGGGCCGCCCGGGCTTTGCCTTTGCCGTTTCCTCGCGAGCTGATTGGCGCGTGACGGCGCCCTGTCCGGCCAATCTCTCTACCAGGGCAATCATTTTCTGCGGGTTAGCCTGCCTAACTATCTGCAGAAGCGTGGACTTAGCGCTAATGTCGGCCAGCCGACAAAGATTCCGGACCTCTTCGGGCATCGCCGTCAGCGAGAGCGACTCGGTAATCGACGTTCGGGATTTTCCGAGCTTCCTGGCCAGGTCCTCGTGCGTGTGGCCGCACCTATCAGCCAGTTGCTGCAACGCCTCCGCCTCTTCAAATGCTGTCAGGTCCTTGCGCTGGAGGTTCTCGACCAGCGCCAGTTCCATGACCTCGGCATCATCGACTTCCCTGATGACGACCGGGACCTCTCGCAGGCCTACCTGCACGGCGGCGTGATACCGACGTTCACCGGCGATGATCTGGTAACGGTTCCCGCGCTGCCGCACGACGAGCGGTTCGATGATCCCTTTTTCGGCGACCGAGGCCATGAGCTCGGACAGGTCGCCCATCACCTGACGTGGTTGGTCCGGATTGGGGTCGAGTAGATCGATGGCAACCATGCGGCCCACGGGCTCTCCCGCCGAGCCCACGAGGGCCTCGACGTAGTGCTCGTCATGGCGCATTCTCAGCGTTTCAGGCAGTCCTCGCTTCGGCACGCTCGATGACCTCCTCGCAGAGACTGTAGTAATCGGTGGCGCCGCTAGATTCAGGCGCAAACGTGAAAATTGATTCTTTGTAAGCCGGACTCTCTTCCAGGCGGACGCTCTTGCTTATCACGGTCCGGAAGACCTTCCCGCCAAACACTTTCTGGATCTGCTCCCGGATGTCGCGCGCCAAGGCCGTTCGCTTGTCGTGCATCGTGATGACGACTCCCAGGATCCGGAGACCCGGGTTCGGCCGTTGTCTGACCTTCTCGATCGTCTCGAGCAGATCGTCGGTTCCTTCGAGCGCGAAGTAGGACGACTGAATGGGTATCAGCAGGTGCGTCGCCGCAACCAGCGCGTTGACGGTCAGGAGCCCGAGCGCTGGTGGGCAGTCGATGACGACGTGGGAGTAATCACCCGTCAGCTTGTCGAGTTTGTCCTTCAGGCGGAAGTGCGCGTCGAGCTCACCCACGAGCCTGGACTCGAGCTTCGCAAGGGCGATGCGAGCGGGTGCCACGAACAGGTTCTGGAGTGAGGTCGCGGGCTTGATGATCTGCGCGAGCTCGCAGGCCGGATCGGCAATCGCGTCGTACATGCTGCGATCGATCGTCCCGTGATCCAGAAACGAGATGCTGCTGTTCGCCTGAGGGTCGAGATCGATGAGGAGCGTTTTTCGGCCTCTCATCGCGAGCGCCGCGGCCAGGTTCACCGCGGTCGTGGTCTTCCCCACGCCACCCTTCTGATTGGCGATCGCGACGATCATCGACATGCCGCCCCGAGGCGGGGCTCGTCGAAGCGTGCGGTCGAGACACGCCACCCTGAGAACTGGGCCATGGCGGTTGTTAGAGGATGGGACACAAAAGCGCAATTCCGGGAAGAGTTGCGCCCATTGTAGGGACGGGTCGAAAGCGTGTCAACCGATGGAATTGTCGGCCGGCCGACAATTACATCTTGTATTTGCCAAGTTCCTCAGGATCAAGGCTTTCCAGCCACTTCTGAAGCCGCTCATTATCCGCCGGCTCTGCAGTGAAATCGGCCGTCCTGGCGTTTTCGATGACCGCCTCTTCCACCAGGATGGGCGACCGTGTCCTGAGGGCGAGGGCAATTGCGTCGCTCGGACGGGCATCAACGGCGACCCGCTCGCCGCGCACGGTGAGATGGATGATGGCGAAGTAGGTGTTGTCCTTGAGGTCACTGACCACTACGCGATCAACCCGTCCCTCGAGGTCCGTGATGATGTTCCGGAGCAGGTCGTGGGTCATCGGCCGTGGCGTGGCGACGTTCTCGATCTGCAGCGCGATGGCATTCGCTTCGGGCACGCCGACCCAGATCGGGAGCACCCTGTCGCCCTGCTTGTCCTTCAAGATGACGATCGGCGTACCCGCCATCGGGTCAACCATCAGGCCCTTGATGCTCATTTCAATCAGCATGACCGTGTCTCCATGCGTGGGGCTACCCAGGATACGGCTTCACCCGACAGATTATGCGGCCCCGATCGGGTGATGTGAACGGTGATAGTGCGGCCGATCCAGTCAGTCGCAGCGTCGCTGTGTGAAGTATCGGACGGCATCGGCAGACTCACTACGGTGTTCCCGGACGTCCGCCCGGAGAGCTCCTGGTTCTTTCGGCGACTGGCAGAGTCCACGAGAACATCGACGTCTGTCCCAATGGCCTGCTCGTGAAGTCGCGTCTGAATCGAACGCTGCAGCTCCTGCAGCGCCACGATACGCGCTGTTTTCTCCTCCGCGCTCACATCGTCGGGCAGGCGTTTCGACGCCAGCGTGTTCGGGCGCGGGGAGTATTTGAACGAGAACATGCTGTGGAACTGCGCGGCGTCGGTGAGCGAGAGCGTGTCCTCGAAGTCCTCCCGGGTCTCTCCCGGGAAGCCGACGATGACGTCCGTCGAGAGCGTCACGCCGGGTATGGCCTCACGAATCTTGGCGACCAGGTCGAGGTACTCCTCCCGCGTGTGCCGCCTGCGCATGGCGTGAAGGATCTGTGTCGAGCCCGATTGCACCGGTAGATGGAAGTGCTTGCAGACGTGCCGAAGCTCCCGGACAGCCTCGATCAGGCGGGCCCCCGTGTGCCGCGGATGTGGGCTGGCGAACCGGATCCGCTCGATCCCTGGAATGGCATCTACCTCGGCGAGAAGTTGCGCGAAATCGCAGTTTGCGTCGTCCGGCGCTGAGTAGTGGTTGACGATCTGCCCGAGGAGTTGCACCTCGCGGCGGCCCGATGCGACTGCCTCTCGCACGTCGGCGAGGATGTCGGCCTTGGCGCGCATGCGCTCGTGCCCTCTCGTGTACGGGACGACGCAGAAGGCGCAGTGATCGTTGCACCCTTCGATGATGGTGACATAGGCGCGCACTGCGTCCGACCGTCGCACCATCCCCAACGGAAAGCTCACATCGTCCAGGGGGCTGATGTCGACTACGGGGAACGTCGACCGCGCCGCGCCCTCGAGCATGACCGGAAGCATCTTGAGGCGCTGCGTGCCCATCACGACGTCGATGACTTTCCCGTTCGTGTTCGAGAGGAGTGACGTCCCCTCCTGCTGCGCGACGCATCCGGCGACCGCGACGATCGGGTTGCGGCCCGTCTCCTGTTGCAGAACGCGGAGCTCGCCGAGTCGCGTATAGAGCTTCTCTTCGGCGTGCTCCCGCACGCTGCACGTGTTGATGACGATGACGTCCGCGTCGCTCTCATCAGACGTGGCTTCGTATCCCGCCTGGTCGAGAAGCCCCGCCATGCGCTCCGAGTCGTGGACGTTCATTTGACAGCCGAACGTCTCGATGAGGTATTTTCTGGCCATTGCTAGCGACTTTCGCTTTCGCCTTTCGCCTTCTGTTTACCCTTCGCCTCTATGGCCAGCATTTGTCTCGCGCTGGCGCGAACGGTCTCGGTGACTGTTCTTCCACCGATCATGCGGCTGATTTCGTCAATACGACCGGCCGCGTCCAGTCGTTGAACGGTCGTCACGGTCCGCCGACCCCGCACCGACTTCTCGAGGTGGTATTGCGTCGAGGCGCGTGAGGCGATCTGTGGAAGGTGCGTGATGCAGATTACCTGAAAGCGCCGCCCAAGTTGCTGGAGCTTCTGGCCCACCACTTCGGCCACTTCTCCACCAATGCCCGCGTCCACCTCATCGAAGATCAACGTCTTGCCCGCGCCGCCAGCCACTGCCATGGTCTTGAGCGCGAGCATCATCCGCGACAGTTCGCCACCAGAGACGATTCGTGTGAGTGGCCGGAGGTCCTCGCCGACGTTTGGCGACACGAAGAACTCGGCGTGATCGATCCCCCGCTCGGTCCACGTCTCCTCCGCCGACTCATCGCCATTGAACCGCACGTCAAACCTGGTTCGCGCCATCGCCAACTCCGCGAGATGCTCCTCGATCTGAGAGCTGAAGGACTTCGCGGCCACCCGACGCCGTCGAGACAGATCCCGCGCGAGGTCGAGGTAGCGCTGCCGCACATCTGCGAGCGCCCGGTCCAGATCCTCGGCCGCCTCTTCGGAATGCGTCAACAGTTCGCGCTCCCTCGTGAGCGACGCCCCCTTCGCGATCACGTCCTGCAAGGTTGGACCGTACTTCCGCTTCAATCGCTCGAGCAAAGCGAGTCGATCCTCGACCTGTTGCAGGCGCGCCGGCGATGCGTCGATCTCGTCGCCGTAGCGACGCAACAAGAAGGCCAGATCTTCGAGCTGAGACTTGATGGTATCGCGCGATTCGAGCTGGGTCGCGAACTGCGGTTCGATTGCAGCGAGCTCGCCGACTCGCTTCCAGACCTGCGCCAGCCCAGCCAGCACTGCCTGATCGCTTTCATAGAGAGCGGCGTACGACTCCTCACACAGACGCTGGATCCGTTCGGCGTTAGCCAATACCTGTTTGACTGTCGCCAGCTCCTCGTCTTCCCCGGGCTTCAGAGCCGCTTTCTCGATCTCGCCCAGCTGAAAGGCAATGAGATCCAACCGCGCCGTCTTCTCACGGCCATCCATCCGGGCGCGTTCGCGTTGCTCCCGCAACGCCCGCATCGATGTCCAGGCCTCTGCCACTGGAGGGAGCAAGGATTCGAGACGCGCCGACTCGTCGATCAGTGGCAGATGAGAGAGCGGATCCAGCAACGACTGGTGTTCGTGCTGGCCGTGCAGTTCGACTAGCTGGTCGGCCAACTCGCGGAGAGCGCCGGCGGTCGCGAGGGCACCATTGATGTACGAGCGGCTTCGGCCCTGGTTCGTCACTTCCCGGCGAACGATGATCTCGCCGTCGTCAGCGTCTTCGAAGATAGCCTCGATGGTCGCCTGGACCTCGCCGGTCCGAACCAGGTCCGCGGACGCGCGCGCGCCGAGAAGGAGGCCGACGGCCTCGACGAGGATGGACTTGCCCGCTCCGGTCTCACCCGTGAGGACGTTGAAGCCCGGCTCGAGCTCGACCTCGACCGCCTCGATCACAGCAAGGTTGCGGATGCGAAGCAGGCGTAGCATGTAGACGGAACTTCCATCGTATCATATGTTTGACAGCCCTCGGTCGGCATGCTAGTCTGCGGTGTCTGCGCTGTCCCAGCGGCGCATCCCCAATCAATGAACCGGAGGCTTCGGTGTATACGTTTGGCTCGTCCCTGCTTGCACTACAGGTGCAGGACGCTGCCCCGCCAGCTGGGAGCGGTGGCATGCTGCAGATCCTGGCCGATGCAAGTCCACTCAGCCAGATTGTCCTCGCGATTCTGATCGTGTTTTCGATCGCCTCGTGGGCGATCATTCTATTCAAGACGGTTTCCTATCGAGCCGTTGCGCGGCAGACCGCGACGTTCCTCGACGTCTTTCGTCGCAGTCAGAAGTTTTCGGACGTGCAAGCCATTTGTCCGTCGCTTCCTTCGAGTCCGCTCGTCGGCGTGTTTCAAGCCGGCTATGCGGAGATGACGGCTCAGTTCCGTCTCACGGGACAAGCCGGCAGTCCAGCCACTGGCTCGGCCCGTCCAATCCTCAAGAGCCTCGAGGCGGTCGATCGCGCGCTCATCCGCGCAGCGACGGCTGAAGTGCAGAAGCTCGAACGGCGCCTCACGTTTCTGGCGACGACGGCGAGCGTAGCGCCCTTTATCGGGTTGTTCGGAACGGTGGTGGGAATCACGCTGGCGTTCCAGCGAATCGGCGCCACAGGCTCGACGAATCTTGCCGTCGTCGGTCCCGGCATCAGCGAGGCGTTGATCGCGACGGCAGCGGGACTGTTTGCGGCAATCCCGGCAGTGGTCTTTTACAACCACTTCGTTCATCGCGTGAAGGACTTCTCGGCAGCGATGGACGATTTCTCGCTCGAGTTCCTCAACATTGCCGAGCGCAACTTCACCTGATGCCTAAGGTCATTGCATCTGCGCCGAACGCAGGCGGTCGCCACCAGCGAGGACGGCGTGTGAGCACGAGTCTCGCCGAAATCAATGTGATCCCACTGGTCGACGTCATGCTGGTGCTGCTCATCATCTTCATGGTCGCGGCCCCCATGTTGCAAAGGGGCGTCGAGGTGACTCTGCCGGTAGCATCGCGGGCGAGCGATATCGCGAGCGAACGGATTTTCGTCGACGTGCCGCTGTCCTTTAGCAAGGACCGGCGGGTGTTCCTGGGCAAGGAATCAATCGGTCTCCAGGCGCTGCCGGAGCGTGTGCGCCAGATGATGCTCACGCGCACAGACAAGCAGGTATTCCTGCGGATCGATGGCCGGCTCAACGTGCAGCATCAGATGGACGTGTTCGACGAGCTCAAGTCTGGCGGTGTCAGAGACGTCGGGATCGTCACCGAGGCGCCGAAACAGTAGTCGAGACATGACCGAGACCGTCACCGACATCATCGTTGCGCGATCACGGCAGCCCGATGGGCTGCAGACGATGCTGATGTGGTCGACCGCGGGACATATCGCGCTCGTGGCCGCCCTTCTGTTTACCGGAGGCCGAGTCATCGAGGATCCGCGCCAGCCGGTCATGACGATCAGTCTGGGTGGCGCGCCCGGGCCCAAGACCGGCGGTCTCACACAGGTTGGTGCGCGGGCGGTTCAACAGAAGGCACCGCCGGATGCACCGCCAAAGCCTGTGCTGACGCCGCCCGCCCCGACGCCCCCGAAGATGACGTTGCCCGACCCAAAGGTGCAGCCGCGTCCCCAGGCCAAGCCTGCGACCGCGCCTCCACAGGCGGATGCGAGAAAGACCAACACTGGCCCCCAGCCTACTGACGGCAACGCTCGCGCAGAGACGCCCGTGATTCGTGGACGAGGTTTTGGCTTGAGCTCCGCGGGCGGTGTCGGTGGGCCCGTTCAAGTGGACGTCGCAAACTTCTGTTGTCCTGATTACCTCACGCAGCTCGCGGACCTCATTCAGCGATCGTGGGATCAGAACCAGGGAGTCGTGGGATCGACGACGGTGAAATTCACGATTGCCCGCGACGGAACGATTCAAGCAGCACAAGTCGAGCTACCGAGCGGCTTCATCGCGCTCGACAACTCTGCTCTCCGTGCGGTGCAGATTGCACGATTACAGCCGTTGCCGGCTGCCTTTCAGAATCCAACGCTGACGGTTCACTTGCGATTCGACTATCAACGCTGATCATGAATAACTACTCACGAGTGCGGGGTCCTCTCTTAAGCTTGAGAAACTGGCGAGTTGGGGCATTCAGCCTGTGTATGGCCTGCGTTGCGGCCGCGATTGTCATCGCGGCGCCGCAACAGGCGCAGCAGCCATCAGATGTGTCACTCGTCATCAACGGCGATCCGGGCACGCCGCCACGGTTTGCGGTGCCTGACTTCGTCGCGCTGTCTCCCGAGGGTGCCGACGCCGCGAAAACGATCGCTCAAGTGTTGTGGGACGACCTGAACTTCGAGAAGGAGTTCTACATGCTCCCGCGGGACACATACTCGAGCGTGCCCGTGGCCAGGCGCGCAGAGGACGTGCCGTTCGCGGCGTGGCGCGAGCTCGGCGCCGATGCCGTCGTGTTTGGCACCGTGCAGCAGCAGGGTGGCAAGTCCACCGTGCAGATTCGATTGATGAATGTTCGAACGCGCCAGACGGTGTCCGCCAAGGAGTACTTCAACGCGAGCAACCCACGGGCCTACGCGCATACGATCGCCGACGAGATCCATCAGCAGCAGCGCGGACTGCGCGGCGTCGCGCGCACGAAGCTGGCCTTTGTGTCCGATCGCAATCGCGACAGTCTTGCCAACACGATCGAAAAGCGTGAGGTAAAAGAGATCTACGTGGCCGACTATGACGGCGAGAATCAACGGCGCATTACTGTGAGCAGACAACTGAATCTCACACCAGCATGGTCCGCCGACGGCCGAGCCATCGCCTACACGGCTTTCCGACCACTTCCTGATATCGTGGTCTCGTTCATCTACCAGGGTTTGCTGCAGAACCCGACGAAGGGCGCGGGAACGAACTACGTGCCGGTCTTTTCTCCCGATGGGACACGCATCGCGTTCATGTCAGGCCGAGACGGAAATCCTGAGATCTATGTGACCAACGTGGACGGCTCGAACCTGCGCCGGCTCACCAACCACCCCGCCGGCGACGGTACGCCGACGTGGTCGCCCAACAGCGCGCAGATCGCGTTCGTATCCGACCGGACGGGCACGCCACAGATCTACCTGATGGGTGCCGACGGATCGAATGTGCGCCGGATCACGATGAACGAATCATGGGCAGATCAGCCCACGTGGTCGTCCGCGTTCAACGAGATTGCGTATGCCGGGCGAACCGGTTCGGGATACGACATCAAGATCTTTGACATTGCGTCCAGCCAGGCGCGTCAGATTACGTTTGGAGAGGGCTCGAACGAACGACCCGCGTACGCTCCAAACGGGAGACACCTCGCGTTCGCGTCGACGCGAAGCGGAGGCACCCAGATCTTCACGGTCGGGCGCGACGGCAAGGACCTGAGACAAATCACCCGGACCGGGAACAACCAGATGCCGGCGTGGTCGAACTGAGAGTAAGGCAGTCTTCTTTGAGGAGAGTCATGAGCAGAACGAGGCAGATCGGTGTTGTGTTGATGCTGGTAGCAGGGCTGGTCGCGACGGGCTGCAATCGGCGTAAACCGGCTACGCCCCAGCCTGCACCGGCACCCGGAGCGGCAACGACAGCGCAACCACCGGCCGTCACGAAGGCTCCACCGGCGCCGCCGACACGTGTCGATGATGCGCTGCCGGTTCCGCCGCAGCCACTCACCGAGGATGCCGTCGCCAACCGTTCTCTCGACGACCTGAATCGTGAGTCCCCGCTCAAGCCGGTGTATTTCGGGCTCGACAGCGCCGACCTCGACGATGCCGGTCGTGCTGTCGCATCGGCAAATGCCGAGATCCTGAAGAAGTATTCAACCTGGGTTGTGACTGTTGAGGGTCACTGCGACGAGCGCGGCACAGCAGAATACAACCTGGCGCTTGGCGAACGACGTGCAACAGCGGTCAAGGCATACATGGCGTCGTTGGGCATCTCGCCCGACCGCGTGCGCACGGTGAGCTATGGGAAAGAATTTCCATTCAATCCCGGCCACACGGAAGATGCCTGGGCCCAGAATCGACGCGGCCACTTTGTGATTACGGCTCGCTGAGGAAGTCGCATGCAGAAGATCATCACAACCGCGGCCCTGTGTCTGGCACTACTTCCCGCTATCGCGACGCCTGCCGCGGCGCAGAATCGTGAACATCTTCAACTGGCCGCCGAGCTGCGCATGTTGCAGGAACAGAACCAGCAACTCAGCCTCGCGCTCAATCAGCTGACGGACGCGCTGAAGGCCGTCAACGCGCGACTCGACACGAGCGAGGAGTTCCAGCGGCGTCGATTCGCCGATCAGGAAGTGCTCGTCAAGAATCTCGGCTCGGATCTCGGCACCATCCGCGAGCGAACACAGGACACGGATACTCGTCTGCGCTCGTTGAAGGACGAGATCGACGCGCTGCGTCAGACGTTCCTGTCTCTCCCTGCGCTCATCGCGCAGTCTCAGAGCTCTCTCGCACCAATCGATCCGAGCAATCCAAATGCGGCGCCCTTGCCGGCGCCAGCACCAGACGGAGCGACGCCAGTTGGCCCGCCGGCTCCCGGACCAAGGCTACAGCTGCCGCCGGAGTCGAATCTCTCCCCGAATCGTCTCTTCGATACGGCGTTCAGCGACTACACGTCCGCGCAATACGCAGCCGCCATCAACGGCTTCCAGCAGGTCATCAAATACTTCCCCACTGCCGAACGCGCCGACGACGCGCAGTTCTTCATCGGCGAGTCTCTCGGCAACATGAATCGACTTCCCGACGCCATCGACGCATACAATCAGGTCATCCAGAAGTACGCGAGCGGAGACCAGGTCGACATGGCGTACTACCGCCGTGGCTTCGTGGAATCGCAGATGGGACGAGCCGACGCGGCGCGAGCCACGTGGGAAGAGGTCGTCAAGCGATTCCCCGACAGTCAGGGCGCCCAGTTGGCGAGACAGCGGCTTGCCGGTTTGAAGACCACGCCGGCAGCACCGGCCAAGCCTTGACCTGGCCTGTCACTCACCGATCGTAGACTTCAGGGCGAAAGTGTCCGGCTTTGGCCGGACGTGTTAAGCGGGCACGGCAGCAGCTACTGCAGCCGTAGGGGCGGGCGACCGCCCGAAAGGAAACGACATGGGCAGTGTGAACAAGGTAATCCTCGTCGGCAACCTGGGTCGCGATGCGGAGTTGCGCTACACGCCGGGAGGCGCGGCCGTTGCCACGCTCAATTTGGCGACCACGGAGGTCTGGAACGACCGCAACAACCAGAAGCAGGAAAAGACCGAGTGGCACCGCATCGTTCTGTGGGGCAAAACCGCGGAAAGCCTGCAGGAATACCTGACGAAGGGGAAGCAGATCTACGTCGAAGGCCGTCTCCAGACGCGTCAGTGGGACGACAAGGATGGCAACAAGCGCTACACCACCGAGATCAAGGCAGACCGTGTGACGCTGCTGGGCGGCGGAGGCGGAGGCCGCGGTGGCGGTATGGATCGCAGTGGCTCTCACCCGCAAGGCAGCGTGGACGAGCCGCCCATGGAGCCGATTACCGACGACGACATTCCTTTCTAACGCCGGTCAACTCCCAACGTTTGTCGCACATCGAACCTTCCAACTCCCAACGAACTGTCAGTTCCTGGGAGTTGGAATCCTCTCCTAAGTGCCTTCCCTACCGTAGCGATCTTCCAGCCTGACGACATCGTCAAGCTCGGGAGTTGACGCCTCGAGCACGTCGCAGTCTTCTATCGCGGTCATGCGATGGATCGTCTTCGGCAGCACGTGAATCGAGTCGCCGGGCTTCATTTCGATCTTCTTGAGCTTGCCGTCGACGTCGATCTCGTAAAGCAGCTTGCCCGAGTGGAGGTAGATCGTCTCCTCCTTGCGATTGTGAAATTGCAGGCTCAGCGCGTGGCCGGCATTAATGTGCAGGATCTTCCCGACGTACTTGTCCGTCTTCGCCCAATGAAGCTCGTAGCCCCACGGCTTCTCGACTCGAGTGACGATGTTCTCCATTCGCTAGCCCTCGCTCCCGACTTCGTTCCTCGCGACCGCGTCGTTGAGATACTGCTCGATCTCTTCGACGGTTCCGAGTGTCAGCACTCGCGCCGCCACCCGGACCATCTGCCGCGCGCTCGTGTCCTTCACCACTCGCCGTGCCATCGGGATGGCACCCGGCGTCATGCTGAACTCACGAAGCCCGCACCCGATCAGGAGCTTCAGCAGCAGCGGATCGGACGCCATCTCGCCGCAGACCGACACCGGAATGCCCTCGCGCGACGCCGCTCGGCGCACCTGACGCAGCAGGCGCAGGACGGCCGGGTGCAGCGGCTCGTATCGGTGCGACACGCGATCGTCCGTGCGATCGACGGCGAGCGTGTACTGAATGAGATCGTTGGTGCCAATCGTAAAGAAGTCCGCCTCCTTCGCCAGGAGTGACGCGGTGAACGCCGCGGACGGGACTTCGATCATGATCCCGATCGGCACATCCGGAACGGACTCGCCGCGCGCCTCGAGCTCATCGCGCGCCTCGAGCAGCAGGCTCTTCGCGTCGCGCACTTCCTGCACCGACGAGACGAACGGGAACATGATCCGCAGCGGACCATGTGCGGCCGCGCGAAGAAGTGCACGCAACTGGGTCTTGAAGATGCGCGGCTGCGCCAGACCAAAGCGAACACCGCGCAAGCCGGCGTGGCCGCTCCGCTGTGGCTCAGGGAACCAACGCGCGTCGAGTGCCGCGTCTACGAGCGGCCGTGCCAGCTGACGCTCGTCGACGTCGAACGTCCGGATCGTGACCGGGCGCCCTTCCATGCGCTCCACGAGCTGGCGATAGACGTGGTACTGCTCCTCCTCGGCGGCCATGTCGGGCGGTCCACCGACAAGCATGAATTCCGATCGGTAGAGCCCGATGCCCTCAGCGCCCGCACCCAGGGCACTCGGCACATCGTCCGACCGCTCGATATTTGCGTGGAGGACGATCGACACCCCATCGCTGGTCTGGAGTGGTCCTTCCTCTTCGTGCGTCAGTGCCGTGAGCCGGCGGCTCGACGAGCGCCCCTCCGCGTCCTGCCACAGCGCGGGCGTCGGATCGATGACGACTTCCCCGGTCTCACCGTCGATGATGACCGACGCGCCCGGCGGCACACGCCTGCTGACGTCGTGCAAACCGACCACGGCGGGCACGCCCAGCGAGCGCGCGAGGATCGCGGTGTGATACGTGCGGCTTCCAGCGTCGGTCGCAAATCCCTTGATGCGCGTCCAATCGAGTTGCGCCACCACCGACGGCGTCAACTCGTCGGCGATGAGCACACACGGCGAATCGAGATCCTGCAACCGGTCGCGGGCACCGCCCTTTTCGTCGCGGAGATTCATGCGCAAACGTCCGGCGACGTCGCGCAGGTCGCCCTTGCGCTCGTGCAGGTACGGATCGTCGATGTCGTCGAACACGACGGCAGCTTCGTCGAGCGCACGTTGTACCGCCCACTCCGCGTTGACCCGCTCGTTGCGTACGACAGCGGCGGCCCGTCCGACGACAATCGGATCGTCGAGCATCAGCAGTTGCGCGTCGAAGATGGCCGCGAGATCGGCGCCGTGTGCCGTCGCGATCCGGCGCCGGATCTGCTCGAGCTGTGTTCGCGAACGCTGGCGGGCGCGCTCCAAAGCCGACAGCTCGCGCGCGACGCCATCGGGGCCAACCGGGAAACGCAGCACTTGCGTCCGCTGAATCGCGACGAGGGCCGGACCGACTGCCACCCCGGGTGATACGCCGATACCGTTCAGGCGTTCCACGATTCCTCACCAAATCCAGATGCGACGAGGTCGACCAGCGCCTCGACGGCGCGGTCCTCGTCCGGCCCCTCTGCGATCACCGTCAGCGTCGTGCCGCGGGACGCAGCCAACAGCAGAATGCCCATGATGCTCTTTCCATCCATGACCTTCGAATCACGCCCGACGCGGATCCGGGACTCGAATCGCGTCGCGAGGTGCACGAACCGCGCTGCGGCGCGCGCGTGCAGCCCCAGCGGATTCACGACGGTCACTGAACGAGTTGTCACCCTACGTCTTCTCTCCATGCAGGAGATCGGACGCCACCCAGATCGCGTTGCGCCCCTGTTCCCGAATGTCGCGTGCGATGGTCAGCAGATCCGCCTGCTCCAGCTGATTGGCGAGCTTGATCAACATCGGCAGGTTCACCCCCGTGATGACTTCCACGCTGCCTTGCACGAGAAACGACATCGCCAGGTTCGACGGCGTGCCGCCGAACATGTCCGTCAGGAGCAGGATGCCGGCGCCTTTATTCACACGTACGACCGCCTGCTCGATCTCGTGGCGCGCGTCCTCGGTGTCCTCGTGCCACCCGATAGATACTGCCGCAAACCCCGGCAGGTCGCCGACGATCATTTCCGCGGCGTTGACCAGTTCCGTCGCGAGTTGCCCGTGGGTGACGACCACGACGCCAATCATCGCCATGTCGTCCGTCCGCGGCTAGCCATCACGATGTTTAACGCGCAGCCGGACTCCCGGCGTGTGCTCGAGCGACCGCTTGAGGGCCTCGGCGATCATGACCGACCGATGTTGCCCCCCGGTGCATCCGATCGCAACAGTCAGGTAACTCTTGCCCTCGGTCACGTAGTGCGGAAGGGCGAACGTCAGGAACTCCGTCAGGCGATTGATGAACTCCCGCGTGACCTTGTGTTGCTTCATGTAGCGCACGACTTTCGCGTCGCGACCGGTCAGAAGACGGAGACGATCGACGAAGTGCGGATTGGGCAGGCAGCGCACGTCGAACACGAGATCGGCTTCCGTGGGCGCGCCGTGCTTGAACCCGAAACTCAACAAGTTCACCACCATGTCCGCGCGCGTGCTCTCGTCCCGCGTCATCCGCCCGAACACATCGCGCAGCTCGTGTACGGTCAGGTTCGACGTATCGACGATGACATCGGCCATGCCACGGATGGCGAGCATCTTCCTGCGCTCCTCGTCGATGCCCTCCGCGACCGACCGGTCGGGTGCGAGCGGGTGCGGCCGGCGCGTCTCGCTGAAGCGCCGTACAAGGGCCGACCGATTGGCCTCGAGGAAGATCAGCCTGGCTTCGACACCGGGCAGGCCGCGCAGCTTCCGGAAGACGGGAGGGAACTGACTCAGGAAGCCCCGCTCGCGCACGTCGACCACGATGGCAACGCGCTCCAGATGGGCATCTCCCCTGATGCAAAGCTCCGCGAAGGTTGGAATCAGCTGCGTCGGAAGATTGTCCACGCAGAAGTACCCGAGATCTTCGAGCGCGTGAATCGCGTGCGTCTTGCCGGACCCGGACAGACCGGTCACAACCATGAATCGAGTCGAGGCGCGCTTGGGGGCACGCGCGCGCGTCTTCTTCCGGGCGGAACGAGCGGGACTCATTTCGGCTCTCCAGACCGCGGCTCTTCTTCCGAGTCCGGTTCGGTCTCCTCCTCCTGGAGTTGACGCTCCAGCCGTTCTACCAGATCCCTGGCAGCGTTCAGCCCACGCGAGCGAAGCAACTGGTTCCTGGCCGCCACTTCGACGAGGGTCGCAAGATTGCGCCCCGGGGCGACGGGCATGCAGATCAACGGCACTCGCACGCCGAGCAACTCGTAGACCTTCTCGTCGAGACCGAGACGGTCGTATTCACGGTGCTCGTCCCAGCGTTCGAGCTGTACGACGAGCTCGACGCGCTTGGACGCGCGCGTCGCGGCGACGCCGAAGAGATCCCTGATGTTGATGATGCCCAGACCGCGCAGCTCCATGTGGTAGCGCGTCGGTTCGGGGCACGCGCCGAGAACGACCGAGTCGCTTCTTCTCCGGATCTGCACGGTATCGTCGGCAACCAGCCGATGACCGCGCACGACCAGATCGAGTGCGCACTCACTCTTCCCGATCCCGCTGTCGCCGATGATCAGCACGCCGAGGCCGAGAACGTCCATGAGCACGCCGTGAATGATCTCGCGCACGGCCAGCGCATCATCCAGAAGCGCGCTGACGCGGGAGATGGCAACGGGCGTGGACACCGCCGTTCGGAGCAGCGGCACCTCGTATCGATCCGAAGCCGACCGCAGGTCGGGGTGCGCCTCCCATCCGCCCGTGATCAGCACACACGGAATGTCGTGCGCGAACGTCGTGTCGAGGACCTCCATGCGGGCGTCGGACGCGAGGCTGTCGAGATACCGCACCTCGCTCTCGCCGTAGACGACCACCCGCCCGGGGTGCAGGTACTCGTGAAATCCGG
>Ga0070674_100000321_pt1 | contig 23679 bp, 20 predicted proteins | sample KBSM33metaG_FD_65344 | JGI IMG/M metagenome (GOLD analysis project Ga0070674, IMG submission 65344) | Miscanthus rhizosphere microbial communities from Kellogg Biological Station, Michigan, USA - KBS M3-3 metaG | ecosystem: Host-associated > Plants > Roots > Rhizosphere > Soil ... | reverse complement strand
AACGCCTCGAGGTTGGTCTTCCGGCGCTCCTGCGAGACCCTGCCGCTCACGTGCGGAAGGAGGTCGCTCAACGCAACGGCGCGATTGCCTGTCGCACCATTGGCGCCTTCCTCGGCGAGCATGACGCCCAGGTTGTGGTCGAGCGCGCGCTTGATCACATCGAGAACGGAAAGCTTCAGCGTTTCGGAGGTGACCATCCCTTGCGGGACACCTCCCGCAAACGGACTATCGGGCGGCAGCGACGGCCGCACCTGAGCAAACGACGCGACGGGAAGGAAGACACAGGCGGCAATCGCCGCCACTCGAAAATGCTGTCTGGAAGTCACGGAGACGTGCCTCAGTGAGACCGCGGATGAGAAGCAACCGGCGGAGATCTGAGTATGGTTCAGAGGCTGTCTCTTGAACAACCCGTGGCGCGGTCAGTGGTTGGTGGTTAGTGGTAGGCGGTCGACAAGTCGTGGCTGGCCAGCTCGGCCTACCACTAACCACCTCCTAGCCACCACCAACCATAGGGGTGAGCTACGCGGGCTTGGCCTTCAACACACCGATCTGGATGAGCAGCCCGGTGAAATCGTAGATACGGCGCTCGCGGACGATCTTGCCGTTTTCCAGCTGGTAGAAGAAAACAGCGGGCATGATGAAACGCTTCCCGGTCGGGGGGATACCGAGAAACTCGCCGATGTGAGTTGCCTCGATCGAGACCACGGTCACGGCGCTGTTCCCGTCGATGATGAGATGTTCGACCTTCGTGGTCAGGTCAAGGAACGCGCCGAATACCACGCGAAACGTGCGCTCCGCGGCCTCTGGGCCGGTGTGCGTCCCAGCCGTCGGGCTCTCGATCACCGCGTGCTCCGCGTAGTCAGCGGCGAGCGCGGCGGCATCGAGATCGTCGTACGCTTCCTCGCGATGCTTGAAGAAATCAAGCATCTGCTGGCGCGTCATGCCGATCTGGGCTTCCCCAGCGCCTGCAACCGTCGGCTGATTGCTGGTCATGATGCCCCTTTCATCACTGAATTGAGCGGACAACGGGCGGATTATATCGAAAGCCCATCCATCCGGGATCTGCGACTTCAACTTGATCGAAAGCAAATTGTGCAACTCTGCCTTAGCGCCTGTTGCTAGAATCGGCGAGATCGATGGCAAATCAAGGCCCTCTGGCACTTGCCCGCGAGATCGACGATTTCCGGAAACAATTTGAACAGATCTCCGCCGACGCGGATGCCCTGGTGACGCCACTCGGCGAGGAGCAATTCGTCTGGAAGCCCGGACCGAACCGCTGGTCGATCGCCGAGTGCCTCGAGCACATGAACGCGACCGCCCGAGCGTACCTGCCAGCGATCGACGAAGGCATCGCCGATGCGATCCGTCACGGCGCCTACGCGGAGGGACCGTTCCAGTACCACCTGATCGGCCGCATTTTTTCCCGGCTGATGGAACCGCCGGCGCGATTTCGCATGCGCGCATCGATCGACAAGCAACCCGGGCCCGAGCGCCCCAAGCGCGAGACCCTCGCCGGCTTCCGTGCCTACCAGGTGCAGTATGTCGATCGACTGCGTCAGGCGAACGGAATCGATCTCTCGCGCTCGTGCGTGCGCTCGCCATTGGCCTCGTGGATTCGCATCCCGTTGGGGTCCGCGTTCGCGTCGATGGCTGCCCATGAACGTCGGCACCTGTGGCAGGCACGCAGGATCACGCAGACGGCGGGGTTCCCGGCGGCGACCTAATCCCGAGGTCACTTGAATCGAAGCCTGAGATCTGTCGTTCACGCTTCTCGGTTCTGACCTTCTCGGTTCGTGTTCAAGTTCGGTTCGAGGGTTCGGTGTTCGAGGTTCGACGTTCCCGCCGCGGCTCTCTTGGAGCGACTCAACGTATGGCTTACTGCTGGCTCGAGGTCGACCCGGACTCGAGCGCGACGGCCGCGTGTGAACGCCGCGGGTCGGCGCCCCCTTCAACCTGTCCGTGCTCCTCGTCGATGAGCGCGCCCGACGCGAATCCGTAGCGCAACTCGCCCTTTCGTCCAATCTTCAGGAATCGATGGCCGCGCGACGCAAGTGCCTGCACGACCGAGCGCGGGAATCGATCTTCGATCTCCACTCGTGCGCCTCGCCCGCTCACGTCTATCGGGTCGCGGCTGATCAGGAAACGAGGCGCCTCGATCGCCTGCTGCATCGACATGCCGCCATCGATCACGCCGGTGACAATCGAGTAGGTCGACGCAGGAATCCAGGCATTGCCGGCCGACGCAACGGCGAGGCGCGGCGTGAGCGTACCGCCCTTTTCCTTGAACGCCAGGATCGGTACGTTGGCGGTACTCGATCGGGTGAGCGGTTTGAGCTGTGCGTACGAGCCAGGGGTGGTGCGATTGGCTCGCAGATGGTTGTTGTACAAAAAGCCGAGGCCGCGCGAGACGTAGAACGATCCGCCCCATGTGCTCAGCGTCTGGGTGATCGCGATGACGTTGCCTTCGACATCCGCGACGACGAAGCCGCTCGTCCCGCTGCCGATGCGCTCGGGTCCGCCGCCGATCTCGTCCGAGTCCTCAGGAAACATCTGGGCGCGATGCGCGTCGATCCTGTTGAACAGGTTCGCGGCATGCGACGGCTCCAGGTGCTCTTCGAAGTCCACGGGCCACTGGGCAGGATCAGCGATGCGCGCGGCACGATCGCGCGCCTTCCACGATTCGATCAGGTAGTGCCAGTAGTCTGCATCGGTGGCGGGGGTCGCATGCGCATTCGGCTTGTAGTTGGCGAGCACCTGAAGTGCCTCGAGCAATGTCACTCCGGTGCCGACAGGAGGGCCACCAGTGAACAGCACGTGGCCCCGGTAGTGCCCGGTGATCGGCTTCCGTTCGATCGCACGGTACTGCGCGAGGTCGTCGTAGGTGATCAGGCCATCGTTGGCCAGCATGTCCGCGGCGATGCGACGGGCAATCGAGCCGCGATAGAAAGACTCTGCCCCTTCGGACGCGATCGTACGCAGGGTCGCGGCGTATTCACGATTGAAGAATCGATCGCCAGGTTTGGGCACCCGTCCATTCGGCAGGAAGATCCGCGCCGCGGCGTTGTACTTCTGGAAGTACTGTCGACCCTCGGCAACGCTCGATGGCAAGGTCTGGTCGAGCACGAACCCCTGCTCTGCGTACGCCACGGCAGGCGCCATGAGCTCGGCCCATGAGACGCGGCCGCTACCGTACTTGGCGTAGAGGTAATCCATCCCGGCAACGACGCCAGGAATATTGGCGGCGAGCGGTCCATCCCCGACGAGTCGCCCGTTTCTAAAAATGCGAGGGTTGTCCAGCGTCGCGGCGCCCGCTGTCTGATCCTTGAAATCGATCACCGACGGCTCGGGCATTCCGTTCAGGAAGAAAACAGCCTGGCCGTCCCCTCCGATGCCCGACGCATCAGGCTCGACGACACCGAGCACGAATGAGATCGCGATCGCCGCATCGACCACGTTTCCGCCGCGCGCCAGGACGGCGCGGCCTGCCTCCGACGCAAGCGGATGCGCAGACACGACGACCGCGCGTGAGGACGTGACCCGCGGCTTCACCAGCGGCTGCCGCGCGACCATCTGATCGATGACGTCCTCGAACCCGCTCTCTGACTTCGCTTGCTCCGCACGCGGCTCGAGTTCGGTGCGCAGACGATCCCATTCGCGGGCGCTCTCACCGGTCTGGTAATACATGCGCCTGAGCGTCGCCCACACGCTCTCGAACGCGCGCCGGTATGGCGCAGTTGGAAGCGATGCCGGCGCCGCCAACGCACGCGTCCCATCGTCGACCGCGCGAGGTGCGGGCACGATCCACAATCGATACGCGCGTCCATCGCTGAAGAGCGGCGGCGGCTCACCGCGATCGCGCCGCGGATTGCCGTTGTAAATGGGATCGGGCTCCGGGATCTCGCCGATCGCCAGCAGGTGGCTGTCTGGCGACCAGGTCAGCGTGCCGCCATGCCGCGACACGAGCACCGACGGCGAGACCGGGCGGCCAGCAGAGAGCGAATCGCCCTCGATCAACGGGTCGACGCCGGTGACCCACGTCGACCCGACGCCATCGCGCACGGAGTAGTACGCGAGGCGCGTTCCATCGGGCGACCACTCTGCGAACCCGTCGTATCCCGGCTGTCGCGCCAGACGCACCACCGGTCCACGGCCGCCACTCGACGCAGGCGTCGACCGATCGAAGAGCCGCATCAGCCAGATGTCGAAGTCGCCGTCGTCGCTGTTGCGATTCGAGGTGAACGCGATCCGGCGCCCGTCTGGCGACACACGCGGCTGCAGTTCATCGTCCGGTGATTGCGTCAGCCGCAACGGGATGCGATCGGGCTCCGGTCCCATCGGATCGACCAGAAACAGATCCCACTGCTGTTCGTCCGCGGACCGATGCGCGAAGACGATGCGGCCGTCGGGAGTCCACGACGGCGTTCGCTCATCACCTTCGAGGTCGAGCACGCGCTCCGGCAGAGAGCCACGCACGTCGGTCAGATAGAGATCGAAGCCTTCGCCACGATCGGCGGCGAAAGCGATGTGCTTTCCGTCAGGAGACCACGCAGGCTCGCGTTCGGACTCGGGAACGCGCGTGAGCTCGCGCGCATCGCGGCCATCCGGCGTTGTCGTCCAGATCCGATCGAGGATGACGACGGCGAGGCGCTTCCCGTCCGGAGACCATGCGGGATCGCGCATGCCAGCTGGCCCGGTCTGCGCGCTGGGCGAAAGCGCCAGCACACACAACAGAATCGCCGTGACCAGGAGGCGGCCTGCACTGGCATGTTTGTGCGGAGATGTGGTCAGGCCAGCCCTTCCTTCTGTGGTCATTATAATGACCGGGTGCTCGCGCTGCGGTACGTCTATGTCCTCGCGCTGGCCCTCTGGCTAGGCGGGATGGTCGTATTGGGCGCGGTGGTCGCGCCTCTTCTCAGTGGCGCGGCCTTTGACGCGATCCTCTCGCGATTTCACTACGTTGCATACAGCGCCGGAACGCTGGCGCTCCTGTCGCTCGCAGCGATGGCCCTCCTCGGACCCAGGCCGCGCGGCTTCGCCGTTCGCTCGGCCATTGTCGGGTTGATGCTGCTCATCGCTCTCTACTCGGGCTTCGTCGTGCTGCGTGAAGCCGACGCCATCCGGCAGGAAGTCGCGGGTCTGCCCTCGAGCCTGCCCGTCGACAGTGCGCGGCATGCCAGAGTCGACGAACTGCATCAGCTCTCGACGCGATTGATGCTGGTCAATATCATCGCTGCACTGGTACTTCTGTATTGGGAAGCACGCGAGCAATGAAGCACACCATCACGCTGATTCCAGGGGACGGAATCGGCCCGGAAGTCACCAACGCCGTCGTCCGGATCCTCGAAGCCGCGGGGCTTCAGGTCGAGTGGGAGCCACACGTCGCGGGCGTCCTGGCCGTGGAACAGCACGGCGATCCCCTTCCTGCGACGCTCATCGATTCCATCACACGCACGAAGGTCGCGCTGAAGGGTCCGGTTACGACGCCTGTCGGTGGTGGCTTCACGAGCGTCAACGTCGGCGTGCGGAAGGCGCTCGGGCTCTACGCGAACCTGCGTCCGGTCTGGAACATCCCCTCGATCCCGTCACGGTATACCGGCGTCGATCTCGTGATCGTCCGCGAGAACACCGAGGACCTGTACTCCGGCCTCGAGCACGAAGTCGTCCCTGGTGTCGTTGAGAGCCTGAAGATCATCACTGCGGAAGCATCAGAGCGCATCGCAACATTCGCGTTCGAGCACGCGCGCGCACATGGACGGAAGCGCGTCACCGCGATTCACAAAGCCAACATCATGAAGATGGCCGACGGCCTCTTCCTGAAAAGCGTGCAGAAGATCGCGAGGCGATATCCCGACATCGTCTGCGACGACCGCATCATCGACGCCGCGTGTATGCAGCTCGTGATCAACCCCTCGCAGTTCGATGTCCTGCTGCTGCCCAACTTGTACGGCGACATCGTCTCGGATTTGTGTGCCGGCCTCGTCGGCGGACTCGGGGTCGTCCCGTCGGCGAATCTGGGCACGGAGATCGGCGTGTTCGAGGCGGTGCATGGCAGCGCTCCCGACATCGCCGGACAAAACCTTGCAAACCCGACTGCCCTGCTGTTGTCCGCACTTCTGATGCTGCGGCACATTGGCGAGGGCGCGATGGCGGACCGCATCATGACTGCGCTCGGCGACGTGCTCTCCGAGGGAAAAGTGCGAACTCGCGACCTGGGCGGCACTGCCGGCACGAGGGAATTTGCCGACGCGATCTGCGCCAGACTCGCCGGCTAGACCGCCTCGATACTCAGGATGTCCGGGTAGCTAGGGTGCGGGCTAGCTGGTATAGTGCTTTGCACCCGATGGTCGACGAGATCACCCGCGCCGTGCTGTCCAGAGAAGAGGTCGCGCGGTATCTGCAGGGCGGCCATGGCGAAAGCGGCCGGACCGCTCGCGAACGGATCGAGGCTTACGTCGACGAGCTCCGGACCACGCAGCGGTATTCCATCTACCGCGCGCTGAAACACCCGCTCTATCCCATTCTTCGCAAGATCGAGCGCATCGGCGAACGCTACGAGGCGGTCAAGGCGGCGACGCGCGGTGGCCGTGTCGTGTATGCCTCGAACCATCGGAGTCACACCGACTACCTGGTCGAGCCGCTTGTGCTCGATGACAACGGCATCAGGCCGCCAATCATCGCGGCAGGCATCAACCTCTTTGGCGGACCACTCGGGTTGATCCATCGTCACGTCACCGGGGCGATTCCGATTCGTCGCAACACCAAGGATCCTGTCTACCTGATCACGCTGAAGGCGTACGTCGCCGAGCAGCTGCGCTCACACGACTTCTTCTTCTATCCGGAAGGCGGCCGCAGCTACAGCGGCGAGCTGAAGATCGCGAAGACCGGCCTCATGCACGCGGCGCTGCAAGCCGAGCATCCAGGCCTCGTCGTGGTCCCGACGTCGGTCTCGTACGACCTGGTGCTCGAGGATCACGTGCTCGCCCGTCAGCGCGTCAAGCGATCGCAGCGTCCGTTCAGTCACGAGCTCGCGGAGATGGTGCGCTATGCGGTCGGATACCGGTCACGCGCGTTCGTCACCTTTGGAACACCGATCGACGTGAGTGGCGTCGATCCCAATTCGCGCCGGGCCGTCCTCGATCTGACGCACGCGGTCATGAAGACGGTCGGCCGCCTCTACAAGGTCCTGCCACCGACGGTGGTCGCTGCCGCGATGCGGCCGTCGATCACGAGGCGAGAGCTCGAGGAGCGCGCCGACGCGCTCATCGACGCGCTCCGGGGCGGTGACGCCAATCTGGGCGTCGAGAGCGGCGAGGAGGCGGTGGACGCCGCCCTCGAACCGCTGGAAGCACGCGGGATCGTCGTCGTCAATCATGGGCGCGTTCGGGTGCGCAATCGCAACGTCCTGCGCTATTACGCCCGCTCACTCGACCACTTGCTCAAGTCTCCCTCCCGGACTCACTAGCGCGCTGCGGCCGCGTCGAGCCGATGTTCACTCTGCTGTCGCGAAGCACCACTCTTAAGCGTCTGGCCTCGTCGTACGGGATGGCCACGCCCAAGAGCTTCGCGAGACGCTTCATCGCCGGTGAGCAAATCGACGATGCGATAGAGGCGGCGCGAGCGCTTCAGGCGAAAGGACTGCAGCTGACGCTCGACTACCTCGGCGAGAGCGTCGCGACCAGGGATCAGGCCACGTCCGCAACGCGCGAATACATCCGGCTGATCGACGACATCGTGGCCGCCAACATCGAGCGCAACGTCTCGCTGAAGCTGTCGCAACTGGGTCTGGCCATCGACCGCGCCACGTGCGTGGACAACATGCGCCGGATTCTCGAACCCGCCCGCCAGCACGAGTTCTTCGTGCGCATTGACATGGAGAGCTCGGAGTACACCGATGTCACGCTCGAAGTATTCGAGACGCTGTGGAATCTCGAGTATCGAAATATCGGCGTCGTGCTGCAGTCCTGCCTGTACAGGACTGAGCGCGACTTACGGCGGATGAACGAGCTGAATGCGCGAGTGCGGCTGGTGAAAGGTGCCTATCGGGAACCGGCGTCGGTGGCGTATCAGCAAAAGGAAGACGTGGATGCCGCGTACCTGCGTCAGATGCGGCTGCTGGTCGACCACGGCACCCACCCGGCTTTTGCGACGCACGACGTGGCGCTGCTGGACGAGATCAAGAGCTACGCGGCGGAGCGCGGACTCGCCCGAGACAAGTATGAATTTCAGATGTTGTACGGCATCCGACGGGACCTCCAGGCCTCGTACGTCGCGGACGGATACCGGATGCGCATCTACGTGCCGTTCGGTCGCGAGTGGTTCCCGTACTTCATGCGCCGCCTGGGCGAACGGCCGGCCAATGTCTGGTTCGTCATTCGGGCGATTCTTGGCGAAAAACAATAGTGGCGGCCGAGGACTGTTCTACGTGAACGAACGCGCCAGATTCACCAGCGCGTCGCGACAACGGCAGACGTCCGCGACGAACACGTACTCTTCGCTGCTGTGAAGACCGGCCCCGCCAGGCCCGAACAGCACGGTTGGAGTTCCGGCGGCGCCAAGAATGGCCGCATCGGTCCAGAAGGTCATGCCGACGCGCTGCGCCGAACATCCTGCGGCCGAGGCCGATCGGATCAGCGCCTCCGGCAGTGCACTCGACGGATCGATCTCGTACGCGTCGCGACCGAAGACCAGTTGCGCATCCGCCTCGAACTCGGCGTCCTCGTGCCGGAGCTGATCGAGAATCGCGAGGACCTCATTCAGACCGGCCTCAGCTGACTCGCCCGGCAGCGTGCGACGTTCGAATTGCAGCGAGGCTTTGGCGGGGTAAGTGCTCAACTCCTCCCCGCCATCGATGATCGACGCGTGCAGCGATGCAGTGCCGAGCAGCTCGTGGCTTGCGCCGTCGCGAAGCCTTCGCTCGAGGTGCTCGAGACGAGAGAGGACTCGGCCCATGCGTATGATCGCGTCGCGCCCGTCCCTCGGTCTGCTGCCGTGGGCCGCGCGCCCTCGCGTCTCGACGGCGATCCACTGGAAGCCTTTGTGCGCAACGGCGACGTCGAGGTCAGTAGGCTCAGTCACGACGGCCGCATCCGCGCGCCACGATTTCACGAGCACATCCGCCCCGAGGCTCGAGTGCTCCTCGTCCACGACCGCGGCCACGATGAGCCTGCCCTGCTCCAGGCCGCCGCTTTCGGCGATGTGACGCGCGGCCCCGACCATTGCGGCGACGCCGCCTTTCATGTCCTGCGATCCACGGCCGAACAGCTTGCCGTCGCGAATCTCGGGATCGAATGGGCGCGTCATACCGGCGACGCCAACGGTGTCCGTGTGCCCGCACAATATGAGCGAGCGGCCGCGCTTCCGGCCCTCGAGCACGCCAACGACGTTCGGCCTGCCGGGCGCCGCATCGGTGATCTCCACCGCGAGGCCGCACGCGCGCAGTTCATCGGCCAGGCGCCGGGCGACGTCCGCTTCACCACGCGCGCCAGGCACCAGCGTGGGATTCACCGAATCGATAGCAACGAGATCACGAAGCAGCGCGATGACCGGATCGTCGTCGAACATGGAATGAAGCACCGGAGCCTGAAGCCTGAAGCCCGTGGATAATCGAGTTGTGCACGGTACTACACCTCCCGACTTCGTCACAGCGATCGCATCCGGTGTGCGAGACGCAGGTGGTCGTGCGCTTGTCGTCGGCGGTTGGGTCCGCGACACGTTGTTGCGCGAATCCCGTTCCCCGAATCCCGAATCCCGCTCCCCGAATCCCGAATCCCGAATCCCGAATCCCGGAAGGGACATCGATATGGAAGTGTTCGGGATCGCTCCCGAAGCGCTGCCTGGCCTGCTCGCGTCGTTCGGTCGCGTCGAAGCTGTCGGACAGAGCTTCCCTGTTTACAAAGTTGTCGGCGCTGATACCGTCGCGATCGACGTGGCGCTCCCACGACGCGAATCGAAGCACGGCCGCGGTCACAAGGGATTCGAGGTACGTGGCGACCCGTTGATGTCATTCGACGAAGCCGCGCGACGCCGCGACTTCACGATCAACGCGATCTCGTGGGACCCTTTGACCGGCGAGTACGTCGATCCCGTGAAGGGGCGAGCGGACCTCGAGCGGCGATTGCTTCGCGCCGTCGATCCTCTGACCTTTGGCGACGACAGCCTTCGCGCGCTGCGCGCGGTGCAGTTTGCCGCACGGTTCGAGTTCACGCTGGACGCCGGCACGGCCGACCTGTGCCGGCGAATCCAGCTCGATGACCTTCCGCCGGAACGAATCTGGGGCGAGCTGGAAAAGCTGCTCCTGCAGGCCGCACGACCATCGATTGGATTCACACTCGCCCGCGACCTCGGCATCGTCGAGCAGGTGCTCACCGAGATGACTCCGCTCATCGGTTGCGAGCAGGAGCCCGAATGGCATCCTGAAGGCGATGTGTGGATTCACACGCTGATGGTGATCGACCGCGCACGCGAGCTGAATGACGATCTCGATCGGCCTCGCCTGTTGACCGTGATGCTCGGCGCCATCTGCCACGACCTCGGCAAGCCGTCAACGACGGCGTTCATCGACGGACGCATCCGATCGCTCGATCACGAGCAGGCTGGCGTGGTGCCAACAATCAACCTGCTCAATCGACTGAACGTTCACACCATCGACGGCTTCGATGTGCGGCAACAGGTGATCGGATTGACGGCGCATCACCTCAAACCGGGCATGCTTCACAAAGCGGGCAACGTCGGCGACGGCGCATTTCGCCGCCTCGCGCAGAAGGTCGACCTGGAGCTGCTCGCGCGACTCGCTCGCGCCGACTGCCTGGGTCGCACCGGCACCTTCGACTGTTCGGCGATGGATTGGTTTCTGGCTCGCGCGCGTGCACTCGGCGTCGAGCATCGACCACCGGCACCGCTCCTGCTCGGCCGGCATCTCCTCGATCTCGGTCTTCCTCCTGGACCTCGCATCGGCGAGGTGCTCAAGCAGGTGTACGAGAAACAGCTCGATGGAGAGATCACGAGCGTCGAAGAAGGGCTCGAAGAAGCGAAGCGCATCCTCACCGAGTGAGAGGCGGGCGATCGTTACAGCCCTGCGGCAGCGAGCGCCAGACCAGCGCGGGGAGAGAGCCCGAGCGGCTGATATCCGAGAGCGCGGGCGGCGACATCACCGAATAGCGCGGCGATGAGCGTCGCGCGATCGGTTGCGGACGTGTGCTCGCGCAGCACCTCACGCGTATACGAGAGGTCGTCGTCCTCGAGGTGAGGGACCGTCGATCCCGCGCTGCGCATCACGTAGCACTCCTGCGCGAGCATCTCGCCCAATGTCCGCGCTGGACCGCGACGCTCCACGTGGACGACGCGATAGACGTTCTGCAGCACTTCTTCGCGCACGAGCGCGGCGTCGTAGGTCTCGCTCGTCCAGAGAATCGCCGCAAGCCAGCCGCGTCGATAGTAGGCGCGCTGCTCGAACCGATAGCTGAACTCATCGGCGTACCGGTTGGTCCAGCCTCCCTTGAGATCGTCGCTGACCACGAGACACGCGCGATAGTCGCCAGGTTGGTCGGTCAGCGTAGACGCCGCCTCGGCAAGCGCACGCGCGCCAATGCCATCAGCGTCAATCGCGAGGAGATGATCGAGAAAGGGAGGCAGGTGATCCTTCCCCATCGGATTCATGGCCACGAGAGGGAGCTTCAACTCGTCGCTCCCTCGCGTCATGGTCTGAATGTATGCGCGGAACCGTTCCATCCCGCGCGGCAGGTCGTAGAGGTCCCGCTGGACTTTGAGCAGCGGAACGTACTCGAGGGTCACCTCTGACGATTGAGATACGCCGCCAGGCCTGCCAGGCCGCCGACGATCACCAGGGCGCGAATGACGCGGAACAGGCTGAAGAACCAGGCGATGCCGATACCCAGCGCGGGCCACTGCACCCACCAGTGTCCCGGCGAGGTCATCAGGTTGATCAGGAAGAGGAACGCGAGGATGAGCGGCCCCTTCACGAGAAAGCCCAACGCGTGCAGTGTTCTCATGGTCTCAGCTCCATGTGACGAGGCGAAGGGTCTGCCGGTTCCGGGGCGGCCAAAGCTTCTCGGCTCTAGGCTTTAGCCTCTCGGCTTTGGGCTTTAAACGCTCGGCTCTGGGCCTTCCCGAATGTAGCCGGCAAAGGCGTCGGGGTCCACGTTACCGCCGGATACCACTGCAACCGTATCCGGCTCGCTCGTCCGGCGGGCGGCGGCCACGGCGGCGGCCCCGCTCGGTTCGGCCACGATCTTCGCTTCGTGAAAGAGCCACTTGATCGCCGACGCGAGCTCCTCGTCGGTCACCGTGACGACCTCGTCGACAAACGCCTGAACATGAGCGAACGTGAGATCACCTGGCCGCAACGTCAGGAGGCCGTCTGCGATACTCGCCGTCGTCGGCAGCGCGATCGGGCTGCCCGCGGCGAGAGAAGCCGTCATGCGCGCGGCACGGACCGGCTCGACGCCCACGATGCGCACCGATGAGCGCATGCGCTTGACCGCCGCGCTCACACCGGCAATCTGGCCACCGCCGCCCATCGGCACATAGATCGACCGCACCTGTGAGTGCTGCTCCAGAATCTCGAGGCCGGTCGTGCCCTGGCCGGCAATGATCCACGGGTGATCGAATGGCGGAACGATGGTGAGACCGCGTGAACGGGCGATGCCTTCCGCACACGTCTTGCGATCGGCGGACGTCGTTCCTGCGAACACGACCTCGGCGCCGTGTCTGCGCACGCCGTCAACCTTCACCCGTGGCGTCGTCTCTGGCATCACAATCACCGCCGGAGCCTTGAACGCTTCTGCGACGATCGCGACCGCCTGGCCGTGATTGCCCGACGAGTACGTGATCACGCCAGTGGCCCTCGCGTCGGGCGACAGTTGCGCGATCATGTTGCACGCGCCACGAATCTTGAAGGCGCCACCCGGCTGGAAGCATTCGCACTTCAGATACAGGCGGCGCTGCCCTCGACTTCGCTCGGGCCAGGGAAGCCCCGTCTCTACCCCACCGCGGGGAGTCGACTCAACTTCAAGCAATGGTGTCTTTCGGACGAGCGAGCGAATCCGACCTGCGGCCAGACGAATGTCGTCCAGCGAGACGAGCACGGATTCCTGAACTCGAGTCACGAAGCCAGTATAGTGTGCGGGATGCGGACGCTCAGATTCGTGGCCGCCTTCGCACTGGTCGCAGCCGTCGCGTTCGCCGCCTGCGGTTCACCCTCGATTGGTTCGGGCGGTCCGAAGAGACGGTTGTCGATCGCCACTGGAGGAACCGGTGGCGTGTTCTATCCGTACGGAGGCGGCATCGCGAAGGTCATCACCGAGCATCTGCCCAATACCGAGGCCACTGCGGAAGTGACCGCGGCATCAGTCGACAACCTGAAGTTTCTCAAGCAGGGCGCCTCGGATCTTGCCTTCACCATGGCCGACATGGCGCAAGATGCCGTTACTGGGCGCGACGTGTTCTCGGACTTCGGCACGGTTCCGGTGCGTGCGCTCGCGGTGCTGTATTCGAGCTATTCGCATCTGGTGGCACGAGCCGACGCAGGAATCTCGACCATCGCAGATCTCCGCGGACGCGTCGTCTCCACCGGTGCGGCAGGATCAGGAACCACCGTGATCGCTCGTCGCATACTGCTGGCAGCCGGGCTCGATCCGAGCCGCGACATCCGCGAACAGAGCCTCGGTGTGGCGCAATCGGTCGACGCCATCAAGGATGGAAAGATCGACGCGTTCTTCTGGAACGGCGGTCTGCCAACCGCGTCGATTCTCGATCTGGTCAACACGCCTGGCGTGAAGACCAACTTCATTGCAACGGACACACAACTGCCGCGGCTCGAGCAGATGTTCGGCCCCTCGCTGTACTTTCGCGACACGATTCCCAGGGCGACCTACAACAACGACGCAGAGATCGCGGTCGTCGCCGTCAACAACCTGCTCGTCGCGTCCTTGGAGATGTCTGAAGCACTTGCCCACGACATCACGCAAGTGCTGTTCGATCAACAGGCCGAGCTCGCCGCGATCCATCCGCAGGCGAAGACGTTGTCTCTCAAAACCGCGATTGCGGGCTCTCCAGTGCCATTCCATCCCGGAGCGATCCGCTTCTACCGCGAACGGAACGCGTGGACAGCACCCTAGCGGATGACGGGACAACGGGCCTGACGAGCCGCGCGGGAACGCGCGGCATGCTCGCGGCTGTACTTGGATTCGCGCTTGCCGCCTACGCGCTCTATTGGGTCGTGGGCATCGTCGATCCGCACGTCTATCGCATCACCTTTCTGATGATGGCGATCGTCTTGACGATCGTCGCGCACCCGTCGGGCTCAACCAGGCTTCATGTCGCGTGGGACGGACTGTGGATCGTGCTGGCCATCGGCGCGTTCCTCTGGCCGCTCTTCGACATCGACGCGTTCGTGAACCGCGCCGCGACGCCGAACACGATGGACGTCGCGGCCGGGGTCATCGCCTTGCTTGTCGTGCTCGAGGCGACTCGACGAACGACGGGATGGGTACTGCCGATCACTGCACTCGTCTTCCTCGCGTACGCGGTGACCGGTCCGCTGCTCGATCGCATCGGCCTCGATCTGATCGCCCATCGTGGCTACGGCATCACCCGGCTCATCGGCACCGTCTACATGACGCTCGAGGGGATCTTCGGCGTCCCTCTCGATGTCGCGACGACGTACATCGTGCTCTTCACGATCTACGGCGCCATTTTGGAGCACAGCGGCGCAGGCCGATTCTTCGTTGACTGGACGACTGCGGCGATCGGCCGCTCAGGAAAAGGCGCCGGGCCGGGGCGCACGGTCACGGCTGCTGGCTACCTGCTAGGGGCGGTCTCCGGCAGCGGCGTCGCCAATACCGTGATGCTGGGCACCGTTACCTGGCCGCTGATGAAACGCGCGGGTTATCCGGCTGACACGGCAGGTGCAGTCCTGGCGGCAGCGGGAATCGGCGCCATCCTCGCACCACCGGTGATGGGAGCAGCGGCATTTCTCATCGCCGAATTTCTCCACATCTCCTATCTGGAAGTCATCGTCACGGCGGCAATCCCGGCCGCCCTGTACTACCTGTCAATCTTCCTGATGGTCGAAACCGACTCCCGCCGGCTGGGCCTTCGTCCGATCGAGACCGAGTTGCCGTCGCTCGGTGTGTTGACGAAGCAGGGTTGGTTTCATTTCGCGTCGATTGCGTCGATCGTCATCCTGATGTTGCGGGGCTTCACGACGTTCCGCTCGGTCTTCTGGGCGATGGTTCTCGCGACCGGCCTCAGCTTCGTGAATCGCGAGACGGCACTCACTCCACGCCGACTCGCGAGCGCGCTGTCGTCAGGCGGCCGAGGCGTGTTGCCCGTAGCCGCCACAACCGCCGCGGCCGGGATCATCGTCGGGGTCGTCACCCTGACAGGGTTGGGGCTCAAGGTCGCGGGCTTGATCGTTGCCCTCGCCGGTAGCAACCTGCTGCTGACGATTCTTTACGCTGGGATCGCGGTCTGGATGCTTGGGCTGGCTATCCCAGTGACCGCGTCGTACATCATCGCTGCCGTGATGGTCGTGCCCGCGCTCGTTCAGGTCGGCGTCGCCGAACTTGCCGCGCACATGTTCGTCTTCTATTACGCCGTGCTGTCCGAGGTCAGTCCGCCAACCGCGCTCTCACCGTTTGCGGCGGCCGCCATTACAGGTGGCAGTCCGTTCCGTACGACGATGTTGTCGTGGAAGTACACGGCGCCGGCGTTTGTGGTCCCATTCGCGTTCACGATCGACCCGCGAGGACTTGGTCTGCTCCTTCACTCGACAGCGGGCAACGTCGTGTGGGCCACTGGCATTGCCGCTCTCGCGCTCGTGGCACTGGCAGTGGCGACGAGCGGATGGATGCGACGACGGCTGTCACCGGCGGAACGTGTCCTCGCCGCAGTGGCCGCAATCCTTCTTTTCGTACCTGGAGTGGCCTCTGCTGCAACCGGAGGAGCAGTCTTCCTCCTGCTCGCGGCTCGTCAATGGCGACGAGCGGGAGCTTCCGAGATACCTTAAAGATATGGCTCGCTATACGCTCGTCTACGGGGTTCGAATCGTTCCAGAAGGCTCACTCGTCGACGTTCACGAGGGACGCCTCACGCTGAAGGACGGTGAGACTGCCGGCCTGACACTTCATACGATCGACGGCACGATCCCGCAGCTGCGCCGTGCGCTCGACCGGAGCCTTGATGCATTTTTCGATTTTCTGCCGGGCGTGAGCGAGGAAGACAAGCGCGATTTCGACGACTCCTAGAATCCTGTCGTTCGAATTTCTCCGTTCTAATTGCTCGGTTCGTGTTCGCGTTCGGTTCTGGTGCGAACTTCGAATTTCGAACTTCGAACTTCGAACCGAACCTGAACACGAACAGAGAAGCGAGAACCCAGAAATTCGAACGACAAGGTTCTTTACGCGGCTGCTTCCTGTCCTGAGCGGAACTCTTCGATTAATCCCGCGACATTACCTGCGACCGAGTGCAGAGTCGGCGCCCATCCGAGCGCACGGGCGCGCGGACTGCGCACGACCTGATCGAGCGCGAGTGCGTCGGCGTACTGCCCCATCTTGTTGCGCGCTTCTTCGATCGGCACGTGCCGGACGTCGGGTGGCACCATGAAGTGCCGCGCGATCGCCTCGACGATGTCGGAGACCCGCTCGTCGGCTTCATCATTCGCGTGAAAGATGCCCGACGCCTCAGGGTGCGTCGCGATTCGAACGTACAGATCCGCGAGATCGCGGTCGTAGACGCACGGCCAATGGTTACTGCCGTCTCCGACCACGCGAACCAGGCCGTTTTTCGCGTTCTTCAGCAGGTCACTGATGATCCCGCGCGCGCCGCCATAGACGACGCCAGGGCGGACGATCGCGGTGCGAATCTGCCCTGACCGCGACAGACTCTGCACGAGCGCTTCGTGCGCAGGCCGCCACGCGACGAGCGGCGTCGGGTTGACGGGAGCGTCCTCGGTCGCGGGGCCGTCGGTGTCGCCCAGCACCCAGATGCCGGAGGTGTAGATGAAGGTCGCCGCGCGTCCCGCGTCGACGCGCCTCCCAGCGGCTCCGATCAGTGTTTCGATAGCCCGGCGATCGACGTCAACCGACTGCTTCGTGCGATCGTACGCCGCGTGCACGATGACATCAGATTCTTCGGCGGCGGCAATGTAGGCGGCGGGTTTTCCCAGCTCACCGACGATCGGACGCCCACCGCGGAGCGTCACATGCTCAGCCTTCTCGGGGTCTCTGACGAGCGCGGTCACCTGGTGACCAGCGCGGAGTGAGGCTTCCAGGATCGACGAACCGACGTAACCTGTCGCGCCCGTTAAGAAAATGCGCATGGGGGAGCCGCCTATTCTAGCCGGTCTTGCCTTTACTCTACAGCTCGCTTGTGTTTGGAGGCTTCAGCTTCCAGGTCTGATGTTAGATATCCCAGACGCGCTCGCCATCGAAGAACGTAATGATGCCGTCTTCGCTGACCTTGAGCACGGGACCGAACCTGCTGGCGGCCAGTGCGGCAGTAGTTCGCGCACCTTCGACAACGCCGCTCGAGTCAGACTCAGGAGTGGACGGATGCCTCAGGATTGCGCCAGCCGCGAGCAACTTGCCTGCCCGATCCATCACGATCGCCCCGTCGAGCGACGCTAGCGCCGCAAGCACGTTGGGATCCAGGTCGGTGATCGAGCGTCCTTCGAGCAGGTGAAGCAGGTCCAGCCGAGACGGACCTGAACCATCCGCAAGGTTCGCAAGGTTGCTGTGCAAGCTGTCGAGCCGGTCCGCCGGGGCCACCAGTTGCGACACGGCTGTCTGGGCGTCGCGCGCAACGACAAAAAGGGCGCCTTCCCTGGTATCCGCCAGATCGAGCGCGGTCTGAAAGATTCGCATCGCCAGCGCATCGTCGCCGACCGCCTCCGCCCACAACCGGTACTTGGCCTGCAAATCGAGGAGGTGCCAGCGCGCACCCCGAAAGGTAAACAGCTCCGCCCCTTCGGCGAACACCTTGATCTCGCGTGACGGGCTGAGCACGGCGCAGATATGGCCGTTCTGCAGTGTCGCGCGCGCGTGCGGCTGAAACGCCTTCGCGCACGGGACCTGCAGCATCTGATTCCGGCAGGCCTGGCTTCCCCATCGCTCGATATCGATGAGATCGAGAAGGCGTCCTTCGGAGTTGGCAAGGAACACCGTGCGCACGCCATCGGCCAGCCGGTAGAAGCTTTTAATGGTTGTGAGCGACTCGGTGTATGCAGGCGCCGTCGACGGCATCGCGATGCCCGGGCGCAACGGGTCCTCGGAAGTCCCGAGAAGCAGGACGCCAGTGGAGATCGGCCGGTTCTCGTAGCTCGAGAGGGCGGCGACGCGCAGCAGCTCGATGACCGACGCCACGCGATCGGCGCGCGCCTCGCGCGCCTCGATGGCGTACGATCGCTTGTCCAGGAACGCGCCGACGTAGCGATCCTCGATGGCCCCGCGGAACAGGTCGCCACGCTCGGCGATGATGCGGGGGTTGAGGATCGCGCTGAATCGCGCTGCCAGCACGGCTCCGATCGCCTGTGCCAACCGCACCTCGTGTGCGGTAAACACCCACCGCCCCGGTACCCGCAGCGTGTACCTGGTGCCAAACCAGCGCACAATCAGCGCCGCGGGATTCGCGGACGGCTCGATCGCGAGCCGGCCGTCGGACGACACTGATGGCGTCATCTCGGTGTCGAGCGTCGCGCGCTCGAAGAACTGCCGCAGTGCCGATTGCAGCAGCGAATCGTAGGCGGCGCCGACGGCGAGCGTCGGTGGCGGTGAAGGTGATGACATCAGGTCAGGTTCTCCGGATCATAATTCACAGGTGCGTCGGGACACGCTCGTCGACTTCTTTCAGGACGTTGCCCAGATCGGCGGAACGTTTCTCACGTTCGACGATGGCTACCGCCGGCGTGAGTATTCCTACGGAGACGCCGGCCGCGCCGCTCGTGGGTTTGCCGCTCGACTCACCACCGCGGGGCTCGTCAAGGGCGACAAGGTCGTGTTCTGGGGTGAGAACCGGCCTGAGTGGGTGGTCTGCTACTGGGGCTGCCTGATCGCGGGCATTGTCGCCGTCCCGATCGACTATCGCTCGACGACGGAGTTCGTCGAGCGGGTCAACAGCCAGGTACGAGCTCGCGTGATTCTCGTCGGCGACGACGTCGACGGCGATTCGCCAACGAGCTTCCAGCACGTGTGGCGATTGGCCGACCTCGATTGGACCGCCGACGGTCCGATGCCGGAAGCATCCATCACCCGCGACGACGTGATCCAGATCATCTTTACATCGGGAGCTACCGCCGAGCCGAAGGGCGTCGTCATTCGACATCGGAACGTTCTCGCCAACATCGTCCCGGTTGAACGTGAAGTGCTGAAGTACCGGAAGTACGCGCGCCCGTTCCACCCGCTTCGCTTCTTGAACCTCCTGCCGCTCAGCCACATGTTCGGGCAGTCGATGGCGAGCAGCATCCCGCCAATGGTCCACGGGACGGTGGTCTTCACGCGCAGCTTCAATCCGCATGACATCCTGAGTCTGATTCAGCGCAGAAGGATTTCGGTGCTGGTGTGCGTTCCGAAGATCCTCGCGGTGCTGCGTGAGCACGTGACACGTGCTTTTCCGGAGGCCGCCGAGCCGCCTCCATCTGGTATCTCGATTCCCGGCCGCTGGTGGAAGTACCGGCGGGTTCATCGTGCGTTCGGTTTGAAGTTCTGGGCATTCGTCGTCGGCGCGGCACCGCTGCCACCGGATCTCGAGGAGTTCTGGCGACGGCTTGGCTTCGCGGTCATCCAGGGATACGGGCTGACAGAGACGGCGCCGATCGTCACGCTGAACCATCCGTTCAAGACGAGCAAGGGATCCGTGGGAACGCCGATCGAAGGCGTCGAAGTCCGCATCGCCGAGGATGGCGAGATTCTCGTCCGCGGAGAGAACGTCACGAGCGGCTACTACGACTCGGGATCCGGGATTCGGGATTCGGGATTCGATGCCCGTGATTCGGAGGCCCGGCCCCAGACCGTCGAACCAGATCGAATCCCGAACCCCGAGTCCCGAATCCCGGCCAGCGAGTCCCGTGTCCTTGACAGCGAGGGTTGGCTCCACACCGGCGACATCGGCGAGCGCGACGCGCAGGGTCGTCTGTTTATCAAGGGACGCAAGAAGGAAATGATCGTGAGGCCCGACGGGCTGAACGTCTTTCCCGAGGATGTCGAACGCGCGCTCGATGCGCAGGCCGGCTTGCGCGAGTCGGCTGTCGTTGGCGCCGTTGAGGGTGCCGAAGAGCGCGTCCACGCGGTGCTCGTTCTCGAGCCCAACACTGATCCCGGCGCCGTAGTCCGCCAGGCGAACGCGCAACTCCAGGATCATCAGCGCATTCGTTCGTGGTCGATATGGCCCTCGTCAGAGTTGCCTCGAACCGAGGGTACCAGGAAACTGAAGCGCCGAGCGATCCGTGACTGGGTTCAATCCGGAAGCTCGAGCGCCCCCGTACCAACAGCCGACACCTTCGAGGCGCTGCTCGAACGATTCGCGCACGGTCGCGCACTTGGCGGATCGACCACGCTCGAGGAGCTTGGCTTGAGCTCACTCGAGCGCGTTGAGTTAATGGTTGCGCTCGAAGATCGATTCCAGACCCGCATCGACGAGGGGCGCTTCTCCGCAGTCTCGAGCATCGGCGATCTGAAGGAACTGGTCGAGCGGGGCACGACGACCGAGCTCGTAGACGAGCCCGTAGATTTTCCAACGTGGAACCGCCGTTGGCCGGTCACGCTGATTCGCCGGCTGTCGCAGGCGACGTGGATTCTTCCCCTGTCACGCGTGTTCGCGCACGCACGAGTCGAAGGCCTGCACCATCTGGACGGCCTCAGCGGACCAGTCGTGTTCGCATCCAACCATCAGAGCCACATGGACGTGCCGGTGATTCTGGCGGCACTGCCGGGCCGGTGGCGCTCCAGAATCGCGCCGGCGATGGCAAAGGAGTTCTTCAAAGCGCACTTCTTCCCCGCGGGATACGCCTGGCGGGAGCGCTTTACCAACGGGCTCAACTATTACCTCGCGGCGTTTTACTTCAACGCCTTTCCATTGCCACAGCGCGAAGCGGGCGCACGTCAGACGCTGCAGTACATCGGTGAGCTCACGGGTGGCGGCTGGTCGATTCTGATCTTTCCAGAGGGAGTGCGTTCATCGACTGGCGACATCAAACCGTTCCGCGGCGGTATCGGCATGATCGGATCTCGCCTGGACGTTCAGGTCGTGCCAGTTCGGATCGACGATGTGGACAAGCTCCTTCCAGTGGGAGCCACGTTCGTGCGGCCCGGTCGCGTGCGTGTGGCCTTTGGCGCGCCGCTTCGGCTGCAGGGCGCCGACTACGCGGAGTTGGCGTCTCATGTAGAGCGAGCGGTTCGAGCTCTGTAGTCGCCCTCTCTCGCAACGCGTCTTCACGCAGGATCATCGACTTTTAACCGCTGAAAACACGTCACTTGCAAGCGACTGCGTGATGTGGCACCCTGTTTGCTGCGCGAAACGCGCCCGGAAGGCACTGGCGGCCCAAGCCGGACATTTCCCTTCGGCCATAAGGACCCTGATTGAGCAAAGACGATCTGATAGACATGCAAGGAACCGTAGTTGCGGTTCATTCGGGCGGTTTGTACCGCGTGCAGTGCGATGCCGGACATGAAGTGCTGGCGCAGTTGAGCGGCCGGATGCGGCGGTTCCGAATCAAAGTTGTTCCTGGTGACCGAGTTACCGTCGGCGTATCCCCATACGACCCGGTCCGCGGCATCATCACTTTCCGCGCCAGATAATGCAGGCAGTTTGAGCAGTACCCCTTCACCATCGAAACGGCGAGGCCGCAGGCAGCCGCCACATCGTCGATCGACGCGGCCGCACAAGGCGCCGGCGCCAGAGCCGGCAGTGCTCGCGTACGAGCAGACGGCCTTCGATCCGGCTCCCATCACGTTCGACAAGCTCAATCTCGACCAGCGGCTGTTGAGCGGAATTCGTGATCTGGGTTGGGTCGACACACGCCCCGTGCAGAGCGGTGTGATTCCGGTCGCGCTCGCGGGCGGCGACGTCATCGCGTGCGCCGAAACCGGTACAGGCAAGACCGCCGCGTTCCTCGTTCCCATCCTCCAGCGTTTTCTCAATGAGCCCTCGCCGCAGCCGCCGCGGACGCGAGCGCTCGTTCTGGCGCCGACACGTGAACTGGCGGTGCAGATCGAAGATCAGGTGCAGGGCCTGACGTATCACACGACCGTGTCGAGCATCGCCGTCTTTGGCGGAGTGCCGATGGATATCCAGGAGCGCTCGCTCCGCGCCGGCGTCGACATCGTCGTCGCCACGCCAGGCCGGCTGATGGATCACATGCGTCACGAATCGGTCGACTTCGGCGCCCTCGAAGTGCTGGTGCTCGACGAGGCCGATCGCATGCTGGACATGGGCTTCTGGCCTGACGTGCAGCGCATCCTCACGGTGCTTCCGGGAAAGCGTCAGACGCTGCTCTTCTCGGCGACGATGCCCGGGGAAGTCCTGAAACTGACGCAGGAGTTCCTGGACGAACCCAAATACATTCAGGTTGGACGTCGAGGCGGACCCGCGCAGACGATCTCTCACGCCGTGCAAACGATCGCCTCAGCCGAGAAGACGCAATGGTTGGCGCGCTGGCTCCGCGAAGAGGCGATCGGACCCGTGCTCGTCTTCTGCCGCACCAAGATCGGCGCAGAGCGATTGGCGCAGCGATTGAGCGGCATGGGCATTCGAGCCGCGTCCCTCCACGCCGATCGCACACAGCAGCAGCGCATGGCTGCCGTCGAAGGGTTCAGGACAGGCACATACCCTGTCCTCGTCGCCACCGACGTCGCCGCTCGCGGCCTTGATATCGACGGCATCGCTCACGTCGTCAACTACGAGGTGCCGGATACGCCCGAGGCGTACGTGCATCGCGTCGGGCGAACGGGACGAGCCGAATCAACCGGAAGCGCCCTCACTCTTGTGGCGCCCGAAGAATTACGCGCGCTTCGCGCGCTGGAGAAAGCCGTTGGAGTCCAACTTCAGTAACGGTCCGATGGGCCCACCTGCCGAGGATCCACCAGGCGGCGGCGAATCGTCAGGACAGCCCGCTCCCCTGCCGGAGGCCACGGGCGCTGTGCGATTCAATTCGTGCCGCTGGCAGCAACCAGCCGAGGAAGGCAACGCCGCATTCTGCACGCACCGCGAAGTGAAGCCCTACGCGGGCACAACCGGCTTCGATCCCGAGGCGTGGTGCGTGGACTGCCAGTACTACAAGCTGCGGCGGGCACCGAAGAAGCGGAACCCAGACGACTACCGCTATTAGCTATTAGCGGCTCCGCCAGTCAATTCCCAATCTCCAACGCCCACCCTCCAACTTCGGCTCCGAATCGATTGGAGTTGGGCGGTGGGAATTGGCAGTTGGGTTCAGTCCGAGAACTCGCGCGCGAGGTGAACCCACTCGCCGTTCGGCGCGAGTTCCTGATAGGCCTTCCAGTGCAGTCGCGCCTCTTGTGACATGCCGCTCTTCTCGAGTGACACGGCCAGGTAGAAGTGCGCGTCCGCGTACGTCGGGTTGACGCGGAGCGCTTCGCGATAGCACTCCTGCGCCTCAGTGTAGTACCCGAGGTCGTGAAAGATGTTTCCGAGATTGAAATGCGACTCGAA
>Ga0070674_100000318_pt1 | contig 23713 bp, 19 predicted proteins | sample KBSM33metaG_FD_65344 | JGI IMG/M metagenome (GOLD analysis project Ga0070674, IMG submission 65344) | Miscanthus rhizosphere microbial communities from Kellogg Biological Station, Michigan, USA - KBS M3-3 metaG | ecosystem: Host-associated > Plants > Roots > Rhizosphere > Soil ... | reverse complement strand
GACCATCGTGTGGCACAACGGCGGGACCGGCGGGTACCGGACCTACATGGGGTTCGATCCTGACGCGCGTACCGGTGTCGTGGTGTTGATGAATGCGGTGAGTCTTGCCGGTGGGGACGACATCGGCCGGCATCTTCTGGATCCCAAAGCCGCGCTGCTGCCGGCGAACTCACCGGCGTTCGTGCAGCCGGAGGTTCGTACGCAGATCTCGATGAGCCCGGCCGTCTTCGACCGATTCGTTGGCCGCTACGAGTTCTCGCCGACGGCGCCACTGATCATCACGCGTGACGGCGATCGTTTCATGGCGCAGCTGGGCGCCCAGGCGGCTGCGCAAATCTACGCCGAGACCGAAAAGGACTTCTTCTACAAGGTCGTCGACGCCCAGCTCACGTTCGAAATCGACGCCGACGGGAAGGTTGTAGCCGTCGTCCTCCATCAGAACGGCCTCCGCCCGCGCGCGGTCCGCGCAAACTGACGTTAGGACGCTGATTCTCCGATAAGGTGGCTATGAGGGACGCCACCTCCAGGCTACCCGGGCACGACGCTGTCGACGGGCTGACCAGGGTCATCGAGGTCATCTCGCTGATCGCCGCCGGTGAGCTGGTCGTTGCGAATGTGGCACACGTGTTCGTGGCCGGTTTTCTGCTGCACTGGTGGTCGCCGTTCGTCATCGTGGCGGCAGGACTGGGCGCCGATCTGGTGTCAGGGATCGTGCACTGGACGGCGGACACCTGGTTCAGCGAGACGATGCCAGTCCTGGGTCGGCGGTTCCTTCGACCCTTCCGCGTTCACCACGTCAACCCGGACGATTTCCTGAAACGGGATTTTGTCGACTGCAACGGCGACGTGGCGATGCTGAACATTCCGATCCTGATGGCGGCTCTCGCGATCCCCGAGACAACGCTCGGCGGGGCGGTATCGCTCGCGCTCGCCACGTTCTCGCTGGTGTCGCTGCCAACGAACCAGGTACATCAGTGGGCGCACATGCCGTCACCGCCGGCGTTCGTTCGGTGGCTGCAGCGGCACGGCGTTATCCTGAGTGCCGAGGCACACGGCAGGCATCATCGCTCGCCGTACGTCGCCAACTATTGCATCGCGACCGGCTGGTGCAATCGCTGGTTGACGGCGATCGACTTCTTCCCAACGTGCGAGCGGTTGATCACACGCGTGGCTGGCCTTCGGCCGCGGTCGGACGAAAACACCTTCTCTGAGCGATGGTGACCACACCAGCGTCGAGGACGTTCGGGTCGGGTTGGCTGAGCGGCGTCCTTTCCGTCACGCTCGGCACAATCGGTCTCGGCGCGGTGTTCTGTTTTCACTATCCGTCGCTGCTCACGATGCCCGAACTGCGGGCGCTCTATCCTGTCCCTTTCATCAGGGCGCTCCTGCACCTCGTCCTCGTCGGCTCGTTCATCGCCGGCGTCATCAGCGTCTGCCTTCGCCGCCGCAAGATCCTTGGCATGGCAGGCATCTCGCTCACACTTATCGCCGCGTTGCTTGGCGGGTCGCGCGTACCACTCGATGGTGAGCTGCAGAACGGCCCGTTCCTCGGGCTCGACTGGTTTCTGCTGAACCTGATGGCGTACTCGGCGGTGTTCATTCCGCTCGAGCGCCTCTTCGCGCGTCTACCGGAGCAGGACGTGTTCCGTCGTGAATGGCGCACCGACCTCGTGTACTTCTTCCTGAGCGCGTTGCTCGTGCAGGTGACGACGCTGCTGACGATGAAGCCGGCGATGGGGTTGTTTGCATGGGCGGTGTCAGCTGACGTACAGCGAGCGGTATCGAATCAGTCGTTGCCCGTGCAGTTCGTCGAGATCCTGGTGCTGACCGACTTCGTGCAGTATTGGGTGCATCGCGCGTTTCACCAGGTGCCGATGCTGTGGCGCTTCCATCGGATCCATCACTCGGCGGACGTGATGGACTGGCTTGCCGGATCGCGTCTGCATCTCGTCGATGTCGCGGCGACGCGCGGGCTGACCTACGTTCCCATCTACGTGCTCGGCTTTGCCGAGACGGCGCTCGTGGCCTATGTGGCGTTCGTGAGCATCCAGGCCACCTTCATTCATGCCAACGTCCGCTTCAACTTCGGTCTATTGCGGTGGGTGATGACCACGCCTCAGTTTCATCACTGGCATCACGGTGCCGAGCGTGAGGCCGTCGACAAGAATTTCGCTGTCCACCTCCCGTTGCTCGATCGGATCTTCGGTACCTGCTATCTGCCCGGAGATCGCTGGCCCTCGAAGTACGGGTTGGCGGGAGGCAAGCCGGTGCCGAGCGGCTACGCCCGCCAATTCGTCGATCCATTTACGTCAAAGTAGTCGAGCAGCCTGCGTCAAAGTAGTCGAGCAGCCTGCGTCAAAATAGTCGAGCATTCTGCGTCAAAGTAGCCGGGCAGTCTGCATCGAAGCAATCAGCTCAGCGCGGGGTACGTGAAGCCGAGGATGTGGGCGGTGTTCACCAGAAAGTGCGTGAGGATCGACGCCTCGATCCGACTCGTGCGCCAGAACACCCATCCGTAGCCAATCCCGGCGATCGTCGCGAGGATCACCGACGACAGCCCGCCACCGAAGTGCGCCGCGCCGAAGACGACGGCGGCCGCGAGTAACCCCATGGTTGCGCGAGCCGGAGAGGCCGACGCGGTCCAGCCTTGCAGAAGACGCTGGATAACACCTCGAAACAAGGCCTCTTCCGCGGCAGCGGTGAAGAACAGGTTTGACCACAGCCAGATCGCAAGGAAGGCAGGCCCTTTCGGCTCGAAGCGGACCTGACCGATCAGCAGCGCACACACCATGAGCGTCACGATCAGCGCGAGCGCCGCGGGCAGTGTGACCTTGAGCATCGCCGCCCAGTTGGTCCGGCGCGTGATGAGCGGTGGGCCGAATGCGAGCAGGAACAAGCCGATCTGCCCTTTGTCGAAGTTCATGTACAGCGTGTACGGCACAGCACCTGGGCTCAGCACAGCGTCTCTCACGATCAACGTGTTGGAGAAGCCGGGGACGACGTGCGCCATGATGGCGAGGGAGAACACGATGGTGGCAAGGGCCAGCAGGGTGTTGAACGGACCCGACCTCTCACGTGAATGGGCGCAGCAGAGAAGACCGAAGGCCGTGATCGTGACAACTCCAACGGCCGAGACGACGCCGATGGCGTACGCATGAACGATCGCAAGCAGGAGCCACGCTGCCGAGACGCCGCGAGACCACGGGCCTCGGGCCGTTGTCTGCGGTGGAAGCCAAAGCCAGACGAGCGCAAGCGAGAGCCAAAGATAGGGCAGCAGCACGGGATTGAGTTTATGTGAAGGGGTCAGACCCCTTCACAGTTCTGCAGGTAGACTGCTCGTGGAGGTCAGCATGTCGAACGATGGCGGTGAGGCGAGGCTGAAGCAGGTCCTCGTGACGCTTCTCGGCGAGGCGCTCTACGGGCCGCGTGGCGACGCGTTCTTCCTGAACAGTGGCGATCGCGGCCTGATTGCGTCACTCGATCAGTTGTCGGCGGAGATCGCAAGCGCGCGCCCTGGTGGCCGCTCCTCAGTCGCTTCGCATGTAGAGCATCTGCGCTACGGCCTCGAGTTGCTCAATCGCGAATCAAAGGGCGAGAGCTTATGGGCCGACGCCAACTGGGCCGAGGCGTGGACCCACCAAACCGTCACGCAGGACGAGTGGCGGAAGCTTCGAGCCGATCTCGCGCGCGAGGCGCAGGCATGGCTCGAGGTGATGAAGCAGCCTCCCGCGTACGATGAGGTCGGCCTGGGCTCGGCGGTCGGGAGCATTCCACATCTGACGTATCACCTCGGCGCCATTCGTCAGCTCGCCCAGGCGGCGAGTGGGCCACCTGCGCAGGGCTGATCGAAGGCGCTCGTCGGTTACCGCAGACCCGGAGGCACCGGGCTGAAGCTGTCGTCGAAGCCGCGCGCGCGCTCGCGACGATCGAGCGGGTCTAATGTCGGCGCCAGGATGCCGAGTCTCACGAGTTGCGGACGGAACTCGTAGCGGATATTGAATGTCTGCGACGGCGTGTTCTCGAGATCCATCCACACCTGCGTCACGATGTGATCGGTTCGGCGGCCCATGCCTGTGGCGGCGTACTGGTCCGCAAGTTGCGAGCGGCCGGCAGAGGCGTCTGCTGCATCCTGACGAGGTTCCGCAGGACTTGCTGGCGGGGCGGCCGCAGCGGGCGCCGGGGCCTGGCCACGTCGACTTTTTTCCTCGTTCGACGTGTAAGGCACGGGCGCAGGGACGCGCTCCTTGAAGAACACCGCGGTGATCATCCCGAGGTTGGCGGTCTTGCCGAGCGCCGCACCGTATGACTGCGCCTCGATCGTGAACTCGAAACGGCGCGCTTCGGTCTGGCTCGTCTGCCATCCGCTGATGGTCACGATCTCGTAGGGGTCGAGCACCCACTTCCGGGCATCAGCAGCCGATGTCTCGCGAGCATCGATCGTGTTGAGGCCATCCACGGAGAGCGCGACCGCGACGCGAAGAGGGTAGGGGTTCCGCAGCCGGATCGCATATTCACGCCCCTTGAGGGCCTCCACATAGAGGCGCCCGTTGTGGACGAACTTGGGTTGCGAGACTCCTCTCACCATGATCTCGACACCCGCGCTCGGACGATCGGCAGACGCGCGCAGCATCACGGGCAGGGCAGCGGCACAACCCAGGACGGCGACCAGCAGACAGGCTCGGCGATAGTTCATAAGTCCTCCTGGTCCTAGAACGCGGGAGTCCGGGAACCTTGCACGTTCGGCCACAATGGGCCTGACGGGATGGCCTTTCACAATTCCGCACTCGCCCGGCTGGTGCCCGAGGGGAACTACCGGGCGGCGGATCTCGCGCGCATTTCGGCCGCGCTGCGCGAACACCAGACCCTCAGGTTCGTTCGCCAACCATCCGGGCTCTACTCGGCCTCGTCCGCGGGGGAGTCGATCTCAACCACCGGTTACGCGAACGTCTGGGTCAGGGACAACGTCTACGTCGCATTCGCTCACCACGTGACTGGGGCTACGCACGTAGCGACCGAGGTCGTGCGTGCGTTGAGGTCGTTCTTCAGCCGGTATCGGCATCGTTTCGACGACGTGATCTCCGGCGCGGTTGATCCGCAGGACGTAGCGAATCGGGCCCATGTGCGCTTCGATGGCCGCACGGTGAGCGAGATCGGTGAGCGCTGGGCGCATGCGCAGAACGACGCGATTGGTTACTTTCTGTGGCTGTCGTCAACGCTGGCGGCGAATAGGGCGCTAAGGCGAGATGCAGAGGCCGCCGCCGTCCTGACTCGCCTTGTTCGCTACTTCAAGGCGATCCGCTTCTGGCAGGATGAGGACAGCGGACACTGGGAAGAGCAGCGGAAGATCTCCGCCCGATAGATGCGCTGCGCGCTACGGTTGCAAGCGACTGACCCTGAGCGCATCGAACGGGAAAGCGACGTCGGCCAGCGAGAAGCCGGTCACCGTCCAGGCCACGCCGAACCAGACACTGTCAGTTCCGGACCAGCGGCGAATGACGATGTCGTAGGTCTCGCCCGGCTGAGCGGCGAATTCAACCACCTCGTAGCTGTTGTCCCACGAGGCGGCAGACCCGACCTGAGTGCCGCTGCTGTTGCGCACGAGCAAATCGAAATCAACCGTTAGCGTCGATGCGGTGGCCGTGTCTCCGGACGAGGTCACGGCGCTGTCCCACGCCAACGCCACCTTCACTTTCGGGTAGAACACCAGATTCGGAACAGTGACGTGATAGCGGAACGTCGCCAGCCGATCCGACCCGAAGGCGCTCGACGACAGCGTGCCGACGTCCCAGCCACGTCGCGTGCCTGGCGCATCGCGCCAGCGGCGCTGCTGGGCGATCAGCACGCCGGCTTGCGCATCGACAGCTCCTGCGCCGTCGTGTCCATCGACGCGGTTGACGACGTCCTGCCACCAGGTACTCCCGCTCACATTGCGAGCGGCAGCGGCCATCAGGATGGCGCGGCATCCTTCCGGCCATGAGCACAGCACGCCGTCGACATCCTGCAACAGGGCCGTGACGCCGGCCGTTGCAGGAGCGGCGAAGCTCGTGCCCGAACTGTTCTGGTCATTGGCCGATACACCGGTGCCGTTGGCGGCCACTTCGGGGAGCTCGCGGTCGCCATGGGTTGTCGTCGGATTGCGGAAGACCGAGTCGCCAGACATGGCCCCCGCCGTATCGTCATGATTCCCCACCGCGAGAGTGTTGAAGCCCTTGTGATTGACGAACTCGTCCTCGGGCGGCGAGATACCGTCGTCGTCGCCGAGCCAGAAATTGCCGGCCGCCTGCACGATCGTCGGGTATGGCCAGCGGAGGGCCAGCAAATCCTTCAGCAGGTCGTCCGCCTGAAGACCTGAGCCTCCAGGCTCGCTCCCGCGGTGGAAGCTCTGGCTCACCACCGTGCAGTGCTGGTCTCGAATGGCCCAACGCAGCGCATCGTTGTCTGAGGTGTTTGCCGAGTACAAATCGCAGTCGGGAGCATGACCATGTGGCTTGTTGGCCTCGGTGTTCTTTACGATGGCCGACGTCAGTCGGGCATGGTCGCTGGCCGATGGCGTCGCGGTAAATCGATTGGCGAAAGCCAGGTTGGTCGTGTCACTCGGGCCATCCTCGAAGACCGCGACACGAATGCCGGTGCCGTCAAAGCCAGCCAGATGGGCGCGGTCCGATCGAGCGACGGCGATCGAATCGCCCAGGTCATTGATCGCACTCACATCGTCGAACAGGATTGCGCCGACAGCCTTGTTCTCAGCCAGGCGACGTATCTGCGCTACGGTCGCAATCGCTCGAATGCACGGCACGGCCTCATCGAGTTGACCCTCTCTGGAGATCCCGATCTTCGATCGCTGCAGCACTGTGCGGAGGGCGGCGGACGTCTTGCGAAGCGTTGCGGCCAGTCTCTTGTCGCCATCTGGCGGCTCGACCAGACGGCGATCGGCCGGTTTTTCATAGGGTGCCGCCGCCAGCGTGACACGTGGCCAGACGACGATAGCCACTCGGTCGTTTTCCTTTGCCTGCTCGATACGGTGAAACAGCGTCTCGTGGATTCGTCCGTACTTGTCGGCGCGGCGCTTGGCCAGCTCCACGAGCCGCTTCTCGATGTCAACTCGCTCGCCTCGTTGATCGAAGGCCATCTCAACGGGCGTGCCCTTGGTTCGGTGTACGGCCTTCACGACGTCGACGTAGCCAGCGCGTGTCAGCTCGCCGGGCGCAAGGCGCACGACGTTCAAGTCGCCGATGAACAGGCGCACGGCATGTTCGACTCTGACGTCGGCCGGCACTTTCCCCGAGATCGGCACGACAGAGAATGGCAGGCGATAACGATCAACCAACGTTTTTCCTTTCATGCCGAGGAGTTCCGAGATCACGAGCTCACATGCGCCGAGGACGGCATCGTCGAGGCGAACGGTGACCACGCGCCCGCGGTTGGACAGGCCGATGTTCGTGCTGACCTGCTCGCACCGGCGTACGACGCGAATCGCGCCCTGTGCCGACTGCGCATCGACTTGTGCGCTGAAGGCGAGTTCAATGGTGCTGCCTGGAGCGACGATCTCGTCGGCAGTGATGTTGGCGCTGAGCGGTTTCGTGGCCATGATGAACTAAGCCTCCGGGTCCGGGCGATTGTGAAAGAGGAGCATCCGGGCTCCAGGATAAGTAACGACGCAGACCAGGCAATCTGAACATCGACCGACGGGCCCAAGTGTGTGCGCCTCAGGCAGGTGTTGGTAGTAACTCTCGTTCACACGTTTAGAACCTCACCGATCTCGCGGTTCCGTCGTCGCCGCCTAACTGCTTAGCGATCACGCGCCTGCGAGGACGAAGTCTGCGAGCTGACCCCGGCCGCGTGCTTGCTCTCGAGTCTCCCGTCCCGGCGGGTTCGTGTGGTTTCGTCGTGCACCCAACACCGTGTCACCACCAGCCCCGCCCGGGACTTTCGCGCGCAGAGGAGCCATGTGGCAGGTCACCGCGCACCGATTCACGTCTCGAAACGTCCGCACGTTCCCGCGTTCACGCGTGAGTGCGCCTGCCAGATGCGGACAGGAGGCAGCTCATGATTCGCACCGTCATCGCCGTTCTCGTGGCGCTCGGGCTCAGTGTCGCAACCGTGTCCGCGCAAAGCGCTCCACCGAAGGGCTTAGCGTCGGTCTCAGCTCCAATCAACCTGAACACAGCGAGCGTGGCGCAGCTCGAAACGCTGCCGGGCATCGGGAAGGCGACCGCCGAACGCATCCTCGAGTACCGCCAGAAGAACGGATCGTTCAAGAAGGTCGAGGACCTCATGAACGTGCGCGGCGTGGGGGAGAAGAGCTTTCTGAAGCTCAAGCCACTCATCACAGTCGCCGCCGCGAAAGGGGAGTCGGCGGGGCAGTAGCAACGGGGTGCGGCAGTGGTCGCGGGCGCTTCCCCCGGCGCCCGCGGCCAACCGTCCTGAGTGGCGCGGGCTATACGTTCCTCGAGCTCCTCTTCGCTGCGTCGCTACTCTGTATCCTTGCGGGCATCAGCGTCTCGAGCGTCTCCGCGGTCGTCGATCGATCGCGTGGCGCGGGTGGGGCGCGGTATCTGGCCGCTCGCGCGGCGCTCGCACGAGCGCGCGCGGTCGGCCGATCGACCACGGTCGCTCTGTTGTTCGAGCAGGACGCGCGCGGCATCCGGTTCTCGATGGTGGAGGATGGCAACGGCGACGGGGTTCGCGCGGCCGACATCACGCAGCAGGTCGATCGGGTGATCGAAGCGCCCGTCCATTTGTCCGATCTGTTTCCAGGGACCGTGATCGGGCTCGCTCCAGGCACGCCGGCAACAGCATCGGTCGCACTAGGCGGAACGATGATCCTGTCCTTCACTCCGAGTGGCACCGCCACTTCAGGTACTGTGTACGTCGTCGGACGCGATCTTACGCAGTGGGCCGTCCGCGTGCTTGGCGTGACGGCCCGAGCCAGGGTGTTGCGATATGAGCGAACGACTGGTGCGTGGATCAATGCCGACTGACCATACCGATCGCCGCCGCGGAGATCGATGGGCCCCAGGTCCCACCGATCCGCTTTCGCGCGTTCGACTACGCCTGGGCCGGGAGTTGGCCGTTATTGACGTGTCTACGAGTGGTGCGCTCGTCCAGGGAACGACGCGATTGCTGCCGGGCACGCACGTTGACGTGCACGTGACAGCGTCCCAAGGCCGAACCTTGATTCGTGCCCGCGTCGTGCGGTGCGCAGTCTGGGACATCGCTTCGGATGTCGTTCAGTACCGTGGTGCGTTGGCGTTCAGCGCGCCGGTCGAACTACAGCCGATCGACCTGGCGACGATGCCCGTGCTCACAGATCCGCAAGCTGTCGAGAACTATCAGCCGCTGCAGGAACAGGCGTAATCCGCCTACCGTTCAGTTCTGCAGTGAGCTTCGCGATGTCGAGCTCGTTCTCCCAGCGCGCCACCACAATCGCGGCGACGCCGTTGCCGATGAAGTTCGTGAGAGACCGCGATTCGGACATGAAGCGATCGATGCCGAGAATCAGCGCCAGGCCTGCGACGGGAATCGATGGGACCACGGCCAGTGTCGCTGCGAGCGTGATGAATCCTGCTCCCGTGACACCTGAAGCTCCCTTTGACGTAAGCATGGCGACGCCGAGCAGCGTCAACTCCTGTCGCAGCGTCAGCTCGATGTTCAGTGCCTGCGCGACGAAGATCGCGGCCATCGTCAGATAGATGTTCGTGCCATCCAGGTTGAACGAGTAACCCGACGGCACCACGAGTCCAACCACCGATCGCGAACACCCGAGTCTCTCGAGCTTCTGCATCAGTGGCACAAGTGCCGACTCGGATGACGAAGTCCCAAGCACCGTCAACAGTTCTTCTTTGATGTAGACGATGAAGCGGATGATGCTGAAGCCGGTGAAGGCCGCGATGCTGCCAAGGACGAAGAGAATGAAGAGGAGGCAGGTCAGATAGAAGCTGCCCATCAGAGCGGCGAGTGGCCTGAGCGCCTCGATGCCGTAGCGGCCGATCGTGAACGCCATCGCACCGCCGGCGCCGATCGGCGCAAGCTTCATCAGCGCGTTCATCATCGCGAAGAAGATGTGCGAGCACGCCTCGATGAACTGGTGCACCGTCTTGCCGCGCTCGCCCATGTGCGTCATCGCGTAGCCGAACAGGATCGCGACGAACAACACCTGGAGCAGATTCCCCGAGCCGGCAAACGCGTCGAAGAACGTGACCGGAATGATGCTGAGAACGAAATCTGTGGCCGTTTGCGCGTGAGCCCGCTTCGCGTAGTCGGCGACGGCGTTCGCATCCAGCGTCGCCGGATCCACATTGAATCCGGCGCCCGGCTGGATGACGTTGATGACAACCAGACCGATCACGAGGGCGACGCTGGAAACGACCTCGAAGTAGATCAGCGCCTTCGCGCCCACTCGGCCGACCTTCTTCATGTTGCCCGCGCCGGCGATCCCAAGCACGACCGTGCAGAAGATGATCGGGCTGATCAGCATCTTCACGAGGGCGATGAAGCCGTCACCGAGCGGCTTGAGCTTCACCGCGGCGTCAGGGTCGACGTAGCCGAACACGCCTCCCGCGAGGATCGCGAGCAGGACCCAGAAGTAGAGATGTCCCGTCAGGCTTTTCATTCGAGTCCGCAAGTGTATCGCACGGGGTATGCACTTCTCGCCGCTCGAAACAGCGTCGTGCGACTCGAGGGCACGGCCTACCCGGTACCGCTGTTCCTATTACGGCGAGTCTACGTGAAAGCGTTGCAGGTGCGGAGATTAGTCGACCACCACGGCCTGGCATCAACTTTGGTAAGCCCATCGCGGAGGTCCTCGTGAGTGAGACCTATGCCGTGATGCGTGGAGGCAGCGATAACAGCGGTCCGCGACCCGAAGGGAATGTCGCGAGTCTGCGGCAGGTGCTCGAGGCGCTCGGGACTGCGCTGGCCAGCAATACCGCCAGCGATGATCTTGGCGCCACCTTCGAACAGCACGTCAGGCAGGCGCTGCAACTGCGGGCCGTAAGACTGCGAGAGGTGCGAGCTCGGTATCAGGCGCGGCTCGTGACTCCAACCCGGACCTCCGACTCGATCGTCCTCGGGGTGCCGACGACCGATCCCCGTGTCCAGGCCGTCTTTGAGGCATCGTGTCAGCCGGACCGGTCAATGGCAGAACCCGACTACGACATGCTGGTCACGCTCGCCCATGTTGGCGGCCTCGTGCTCGAGATCAGTCGCGGACGAACGCTCGGAACCACTGCGACACTCGGTGCCGGTCCGCTGATCGGATCGACCGAGGTGATGAGGGCTCTGCGGGCCCAGATCGAGCGCGTCGCCGCCACAGACTTCACCGTGTTGATCGAAGGGGAGAGTGGGACCGGCAAAGAGCTCGTCGCCAGGCAACTTCACGAGCTTGGCCGCCGGAGACGGGGACCATTCGTTGCCGTCAATTGCGCCGCCGTTGTCGAAACGTTGCTCGAGGCGGAGCTCTTCGGAATCGAGGAGCGGACAGCCACAGGGGTGCGCGGGCGTCGCGGAAAGTTCGAGCACGCTGACGGCGGCACGATGTTTCTGGACGAAGTGTCAGACCTCTCGCTGTCGGCGCAGGCGAAGTTCCTGAGAGTTCTTCAAGATCTCGCCGTCGAGCGCGTCGGAGGCCACGGCACCAAACGAATCGACACACGTATTGTCGCAGCCACGAATCGACCGCTCGCGGAACTGGTCGCACGCGGTCTTTTCAGGGCCGACCTGTACTACCGGCTCAGTGGAGTCGAGATCCACGTTCCGCCACTCAGAAGCCGCAGCGAGGATGTGCCTGAACTGGTTCGGTATTTCCTGGGCCGGCATCGCAGCCGAGAATTGACGTTATCGACCGAGGCCGAACAGGCGCTCCGCATCTATCCATGGCCGGGAAATGTGCGCGAGTTGGAACGACTCGTCGAACGTGCTCTCGCGCTGATGGAATCCGACCGAATCGAGCTGGACGATCTCCCGGCGCGTATTCGTGGCGAGTTCGCCGAGGTTCTTGGTCCGTCGAGTGCGCGTGACGAAAGCATGCGCGCGTGGGCATGCCACTACGCCCGCCTTGTCTTCGAGAAATGTGGCCGTAACAAACGCCGCGCGTGTAAGCGGCTCAACATCAGCTATCACACTCTCGAAGCCTATTTGCGCGTCGCCGGCAAACCCGGACGCGGTCAGGGGAAGCGACTCCCCCGTTGGGTTCGCACCATGAGCACTCCGCAGGGCGAGTCGTAGCGAGAGCGCGATGCGCGATCTCTGGTATCTCGTCCGCTTCTTTCACATCGTGCCTCCGGTCCCGTCGATGATGACGGGGACTTTCGCGATTCTCACGCTGGCGTCGGGCATCGCCATCGTGATGAATGCCGGCGCAGCCACTGGAGCTCTCGTCCCAGTACTCCTGCTGCAGGCGTTCGCTGCTTCGTCTGGCTTCACGCTTCCTGCCAGACGCGGTCACTACGACCTGCTGTTGACGCGGGGAAACAGCCGCACGTCGATCGCCCTCGTGCATTGGGCATCCTCTATCGCCACAGGCCTTGGCAGTTGGCTCGTTCTCGCCATCCTCGAGCTCGTCGTCAGCGCCGGAACTCGCACGACACTCGTTGCCTCGGGATCCTGCGCAGCGGTGTTTCTGGTCTCGACACTGCCCTGGGCGACAAGCGTGGCGTTGCCTCGCTTCTCTGGTGGCATTGGCTGGCTGCTTCTGGCCACCACATTGACGACGACGTTCTCGAGCCCTGTCCTGGGAGACTGGGACGCGACGTCCACGCGCATCGAGGCTCTCGCATGGCCAGCCTGGTCCTTCTTCGTCTATCCGGTCGCCGCAGTCGGGCATCGCCTCACACGCGCGCAACTCATGGCGGCGCTCCCTGCATTGACCCTCGCCGTCTGCGCGATGCTGGTCGCTTGCAGATGGATCGCTGGAAGGGACGTGCCACTCGAGGCTTCGCAGTGAGCGTCGCGGTGTCGGTTCGGAATCTCGCGATGCAGTACGGCCGCCGGCTCGTCTTTCGCGATCTCTCGTTCGATCTTGCCACGGGGCAGGCTGCTGGCGTCGTCGGGCCAAACGGATCCGGAAAGACGACCTTGCTGCGTGCGCTCGTTGGATGCCTGACGCCACAGTCAGGAGAGATTCGCATCAACGGGCTGACCCCACGCGATGCGATTGCTCGGACGGGTGCCGGCTACTTCGCGGGCGAGGCCACACTGCCGGGCAGCGTTCGAGCAGCACACTGGGGGAGCCTCGGCGCGGGAGACGACGTAACGCGAGAAAGTCGGCGCCTGCGGACACTGTCGCGCGGCACGCGACAACTTCTGGGTCTGCGGACGGTTCTCGGACGCCATCCGCTTCAGCTCATCGTCCTCGATGAGCCGTGGGAGGGTCTCGACCCCGATGCCGGTCGATGGCTCTCGACAATGCTGGAGACCAAGCGCGATCGTGGCGCCGCCGTCGTGCTGTCGTCGCATCGACTGCATGACCTTGCGGGATTGTGCGATCTCTACGTATTCCTACTGCCGCATCAAGTGACCGTTCTGCGAGCACATGAGATCGTCTCCGTCGGCCCGATAACGGCCGAGCATCTGGTCGGCGTGTTCGACCGCCTGCGTGGCGGTGCCATGCTGCTGCGCGCCACGTCCTGACATCTCTATGCCTTGACCCTCTCGTTCAGCGGCGAGTACAGTCATAGCAGTTGGGTCCTGCCTCGCCCCCTTCTGTTCCATGACGGACACGGCCGCTGCCAGCCTTCGCACAACCCCCTTACACGCACGGCATCGCGCTTCTGGTGCTCGTATGGTCCCGTACGCCGGCTGGGAGATGCCGGTCGAGTACTCGGGCATCACCGAGGAACACATGGCCGTGCGCACGCGCGCCGGGGTGTTCGACGTCAGCCACATGGGGGAGATCGAGATCGCCGGGAAGAGCGCGCTCGAGGCGGTCCAGCGGATCTCCAGCAACGACGCCTCCGCTCTGAAGGTCGGCCAGGCGCAGTATGCCGGGTTGCTGACTCCCGACGGCACTTTCATCGACGACATGCTCGTCTATCGCATGGCCGCCAGTCATTTCATGCTTGTCGTTAACGCGGCCAACGCGGCGAAGGACTACGCGTGGATCAGCGAGCAGGTGAAGCTCGCCGGTGATGCGGCGGTCGTGGACTCGAGCAGCCGGTACGCGTTGATTGCGATTCAGGGACCGGCGGCTCGCGAGGTCCTGCAGCAGCTGACCGCCGTAGACCTCGGCGACATCCGCTACTACTGGTTCTCGTACGGGGAAGTGGCCAACGCGCGCGTCACGATCTCTCGCACCGGCTACACCGGCGAGGACGGCTACGAGATTTTTGTGCCACCCAACATGGCCGACCGCGTCTGGCAGGCCCTGATTCAGGCTGGTCGAGGTGACGTGATCCCGTGTGGCCTTGGCGCGCGCGACACGCTGCGACTCGAGGCCGCGATGCGGCTGTACGGCAACGACATCGACGAGACGACCACAGCGCTCGAGGCCGGCCTGGGCTGGACGATCGGTTGGAAAAAGGGCGACTTCATCGGGCGCGAACGCTTGCTCGAGCAGAAAGAACGCGGCCTGGCGCGTAGGCTGGTCGGCTTCGAGATGCTGGACCGCGGCATCGCGCGTCAGGGCTACATCGTGACGAGCGACGGAGACGAAGTCGGCAAGGTCACTAGCGGCACGCAGACGCCGTTCCTCAAGAAAGCCGTTGGCATGGCGTACGTCCCCGTCTCGCTCTCAGCTCTCGGGACACAGATCGAGATCGGCATCCGCGGCCGCGCCACGAAGGCGCAGGTCATCGAGCTTCCGTTCTACAAACGTGTAATGGGGTCGGGGGTCATTTAAAGAGGACGGTCGCTCGAAACGGCTGACTCGCGAAAGTGTCCTCTTTAAATGACCCCCGACTCCCTTTTGGAGACAGCATGGCGTATCCCACCGATCTGAAATACACCAAGGACCACGAGTGGATCCGCATCTCCGGCGATATCGCCGAAATTGGCATCACGAACTTCGCGCAGGATCAACTCGGCGACGTCATCTTCGTCGAGTTGCCCGACGCGGGGCGCACGATCAAGGCGGGCGAGTCGTTCGGCTCGATTGAATCCGTCAAGGCGGTCTCGGAGCTCTTCGCGCCGATGAGCGGGGAAGTCATCGAGGTCAACCCGGCGCTCAAGGATCACCCCGAGGTGGTCAACAGCAAGCCTCATGAAACATGGATGGTGAAAGTGCGCGTGTCGGATCCGAAGGAAGCCGGATCGCTCCTCGACAGCGCGCAGTACGACGCCATGACCGGCGCGTAATGAGCTCTCTCGACGCCAGCGACTGGTTTGCCCGTCGTCACATCGGACCGTCGCCGGACGAGCGCGACGAGATGCTCAGGGCGGTCGGCGCGCCCACGCTCGACGAGCTGATGGACGAGGCGATTCCCGCCTTGATTCGCCTCAAAAAGCCGCTCTCGCTGCCGGCTGCTGAAAGCGAGCATCAATACCTCCACCGTCTCGGCCATCTCGCGCATCGCAACAAAGTCTTCAAGTCGTACATCGGCCTCGGCTACCACGACACGTTCACGCCAAGCGTGATCCTGCGCATGGTGATGGAGAACCCGGGCTGGTACACGCCCTACACGCCGTACCAGGCAGAGATCGCCCAGGGCCGCCTGGAATCGCTCCTCAACTTCCAGACGATGGTGACGGATCTGACGGGGATGGAGGTGGCGAGCGCGTCGCTGCTGGACGAGGCGACCGCGGCCGGCGAGGCGATGGCACTGATGCACCGCGCGCACACGAGCCAGAGGAAGGGGAGCGAACCCACTGTCTGCCTCGTCAGCGACGGTTGTTTCCCGCAGACGATAGACGTGCTCCGATCGAGAGCCGAACCACTGGGGATCGATCTTCGACTCGCGCCGATCGATGGCATGTCGTTCGACGCATCCGTGTTCGGTGCGATTGTGCAGTACCCCGACGCTGTCGGAGATCTGCGCGACCTGAGGCCGCTGATCGCGAAAGCGCACCAGTCAGGAGCGCTGGTCTCGGTCGGAGCCGATCTGCTGTCTCTCGCGTTGATCCTTCCGCCTGGCGAGATGGGCGCAGATGTCGTCTACGGAAGCGCGCAACGATTCGGTGTCCCGCTTGGCTACGGTGGACCGCACGCCGCGTTCTTTGCCACGCGCAACAGCTTTGTCCGTCAGTTGCCAGGCCGCCTGATCGGCGTCTCAGTTGACGTTCATGGCAAACGCGCGTATCGCATGGCGCTCGCCACTCGCGAGCAGCACATCCGGCGCGAAAAGGCGACGTCGAACATCTGCACGGCACAGGCGCTCCTGGCCAACATGGCGGCGATGTACGCCGTCTATCACGGCGCGAAAGGCATCGCCGCGATTGCGTCGCGCGTCCACATGCTGGCCAGAATCCTCGAAACCGAGCTCGCTGAGCTCGGTCTCGCGCAGCTCAACCCGCACTACTTCGACACACTGCTCGTGAAGGTGCCGGGTGAGGCGGAGCGCGTCAGACGACGGGCGGAAGACGCGAGCATCAACTTCAACATCCTCGACGCGGATACGATCTCGATCGCGCTCAACGAGACGCTCGACACCGCCGGACTCCGCGACATCGTTGGCGTCTTTGCGACTGCTCTCGACAAGCGCCCGCGTGTGATCGATTGCGACGCGGCGGCTGCAACACTCCAGTCCGCATCGCCGGACAAGTTTCCAGCCGGGCTCCGCCGCACGAGTGCGTTCCTGACGCATCCGGTGTTCAACACCCATCACTCCGAGACGGAGATGATGCGCTATATCCGCAGCCTCGAACGAAAAGACCTCGGGCTCGACAGCTCGATGATCCCGCTCGGGTCGTGCACGATGAAGCTGAACGCGGCGACGGAAATGCTCCCGATCACCTGGAATCCGTTCAGCCGGATGCACCCGTTCGCACCGGAAGAGCAGACAGTTGGCTACGCCCACGTGTTCAGAGAGCTCGAAGCCGCGCTCTGCGAGATCACCGGCTTCGCGAAGGTGTCACTGCAGCCGAACTCCGGTGCGCAGGGAGAGTTCACGGGGCTGATGGTGATTCGGGCATATCACCACGATCGCGGCGAACCGCAGCGCAACGTGGTGCTGATCCCGGCCTCGGCCCACGGCACGAACCCGGCCAGCGCCGTCACCGCCGGGATGCGCGTCGTCGTCATTCGCAGCAAGTCAGACGGCAGCGTGGACGTCGATGACCTGCGAGCCAAAGCGGAGGAACATCGAGATCAGCTGTCCTGCCTGATGATCACGTATCCCTCGACGCACGGCGTCTTCGAAGACGACATCCGCCAGATCTGCGACGTCGTCCATGTACACGGCGGGCAGGTCTACATGGACGGCGCCAATATGAATGCGCAGGTAGGACTGACGAGCCCGGCTGCGATCGGTGCTGACGTCTGCCACCTGAACCTGCACAAGACGTTTGCGATCCCTCATGGCGGCGGTGGGCCGGGCATGGGCCCGATCGGCGTCGCACGCCACCTGACACCGTTTCTTCCGGGTCATCCGATCGTGCGTGTCGGCGGCGAGAAAGCCATTCACGCGGTATCGGCCGCGCCGTGGGGGAGCGCGAGCATTCTGCTGATCTCGTATGCGTACATTCGCATGCTGGGGGCCGAAGGGTTGGCAGACGCAACGCGCCACGCGATTCTCAACGCGAACTACCTCAAGGCGCGGCTGGAGCATCACTATCCCGTGTTGTACTCACGCGACAACGGCCGCGTGGCGCACGAACTGATCTTCGACCTCCGCGTGTTCAAGGCGGGCGGCATCGAAGAGATGGACGTCGCCAAGCGTCTGATCGACTACGGCTTTCACGCGCCGACGGTGTCGTTTCCTGTGGCCGGCACGCTCATGGTGGAACCAACCGAGAGCGAGGACAAAGCCGAACTCGATCGCTTCTGCGACGCCATGATCGCCATACGGGCCGAGATCGAGGACGTGGTCACCGGCAAGGTGGACGCACAGGACAACGTCCTCAAGAACTCACCACACACGGCCGCGGCCGTCATGGCCACGGAGTGGTCGCACCCGTATACGCGCGAGAAGGCGGCGTTTCCATTACCCTACGTCCGCGAACGGAAGTACTGGGCGGCCGTTGGACGCATCGACAACACCTACGGCGATCGGAATCTGTTTTGCTCGTGCCCGCCCATCGATGACTCTGGAGGCATGCAGTAGGCAGTAGGCTGTAGCTTCTGGCTGCTGCCTACCGCATACTGCCTACCGCCTACTACCCATGCGAATCCTGACCGCCGCGCAGATGCGAGAAGCCGATCGCTACACCATCGACGAGATCGGCATTCCGTCTCTCGTCCTGATGGAGAACGCCGGCAGGCAGGTCGTCGCCGCCATCGAATCCACGTACGAGTCGAAGCTGGATGGCCGCATCGCCGTTCTCTGCGGTCGCGGTAACAACGGTGGCGACGGCTTCGTCGTCGCGAGGACGTTGCTCCAGCACGGCATCGAGACCTCCGTTTTCGTGATCGGTACGCTGGCCGACGTTCGCGGCGATGCGCGCACGAATCTCGACATTCTCGGCCGGCTCGGCGTGACCGTCGTCGAGATCGCCGACGAGCAGAGCTGGGAGCTGCACTTCTCGGAGATTTCGCAGTGCAGCCTGATCGTGGACGCGATCTTCGGGACGGGGCTCAAGACGGCCGTGGCCGGGATGCTCGAGACCGTCATCGCGGACGTGAACGCGTCGGAGATCCCGGTAGTGTCGGTCGATTTGCCAAGCGGCCTGTCCGCAGACACCCCGCATTTGATCGGCGACTGCATCGATGCGTCGCTCACTGTGACGCTCGCTGCACCGAAGTTGCCACTCGTGCTTCCGCCGGGCGAGGCCTACGCCGGCGAAGTCGTCATCGCCGACATCGGCATCCCGTACGAAGTCATCGAAGGTCTTGAAGGCCCCCACGTCGAGTTGCTGACTCCAGAGCAACTGCGCAGCTCTGTTGGCCCGCGGGCGGCGGATTCGCACAAGGGGGACTTCGGCCGTCTGACGATCGTGGCCGGATCGATTGGCAAGACCGGGGCGGCACACCTCGCGGCGATGGGGGCGCTTCGATCCGGGGCGGGTCTCGTCACGGTGGCAACGCCACGATGCTGTCTTCCCGTGCTGGCCGCGTTGTCGCCGGTCTTCATGACCGTCGATCTGCCTGACGACTCCGCGGGAACTCTCGACGCGACCGGCGTGGACAAGCTGCTCGAGTTGGAGCACGACGTCATCGCATGTGGGCCAGGACTCGGTCGCACGCCGCAGGTCGCGCAGTTCGTGCGCGCGCTCCTCGACAAGGTCACCGTTCCGTTGGTGCTCGATGCGGATGCGCTCACGGTGCTGGCCGACGACCCTGGCCAGCTGACCGGGCGGGATGAGCGCGACCTGATCATCACGCCGCATCCAGGCGAGATGGCGCGCCTGGTCGGTGCGACGATCGCCGACGTACAGGCGAATCGCGTTCAGATCGCAAGCGACTTTGCGACGTCACACGGCATCCACGTAGTGCTCAAGGGGCATCGCACCGTTATCGCAACGCCCGAAGGCCGCGTCTATATCAATCCTACCGGGAATCCCGGCATGGCCACCGGCGGCACCGGTGATGTGCTAACCGGCATGATCGCGGCGTGGCTCGCGCAACTGCTCGATGCCGAAGCCGCGTGCCGGCTCGCCGTGTTCCTTCACGGCGCAGCGGGCGATCTGGCGGAGGCGAACCAGGGGCAGGTGAGCATGATCGCCACTGACCTCCTCGACTATCTTGGCGGGGCGCTGAAGGTGCTCACCGATCCTCCTGCCCGTGCCTGAGCACGTCACGACATCAGAAGGGGAGACGGCGTCGGTCGCCAGGGATCTGGCGAGTGGCCTCGTGGCCGGTGACGTCTTGTTGCTTTCTGGAAATCTCGGAGCGGGGAAGACCGCGTTCGTGAGGGGGCTGGCGCAGGGTCTTGGACTCGATCCTGGCGACGTGAGCAGCCCGACGTTCACGCTCGTTCACGAGTATTGCGGTGGGCGCCTGACGCTCTATCACGCCGATCTGTATCGCCTCGAGCGCGCCGCGACCGATGACCTGGGACTCGAAGAGCTGGAGAGAGGTGTCCTCGCGATCGAGTGGCCGGATCGCCTCACCCATGCGCTTCCCGGAGCGCAAAACATCACGATTGAGATCCTGGACGACCACACTCGGCGGATTCGTTGGTGATGTGAACCACCAACCGCTAACCACCCTCCACCAACCAGAAGGCTCACTCCATCCGGTAGTTCGGCGCTTCCTTCGTGATCGTCACGTCGTGCACATGGCTCTCGCGCACGCCGGCGGGTGTGATGCGAATCATCTTGGCCTTGCGCTGCAGCTCCGGGATCGTGCCGCTCCCGCAATAGCCCATGCCAGCTTGCATGCCTCCCACGAGCTGATGGATCACGGCCTGCGCGCTTCCTTTGTGAGCGACGCGTCCCTCGATGCCTTCTGGAACCAGTTTGCCTGCAGCGCTTCCGCCCTCGAGATCGAACTCGTCCTGGAAATAGCGGTAGCGGCTCCCTCTCCTCATTGCGCCGATCGATCCCATCCCGCGATATTCCTTGTAGCTGCGTCCCTGGAACAGGATCAGCTCGCCTGGGCTCTCGTCCGTCCCCGCGAATAGATTGCCGAGCATGACGCTGCTTGCGCCCGCCGCCAGTGCCTTCACGACGTCTCCTGAATAGCGCATGCCGCCATCGGCGATGATCGGGACGTTGCGGGCGGAAGCCGCTCGCGCGCACTCCAGGATCGCGCTGATCATCGGCACGCCGATGCCGGCGACGATACGCGTCGTGCAGATCGAGCCGGCGCCGATGCCAACCTTCACCGCGTCCACGCCCGATCCGATCAGGGCTTCCGTGGCTTCGGCCGTCGCAACGTTGCCAGCCACGAGATCGGTGTTGGGGAAGTCGCGACGGATTCGCGCGACCATGTCGATCACGTCCTGATTGTGTCCGTGAGCCGTATCCACGACGAGGACATCAACTCCGGCTGCGACGAGCGCATGCGCACGCTCGAGCGAGTCTTTCGACGTGCCAATCGCCGCGCCGCACCGCAGGCGTCCGAGCGCGTCCTTGCACGCGTTCGGATACTTGATGCCTTTCTGGATGTCCTTGACGGTGATGAGTCCCTTGAGCCGGAAGTCCTTGTCGACCACGAGCAGCTTCTCGACCTTGTGCTGATGCAGGAAGGATCGCGCTTCGTCCAGCGTCGTCCCGACAGGCACGGTGAACAGCGGCGACTTCGTCATCACCTCTTCGATCGGGCGATGGACGTTGGTCTCGAAGCGGAGGTCCCGGTTCGTGAGAATCCCGACGAGGCGTCCTTCCTTGCTGCCGTCTTCGGTGATCGGAACACCGGAGATCCGGTAGTTCTTCATCAGGTCGAGCGCTTCGTAGATGCGATTGGACGGGGAGAGCGTGATCGGGTTCACGATCATCCCGCTCTCCGATCGCTTGACGCGATCGACTTCGGCCGCCTGCTCGTGGATCTGAAGGTTCTTGTGAATCACGCCAAGGCCGCCGAGCTGCGCCATCGCGATGGCGAGGCCGGACTCGGTGACTGTGTCCATGGCGGCGCTCAGGATCGGGACATTGAGCCGGATACTGCGCGTGAGGCGCGTGGAGACGTCCACTTGTGACGGCTTCACCGTCGAGTGCTGCGGTACGAGCAGTACGTCATCGAACGTGAGTGCCGTCGTGATGGCGATGTCCGTCTGTTCGGTGGAGGAGAACGGCGCAGTCTTCAAATCCATGGAATTCCTCTAGATGCACAAAAGGCCGACAATCGTCGGCCCCTGTTTCCTCACGCGGCTTGCCCGTGGCACTTCTTGTACTTCTTTCCGCTCCCGCACGGGCACGGATCGTTGCGACCGACCTTCGGCTCTTCGCGCCGGATGGTCTTGATCACGTCGTCTCCGCCGGTCCTTGCCGGCGTGGGCGTCTGCGCCTGCGCGGCCGCCTGGTTCGATCGTGCGGCGCCGGCATATGCCGGTACGGCTGACGCGCCGGGGTTGTTCAACGTTATCTGCGACGGTGCGGGACGACGCGGCGCTGCCGGTCGCGCCCGAAGCGCGGCCGGCGCCTCCGCCTGCTCGCCCCGATCGTCCATGGTCACGGGGCGGAGCCAGAAGAGGTACCGCACGATCTCTTCTTCGATGCGCGCCTTCATGTCCTGGAAGAGCCCGTAGCTCTCCCTTTTGTACTCGACGAGCGGATCGCGCTGTCCGTATCCACGAAGGCCGATGCCTTCCTTCAGATGATCGAGCGAGTAGAGGTGATCCTTCCACTGCGCGTCGACGATCTGCAGCATGATGTCGCGCTCGAGGCGCCGCAGGATCTCTGTGCCGATGGATTCTTCCTTGCGGAGGTAGCTTCCCTTGGCGACTGCCCAGATGGTGTCGGTGATCTCCTCGGTGTCCTTCTCCTCGAGCTGCAGCGCTTCGAGCTCCCTGGGATCGATGCCGAACACACGGGACACTTCTCGAACGATCGCCGAGATATCCCACTCGTCGGGGTCGAGCTGCTTTCCGGCGTATCGCTCGACGATCTCCTCGAGGGCCTCCTCGGCGAGGGCGATCAAGTAGTCCCGGCTGTTGACGATCTCTTCCTCGGTGAGATGGATCGAGCCTTCGAGAATCTCGCGACGCAGCGTGTAGACACTCTCGCGCTGCTTGTTCATGACGTCGTCGTACTCGAGCAGGTGTTTGCGGACGCCGAAGTTCTGCGCCTCGACCTGTTTCTGCGCCCGCTCGATTGCCCGCGTTACCATCCCATGCTCGATGGGCACACCCTCTTCCATTCCAAGCCGCTGCATCAAGCCCGCGATCCGATCGGATCCAAAGATGCGCATCAGGTCGTCTTCGAGCGACAGATAGAACCGTGACGATCCGGGATCGCCCTGCCGGCCGGCGCGGCCGCGAAGCTGGTTGTCGATGCGACGTGCTTCGTGCCGTTCCGTGCCGAGGATGTGCAGCCCGCCGAGGGAGACGACCTGCTCGTGCTCGGCATCCATCTGGCGTCTGAAGTGAGAGAAGATGCGCTCCCAATCCGGACGGGGCACTCGATAGAACGAGTCGATGTGGAAGAAGTAGACGAACTCCTCGTCGTCGACGAACTTCTCTTCGCCCTTGGGCAGCTTTTGGGCAACTTCCTCGGCGAGCGTCTGTTGCCGCGCCGCGTGCTCCGCGTTGCCGCCAAGCAGAATGTCCGTGCCGCGACCGGCCATGTTCGTCGCGATGGTCACGTTGTCCTTGTGGCCGGCCTGCGCAACGATCTCGGCCTCCTGCGCGTGATATTTCGCGTTCAGCACGACGTGCTTGATCCCGCGCTTCTTGAGGAGGGAGGACAGCCTCTCGGACTTCTCGATCGACACAGTGCCCACGAGCGATGGCCGCCCTGACGCCTGCTTTTCGATGATGTCGTTGACGATCGCCTCGTACTTCTCGCGCTCGGTCCGGTAGATGAGATCCGGCTCTTCGACGCGTTTGAGCACCCGGTTCGTCGGCACGACGATGACGTCGAGGTTGTAGATCTTGGCGAACTCCGGCGCTTCGGTCTCGGCGGTACCGGTCATCCCGGAGAGCTTCTTGTACTTGCGGAAGTAGTTCTGGAAGGTGATGGTCGCGAGCGTCTGGTTCTCACGCTCGATCTTGACCTTCTCCTTCGCCTCGACGGCCTGGTGCAG